>Ga0209638_1000582_pt1 | contig 24078 bp, 21 predicted proteins | sample BarGraNGADG00211_FD_184490 | JGI IMG/M metagenome (GOLD analysis project Ga0209638, IMG submission 184490) | Arctic peat soil microbial communities from Barrow, Alaska - Barrow Graham LP Ref core NGADG0002-211 (SPAdes) (version 2) | ecosystem: Environmental > Terrestrial > Soil > Wetlands > Peat...
GTCTCCGGCCCTTCACGGTCGCGCCGTTGGGAACGCCCCGGCAGCGACTCTCGGGCTGACGAGCCGGTTCCCGCCTCAGGTCCAGCGGTCGTCTAGCTGCGAAGTAGTGTCGCCGGGCGGGGCCCTGGGCGCAAGGGCCTAGCCGACCGGCAATCGCTGGACGCGTCAGGCGGATCGTCCGGCCGCCGCGTGGTTCTCGGGCCATCGGACTTTCCACGGCCAGGCGATCAGTCGGGTCGGGCCGTGGCTTGCAGCGCCAGCTGCTCGGACATCCGACCGCCGAAGCCGGGGCGCGAGGAGAGCGCGATGGTGGTCACCGGGCCAAAGCCGGACCGCGACAGCAACTCGCACGTGCCGTCGACGGTGGGGGCGCACCAGCCCGGGTCTGCCAGGGTCCGGACCAGCGCCCAGCCGACGTGAGCCGGATCCTTCGCGCCGCCGACCGGCTGGAACTCGTCGGCGATCACGAACTTGCCACCCGGCGCCAGAGCGCGCCGAACGCGCCGGAAGAGCGGCTCGGAATAGATGCTGACGTCGCATTCGAGGACTGCGTCGAAGCCCGCCGGGAGCTCGACATCGAGGAAGTCGGCCGTGTAGAACTCGATCCGCTGCGCGACGGATCTCGCCTCCGACTCCACGATTTCCCGACCTGCCACGCAGACATTGGAGATATCCAGGATCGTGACCGACAGCTCCGGCCAGCGTTTCGCCAGGGCGATGGAGACCACTCCAGACCCACCGCCCAGGTCGAGAAGGCGCCGCACGCCCGTCAGGTCCAGTCTCGCTGCAAGTTGCGCAGCCATCGGCCCATGCAGTTCGTACAGCATGTGGGTGAACCGCCGGGCACGGCCCGGGTCTTCCGCCATCTGCAGCAGATACGGCGCCTTCCCGTCCGACGGGCGCTCGTGCCTGGCCCTCAGCTTGCGCGGCAGGTCCCTGACCGCGTCGAGCCGCTCCCGAGCCTCCTGAGCGAGCAGGCGCCACGTTTCGGCGCTGTATCGGGCCAGAATGCCGGTCCGCGCCGCAGCGGTGGGCGCATACAGGCCGGTATGCTCCTCGACCAGGCCGGCCGTGGCGAGGACCTTGAGCCACGCTCTGCAGCGCCCGACCGGGATCCCGAGCGCGCGTCCCACCTCCGCCGCGTCGCGCGATTCGGTCTCCAGCAGCCAGAACAGACCCAGCTCGAGCGCGGCGCCTACCGCGGCGCCGACGAGTGGCTGGTCCAGGGCATCGAGGACATCCGGAACATCGGTCATCTCGCTTCTCCTGCCGCCAATCCTAACGCCGGCGGCGCGCGAGTGACGACGAGGAGACGATGGCATCACGGGCTGCACGAAGCGGCGATCTCCACCCTGGCGATGCTGGGCCGCGAGGTCATCCGAGAGGCCAATGCCCTAGAAGAGGAACTCTGCCATCCCAACGACGCCGCAGACGAGCAATACGGCTGTAAGCACGCATAGCAGAGCCGTGCGGCGGCGTGAATTCGCCAGGTCGCCAAGCAGGTCGCGATCGCTCGTAAGCCGCACCAGGAAGGCGAGCGGTAGCGCGAGGACGATTACGTTCAAGACCATCGCGCCGACCGCCACGCGGACGAGGTCGGCCGAAGCAAGGACCACGACCGCCGCCGGCAGCACTTCGGCAAGGTAGACCGCGTAAAAGCGGCGGGCCTCGCTCGGCTTCAGGTTCAGGCTGTGTGGCCAGCCGAGCAGCTCCCCGATCCCCCAGGCAGCGGAGAGCGACACGACGACGAGCGCGAGCAAGCCTGAGCCGATCAGGCCGATGGCGATGAGCCAGCCGGCTCCGCCGTTCGCGAGGCGGGCCAGACCCTCCGGCATGTCGGCCAGGTTGGCCGGCAGAGGACGGGTCGAGGCGGCGCCTTCCATCGCCACGGCCGCCGCGATGACGATCGCGGCCATCAGCGCCTGGCTGGCGAACGCGCCCAGGAGCGTCTCCACTCGGGAGCCCCGAAGGTCTGCGCGGGTGAGTTTCTTGTCCACGCTGGCCGACTGCTGGTAGAAGATCATCCAGGGCATGATCGAAGCCCCGACCATCGCGACGGCCAGCGAGAAGTAACCGGCGGGATGGACGGAGAGCGGGTTGAGGCCGGTCACGATCCGGGCCGGATCCGGATGACCCGCAAATGCCAGGACGACGAAGCTGAAGAGCGCCAGCGACAGCGCCAGGGCCAATCGCTCGAACCAGGTGTAACTCCGGGTCAGCACCATCGAAGCGTGGATGGCGAGCGCTCCGACGATTGCCAGCGGAGTTGGGATGCCGACGATCGCGGCGCCGAGCGCGATGCCCGCGAACTCCGCCACGTAGGCCACGAAGTTGATGACGGCCATGCCGGCGACGGCGATGCCAGCCCAGGCCGCTCCGTAGCGCCACCGGATGAGCTCGGCATGTCCTCGGCCGGTCACGAGCGCCAGCCTGGCGGTCATCTCCTGCACGAGGTACAGGATCGGGACCAGGGCGAAGAGCGGAAGCAGCAGGGCGTAGCCGGACTCGGTCCCTGCCTTGCCGGCCGTGATGACGCTCGGCGCGTCCACGTCGGCCAGCATCACGACCCAGGCGGGGCCGACGACTCGAAGCCACTTCCCGAGTGCCGGTCCGCGCAGGGCCACGGCCACGCTTCGGACGCCCTGAACGACAGTCATGACGCAAACCTAATCGAGCCGGTTAGTCTTCAGGAGGGCCGTGCGCACCCGCGCGGGCGGGCCCTCTCGCCCTCTTCTACTCTGCCGCTGTTCCCGACGGCAACGCAAGACCAGGCGCCGAGGCCGCTCAGGCCACCAGCAGTCGGCCGCCGTCGGAGGCGGAGCGCCAGCAACGCGCGGGTGCTGGGGTCGTCGTCGACGACGAGGATCCGAGATTCCTGGCCGGTTGAGACAACCGTCACCTGGAGGCCATAGACTGCCGAACAGCGACCGTAAGCTGCGAAGAAGTGACCGGCTTCGAGACGAATGCCGCGCCTCGGGCCGTTACCCGTTCGAGGTTGAGCGTCTCGGCCGTGTATCCGGAGAGCAGCACGACCCCGACGCGTGGATACCTATCCATGGTCCACTCGGCGAGCTCGATGCCGGAGATCTTCGGCATGATGACGTCGGTGATCAGCACCTCGATCGGCGGTTCCTCTTCGGCGAGGCGCGCCATCGCCTCGGCGGCACCGACAACCGCAGTCACCTCGTAGCCGGCCCGGGTGAGCAGCTGCGTCGTCATATTTCGGACGACGCGATCGTCCTCGACGACAAGGACCCTGCCCGAGCCGGCGGCATCGGCAGCGCCTGCGGCCGGCAGTTCGGTGTTTGCCGCAGAGTCGATCCTCGGGAAGTAGAGCTTGAAGGATGAGCCGATCCGGGGCTCCGAGTAGACCCAGATGTGGCCGCCGGACTGGCGGACGATCCCGTAGGTCGTGGCCAGCCCGAGGCCGGTCCCCTTGCCGGACCCTTTCGTCGTGAAGAACGGCTCGAAGATATGTTCGCGCGTTGCGCGGTCCATTCCGACCCCGGTGTCGGTGACCGAGATGAGGACATAGGGCCCGGGCCTGACGTCGAGGTGCGCGATCGCGTAGGGCTCGTCGACCGACACGTTCTCGGTCTCTATCGTCACGGTGCCCCCGTCGGGCATCGCGTCGCGAGCGTTGACGACGAGATTGACGAGGATCTGGTCGAGCTGCCCTCCGTCGGCACGGATGCAACAGGCCTCGTTGTCGAGCTTGACGACCAGCCGCATGTTTTCGCCGATCAACTGACTCACCATCGGCTCGAGGCCGTCGACTGCGGCGTTGACGTCGAGCACGCTCGGACTGATGACCTGCTGGCGACTGAAGGCGAGCAGTTGGGCCGTCAGCACCGCCGCGCGTTCGGCCGCCTGGCTGATCGCGTTGACGCTAAGCAGCGCGCTGTCGAGATCGAGGCGAGACCGATTCCTCGAGGCAAGATCGTCGGTGAGGAATTCGGCATAGCCGTGGATCACGAAGAGCATGTTGTTGAAGTCGTGGGCGATCCCGCCGGCCAGCCTTCCGATCGACTCGAGCTTCTGAGCTTGGAGCAACTGGCCTTCGGTCTCCTTGCGGACGCTGATGTTGCGGATAGCCGCGGTCACCAGGATCCCTTCGGTGCTTTCGAGGGGGCTCAGCATCATCTCGATCGGAAACTCGGTGCCGTCCATGCGCCGCCCGACGAGCTCGATCCCGGTGCCGATCTGCTGTGCCAGGGCATCGGCGGCCGAGCGCAGGTCGTCGGCGATCAACCTCTACGCGAAGCCTTCGGGGATGATGTTCGTCACCTGCTGGCCGATGAGCTCGTCGCGCTGGTATCCGAACTGCTTCTCGGCCTGGAGGTTCAGCAGGACGATCTCGCCCGCCTGGTTCACCACCACCATCGCATCCGGAGCCGCTTCGAGCAGACCGCGGTACCTGGCCTCCGAGGCCCTGCTGAACTCGCCTTCGACCAGCTTCGACATATCCCACCCGTCCACGGCATCGCGACCGGCGACCTGGTGGGCATGGCGCGCCCGGCCTACCCCGCTGCGCGCGTCCGCGGGGGCCAAATCGGTGGGGTCCATCGGCAAAGAACCTCGAACGCTGCCTGGTGGGCCACGCTCTGCCCAGTCTCGCAACTTAGGGGTTGGCGACCCGAGCCTGTGAGGATGGAGACCCTTCCTGCCGGCGCTCCTAATCGGCCGCGGCCGCCGCCTCGCCCAGCGGCAGAAGATCCACGCCCAGGCGTTCGAGAGCGCCCAGCACCGCCTTCATCGACGCCGTCGTGATGTTCGGGTCCATGCCTACGCCCCAGCGGACGTCACCCTGGGAACGGACCTCGACGTAGGCCACGGCCGTAGCCTCTTCTCCTGCCCCGAGGGCATGCTCGGCATAGTCGAGCACCTCGACTTCGATCCCGAGGTCGCGGCGAAGCGCGTGAACCAAAGCGGAAATAGGGCCGTTGCCCTCGCCGGAGATGGTCGTCGGTACACCGTCGACCGCGAGTCTGGCACGCACGGTGACGTTGCCGTCGTCCGAGGTCGTGTCGTAGCCCGCGAGCCTCAGCCTCGGCGACGCCGGCAGGTACTCGGCCGCGAACGCCTCCCACATCTCCTCGACGCTGATCTCGGTCCCGCTGCCCTCGGTGATGACCTTGATGCAGCGGCTGAACTCGATCTGGAGCCGGCGAGGCAGGTCCATGCCATGCTCGGTCTTCATGATGTAGGCCACGCCGCCCTTGCCCGACTGGCTGTTGACCCGGATGACGGCCTCGTAGCTGCGCCCGACATGCTTCGGATCGATTGGCAGATACGGGACCTGCCACTCGGCGTAGTCGGGCGGAAGGGCCTCCATGCCCTTCTTGATCGCGTCCTGGTGCGAGCCCGAGAACGACGTGTAGACGAGGTCGCCCACGTAGGGATGTCGCGGACCCACCGGGAGACGATTGCAGTGCTCGGCCACGCGCCGCAGGGCGTCGATGTCGCCGATGTCGAGCCTGGGGTCCACGCCCTGGCTGAACATGTTCATGGCGATGTTGACGACGTCCACGTTGCCGGTTCGCTCGCCGTTGCCGAAGAGCGTGCCTTCGATCCGATCCGCGCCGGCCATCAGGCCGAATTCGGCGGCGGCCACGGCGGTGCCGCGGTCATTGTGTGGGTGCAGCGACAGGACAACGGAATCGCGCCGCGGGATGCTGCGGTGGAAGGCCTCGATGACGTCGGCGTAGATGTTCGGCGTGTACATCTCGACGGTGTTCGGCAGGTTCAGGATGATCGGGCGGCCGGGTGTCGGCTGGATGACATCCATCACCGCGGCGCAGATCTCGATGGCATAGTCGAGCTCGGTGCCGGTGAAGCTCTCGGGCGAATACTCGTAGCGGATGTCGGTGCCGGGAACGCGGGCCTCCTGCTCCAGGCAGATCTTCGCCGCGTCGACGGCGATCTTCGTCACGCCTTCACGATCGAGGCGGAAGACGACGCGCCGCTGCAGCACCGAGGTCGAGTTGTAGAAGTGGACTATGGCGCGCTTCGCGCCGGCGAGGCATTCGTACGTCCGCTCGATCAGCTCTCGCCGGCACTGCGTCAGGACCTGGATCGTGACGTCGTCCGGGATCAAGTCCTCTTCGACCAGCTGGCGGATAAAGTCGTAATCGGGCTGCGAGGCCGACGGAAACCCGACCTCGATCTCCTTGAAGCCCATCGCGACCAGGGCCCGGAACATCTGCAGCTTGCGGGCCGGGTCCATCGGGTCGATGAGGGCCTGGTTCCCATCGCGCAGGTCGACCGAGCACCAGACCGGCGCGTGCTCGATCTGGCAGTCGGGCCACTCCCGATCGGGCAGGCGAAGCGGAAGCGGGCGGAAGGGTACGTACTTCTCGACGGGCATCTTCTTCGGGCGGCTCGGTACGGGAGGCATCTCTCGGATCCCTTCTTGGTCGCGTTTCCGGGGGAAACAAAAACCTCCTGCGCCAGCGCAGGAGGTTGTCGGCGAGCACCCACGGGCGCTCGCCTCAGGTAAGGAGCAGGCTGCTGTCGAAGTAATTCCAGGTCATCTTGCCGGACAGTGTACCCTCTACCGCCAGTCCCGGTGACGGGAGGCGACGAATGGCTGGAAATGGCTCCGACGGGCGGGACCCGGGCGCCTACTGAATTCGGCTCGCCCTTCGGCCGATATCACGCTCCCCCACCTCAGTCGCTCACGCGAATGGCTGGCAGACGCGCTCCTCGAATGCGCCATCTGCCACCAGATCGTCCCGCGTCTATCCCCGACTCAACACCATTGCGCCGACTGTCGATTGGCTCGCAAACGCACCCAGAGTCGCGAGGCGGTGGCACGCAAACGCCGAAATGCTCCCTAAGCCGAGGAGGGACGTCGATTGCGTAGGACTGGTCGGGGCGAGAGGAATGGCGGCTGAGCTTCCCGTTCCCCGGATCATCGTGCCCGTCTCGATCGCGCTGGCGTTGACGAAGGCGGGCTGAGGGCGGCCCTTGCTTTGCGCGACCGGACCCCCACGCACCTTCAGCGGAACGCGCCCGATCTTCGCGAACTCCTCCAGCGGTCGGTCGGGCCCGACGGAACGTGGATCTCGACCGCGGGTCGCGTCCGTGCCGAGATCAGTACTCGCCCTTGATAACGAAGAACGAACCCCGGATGGTGCCGGCCAGCTTAGACTTCTGCCTGGCGAACTTGAACCGCGAGGCGAGCTCGGCGGGAACTTCCATCCCGTCCGCGAGCTTGAACCCCACCGCCCGCTTGCCGGCGTCGTCGAGGGTGTACAGCACGTTGATCGACAGGCCGCTCTCGTAGAAGACGTAGGCCCACTTGATGTTCTCGACTTCGAAGACCGTCGCCTCGAGCGGGCGGGACGATATGACGAGGGCGCGCTCCTCCCGAAGGATGCGGTGCACCCAGTCGATGATCTCCTTGGCCTCGCCCGCCGGCTCGACCGTGAAGGTGTGGGCGTACTTGTTCTTGAAGTAGCGGGCCTCGTTCGCCCGGAGGCCGGCGAGTGCGGGAGCCACGGGAGATGACTCCAGGCCGATGGTCGAGACGTTGGTGAAATCCACGACGTAGGACATGACTCGCTCCTTGTGCCTCTGGGAGGCGTCCGACGTCGGGCACCGGTCGCGCACTACCCGCGGTGATCACGTGGACCGTCGTTCTTCCAGGCCCCGACGAGGGCTGCCGCACGGCGTCGAATGTACCCGGTGACGGTGAAAGGCGCTTCTCGAGCCACGACCGGAGACGGAGGCCGCAACGCTGGGGCCACGACATCATCGACGACCCGCGACTCGAGCGCGGACGTGGACGCCCGAGTAACCGTTCTTGCCCGCATGCAAACCAAGCGCCTCACTGCCTACGCGAGCCTCGGCTTCGACGTGGCGGGAGGCAGTCGGCCCGGTCGTGACGGACGCCGGGCAGACTTGGGACTCGGCCAGTTGGCGGTGGCGCGGCGTGAACGGCGGCCCCAACCTCGACCCGTGCCACGTGACAGCGGGGGCCACCATTGCCCTTCGGGTAGGCACGACCTCCTCAAATGGTCGGGCCGAGAGGACTCAAGACGAACCGACCGACCTGAATGTCCCACTCGCGCTCGAGTGCGAGGTCGTTGGGATGGCCCAGTGGCTGGAGCTCGTCCGGTAAGCACGGGAAGCGCGTCGGCCTGAGTCCGACTACTGAAAGTGCGTCCACATTCGGAGCACCTTCACGGTCTTCGCATCGTCGAGGACCTGGTAGACCAGGCGGTGCTGAATGCTGATGCGCCGCGAATAGGCGCCCGACAGGTCGCCGACGAGCTTCTCGAAGGGCGGCGGCGTCTGGTAGGGGTTCTCAGCGAGGATCGCCAGCAGGGCTTGAGCCTTGGGCTTCAGGCCGGCTGCGGCCAGCTTCTCAGCGTCCTTCTGGGCCTGCTTGGTGTAGACGAGCCTCCAGCTCACCAGTGGAGTTCGCCGTCGAGTTCCTCCGCAGGCGTCGCCATGCCCTCGATGATGGACTCGCGCATGCCCGGAATAGACACGAGGTACAGGGTCTCCTGAACGGCGCGCCAGTCATCCTCGCCCACCAGCACGGCATTGCCACGCTTGCCAGTGATCTGGACCGGCTCATGCGAGTCGGAAACATCGTCCAGAAGCTTGTAGAGCTGCTTGCGTGCTTCGGTTGCGGTGACAGTGGTCATGGCCGGTGGAACCCTTATACGTACGCCCTAGCGTACGCGTATGCCGGCGGTGCGTCAAGCCGACGAGGAGCGCGTAGGCCGGGCAGTTCAGAACGTCGCTGCCGATCGCCGCGATGTCGGTAGGATTGGCGCCATGTCGTCGACCAAGTCCTTGCTGCCCGAGGTCGACCTAGCCAAGATCCGACGGCATGTGGAGGGACGCGTCCCGGCTCACGCACGACACCAGGTCCGGATCGAGCTAGAGGTCAGCGGCGGCGCCGTCACGATCGTTGAGTGCCGCGCGCCGTGGACTCCGGAAGTTGGACACGCACGGCGATTGCACCGGAGGACAGATGAGCACTGAGCGCAGTCTCGAGATCAGAGGGATCTCGAAACGATACGGGGAGACAGTCGCGGTCCAAGATCTGGGCTTCGACGTCCATGCCGGCGAGTTGTTCGGCTTTGTCGGGCGCAACGGCGCGGGCAAGACCACCACGATGCGGATCGTGCTCGGAGTCCTCGCTCCCGACGCGGGCGAGGTGCGATGGGATGGAAGGCCGCTCGACCTTGCGACGCGCAGGCGGATCGGGTACATGCCCGAGGAGCGCGGGCTGTATCCGAAGATGCGACTGTCCGAGCAGCTGGCATACCTCGGCGAGCTACACGGCATGGCGGGCTCGGAGGCGCGCGCATCGGCCGTGCGCTGGCTTGATCGCTTCGGCCTGAAGGACAGGGCCAACGACGATCTCCAGGCGCTCAGCCTCGGCAACCAGCAACGTGTCCAGCTAGCCGCGGCTCTCGTCTTCGGGCCGGACGTTCTCGTGCTCGACGAGCCGTTCGCCGGGCTCGACCCGGTCGCCGTCGACGTGATGGCGGGCGTACTCCGCGAACGGGCCGACGCAGGAGTCCCCGTCATCTTCTCGAGCCATGAGCTCGAGCTTGTCGAGCGGCTGTGCGACCGGGTGGGCATCATCGACCGGGGCCGGATGGTCGCCTGCGGCACCGTGGACGAGCTCCGGGCCGGGGAGCAGGAGCGCCGCTGGATCGACGTCCCCGGGGCCCCGGGCGACTGGGAAGCCGGCGTGCCGGGCGTCCGGCTCGTGCAGGCCGACGGCACGCGGCGGTTGTTCGAGCTGGATCCGGGCATCGACGATCAGGCGCTGCTCCAGTCGGCGTTGAACACCGGACCGGTGCGCGAGTTCGAGCGCGTCGAGCCCACTCTCGGCGAGATCTTCCGAACGGTCATCGAGGAGGCAGCGGCATGAACGCCCGGTCCTTTGGTCTGGGCGGAACGCGCCGCCTGCCGACCACCTTCCTCGTCGCCCGCCGCGAGGTCCTCATGCGTCTGCGCTCGCGCGTCTTCGCCGGCGGCACCATCGTGATGGCCGCCCTCGTCGTGGTCGGCATCGTGGCGGCATCGCTGCTCGCCGGCAAGACCAACCCGGTGCGGGTGGGCTTCAGCGGCGGATCGCAGGCGCTCGAGCGTTCGTTCACGGCGTCGGCCGCGGCCCTGGGGACGAACGTGACCGTCAGCGACATTGCCGACGTCACCGCCGGGAAGGCGCAGGTAACGGCGGGCACGCTAGACGTGCTCGTGATCGGGTCGTCGACCGCGCCGACGGCCGTGGCGAAGGATGCGATCCTCTCGAACGTCGAGTCCGCCCTTTCCCTGGCCGCGGAGGCTACCCGTCTCTCCGACGCCGGCCTCTCACCGGCGTCGGTTAAGTCGGCCATGGCCCTGGTCCCGGTCCAGCTTCTGCAGCCCAAAACACCCAAAGATAATGAGAACCTGTTCGCCGGCCTGGCCCTCGGCATCCTGCTCTTCATCGCGCTCGGCCAGTACGGGAACATGGTGGCTCAGGGCGTGGTCGAGGAGAAGGCGACGCGGATCATGGAGATCCTGCTCGCCACGATCCAGCCGAGCCGCCTGCTTGCGGGCAAGGTCATCGGGATCGGCCTTGTCGGTCTGCTGCAGCTCACGATCGTGGGCGCGGCCGCGCTGGTCGCGGTCCACGTGACCAACGTCGCCGCGATCCCGGCCCTCGGGTTGGCCGGGATCCTCGGCGATATCTTCTGGTTTCTGCTCGGCTTCCTCTTCTACGCCACGGCCTACGCCGCGGTCGCCTCCCTCGTCTCGCGCCAGGAGGAGGTCCAGAGCGCCGTCGCCCCGATCGGGATCCTCCTGATCGCGGGGTACCTGCTCGTGTACGCCGCGCTGCCGAATCCGAGTGGCCCCCTGGCCACGGTGTGCTCGTTGCTGCCGCCGTTCGCCCCCGTCCTGATGGCGGTGCGGATGGCGGCCACCGACGTGCCTTTCTGGCAGGTCGGCGTGGCGGTGGCGCTGACCCTCGCATCCATCGGCGGCCTGACCTGGCTGGCCGGCCGCATCTATGCCAATGCCGCCATGCGCATCGGGGCCCGGGTGCGGTTCATGGATGCGTTCCGTGGGTAACGCTCGCAGCTAGGTCCAGCACGTTGAGGCCCCATCGGGCCGATAGATCGGAGGAACAAGGCTATGTCTCGTGCGATGTCTCATCCACTCGCAACCCTGCTTGCGGTGGTCTCCGCGATCCTCATCGTGGTCGGCCGGGTCAACAAGGACATGTGGTGGGGCAACTGGGTCCTGGTCGCCGGATTCGTGGTCCTTGTGGTCGCCGCTCTTGTCTTCCTTGCAAAGAGGTGATCGAAACGACCTCGTTTCGGCCCGATGCGGCACCCAGCATTGGCCACCACGGGCGCCTGCCCTTCAGCTGAGCTTCCCTTTTGGAGCGCCTCTCCGCCGCCGGTCGCGTCAGGGTGACCCGGGGTCTGGGGGCGGTCCAGATCGCATCGTGGGCCTGGTCGCCTGCTTTCCCGATGTACGCGATCACCGCCCTACGGCCGCTTCGTCGCGAGCGGGGTCGTCTAGGAAGAGTCGACCCGCATCGTCCCCGCCAACTAAGCGCGCGTCCAATGCGCAGGAGCCACGGTCGAGGCCACCGTGAAGGACAGGTAGTTTGCCTACTCGAATGAGTGGCCCCGGCGGGCGGGACCCGGGCGCCTACTGAGTTCGCGAACTGCCTCGGGTGACCTCGCCCTCCCCCACCCCGACCGTTCGCGCGATTGGCTGAAGGTCGCGCTCTTCGAATGCGCGATGTGCCATCAGATCGTGCCGCGGACATCCCCCGCACAGAGGCAATGTCCTACGTGCCGACAAGCGGCTGAACGAGCGCGGAGCAGGGAGGCCATGAGAGAAGCACGCGGCCGTTCGCCACGCGGGTTGTCAAGGTCGTAACCAAACCTGGAGATTGCCCAGTAGATGGCCGCGTCGGCACGAGCCCGCACATGCGCCGGTGGGCGGGGAGCCGAACTAGTTGACGACTGAGTCAGGCATACCTAGACTTGCCCAGTACCTAGAGGACCTGGGTGCGCCGAGGCGAAGAGCCTTGCTGGCGGGTTGCCGGTTGGAGGGGTCATGAGCGGATCCTCGCCGCGAGCGGAGCTCGTCGGTCTCGTGCTGAGGACGCTATGTCTGCGCGAGACGTGCGGCGTCGACGTGGCGAATCTGCTCGCCGACCAGGGGCTCGACCTTTCCGAGGGCTCGGTCTACGCAATCCTCCGTGGCCTCGAACGTAACGGTCTTGCAATCGGCGTCTGGGTCGATGTTGGCGTTGGCCTGCCTCGGCGGCGCTATTACCAGCTGACCCCGAAGGGTGATCTCGCGGCTTCGAGATCGAGCGCTCAAGGCCTGAGGTTGGTAACAGCGGCGCCCCAGGTCGGACGGTCCGGGTCGTGAGCGCGTCAACTCGGTCTGGCCCGCAGCTGTCCCGGGGCGAGTTTGGGCTGCTGATCCTCGGTCTTCTCCATCGTCGCGACATGTATGGATACGAGATCGTGGCCGAGCTTCGCCGTTCCACAGAGGGAGGAATCGATCTGCCCGAGGGGACGGTCTACCCCGCCCTGCGACGGCTTGAGGGGGAGGGGCTCGTATCCGGCTACTGGGAAGAGGCACCTCGCAACGCCCCTCGCCGCCGCTACTACAAGCTCACGCAGTCCGGCGAAGGCGCACTGGCTACTGGTATGGACGATTGGCGCCGTTTCAAGGTCGCCGCCGACGCGGTGCTGGGTCAATGACCGAGATCGCAGCCGCCTCGTCCCAGTCCGAGTCCCGTCTCCGAACCCACGTTGAAGCGACCCTCGTGAGCGCTCGAGTCCCGCGCCAGGTGCGCGACGACCTCGCCGAGGAGCTCTACGGGCATCTGTGGACCCGCTGGCAAGAGGCCATCGGGTCCGGGCTACACGAGCAGGCCGCAGCGGAGTCGGCCATCCGTTCGTTCGGCAGCGCTCAACGGCTCGGCGTCGAGATGACCGCCGCATACCACTCGCGGCTCTACGCCTCGACGATCGGCGTGCTCCTGCCGGCGGTCGCGGGCTCGGCCGATCGGCCCGCGGGGCTGGGCAGACTTCAAGCTCTGCTTCTCATTCCGATTCTTGGCACCGTGGCCGTAGCGGCGGGCGAGCTCGGGTCGCTGACGCCCGGCCGCGCCTTGCTGGCCGTGGTCGGAGCAGCTGCGGCAGTATCGATGAGCCTGACAGCCATCCTCGCGATCGGTCGCGGGCAGCGCTGGGCGCTCCGATACGCGCAGCTTCTCGTGTTCCTCGCGCTCGCTTTCGCGGTGGATACCCTCGTGATCATGCCGGCACACACGTACCAGGTGCCCATCGGCGGCCTGCTCGGGCTCTACTGCCTTGGTCCGGCCCTCGGCGCCGACATGAAGAAATGGACGGCCGCCTCCCGACCACTCGGCAAGCTCCTAGGCCCGCTGGCCGTTCTAACGGTTGCCGCGGGCCTGAGCCTCCCCTTCGCCGCTCCGATCCTGCCGGACCCTACGCAGGTTGGCCCGGGAGACCTGAACCTGCGCCTCTCTCTGATTTGCACGCGCGATACCAGCGGATACGTGACCGCCCTTGACCTGACGACGGAATTCCGCTGGAACCGGCTCGATCTGCTGCCGAGCGGGATCAAGGGCGGTCTTAAGACCCTGGAAGGCAGGAGCGCCGACGGCGACGGGCTGCTGTACGGGGTCCTTCCTGGCGCTGGCTCCCATCTCGACGAGTACAACGGTAAGTGGCTGGACCCGCCAGCGAGCGACTTCTCCAGCGCGACATGGCCAGGGGTCAACGCCAGCCAGCAGGACCTACGAGACAACGGTGCGGTCGTCGACTCCTGGCAGTGGTGGAGCGGTCCAGAGCCTCAACTCGCCGAGACAACGGATCGCATCTACTACGCCGATGTCGAGACCATCTCGGCGAGCATGCTGCAGGCGGGTCACCAGTACGCGCTTCGGCAGCGCGTCCTCCCGAGTTCCATTGCGGGCGCTGCGGCCGATCGAGATCCCCTGATCTTCATCCGATACCAGCATCTGGACAGGTTCGTTGTCGAGGCGGTGGCGACCTGCGAGCGACCCGGGATCGGAGTCCCCGTCGCGATCCCACAGGTCCAGGTGCCGACATGAACGGGCTGCCTCGCCAGGTGCTCTTCCTGTTGGCCGCCGCCGAGATCGGCCTGGCGCTCGGACTCGCACCCGGGATGACTCCCGGTCGTGCGGTTGCGGTGGCCACAAGCCTCTGCGTAGCTTCCGCAGCAACATTGGCATTGATGGAGCTGTCTGCAACGGACTTCAGGCGCCTCACGACGGTGGTCGCGGCCGTCGCCTTCGCCATCGGGCCGTTGGCTGGCAGCGTCGCTGCTGGATCGAGCGACCCGACCCAGGCGCGGGCGTCGGATCTGGACCTTCAGGTCAGCTGCAGCGTGTCAGCCGATCAGCAGACGATTACCGCGCAGGTGTCCTTCGTCTGGCACAGGGTAGATCTCGCCATCCCTGGCACCAACACCGGTCCCGGATACGACGTTGTCGGCGTGTACCCGCAGGCCTTGGTCGAGCAGCAGTCCTCGCTCGACATCCCGTATCCGAATCCGCCATTGGTCAATCTATCGTGGCAAACGCCATACCCATGGAGCCAGGATGGACCGTGGGATCTTAGCGTCGATGGTAGGCCTGATGGGGGCTTCGGCCGGAGCGCCCTCGTCTACGACGGACGCGACCTGGTGCCGAGCTTTGTTGTGAACGACGGGGAGTACCTGCTGGATCTGGCCAGCTCGACGCTCGAAGCGGGCCGCACCTACTCTGCGCTGTGGCGCTTCACATACCACCCAGACGTGTCCGCACTCCCGGCTGACCAGTTGATCCTGATTGCCGACTACGGCCATGCCCGTCGTTTCGTGGCCCAGGCCTTCGCCGAATGCGGCTCGTCTCCGAAGCCCCATCCGCAACGCTCGGAGACCTTCGTCCAGTACTAGTGTCAGGAAATCAACGACCGCTTGCGTGCCCTCGCTGGCGACGCGAAGGATTGCTGAGCTTTGGCCGGTCGAGCGGCGATACCGTTACGCGCCTAGCAGCGCAGCCGGGTCCTGCTAGGAAGGCAGTGGATCAAACCCACCCGAATGAGTGGCTCCGGCGGTAGGATTCGAACCTACGACCAAGCGGTTAACAGCCGCCCGCTCTACCACTGAGCTACGCCGGAACGATCCGATCGCCTGGGGCGATCCTTTCGATCGCCTGGGGCGATCTTTGGCGCCGTGGCGGCGCCGCGCGACAGAATAGCACGGCATCGGCGACGCGTGAGACGCGCATTGGCGCACGGAGACGAGTGTCTGAGCAATCTCTGAACGGCGCTTGGCAGCTTCGCCAGGTTGGGGCTGGAGAGTGGCTGCCGGGCATCGTGCCGGGGGGTGTCCATCCCGATCTCATGGCCGCGGGCCGGATCCGGGATCCGTTCGTGGGCGACGAGGAGCTGCGGGTCGGGTGGGTCGCCGAGAGCGACTGGGAGTACCGGCGGGAGTTCGAGGTCGAAGCGGCAGTCGCGACCGAGGAGCACATTGCCCTCGTCTTCGACGGTCTCGATACGCTCGCCGATATCCGGCTCAATGGGGAGCCGCTCGGGAGCGCCGACAACATGTTCCGCAAGTGGCAATTCGACGTGACCGGACGGCTGCGCCCCGGCGCCAACGAGTTGTCCGTGGTGTTCCGTTCCGCGGTCCGTCACGCGGCGGAACTGGATTCCGGACGCCACCTGGAGTCGGCGAACGACCAGCTGCCCGGCGCCCCTTACCTCCGCAAGGCACCGTGCCACTTCGGCTGGGATTGGGGGCCCAAGCTGCCGAACATCGGCTTCTGGCAGGGCGTGAGGCTCGAAGGCTGGAGCACGGCCCGGCTGGCAGACGTTCGTGTCGAACAGACTGTCGAGCGGGGCACGGGCGGCGCAAACACGCGAGGCCGGATATCGGCCCGCGTCGATGTCGAGCGGACGGGCGCATCCGGCGCCGGAGCCGGGCCGATCAAGGCCGTCCTGCGCGTCGCCCACCCCGACGGTCGAATCGAAGTCGTTCGGGCGCCCATCGATCCGGATCGCACGTCGGCTGAACTCGCAGTCGAGATTGCGGCGCCCGAGTTGTGGTGGCCGAACGGGCTCGGCGAGCAGCCGCTCTATGAGATCGAAGTCGAGCTCGCGGCCGGCTGGCAGCGTCTTGACGCCAAGTCGTTCCAGGTCGGCCTGAGAGCCCTCGAGCTTCGCCGGGAGGCCGACGAATGGGGCGAGTCGTTCGGCTTCGCCGTGAACGGCGTGCCTGTCTTCGCGAAGGGCGGCAACTGGATTCCGGCCGACGCCTTCCCGGCTCGGGTGAGCGATGCGCAGATCGACTCGCTGCTCGGCGCCGCCGCGGCCGCCAACCACAACATGGTCCGCGTCTGGGGCGGCGGCTACTACGAAACCGACGCGTTCTACGACGCGTGTGACCGCCTCGGGATCCTGGTGTGGCAGGACTTCATGTTCGCCTGCAGCATCTATCCGCTCTCCGACGAAGCGTTTGTCGCGAACGTCGCGGCGGAGGTCTCCGAGCAGGTGCGGCGCCTCCGGCACCGGCCGTCGCTGGCGCTGTGGTGCGGCAACAACGAGCTGGAGCAGGGCTGGCGCGAATGGGGCTGGGATGTGCCGGAGAACGGCGACCTGAAGGCCGCCTACCTCCGATTCTTCGGCAAGACGCTGCCGGCCTGGGTCGCTGCCGAAGACGCGGCCACACCCTACTGGCAGAGTTCACCATCGTCGGGACGGCCACTCGAGGACCAGGCCGGCGCGTGGAGCGGCGACCATCACGAGTGGATGGTGTGGCATGGCCTCGCTCCTTTTGCCGCCTATGGACGCCAGGCGTACCGGTTCGTCAGCGAGTTCGGCTTCGAATCGCTGCCTGCGCTGGCGACCGTGGCGGCATTCGCGCCTGACCCGGCCGACTGGAACCTCGAGTCGCCGTTGCTCGACCATCACCAGCGCTGTCCCTCGGGCAACGCGCGCATCCTGTTCTACCTCGCCCAGCAGTTCCGGCCGCCAAAGGACTTCGGCGGGCTCGTCTACCTGAGCCAGGTTCTCCAGGCGGAGGCGATGAGGGTCGGCGTCGAGCACTGGCGGCGGGAGATGGCTCGCTGCCGCGGCGCGCTCTACTGGCAGCTCAACGACTGCTGGCCGGTTTCGTCGTGGTCGAGCATCGACTACTTCGGCCGCTGGAAGGCGCTGCATTACGCCACGCGGCGCTTCTACGACCCGGTGCTCCTATCCGCGCGGGTCGAAGGCGACGCGGCCACGCTGTCTGTGACGAACGACCTGCCGGAGGCCTGGTTCGGCGAAGTGCGCTGGTCCCTGGAGCGGCTCGACGGCACGGTCGTTACCGCGGGCGGTGCGGTCGTCGAGGCCGCCGGCCTGGCGACGACGTCCGTGGCCGTATTGTCGATTCCGAGCTCGCCGTCGGATCGAGACTCGATCGTTCTGGTGTCGGAGCTGCTCGAGGCGGGATCGAGGCGGGCTCTCGTCGTCACGCCGTTCGTCCCCGACAAGCACCTGGCGCTGCTCCGCCCGAAGATCGAGCTTGCGATCGAGCCGGAGGCAGAAGTCGAGCCGGAGGCAGAGGTCGAACCGGAGCCATCGGTCGAGCCGGAGCGATCGGCTGAGCCGGAAGCGGCAGCCAGGCCGGAAGCGGCAGCGGGTCCGGAGGCAGCGGCTGAGCCGGAGGCAGCGGCTAAGCCGGCGTCAGATCGTGTCCTGGTCCGCCTTCGGTCCGACACGCTGGCGCGCTGGGTCGAGGTCTCCCTCGACGGTGCCGAAACCCTCTGGAGCGACAACTACTTCGACGTGCCGGCGGGACGCGAGGTCGCCTCTTCGTTCGAGCTTCCGGATGGCTGGGATCTCGATCGGGTTCGCGGCGCTCTGCGCGTGCGGTCGGTCGTCGACACCTACTCCTAGAGCGTCAGATCTCCACGGGCAGATCGAGCCGATTGCCCCACTCTTCCCACGATTCGGCGTAGTTGCGCACGTCGCCCAAGCCGGCCAGCTCGTGCAGGACGAACCACACCAGCGCGGCCCGGATGCCGCCCTGACAGTACGTGGCACGCAGCTCCCCGGGGTTCACGCCGCTCCCTTGAAGGATGGCGAGCGCGTCCGCGGCGGGCCGGAGCCGCCCGTCCGGAGCCACGAAATCGCTGAACTGGCGGTGGCGTGCCCCGGCGATCCGCCCGCACCGCCTGGCCATCGCTTCGCTACCTAGGAACTCGCCGACGCGGCGCACGTCCAGCAGGCGCGTCGGCCCAGCCGGAGACTGCGACTCGCGGCTCCACTCCAGGACTTGTTCGGCGGTCGCGATCAGCGACTCGTCACGATCGTGGAGTGGCTCCGTGGCCTCGACCGCAGCGGGTTCGACCGCGACATCCGTCGTCGGCCGGTTCTGCGACTGCCAGAACGTCAGGCCACCGTCGAGCACGTGCAATCGCTCGGCGGGGAAGCCGTAGAGGCGGAGCAGCCAGTAGCCCCGAATGGCGTGGCGGCCCTGGCCGGCGTCGTCGTAGAAGACGATCCGATCTCCGGGAGCCACTCCCCATCGGGCCAGCGCGGCCGACACCTCGTCGCGATCCGGGACCAGATAGACGCGCCGTACGGAGCCTGTATCAGGCCGCGCTCCGGGCTTGGCCAGATCTTCGTGGAGGTCGACGAATATGGCGCCGGGCAGGTGGAACTGGTCGTAGCCCTTGCGGTCGACCGAGACGTGGACGACGCGGAGGTCCGGGTCGCCCAGGTGGGCAGCCAGCCACTCGGCCGACACCAGCGGTCCGGGTACCGTTTCGTTCATTGCCACCTCCAGCTGCGCAGGCCACCTCGCGCAGGCAGTCTGCGCATGACTCCCTAAGGCTACCCCGCTACCGGCATCATGTCCCTTCCTCCGGGAAGCCCACTAGACCAGAACCACGCCGCTCCCTTCCGGGCGACGACCTTCCGTCAGAGCCGTCAGGATCGCCGCGCTTCCCATCGGGAGATCTGCCATCAGCGCCTCGCCGTGGTCGGGCACGAGCTGGCGGTTGTGCCGCGTGTCGGCGAGCACCAGTACGACGGCGCCGATTCCCGGATCGTCGCGCCGCTTCAGGGCGATGCGCCGCTGCAGCGCCTGGACGTCACGTGGCCGCGTCTCCGCCTCGACGGCGATCTGCGCCGTGCCGATCAATAGCACGGCGTCCCAAGCCCGCCGATCCCCCGGTATCGGCAACGGGACCTCGAACCGCCACGGAACTCCGGGAGAGGCTCGCGCCCGAAACCGCTCGATGAGCGCCCGGTGCGCGGCATCGCGAACCGGCAACCCACCCGGGTATGCCTTTGCGCTTAACTCGAGCCCGAGAACCGCAAGTACGCGAGCAAGCTCAGCAATGGAAACCCGAGGAGCCTTCGCCGCCTCGATCCGGCTGATCTGGCTTCGCGACGTCCGAGCCGCCCTGGCCACTAACGCCTGGCTCAAGCCATGCTCCAGCCGCGCATGCCGAGCCTCCTGTCCGAGCTCCGCAACGATGGTTCGGGCCCTGATAGATCCGCTGTCTGACGCCCGCTCCCTGGTAGACATGGCCGCAATGGTGCACTGCCAGGATTTGCTGGCCCTTACCCGCGGCTCAACGGCCTTTGAGGGTCATACCTGCCCACGAGATCGGCAAACGCGACCGATCGGACTGGTCGTGAGGCCCCCTGTCCATATGGTGGGCATATACGACGCCCCGAGGCACCGGAGCAGACGCCACGTGTCGAACTGACCAGATCGATGTACGTGTCTGGCATGCCATAGAGCTTCAGTCCTCCCCCTGGGCTCTCGGCTGCTCAGGATGTGTCCCGATTCGGGTGAATTCGACACTCTCGAGGCACGCCGCGCGGCCGATCGTCGCATGTGCCCAGCGGGTGGACAGAAGGACACGAATAGGGCGCCCGTCGCAGGATTTACATTCGGATCCGATCAGATCGGACAAGCGGTGCGGCCAAGGTGTACCGGCCGCTCCGAGCGGCCCGAAGATGGGGCCGCGCCACGGGACGTCGCCGCACCGCCGCACCGCCGCACCGCTCCATGTCACGCCCCTCTCCGCGCCCCCGCCGTTCCCTCGGTCCGACCTACTCCAGGTAGTCCTTGAGCTTGCGGCTCCGGGACGGGTGGCGCAGCTTGCGGAGAGCTTTGGCCTCGATCTGGCGGATGCGCTCGCGGGTTACGTTGAACTCCTTGCCCACTTCCTCGAGGGTGCGGGCTCGGCCGTCCTCCAACCCGAAGCGCAGCTGCAAGACGCGCCGTTCGCGACCAGTCAGCGAGTCGAGCACTGCCTCGACCTGCTCCTTCAGGAGCTGGTGCGACGCCGCCTCGGCCGGAGCCAGCGCACCCCGATCCTCGATGAAGTCGCCCAGATGCGAATCCTCTTCCTCGCCGATCGGGGTCTCGAGGGACACCGGCTCCTGCGAGACCTTGATGATCTCGCGGACCTTCTCGGGGGTGACCACCACTTCCTGGCCCTTGGACATTGCCTCGGCGATCTCCTCGACCGTCGGCTCGCGGCCCAGCTCCTGCAGCAACGTCCGCGACACCCGGATCAGGCGGTTGATCGTCTCGACCATGTGGACCGGGATGCGGATCGTCCGGGCCTGGTCGGCAATCGCTCGCGTGATCGCCTGGCGGATCCACCACGTCGCGTAGGTGGAGAACTTGTAGCCCTTCTCGTAGTCGAACTTCTCGACCGCGCGGATCAGGCCGATGTTGCCTTCCTGGATGAGGTCCAGGAACGACATGCCCCGGCCGATGTACTTCTTCGCGATCGAGACGACCAGCCGCAGGTTCGCGGAGGTCAGCTGCTCGCGCGCGTCGCGGCCGATGCGGACCAGCTCGCCCTTGCGATGAGCCAGCTTGGTGTTCATCGGAACAGCCGGATCGAAGCCGAGACGCTTCAGCAGATCGGCGTCGTGGTCGGTCTCGATCCAGCGCTGCAACGCCGGGAAGGCGACGCCATCGCGGGTCCAGTCGTAGATGGCCCGCAGACCGACGTTGTCGCGCGAGTCGAGGTCGCCGTTGTGCACCGCCAGGTAAGCCCAGTCGAGCAGGACGACGAACATCTCGGGTGACAGCGTCTCGTTGTAGGCTGCCACCCGGTGCTTCGCGTCCCGCAGCAGGTTCTTGGTGCCTTCGGACTCGGCGTCCTTGCCGGCCTTGATCAGATGGAAGTCGGGGGTCGCCACGAGCAGGTCCGCTGCCTCCGGCGCCGAAACCGCATCGTTGACGATTCGAGCCGCCTCGGGCCCGAAAGGCAGCCGGTAGTGCGGCTTTATCGTCCGGGTCTTGCGCTCGGTGTCGTGGTGGGTCCACTCGTGAAGCGAGACGATGCCCTTCCACGGCTCCTCGACCATCTGCTCGCCGAGCTCGATTGCCTTGGCCAGGACGACCTCTTCTTCGGCCGTCAGGAGGGCGACTTTGCCGATCTCCTTCAGGTACATCCGAACCGGGTCGTCGATGCCGATCATGTCGGCGCTCAGAGCTTCGAGCTCCTCAGGAGTCGGCTCCTCGAGGGCCTCGGCGTCCAGCTTGACCGTCACCTCGGGCACGACCCGCGTCGCGACCACGCCGTCCTCTTCGATTACTTCCACGCCGAGTTCGACCACTCCGAGATCGACGGTGTCGTCGAGCACGTCCGGGGGCGCGACCTCGTCCTCGACCAGCAACTCGTCGTCATCGTCGTCGAGCGATTCATCCTCCGCGGAGCGCCTCGTGTGGACGCCCGCCAGCTTGGCCTCTTCGAGGTCCGCCCTGCGGCGGCCGCCGCCCGACAGGGCGACCTCTACGAGTTGCTTGTCTAGCGGGTCAGTCATCGGTGTCCTCCAGCGGATGCAAGAAGACTCGTATCCTCCCGACGTCGGTCGAGGGATCGGCGAGCCTCGTTCAGGTTGCGTTGTATGGCGGCCAGTCGCAGGACTTCTTGGGTGTCTCCTGCGGCTTCGGCCTCTTTCTGTTCGCTGCTGTTGAATGCAATCTCTTGTTCGAGCCGGTCCGCCTCGAGGGCGAGCAGGCATTGATCCACGCCGATCCGGACGCGGTCGGCGGCGAGGTCATTGGGATCGGGGCCGCGCTCGGCATAGAGAGCGATCGCCAGGCCGTGCAACTCCAGCGGCAACGCTTCGAGGAAGCGCATCCGTTCGAAGCTGCCGCTCCCCCCGGCTTCGCGGTCGAGCTCGCGGTCTGCCAGCATCGCGGCCAGCAACTCGCGGGCCGGCGTGCTGGGCAGCTGCGCTCCCTCGGCGCGCAGCGTGTCCGCGACTCGCTCTTGCTGATCCGGGCACAGGAGCAGCAGCCGCAGCAGCTTGCGCTCGTCGAGTGAGACGGATTTCAACTCGCTTTTGACGTCGATCGAGTCTGGGGCCGAAATGATCGCGTCGGCGGTGAATCGACCGGAGTTGCCGGCGCCCTCGTTCGGTCGGCCGCCTCGGGCGCCCGGTTGCCCGGCCGATTCCGGCGCGTGCAGGGCTTCGAGCAGGACCCGCTCCTCGACACCCGTGCGACGCGCGAGGGTTTGCATGTATCCATCCCGGACGACCGGGTCGCGGATCTCGCGCAGCAGCGGAATGAGCGCGGCGACGGCCTTGCGCTTGCCCTCCGGGCGGCGCACGTCGAAAGACGTGGCGTAGTAGTCGATCAGGAATTCGATGATTGGCTGGGCCGTACGGACCGCCTCCCGCCAGAGATCGGGCTGTTCGCGGATCACTTCGTCGGGGTCCTTGCCCTCGGGCAGGCGCGCGACACGGACACGTGTGATCTCCACGCCGGTCTCTTCCGCGGCCAGCGCCCCGATGAGCCGGAACAGCTCCGCGCCGCCAATCGAGCCCGCGTGCTGGCCGGCCGGGTCGACGTCGTAGGCGAGCACGATCTCGCGGGCGTAGCGCGCGATCAGCGCCACCTGCGCGGGAGTGAGCGCCGTGCCCAGGCTCGCGACCACGTTCTCGAAGCCGCCCTGGTGCGCCATCAGCGCGTCGGTGTAGCCCTCCACGAGAACGGCCTGGTCGCCGCGTCGCATCTCGTTGCGCGCTCGTTCGATGAGGTACAGCGTCCGGCTCTTGTCGAAGAGCGCGGTCGCCGGGGAGTTGAGGTATTTCGGGGCGTTCTCGTCGTGGGCGTCGCCGGGCAGCACCCGCCCCCCGATCCCAACCGCGGACCCGGCCGCGTCCCGTATCGGGAAGATGACGCGGCTCCGGAACTTGTCATAGGAGCCGCGACCGCTCGGCCGGGCGCTCGTCAGGCCCACTTCCGCGAGCTCCGTCAGCGCCACGTTGCGCCTCGCCTGGAGCATCTTCGTCATCTGGTCCCAGCCGCCCGGCGCCCAGCCCAGCTGGAACTTGCCGATCGTTTCGTCCGTGAAGCCGCGGGAGTGCAGGTAGTCGAGCGCCGGCGCGCCTGTCTTCGATTGCGTCAGGACGGCGTGATAGAAGGCGATCGCGTTCTCCAGAACGTCGCGCAGGCGGGCCTTGTGGGCGTCCTCGCGGCTGGTTCGCTCGTCGATCTCGATGCCGGCCCGCGCCGCCAGACGCTTGAGCGCCTCCGGGAAGCTGAGGCTGTCGCGCTTCATGACGAAGCTGAAGATGTCCCCGCCTTCGCCGCAGCCGAAGCAATGCCAGCTCTCGCGCGCCGGGGTTACCACGAAGCTCGCGGTCTTCTCACCGTGGAACGGGCACAGCCCCTTGTACGTGGTGCCGGCCTTCTTCAACTGCACGGCTTCGCCGACGATATCCAGGATCGCCAGCTTGCTCTTCACTTCGGCGGCAACACCAACGGCCAATCAACATCTCCTGCCATGTCAGACGATCCGCTCGGGCCGGACGTTCGAACTCTTCCGGAACCGATCGAGCCGCGTTCCACCCGCCGTCGTCCGATCGCCCGATGTCCCCGTCCCGCCGGTTCCCCGCCGACCACCCTGACATGACTAAGGGCCTGTCAAGTCTTGACAGGCCTCCGCAGACAGAATCCTACACCCTCAATGCCGCCTTTGTATACCCCCAGGGGGTATTGACATGTCAAGTGCCGAGG
>Ga0209638_1000586_pt1 | contig 23992 bp, 18 predicted proteins | sample BarGraNGADG00211_FD_184490 | JGI IMG/M metagenome (GOLD analysis project Ga0209638, IMG submission 184490) | Arctic peat soil microbial communities from Barrow, Alaska - Barrow Graham LP Ref core NGADG0002-211 (SPAdes) (version 2) | ecosystem: Environmental > Terrestrial > Soil > Wetlands > Peat...
CGCAGGCACCGCTGGTTCCTCGAACCTTCGGGAACATCGGTTTCACCGGTGTGGTCAAGCCCAAGCCTGTTGTGGTCCCGGTTGTCGTTCAACCGGCGGCTGTTGCTGTCAGTCGCTCGATGACGCGCGCGCCGATCACCTCGACGCAGTCGGCACCGGCTCCCAGCACAGGCGGCGTTCTCGGCATCGCCGCCAGCCTGGCCGGCATCTACTACGTCTACGGCGGTGACACGCCCGCAGGCTTCGACTGCTCTGGTTTCACCCAGTACGTCTTCGCGAAGCTCGGCATCAACCTGCCTCGTACGGCTCAGGACCAGCAACAGGCCGTGACGGCTGTGTCCAACCCGCAACCGGGCGACCTGGTGTTCTTCGGCGTGCCGGCCTACCACGTAGGCATCTATGCCGGTAACGGCATGATGTGGGACTCCCCGCACAGCGGCGCGGCCGTTGCGCTGCGCGCCGTCTGGTCCTCTAGCCCCACCTACGGCCGCCCCTGACCGACGCACCCGGGTAGGAGGTCTCTACCGAGTCTGCACCAGGGGACCTAGCCTGTCGCGTGTGAGACGGCACGCGCAGAACCTTCACCTGTACGGCGCCGCGAGCGAGGCGGGCATCCTTGGCGTGGCCGTGGGTCGACCAGCAGCTCGCCGGTGCCGGGACCTACTGGGTGGTCCCGCGGACCCCGGGTCATCCCCATCCGCGACCTGTGTGGGGGATCTGGAGTCAGCAGCGGCTGCATCTCAGCATCGGCAGCCCCGCCATCCTGGGCGCCATCCGCGAAGAGCGTGCGGTCACCATCCACCTGGACAGCGGCACCGACGTCGTCATTGTCGAGGGCCTGGTCACTGAGCCAACCCCGACCACGCCGGAACTCATTCAGGCCTACAACCAGAAGAACGACTGGGAGTACCAGGTCTCGCAGTACGGAGAGCTCACGCAGGTGGAACCGAGCAAAGTGCTGGCCTGGCGGACCGCGGGCTGGGCCGGCCGCGACAGCTTCCAAAGCACCGGCTGTTGGCTCTTCGACGCCGGGGCTGAAACGTCGCCTCGAGATGGTGGCGACAGTGCCCGACGTGGTGCGCTGGCAACCGGCATCGCCTGTCACCGTGGCCCAAGGAGAGTCGAGGCGGTCGCCGCCTCTGAGCCAATCTCCCCCTCTGAGCCAATCTCCCCTCTCGGTCCTATCCAGGCGTGGCGACCGGGTCTGCATTCAGGTATGAGGCGCCGTCACCTACGAGTGGTTATGGGATGTGGCTGGCCGATGAGCGGTATCGCCAAGAGCACGGCCGCGGTGCCGACTGCGACCTGGGGTGCGCGGATGGCCCAGCAGCCTGTCCCCGCAGCTGAGCGGCCTCTGTCGGCTGTTCGGCCCGGGCGTCGCTATCAGGTGTCATCGCGGTGGGCTACGCCGAGATGACAGGCTGACCTCGGCCGGCGCCTTCGTTGGGGCCCAGGGGGCGTCTTAGCGAAGCGCGGGCTGCTCGATCAGGGAGCCTGCCTTGTTCCCGCGCGTCAATGGGTGACAGGGTGCCCCCGGCAGGATTTGAACCTGCGACCTACCGCTTAGGAGGCGGTTGCTCTATCCCCTGAGCTACGAGGGCGGGGGTGCCTGGATCCGAACCGGAACCGGGTGCGGCTGCCTATTCTGGCAGGGGGTTGGCTAGCGTCGCGCGCTGGGCTGATTCTCAGCACTGCGGAATCGCACCCTGTACGCGCGACCGTGCCAGATTCTACCCGTGGGAGCCGAATCTGACGCCTGGCACTGCGCCCCCTCCGAGCCGGGCCGCCTGCCTCCCGGCGCCGCCCATCCCGGCGCCGCCGAGTCCTCCAGCCGCTGCTGCACCAACCCCGAGACAGCACCCAGGTCACATCGGGGCTGACCGCGGGCCACCAGGGTGGTCCTGGACGACCTCAGCACGCCGCTGCCGGAGAGTCGTGGCGTGCCCGTATTGCGCGGCGTGCCGGCATTGACCAGCGCCGGAGTGGCCACACCGTTCTTGAACGTCATGACATCGGCTCGTCAGCCGGATGCGGGCGCAGGGAGCGTGTCAGGGGCGAGGGCCACCACGGGGTACACCGAAGTGCTGGGTGGCGCCGACCTTTGCGCGGCCCAGCCGCGTTTCTCGTGGTGGACGACGCGCTGGTAGGGGACGCATCTGGCTAGCTCTTTGGTTAGCCTGCTGTGGTGAGTCAGACCGCGCAGGATCCCGCACAGCAGCCGACCGCCGAATCGTCTGGCCCCGGGCCCGCCGCGCCCGGGCTGGTGCCCGCTGTTGGCCAGGTCCGCGCCGACCGTGTTGCGGCGGCTGTCCGGACCTGGCAGCGACACCTGGCGGACCTGGGCGGTCGCAACACGCTGCTCTGGTACCGCGACCTGCCATCGGGAACCCTCGACCTGACCACGGCGCACCCCGGCGGCATGGCCATGCTGCTGGCCGGACGGCCGACCAAGCTCTCCGACCTGGTCCGCGAGCCGACGGCTCTGGAGGAGGCACGCAGGCGGGTCCGGGCCATTCGCGCCAAGATCCTGGAGCTGCATGAAGAGCGCGGAATCGCCGCCGGTTACATCGCCGTCGGGATGGCGACCTGGCAGGTCGCGGGTTCGAGCCGGCCCCCGTGCGCGCCGGTGCTGCTTCGTTCGTGCGTGCTGAAGCCCATTGGGGCAGCACAGCAGGACTTCGACATCGACCTCGGCCAGGACGTAGAGCTCAACCCGGTGCTCGAGCACTACCTGCGCTCCGAGCAGGGCATCGAGCTCGACCCCGAGGTGCTCGAGGAGATGGCCACATTCACCAAGGGCTTCGACCCCCAGCCGGTGTATGCCGCCCTCGACCGGATGTGTCACTCAGTGCCAGCGTTCCAGATCGCGCCTCGGCTGGTGCTCGGAACGTTCTCCTACGCCAAGCTGCCGATGGTCGCCGACCTTGCGGCACAGCTGGCTACCCTGGCCAGCCATGACGTTGTCGCAGCCCTGGCCGGTGACCCCGGGGCGCTCAAGGCCGTCGGCGACACCGTCCCGGACTTCCCTGCCGACGCCGACCCGTCTCGTGAACACCTGGTTCTGGACGCTGACTCCTCCCAGCAGGCTGTGATCGATGCGGTGCGCTGGGGGGCGAACCTCGTCGTCAAGGGCCCGCCAGGCACAGGTAAGAGTCAGACCATTGCCAACCTGATCGCGTGCCTGGCCAGCCAGGGCAAGCGGACCTTGTTCGTGGCCGAGAAGCGTGCAGCCATCGAGGCAGTGACCGGGCGGCTCGAGCGCCTCGGCTTGGGCGACCTGGTCCTGGATGTCCATGATGGCGCGACCAACAAGCGACGTCTGGCCCAAGAGCTCGGTGGGGCCATGGACCGGGCGAAGCAGGCACATGACCCGGACCTCGCGGGCATCGAGCGCACCGTGATCGAACGGCGTGCCCGTCTGATGAAGCACTGTGCGGCGCTGCACGACAAACGAGACCCCTGGGGTGTCAGCGCATTCGACGCACAGGTGGCGCTCGCCCGGCTGTGGGCCCGTCGTTCCCCGCCGATCTCGCGGGTCCGCCTCCCCGAGGACGTCCTGCAGGGCATCAGTCGCGACCGGGTCACGAAGCTGAGCCACTGCCTGACAGAGGCCGCCTCGCTGGGGGCCTGGACGGCGGGGGAGGCTGCTGACGACCCCTGGTATGGCGCGCGTGTCACCTCCTCGGATGAGGCGTCGCAGGCCCTTGAGATCGCCGACCGACTTGGCGGCGAGGGTATGGAGGCTGTCCGGCAGCGACTTGGCGCCGCGATGCGCGAAGTTGGCCTGCCTGATGCGAGGACGCCAGCGGACTGGGGCCGCGCGTTGAACATCCTGGAGCAGGTGCGTCAGACGCTGGAGATCTTCCGGGTCGAGGTGTTCGACGCGGCGCTGGCCGACATGGTTGGCGCTACGGCCAGCAAGGACTACCGCGATGCCAACGGGATACGGATGGGCGTGTGGTCCCGGCTGCGGCTGCGGCGCCAGGCGCGCGGTCTGCTGCGCCCCGGCACGCCGCCAGAGGATCTACACTCGGCGCTCAGAGTCGCCCAGGAGCAACAGGTGATGTGGGTGCAGCTGGCCGGGACCGGAGGACGTCCTGGGGTGCCAAGCGAGATCGACGAGGTTCAGAACACGTACGACGCCCTCGCCGATGACCTGGGCTGGTTGGGGGCCCGGCTGGCTACAACGGTTGCCGGCGGAGACCTGCTGGGGACCCCTCTGGCGGCTTTGCAGGATCGTTGTGCTGCGCTGGCGCGCGGGCGTGACCGCCTTGCCGTGCTGCCCCGCGTGGTTGCGCTGATCGACGAGCTGCGCGGCTCGGGGATGGGGTTGCTGGTCGACGATCTCGCTGCCCGCGCGGTGGCGCCCATTGATGTGGGCCCGGAGATGGACTTCGTCTGGTGGACGTCGCTGCTTGATGAGGTCAGTGCCCGTGACAGTGCCTACGGCGCCCACGACGGTGAGCTGCTGCGCCGGGTCGGCTCCGAGTACATCGAGGCCGACCACGCTCACCTGGCTGCGACGGTTGACGGGGTCCGTGCCGCGGTGGGTCGTCGGCTGCGTGAGGTTCTCGACGACCACCCCGAGCAGGAGGCGCTGGTGCGCACTGAGGCCGGCAAGTCGCGGCGGCACCGGCCGCTGCGCGAGCTGATGCCCCGAGCCGGCCAGACCTTGACTGCGATCAAGCCCTGCTGGGCGATGAGCCCCCTGGTGGTCGCCTCGGTGCTGCCGCCCGGGCGCTGGTTCGACGTGGTGATCTTTGACGAGGCATCGCAGATCCCGCCTGCACAGGCCGTCTCGGCCATCTCACGGGCCACCCAGGTGGTCGTCGCAGGCGATGAGCATCAGCTGCCCCCGTCCAGCTTCTCCATCGCGGCGGTGGACGAGGACGGCGCTGCCGACGCCGCTGCCGGCTCGCTGGCCGGTCGATCCGAGTCGATCCTCGAGGTTCTGTCGGCCGCGTTGCCGATCCGCCGGCTGACCTGGCACTACCGCTCACTGGACGAGCGGCTGGTCTCCTTCGCCAACGCCCAGATGTATGACGGAGCGCTGGTCACCTTTCCCGGCACCAACGACGAGACCGTGGTCCGGCTCGAGGTCGTCGACGGGTCGGCGCCGGTCCAGCCGGGCCTTGAGGCGATCGAGTCCACTCGGGCCGAGGTCGACCGTGTGGTCCAGCTGGTTCTTTCGCACGCGCGCAGGCGTCCGAACGAGTCGTTGGGGGTCATTGCGTTGGGTGTCACGCACGCGACCCGGATCGACGACGCCCTGCGCGGTGCTCTGAGCGACGGCCGCGGCACAGGCCTGGGCGACTACTTCGACCAGAACCGGGCCGAGCGGTTCTTCGTGAAGAGCCTGGACCGGGTCCAGGGCGACGAGCGCGACGCGATAATCCTGTCGATCGGCTATGGCAAGACCCCCCACGGCCGGGTGCTGCACCGCTTCGGAGCGCTCAACCTCGACGGTGGCGAGCGCCACCTCAACGTGGCCATCACTCGCGCACGCCGCAGGATGACCGTGGTCTCCTCCTTCACCGCTGCAGATCTTGACCCTGATCGGCTTAAGACTCGTGGGGCCCTCATGCTGCGCGACTTCCTGTTGTATGCCGCACAGGGCGGCGACGAGCCGGCCCCGCAGCCTCCCATCAGCGCGGAGCAGGGTGGCCCCGATGCCGGAGTGCACCCCGAGGGGCCAAGGACCCAGCTGGATCCGCTTGTCGCCGACCTGGCCTTCCGTCTGCGGGCCGAGGGCCTGGTGGTGCACACCGGCTACGGCACCTCCGCCCAGCGCCTCGACCTCGCCGTCGAGGACCCGCAGCGACCGGGCCGGGTCTTGGTTGCCGTCGAGACCGACGGCGTGCGGTACGCCGCGATGTTGAGCACTCGGGATCGCGACCGGCTGCGGGTCGAGCAGCTTCGTCGTCTCGGATGGGAACATGTGCGGGTCTGGAGTACCGACCTTTTCCGCGACCCGGCGCGGGACGTGGCTCGGGTTGTTGCCGCGGTCCGCTCGGCATCGGCAGCCAGGCCGGCCGACCCGCAGCCCGCCGACCCGCAGCCGGCCGCTGCCAGCCCTGCCGTCTGCGTGCCAGGGTCAAAGCCTGAGCAGACACGCGATGACACGGACGCCGGGTGGGGTGAACGGCCCGATGATGAGGCACAGGACCAGTGGCTGCGCGACCAGCGCCCCCCGCATTGGGGCTGATTAGGCAACGTCACACCGTGACGTGGATCACATCCGCGTCATACGTATGGTCAGGACCTAGATGATGCAGTCCTGCGGACTTGTTGAGATCTGATCCGTGAGTGGCCAGTTGCGTTTGGACTGGGCCATCGAATGTGGGATGGGCCAGTCGGTCGATCATCGTCACCTTTGGGGATGTCGCGCGCGAGGCCAGACAAGCGCGGCAGGCAGCCAGTGCTTGGTATGCTTCTTGGGAAAGTGGTGGAGTTCAGGAATGACAGACCAGTCGAATCTTCGGTGCAAGGCTTTCGCTGACAAGATCATGTCGGCCGAGGAGGCCGCTGCGTTCATCCCGGCGGGTTCGAACGTTGGGATGAGCGGGTTCACCGGGTCCGGCTACCCGAAGGCGGTGCCCGCCGCGCTGGTCGCTCGGATGAGTGAGGCCAAAGCCCAGGGTGACCGCTTTGCTGTCAGCGTCTGGACCGGCGCGTCGACCGCACCCGAGCTCGACGGCGCGTTGGCAGAGGTCGAGGGGATCGACTTGAGGATGCCATACCAGTCCGACCCGGTGAGCCGCGCCAAGATCAACGCGGGGCTGATGGAGTACATGGATATCCACCTGTCCCACGTCGCCCAGATGGTATGGGAGGGCTTCTTCGGGCACATGGACGTGGCCGTGATCGAGGTGGCCGGGATCACCGCCGATGGCGACCTGATCCCGTCCACGTCGGTCGGCAACAACAAGACGTGGATTGACCAGGCTGACAAGATCATCCTTGAGGTGAACTCAGCCCAGCCCATCGAGCTTGAGGGCATGCATGACATCTACTACGGGACCGCACTGCCCCCGGATCGCAAACCGCTCCAGATCACCGACGTCATGGACCGGATCGGCGTGCCCTACCTGCACTGCCCCGCGGAGAAGATCATCGCCGTGGTGCCGACCGACAGTCCGGATCGCAACTCGCCGTTCAAGCCGCTGGACGCCGACTCCAAGCAGATCGCAGGCCATGTCCTGGACTTCCTCACCCATGAGGTGCAGAAGGGCCGGTTGCCTGAGACGCTGCTCCCACTGCAGTCCGGAGTCGGTAACATCGCCAACGCCGTACTGATGGGGCTTGGTGAAGGCCCGTTCAAGGGGCTGACCTCCTACACGGAAGTGATCCAGGACGGCATGCTGGAGCTCCTGCGAAACGGCACCGTGAGCAAGGTCTCGGCAACGGCGTTCTCCCTGAGCCCGGACGGTCTGGCCGAGCTGAACAAGAACATTGCCGAATACCGCGAGAAGATCATCCTTCGCCCGCAGGAGATCAGCAACCACCCCGAGGTGATCCGCAGGCTCGGCTGCCTGGCGATGAACGGCATGATCGAGGCCGACATGTACGGCAACGTCAACTCCACCCACCTCATGGGCTCGAGCATCGTCAATGGCATTGGTGGCTCGGGTGACTTCGCCCGCAACGCGTTCATCTCGATGTTCCTCTCGCCGTCGACCGCCAAGGGCGGGGCGATCTCGTGCATCGTGCCGATGGCCAGTCACGTCGACCACACCGAGCACGACACGCATGTCATCGTCACCGAACGTGGTCTTGCCGATCTGCGCGGCCTGCCGCCGCGGCGCCGTGCCCAGCAGATCATCGACCACTGTGCGCACCCGGACTACCAGGGGGCCCTGCAGGACTATCTCGACCGGGCCACCGCCAGCTCAGGCAAGCACACACCCCACCTGCTGGGCGAGGCATTGTCATGGCATACGCGGTACCTGCAGACGGGCTCGATGCAGCCGGCCTGACTCGGCCTAGCCAAGAAGCGCCGGCCTTGGGTGCCGGCGCTGTGCGCATTGCCGCGCGGCCGAGGCATCAATGAGCTGACCCCGCGAGGCGATGATCCAGGGCGCCGACCGGGGCCCTGGCGATGGTTGACGAGGCTGCACGCCGCTGAGCTGAGCAGATGCACGTGTCGGGTGGCTTGGTCCGTGAGCTGAGGCGCGCGCGAGGGGGCCGGTCACGCCCCGCCCCCCTCGCGCGTGGAAATGGGCAACGGCTTGGTTCAGCCCGGCCCGGGTGCGCGCTCGTCGCGCGGCACCTCTGCAACCTGTCTCAGGTGGGTAGGGCGATCGGCAGCTTCAGGCCATCCAGGCAGCGCCGGCACGCACAGGTGGCTGAGAGGTCATCGACGGGGGCCGGCAGCGCACCGATGGCCGACTTGAGGACCGCCTTCAACCCGTCGAGGCTGCGAGCAAACACTTTGAGCACCTCTTCGTGCGTCACCGCTGCGCCGCCGTCGACACCGGCGTCGTGGTCGGTGACCAGGGCGATCGCGGTGAAGCACATGGCTAGCTCACGCGCGATGGCCGCCTCCGGCATCCCCGTCATGCCGACTACTGCCCAGCCGGCCTGTTGGTGCCAGAGGGATTCCGCGCGGGAGGAGAACCGCGGGCCGTTCACGACCACCATCGTGCCGCCTTCGACCACGGGCTTGCCGGCTGCGATTGCGGCGTCGATCACAGCCCGCCGACCCCTGGGGCAGTACGGGTCGGCGAACCCGACGTGCACCACCGGGCCGATGGCGTCGAAGATCGTGTGGTCACGGCCCCAGGTGCGGTCGACGACCTGGTCAGGCACGACGATGGTGCCCGGCCTATGCTCTGGCTTCAGTGAGCCGACCGCGCACGGTGCCAGCACCTGCCGAACACCGACAGAGCGCAGGGCCCACAGGTTCGCGCGGTAGTTGACCCGGTGCGGTGGGAAGCGATGGCCCTGCCCGTGCCTGGCCAGGAAGGCCACCCGTCGACCCCCCAGATCCCCAACGACCACATCGTCGCTAGGGTCACCGAACGGCGTCGTGATGGGCATGTGCTCTGCGCCGGTGAGGAACTCGTAGAACCCTGAGCCACCGATGACGCCGATCTCGGCGCGAGGGGGCGCTGCGCCTCCCGGGGAACTGGCGGAGGTCTGTGTGCTGGGTGTCATACGCCGAGACTATCCGCGGTTCACCTGGGGCCCGGCGTCCGCTGTGAGCCCTGCGACGCTGGGGCAATGGGTCTCGGGGATGCGCAGAAGCGGCCAGGGCAGGCAGCCTCAGGCCGCCGAGCCCTCTGACGTCGAGGCAGACTTGGTGGCCGTCTTGGTGGTGCCGGTGCCAGATGAGTCGGAGGATGTTGACGAGGCCGAGTCGGAGGACGAGCTGGTCGACTCGCTCGAAGACGCGTGGGTACCGGTCTTGTCGGAGCCGCTGTGTGGGTCCTTGCCTGAGTTGCCGCCTGGGCTGGTGGAGCCACGGCCTGAGCTCCTGCCCCGGCGGGAGTCATTGCGGGAGTCGTTGCGGTAGAAGCCCGAGCCCTTGAACACCACGCCCACGGCGTTGAACACTTTGCGCAGACGGCCTTGGCACTGCGGGCATTCGGTCAACGAGTCCTCGGTGAACGACTGGGCAATCTCAAAGCGGTGATCGCATGCGGTACACGCGTAGGCGTACGTCGGCACGGTTCCTCCGGTTGGCACTCTAAGGGTTTGACTGCCAAGTGTACGGCAGCCGGCTCAGCATTGGACCTGGACCGGCCTCCAGCATCTGCTGCTGGAGGTGGTTCTCGGGACCGGCTCGCGCAGGCAAGACCGCGCGGGTCGTGCGTGACGGCCATTTCAAGGACCTGCCGGTAGACGTCACTTCTGGGCCGCCGGGGCCGCCAGCGTCGGCTCGGCAGGGTTGCCCGAAGGGCAACGCCGTTCAGGGGCTGTTCCAGCCGGCGAGTCGCCCCAGCCTGCTGACCTGACGTACCCGGCGCTCGGCTGCCAGCCGGGTCTCGGTGGTCGCGACGATCAGCAGCTGGTCACCATGGCGAAGGGTCGTCTGAGGGGACGGCACGAAACCCTTGTCGCCACGGACCACCAGGGTGACGTTGGCGCCCTCGGGCAGACGCAGCTCGAACACCTCGACGCCGTGCAGCATGGAGGTGACCCCGACGGTCATCTGCATCACCTCGGCCCCTAGCTCGTCCAGAGGCGTCGACTCAACCTCGAGGTCCAGTGCCCGGTCGCTGTCGGTCACACCGAGCCGGCGCGCCACCCAGGGCAGCGCCGGAGCCTGGACGAGCGTGAAGATCACGACCAGGACGAACACCAGGTCGAACAGCCGACCGGCCCCTGGTGTCCCCGTGGTCAGCGGCACCGTGGCCAGGACCACCGGAACGCCGCCGCGCAGCCCAGCCCACGATAGGAACGCCTGGTCGCGCCACGGCACCTTGAACGGTGTCAGCGAAACGATGACCGACAACGGCCTGGCCACCAGGAGAAGCGCCAGGCCGATCACGACGGCGGGCACGATCTGTGACGCCAGCCGGGAAGGTGTGATCAACAGGCCCAACAGGACGAACAGGCCGATTTGGGCCAGCCATCCCAGCCCCTGGGCGAACCCGCGGACCGCCGCCCGGTGGGGCAGCCGCATGTTCCCCAGGACCAGCGCGGACAGGTACGCCGCGAGGAAGCCACTGACATGCACCTCGGCGCCGGCCGCGTAGGCCAGGACGGTCAGCGCCATCACGCCGATCGAGAACAACCCCGACGAGGACGACCCGATCCGGCGCATCAGGTGGCCGCCGACATACCCGACCAGGAGCCCGACTGCGGCACCGCCGGCCAGCTCGGCGACGGCCATGAGCAGCAGCTGCCACCAGGCGGCGTGGCTGCCACTTCCCGGGGAGGCCTGGGCGGCAAGAGCCACCACGAGGATCACCACGGGGGCGTCGTTGAAACCGGCCTCAGCCTCGAGCAGACCGGTGAGCCGGCGGGGCAGCGGAACCCGGCGCAGGACAGAGAACACCGCTGCCGCATCGGTGGAGGCCAGGACGGCGCCCACCAGTAGCGCCACAGTCCAGGAGACGTCGAGCACGAGGTGGGCGGCCAGTGCCACGACCACGACGGAGACCACCACCCCCAGGGTCGACAGCAGCGCAGCAGGTGCCACTGATCCGCGGATGTCGTCCCACGAGGTCGTCAGCCCGCCCTCTGCCAGGATCAGGACCAGGGCGCTGTAGCCGAGAACCTGAGTCAGCTCAGCCGAGCTGAAGTCGATGCCGGCTTCACCAACGACCACGCCGATGCCCAGATAGAGCAGCAGAGAGGGTAGACCGGAACGTACCGACAGACGCACCGCAGCCACCGCGACCAGCAGCACGAGGGTCCCGACCAGCAGTGAGAGGTCGAGGTTGGAGACCGTAAAGGCGGGCATGGCTTCGATATGTCATATTCTCGCAGGGTGTCTAGAGCCAAACTGGTCCGCCGCATCTGCTTGTCCATCGTCGTGTTGGTCGTTGTTGCCGTCGTTGTTGCCACGGTTGTCGGCGTCAGCCTCATCCGGCGGCCCTTGCCCCAGACCTCTGGCGAGCTTTCTGTCTCAGGTCTGACCTCGAAGGTCACGGTGCTGCGAGACAACCAGGGCGTCCCCCAGATCTACGCGAGCAATGCGCAGGATCTCTTCCGTGCCCAGGGATATGTGGCGGCACAGGACCGGTTCTTCCAGATGGACGTGCGCCGGCACATCACGGCCGGGCGGCTCTCGGAGATGGTTGGCAAGAGTGCCATCCAGACCGATCGCGTGGTCCGGACCATGGGCTGGCGCACGGTGGCCGAGGCCGAGCTGCCGACATTGGCGCCCTCGACGCGGCAGTACCTCCAGGCCTATGCCGACGGGGTCAATGCATACATCGCCCACGCCGGCAGTCCGGACAACATGGCAGTGGAGTACTCGGTCCTCGGCCAGAGCTTCCCGAACTACCGGGTGGAGCCTTGGACGCCTGTAGATTCCCTTTCCTGGCTCAAGGCGATGGCCTGGGACCTGCGCGGCGACTATGACAACGAGCTCGCCCGGGCCAGGCGGTCGGCGACGATCACCCCTTCGCGCATTGCGCAGATCTTCCCGCCGTACCCGATCGCGTCCCACCCCCCGATCCTGTCAGCGCAGGACTGGAGACCAGGTGCGGCGACCTCGGCGCCGAGCGCGGCGCCGACCGTTGCGGCGAGCTCGAGTAACCCGTCGATGCAGCCGGCGGTAGCCGGCAGGTCGGCCACGACCGTCTATGCCGAGGTTGCCGAGGTCCTGGACCAGCTTCCGGTCATGGTCGGGCGAGGCGACGGCATCGGGTCCAACTCGTTCGTGGTGGGTCCGCAACGTTCATCCACCGGAAAACCGTTACTGGCCAACGATCCTCACCTGGCTGTTGGCATCCCCGGCGTCTGGTACCAGACCGGTCTGCACTGCACCACAGTCTCGGCGGCGTGTCCCTTTGAGGTCACGGGATTCTCCTTCGCCGGCATGCCCGGCATCGTGATCGGGCACAACCAGAGCATCGCGTGGGGCTTCACCAACCTTGGTGCGGACGTCAGTGACTTCTACCTCGAGGACGTTCGTGGCCAGTCCTACCGTCGCGGCACCAGCTATCTGCCGCTGAAGGAGCACAAAGAGACGATCAAGGTGGCCGGTGGTCCGGACGTGCCGATCACGGTCCGTTCGACGGTCCACGGCCCGCTGCTCTCGGACGTGATCCCGGAGGTAGCCCAGGCAGGCAGCCAGTCCCTGGTCCAGGGCAAGGATGTGACCACGCCATACGCCATGTCCCTTGCCTGGACGGGCTTGTTACCCGGGCACACCGCTGATGCCATCTTCGAGATGAACACCGCTCAGAACTTCGCCCAGTTCCGTGATGCGGCAGAGGACTTCGCGGTCCCGTCTCAGAACCTCCTGTACGCAGACACCGCGGGCCACATCGGCTACCAGGCGCCCGGCCAGGTGCCGATCCGCGCCTCGTCGACCAAGGGCGCGCCGCCGGGCTACTGGCCTGCCCCAGGCTGGGACCCGAAGTACGACTGGAAGGGGTTCGTGCCCTTCGCCCAGATGCCTACGTCCTATGACCCGCCTGAGGGTTACATCGTGGCCGCCAACCAGGCCGTGACCGCCAGCAGGACCCCGTTCTTGACCACCGAGTGGGACTACGGCTACCGCAGCGCGCGCATCCGAGAGTTGATCACGGCGACGCCCAAGGTCACGCCGGCGCGGATGTCGCAGATCCAGGGCGACACCTACAACACGTTCGCGCCCGTGCTGGTCAAGGCGCTGCTGGCGGTCAAGCTCACCAACGACCCGTTTGCCGAAGACGCGAAGGAGCTCCTGCGGACGTGGAACTACACCCAGCCGAGTGGGAAGTCGCCGTCGTCGGCCGCCGCGGCGTACTTCAACGCGGTATGGAGCAACGTGCTGCGGCTGGCCTTTGACAGCGAGCTCGGCGACATGAAGGCCGACGGTGGCTCGCGGTGGATGCAGGCCGTCTCGGTGCTGTTGACCGAGCCGCACGATTCGTGGTGGGACAACAAGCAGACGCCCGGGGTGATCGAGAGTCGTGACGAGATCCTGCGTGAGGCCATGGTCGCGGCCCGGCTGGACCTGACCACGAAGCTCGGCAAGACCCCCGTCACCTGGCAGTGGGGCCGTCTGCACCAGCTCACCCTCACGAGCCAGATCCTGGGGGGCAACTCCGTGCCGGGTCCGGTGGCGGCGATCTTCAACCGGGGCCCGTGGCAGATGCCCGGCGGTTCGTCCATCGTCGACGCTAACGGCTGGGACGCCAGCCAGGGCTACGGCGTCAACGTGGCTCCCTCGATGCGGATGATCGTCAACCTGGGTGATCTGGACGCGTCGCGCTGGGTCAACCAGACCGGCAGTTCCGGCCACCCCTACGACGCTCACTACGTCGACCAGACCGATGCGTGGGCGAAGAACCAGACCTACCCGTGGCCGTTCTCCGCGAAGGCGGTCCGCGCCGGCGGCGGAGACGAGCTGACTCTGAGCCCCGACACGTCAGGCAACTGACCCGGGACCCGGGATCTGGCAGAAGCCGTCTCCTGGTGTGATGACGGCGTCCACCCGCACGTCATGTGTGTCGTACGGCAGCGGCGACGCGGCGTACTCGTGGTCGTTGAGGATCGCCACGACGAGCGCATCGGTGCGTCGTCGGGCCAGTGCCCGGTCGTAGCAGCCGCCACCTTGGCCCAGCCGGGTGCCGGTGTGGTCGACCGACAGTGCCGGCGCCAGGATCAGGCGGGCGGCGGCGATCCCTTCCCGGCCGAGCCGCGGCCCCTCGCTGCCGTCGGCCCTCAGCTCGTGCCATTCGAGGTCCAGGTCGGGCAGCGTCTCCGGCACGATCACCCTCACGTGGCGTGCGTGCAGCATCTGGGCCAAGACATGCGTGGGTGGCTCGATGGGCAGTGAGCGATAGGTCGCCACACACGGCGGCTCCTGGTCTGGCGACTGCTCACCTGGGCGCGGGGGCGGCAGGCAGAGGGAGTCCACCAGCGCGCCCGCTGCGGCCGCGATGGCGGCGGCATCGGCGATTCGATCCCGTTGCCCGGCAGCAGATCGCCGCTGGGCCCGGAGCCGGCGCCTCAGCGTCTGTTTGCCCGGTAGGGCTGTGGGTTCGACCTCGTGGCTCATGTCCGAATTGTGCACCCTGGCTGCGAACTCTTTCCTGGTGACGGCAACTACCCTGTGACGCCAACCACTGGCCGCGTCTGGGCGGCGCCCCACAGCGCCGAGCGATGCCAGCGTCAGCTAGTGCGCGGCCGGACCCTCCCGGGACGCTGGGCGCGCTGGCATGCCAGGCTGCTTGAGGCGGTCCAGGATGACCGCCGCGGGAACGGCACCGGGCGCGTCGCCGGCGACGGCAAGCTCTCGGGCCAGGCGCTGCATGAGCTCGTTGGCCGGGGTCCCAACGCCGTGTATGCGCCCCAGGAACACGATCTCGCCGTTGAGATAGTCCGTCTCGATGTCGCCGGTTGCGCGCCGCAGGCTTTGCCACGAGGACCCGCCGGGCCGGGACTTTCCTGCGATCACCCCAGGCTGCAGGAGATCCCCTCGTCGGTCCCGGTCCTCCTGTGCGGTGGCGGCGTCGAGCCCGGCGGCGGACAGCACCGCTTCGCCCTCGGCCAGTAGCAGGTCGCCCAGTGGTCCGAGCCGTTCGTGGGGCCCGCAGACCGCCTCGATGGCGTTGCCGAGGTTGGTGAGTAGCTTGCGGTGCTTCCAGCGCAGAATCGTCTCGACTGGATAGGAGCTGAAGGTCGCCGCGCGGAAGTCGGCGGCGACCTCAGCACTGACCTGGTCGATCCCGGCGGGGTAACAGCCAATGTCCAAGAGGCCGGTGACCGGTGTGGACCAGGCCTGGACCACACCTGGTTCGAGGTGGCCGGCCGGGCACGCGACGCTGACCGCATAGACGTTGGGGAACAGGCGCAGGGCCGCCGGCTCGTTGGCGATCCCGTTCTGGAGGCACACGATTGGCGTCTCGGGCGGGGCAACGGTGGCAAGGGCGAGGAGCGCGGCAGGGGTCTGCTGGCTCTTGACCGCCATGAGCACGACCTGGTTGCTGCCCCACTGGATCTCGCGAGGATGGTCAACTGCGGCAAGGCGGACGGTATCGGAGCCTGCGGGTGACTCCAGGCGTAGCCCGCATGCTTGCAGAGCCGCCACATGCGCACCACGGGCGATCAGCGTGACGTCGCAGCCAGCCTGGGAGAGGCGGCCACCCACGACGGCGCCGATCGCCCCCGCGCCGAGCACCACGTATCGCACCGGCGCAGCTAGCCTTGGGTGGCCGAGGCCGCCGGCTGAACCGGCCCGTCGACCCCTGCTGTGGCAGCAGGCATGTCCTGAGGAGAGTCTGCCCCGTTCAGCCAGCCGAGCGTCGCGAGCGCGACAGAGGTGGCAAGCACGGCGGCGGCGCCGGCCAGGTGCAGGTCCTGCCAGTTCGGCGGCGCCTTCAGCAGGGCGCTGACGATGCCGAGGGTCGCGGTGGCCACGACGAGCGCCGCGAGCGCTGCGGCCAGCGCACGTGCTCCCCGTATGCCGGACCAGCGCCGCCAGGCGCGGGTGGAGAACATGATCAGTGCGACGCCCGCGAGCACCGCGATGCTGCGGTGGAGCAGGTGCGGCCAGACCAGGTTCGCGGGCTGTCCCGAAGGGCACAGCGGGACGCTCGCGCAGGCCTGCTCGGCTCCTGCGTTGACGATCAGTGAGCCGGAGATGAACAGCACCCCGGCTGCGCTGACGGCCACCCAGCCAACCCGTCCCAGTCGGGACCTGCTCGGGGCTCGCAGGGGAACCAGGGCGCAGACTGCGGTCACCGTTGCGCCGCAAAGCATCGCAACGCCGGCGATCAGGTGGGCCGCAACCGTCGGGGCGCCGTTTCCGGCCCAGACGGTCACCGCGCCAAGGATGACCTGCACCACGATGATCGCGGCGGTGAACAGCGCTGGGCGCACCGTCGTCGGCCGCTGGGCCCGGGACCGGACGGCAAGCAGCGCCGTGAGGAACGCCAGCACGGTGACGATTGCGGCGATGTAGCGGTGGGTCTGCTCCATCAGGGCGTGAAACTGGAAGATCGGCCCCATGTTCCCGCTGCACAGCGGCCAGTCCGGGCACCCCATGCCCGAGTCGCTGACCCGGACCTGGCTGCCGAAAATGATCAGGGCGTACGCCGCCACCGCACTGCTGATGGCCAGAGCAGGCAGCCACCTGCTCGAGCGACGCCTGGGATGACTGGTTCGGTTCTCCACGGGGCTGTCCACCGTCCGAAGGGTAGTCCTACCTCCGAAGGTCGGCTCGCCGACTAATGTCGGGGGATGACTTCGACCCAGCCCGTCTCATCCGCACCGACCCGTGGCACCGTCACCAAGGCCGTGATTCCCGCTGCCGGGTTGGGCACTCGCTTCCTGCCCGCCACCAAGGCCACGCCCAAGGAGATGCTGCCGGTCGTCGACAAGCCGGCCATCCAGTATGTCGTCGAGGAGGCCACACGCGCCGGACTGCGAGATGTCCTCATGGTGACCGGACGCAACAAGGCTGCGCTCGAGGACCACTTCGACCGCCACTGGGAGCTTGAACGGGCGCTAGAGGCCAAGGGTGACCAGGTGCGTCTCGCGCGGGTGCGCAAGTCCACCGACCTGGGCAACATCCATTACGTCCGTCAGGGGGAGCCCCTGGGTCTGGGTCATGCGGTGCTGTGTGCTGCCGACCACGTCGGCAACAACCCCTTCGCCGTGCTGCTCGGTGACGACCTGATCGACGCCCGCGACCACCTGCTCGAGGAGATGATCGCAGTTCGAGAGACCAAGGGCGGCAGTGTGATCGCCCTCATGGAGGTGCCGCCAGAGTCCGTTCAGATGTATGGGTGCGCCGCAATTGACCCCGGTTCGCAGCAGGAGGGTGATGGGACCGTGGTTCGCGTCACCGGGCTGGTCGAGAAACCCGATCCTGCTGACGCCCCAAGCAACCTAGCGGTCATCGGGCGCTACATCCTGGACCCGTCGATATTCGAGATCCTGGCCAAGACCCCGCCCGGTCGTGGCAACGAGATCCAGCTGACCGATGCATTGCAGCAGTGCGCCGCGTCGTCGGCTCCGGGGGGAGGCGTGCACGGCGTGATCTTCCGAGGCCGTCGCTATGACACCGGCGACCGGCTGGACTACCTCAAAGCAGTGGTCCGGCTGGCCGTCGACCATCGGGAGCTCGGCTCAGACTTCTCATCCTGGCTCACGGGCTTCGTGGCCGAGCGTGACCTAGAGGCACAGAACTTAGCCGCACGGTGATCACCGTCCAGGAGCACCTCTCGCGTATCGTCGACTCCGTGCAGCGGCTGCCGCCGATCGCTCTGGATCTGCTCGATGCGCAGGGCTGTGTCCTGGCCCAGGAGGTGACCAGTGCGGCCGACCTGCCGGGCTTTCGGAACTCGGGCATGGATGGGTACGCCGTGTACGCCGCCGATCTCGCGGTTGCCAACCTGGCGGCCCCGGTCACCTTGCCCGTGGTGGGCGACATCGCCGCCGGCAACACCGAAGTGTTGACTCTGGCAGCCGGCCAGAGCATGCGGATCATGACGGGCGCCCCGATGCCGAGTGGCGCCGATGCCGTCGTCCCCGTCGAGGCTACCGACGGTGGTCTGACCAGGGTCATCGTCTCGGCGCCGGTGTCCGCAGGCCAGCATGTGCGCCAGGCCGGAGACGACGTCGCAGCTGGTGACCTGGTGATGCGTGAGGGCACTCGTCTCGGGCCACGTCAGATAGCCCTGCTCGCGGCTGTCGGCACCGGGACCGTGATGGTGACGCCCAAACCCCAGGTAGTGGTCATCTCCACCGGCGACGAGCTCATCGAGCCAGGCACCCGTCCGGGATTCGGCCAGGTCGTCGACAGCAATGGACTCATGCTGACCGCAGCTGTACGGGCCCTGGACTGCATCCCCTTGCGCGTCGGCTGCGTGCCCGATGACGCGCAGACCTTCCTGTCCACGATCGAGGGCCAGCTGCTGCGTGCCGACGCCGTGATCACCACTGGGGGAGTCAGCATGGGCGCGTATGACACTGTCAAGGAGGTGCTCTCCAGCGTGGCCACGATGCGTTTCGACAAGGTCGCCATGCAGCCCGGCATGCCGCAGGGCTTCGGCGTCCTTGGTGCGGACAAGATCCCGGTCTTTACCCTTCCGGGCAACCCCGTCAGCGCCCTGGTCTCGTTCGAGGTGTTCGTCGCACCGGCGCTGCGGCTCATGGCGGGCCGCCCGCAGCGCGAGACATCGATGGTCACTGCCGTGGCCGCTGATGACTGGGCGGTGCCTGCCGGCAAGGTGCAGTTTGCCCGGGTGGTGCTGTCCCATGTGTCGTCGCACGAGGGTTCCGCTCACAGGGCGGCCATCGCCGGCCCTCAGGGCTCGCACGCGCTTGGCTCTCTGGCGGCCGCGAACGCCTTGGCCGTTGTACCCGCTGATGTCACGCGGGTGCGCGCTGGCGACCAGGTGAGCTGCCACCCGCTGGGACCCATCCTGGAGGTGTCATGACCGAGCCGCAGCTGAACCATCTTCGCGCCGACGGATCGGCGCACATGGTCGACGTCTCGGCCAAGGATGTGACGGTCCGTTCGGCGACCGCGGCCGGCAGAGTCCTGCTCTCGGCTGGGGCGGTGGCGGCACTGCGCGCCGGGACCGTGCCCAAGGGCGACGCCTTGTCGGTCGCCCGGATAGCCGGGATCCAGGCGGCCAAGCGCACGCCGGACCTTATCCCGCTGGCTCATCCGATCGCTGTCCACTCTGTCGAGGTCGACCTGGTGGTGGGTGACGACGGGGTTGACCTGAGCGCGACCGTCCGCACGGCTGACCGAACGGGCGTGGAGATGGAGGCGCTCACCGCAGTGGCGGTAGGGGCACTGGCACTGATTGACATGGTCAAGGCGGTGGACCGGCACGCCCGTGTCACCGACCTGCGTGTCACAGCGAAGTCGGGCGGCCGCTCAGGGAACTGGGTAGAGCCATGAGCGCCGAAGGCTCCGCAGTGGTGATCACCTGTTCGACCCGTGCGGCTGGGGGGGTCTATCCGGACCGGTCGGGGCCCATCATCGTCGAGGCGCTGCGAAGCTGGGGCTTGCAGGTGGCCGATCCCGTCGTGGTCGCCGACGGCCCCGATGTCGAGGCTGCCCTGCGCGCCGCCGTCTCAAGTGGTGCTGTGTTGGTGGTGACCACGGGCGGCACCGGGCTAAACCCCACAGATGTGACGCCCGAGGCCACTGACCGGGTCGTGGACCGGTTGGTCCCAGGAATCGCAGAGGCCATCCGAGCGGCGGGTCTGGAGGCGGGCGTCTCGTCGGCCATGTTGTCGCGCGGTGTCAGTGGTGTGGCGGGGCGGGCCCTGGTCGTCAACCTGCCAGGGTCGATGGGGGGCGTCAGTAACGGGCTCGCTGTGCTCGAACCCGTTGTCGCTCATGCTCTCCTGCAGATTCAAGGAGGAGACCATTGAGGGACGGACTGTGGCCTGCGACGCTCACCGCCCGCCGGGTCGGCGGTGCGCCGGTGATCTTGCGGCCCCTGCACGTCAAGGAGCGGCGCCAGTGGGAGGCACTGAGGGCCGAGAACATCGAGTGGCTTCGGCCGTGGGAGGCCACTTCGCCGGAGCCGACGGCGGCCGGCCTCTCATTTCGTCAGCTGCTTCGGCAATTTGATCGCGAGGCGGGTGAGGGTCGTCTGCAGCCCTTTGTCATCGAGACCGAGGGCCGGCTGGTCGGCCAGATGCACTTGTTCGGAATTGCGTGGGGCTCCCTGCGATCGGCGAGCGCAGGCTACTGGGTTGCCCAATCCGTGGCAGGGCAAGGGATCGTGCCGTTCGCGCTCGCGGCTGCTTGCGACCACGCATTTCTGGTGTTGGGGCTGCATCGGGTCGAGGTCAACATCCGACCCGAGAACACCGCAAGCTTGCGGGTCGTCGAGAAGTTGGGTTTTCGCGAGGAGGGCCTCCGGCGCCTCTACCTGCATATCGATGGCCAATGGCGTGACCATCGATCCTTCGCCTTGACGACCGAGGATCTGGGACCTAGGTCGATGGTGGAGTTGTGGAACCACTCCCAGGAGCCATGACATAGGCCACACCGGCCAGCGACATCAGCGACACACCGAGGCGGGTCCGCTGTATGGGCGCCAGACGCCTCTAACTTTAGGTTTGTGCAGCCCAGCAGCCTCATCTTCCTTGTCCTTATCGGCATTTGGGCTGCCTACCTGCTCCAGCACTGGGTGCGGCGCCGGGAACACCTTGCCACGGCCCGGTCGGTCGACCGGTTCTCTGATGCCATGCGTGTCCTGGAGCGTCGCGCTCCGCCGGCCGAGTTCGACCTGTCAGGGCCACGCCCTCGTTCGTACGCCATCAGCTCTGCACGCCCTTCTCCTCTGGAGGTAGCCGTGAAACGTGCTCATTCCGTCCGCCCGGATGTTTCGGCAGTCCCCGCGGCTGGCGTGCGCCCGACGCGCGTATTCCACATCTTGGCCGGTGTGTCGGCACGCCGCCTTCGCGGCCTGTCGCTGCTGGCGTCACTGTCGCTGGCGCTCGTTGTCTTTCCGCTGTCCGCCCTCTCGCTCCTGCCCTGGTGGAACGTCCTGGTTGTCGTCGCCACCGTGGTGGTCGATCTCGCCTGGTTGCGTCGCGTTGCGCTGTCCGAACGTGCCGCCAGATGGGCGCCCGCGCAGGCGCGCGGATCTGCCGCAGATCCTGCTGGCCAAGCAGCCCTCGAGGTGTCTTACTTCGAGGACGAGTTCCAGCCTCAGGTCGAGTCCGAGTCCGAGTCCGAGTCCGAGTCCCAGGTCGAGTCGGAGCCTGCAGCCCCGGCTCCGGTGGTCGAGATTGCTGAGCCGATCGAGCCGCCAGCCCAGGCGAACCTGCCGGGCTGGGCGCCCGTCCCCGTGCCGCCGCCCACGTACACCCTCAAGGCAAAGGCGGCAGATCCCGTGCATGTACCGGTGGTGGTCACCGAGCCTGGGGCGGCGGAGTGCTGGAGCCTCGACGGCATGATCTACGACTGCGAGCTCGACGAGCTTGTCGAAGTCCGCAGCGCCACCGGCACCTGAGACGTCGTAGCGCCATCCGTGCAGCCACCTGGCACTCCCGGTGGTTCGTATTGGTCGGCACACGCGGGAGGTCGAAGAAGCCCTGGACCGGTGGGTCAGCTGGGCCCGCCGTTGTCGCATCCCGGCGTTCGTGGACCTGCAGAAGCGGATCGCCAGGCATCGCAAGACCATCGATGCGACTCTCGATCATGGCCTGTCGAACGGCCTGATCGAATCGACGAATACGAAGATCCGGGTCCTGACTCGCATGGCGTTCGGTTCCACCAAACCTGAAGCTCTCGTTGCCCTGGCCGTGCTCGGCGGCTGCTGCCCACCACTACCCGGCCGAGAGGCCCCGAAATGACCCACGGATCGGGCAGGGGAGCCCAAGAACCATGGTCGTTTGGTCGATGAGAGCGAGCTCACGGGCGCATAACGTCGTGGTCGTTTCTGACTGGGCGCGCCGCGGTGTTAAAGTTTCGACCGCACCACGGGGCTGTGGCGCAGCTGGTAGCGCACCTCGTTCGCAACGAGGGGGTCAGGGGTTCGAGTCCCCTCAGCTCCACCGATATCACCGCAGGTCAAAGGCCTCTCCGGAACCGGGAAGAGGGCCTTTGCGGTGTCAGAAGGCGAAGTACAGCAGCAAAGTACAGCAGTTGCTCGCTGGAACCTCTGCGACCAAGGGTGTTCCAGGCTCACCCGGAGGCGGTATGTCAAGGAATACTTGTTTTTGAGCAATATTTCATGGACACTGGTCGTGTGATCGAAGGCTGGTTCAGTGTCGCCGAAGCCGCTGAGCGGCTAGGCATCTCCGTGCAGCGGGTGCGGCAGCTGCTCCATGCCGGTGAGCTCGACGGTCGCAAGGGCCCAGGCGGTTGGGTCGTCGCCGAAAATGCTGTTCGGGCGCGGGAGCAGGCGCCGCCCGCGGCCGGCCGGCCTTTGTCATCACGCATGGCCTGGTTGGTGGTTGCGCAACTACTGGCGGCGGATTCACGACCTGAAACCGGCGTGGATCTGCAGCCGGACCGACGTGACCGTTACCGCCTTCGCCATCTGTTGGCTCACCGAGGTCTCGAGCGGGACTGGGCCTTGTGGCTCTCACGTCGCGCCGACGTGGCTCATTACTGGGTGCACCCGGGTGTGGTTCAGTCCGTGCTCAACGATCCGAGGGTCAGCGTTTCCGGCGCTGGCGTCGCAACAGCCGCCGGGGCCGAGATTGCTGGGGGTGACGTCTCAGATCTGTACCTGAGCAGCGAGGCTCTCCCAGGGGTCATCAGCGACTACGGATTGCAGTCCGATCCGGCCGGTCAGCTGCAGGCACACCTGTGGCGTCCTGGCTCGGGTGCTGAGTACGTGCTTCGTCCCGGCAAACCGGTCCCCGTGGTCCTGGCCGCCCTGGACCTGCTGAGTGCGCCCGATTCGAGGGCGCGTCACTGGGCGCGCACTTTCATCCAGCAGAACGCAGAGGGCATGCCAATTCTGAGTACCGAGCGTGGTGTGAGCGTCCAATCGGGGCCCGAGGAGACACATGGAGGGCAGGTCCGATGACCGTCGTGCTGGAAGGCACGTCGCCCGCCCAGGAACAGGGCTGGCTGGTCCTGCTGGACCTCTTCCCGAACCGCCGCACCGACTGGACCCTGATCGGCGGGCAGATGATGTACATCCTGGCGGCCGAGAACGGCGTCACGATGCCGCGCATCACCACGGACATGGACGTTGTCATCAACGTCGTCGAATCCCCTGGAGCCATCCGCGCTCTCGCCTCCCAGCTGCTGCAACAAGGCTTCGAGTTTGGCGACGTCAGTCCCGCAGGCACCGGCGGCCGCTTCACGAAACCCGCAGATCCCGGCCCCAGGAGCATCATGTTCGATGTCCTCGCCCCCGAGGGGCTCGGTGAGCGCACAGACATCACCACGGTGCCCCCGGCCAGGACGGTCCAGGTTCCCGGCTCGCGTCAAGCTCTTGACCGCTCGCAGCTGGTCGCCGTTCGAGTTCGCGAGTCCGAGGGGGTCGTGCGGCGACCGAGTCTGCTGGGAGCACTCGTGGCCAAGGCCGCCGCAACGGCTATCGCAGTGCGATCCAATCCGGAGCGAGATTGGGAGGATGCTGCGCTCCTGCTATCGCTGGTTCCCGACCCGATCGCGACACGCGCCGAATGCGGGCGAAAGGACCTACGCCGCATCGCGAAACTCGGCGCCATGCTCTCCGATGACCATCGCGCTTGGGGACCGTTGGGAGACGCGGAACGCCGCTTGGGCAGGGCCACCCTTCGGTTGCGGCTCAGCTGAGCCACCGCGGGTTGACGCGCTTCGGGTCTAGACGGTATGTAGGTGCCCGCTGGTTTGTGGGCCGGGACCTCGCTCACACAGAGGATCGTGGGTTACCGAGCAGAGAGGTCCTGTTCGGCAGTGCCT
>Ga0209638_1000587_pt1 | contig 23978 bp, 28 predicted proteins | sample BarGraNGADG00211_FD_184490 | JGI IMG/M metagenome (GOLD analysis project Ga0209638, IMG submission 184490) | Arctic peat soil microbial communities from Barrow, Alaska - Barrow Graham LP Ref core NGADG0002-211 (SPAdes) (version 2) | ecosystem: Environmental > Terrestrial > Soil > Wetlands > Peat...
TCCTGTATGTGATTCATGTGCTTCCTCTTCATGTAGGTAGCCTCCAGAGTTTTGTCTGGAAGCATTGTGCCACACTCCAAGGTGGTACCCATTCGGGCGGCTATGCCTGGTACATATACGGGCGATCACGACTGGTACCCATTCAGGCGATCACGACTGGTACCCATTCAGGCGATCATGCCTGGCACCCATTCGGGCGGCTATGCCTGGTATACAAGCACGATCAATGACACCATGAGCTCAGCCGTTAATTGGTGACTCAACGGATTATCATCCGTTGTTGAAAGTATAACATTTTCAAGTGGACGATACAACGACCCCACCATATTATGCCTTGATGAAGCGAAAGAGGCTGTACCTCCCTTTGGTACAGCCTCTGCCATTTGGAATATCTTGCTCTTGATCTAAGATAACGTAAACTCCCGATCATTCATTTCCTTTTAGCATTATTCGACTGATCTACTATCCATACTACAACATTAATTGCTTCTATTTGGACTATATATTTTTTATGGATGGTTTCCCCTTTAGAAATGTCCACCGTTCTCCATAAAGATTCCCCATTGACAGTTTAAACATAATCCAAAATCTGTAAAGGCATCCCTAGAAATAGAATCTGGTAATTCATCTACTATGACCTCCGAACCACAAATACGACAATATCCTATCTTGGATTCAGTTACACTAGATTCCTCGAAACCATCCTCTTCAGCTTCTTCGTCATCATCACTATCTTCTTCATCAAAATCATCTTCTGATGGTTCATCTTCGTCATTCATATCATTTTCTCCTTTGTCTATATCTTCACACCTATATATTTTATATGAGAGTTCATTCCAAACATCAACTTAGACTGGATTATCAGTAGATATATTCCTCTCCGCCAATTTGCAAACAAGAAATACTGATGGTGATAATTATTCTAATCACCATATTCTATAAACCTGAATTATCTACAGGACCAGCTTGCCGATTGTTTCTTCGGTAATCAGATGGAAAACATTACTGTTGTCGAGATTACGTTGGAATTTTTACTACAGCAACCCTAATAACCCCCTTGGCTAAATACCAAACTTACGCAATGGGTACAACCATCTCTTGGTTATCTCTAGTGCGTTTGGATTGTTATCCGCACGGGCCGGCATATGGTCCGGCAGATCTTTTGCACCCTGAAAGTAGCCAAAACCTTGATTGCGCGTTGGAGAGAGGAGTACAATCACGTCAGACCACACAGTTCCTTAGGTTATCGTCCCCTTGTACCGTAGGCCTGGTTACTTACTCAACAGCTGGCTACTCCTCCAGGTCTAACATAACAACTGGTGCATATTCTTGGGGCAGGTCACAATATTGTCATCTTTATAGAAATAGATATCCGATGAAAATCTTTGTTATCTCCTCCAGTCCAAACAAATCTGGCCTGACGGCCGCCTGCGCCTCGGCGGCTGCCAAGGGAATTCGCCTCGCCGGGGGCGAGGCGGAAGAAATCCGTCTGAATGACTTGAAAATTGATAAATGCCACGCCTGCAATGACGGCTGGGGTACATGCCTGGCGGAGCACCGTTGCCAAGAAGAAGACGACTTCCAAGCCTTGCATACCCGTATGACGCAGGCAGATGGATACATTCTCGTAACGCCAGTCTATTGGGGTGAAATGAGCGAATCGAGCAAGGCATTTACCGATCGGCTGCGCCGATGCGAGGCAACTCGGGAAGAAGGAAAAAGCATCCTGTTCAAGAAACCGGTCATCGCAGTGGCGGCCGCGGGTGGCAGCGGCGGAGGGATGATCACCTGTTTATTGAGCATGGAGCGCTGGATCCAGCATGTGCAGGGGCGCGTCTTTGATCTCATCCCCATCAACCGCTGGAGCCGGAGATACAAACTGGCTGCCATTCGCGCCGCCGGGCGGGCGATGGCAAGCGAAATACAGTCTGAATAGAAAAATTGAATTAAGGACTGTCTTGAAAATACCTATGCAACCGGGCAAATCGCGTACAGGATTATGACACCAGTCAAAAAACGATCTCTTTATTGCCCTGTATTATCCACCGGATCAGCTCGTCGATGAGCTTCTTCGATATCCAGATGGAAAATACTTCTACTGATGAGATTACGATGAAATATATTTCTTTCTTTATCAACTCTTATAACCCCGCTAACTTTATACTAAACACACGCAATTACACAACCATTTCTTGATTATCTCTAGCACGTTTAGAGCGTTATCCACACGGACAAGTATACAGTCCAACATTTCACCTTTTTCTCCTGACCCCATCATCTATATCCTGTGCGGTTCATCATCCTGCTGATGAATTTCCATCAAAAATGCCCACCATTATCCATAAAGAATCCCCATTGACAGTTCAAACATAATCCAAAATCTTTAAAGGCATCTCTAGAAATAGAATCGGGTAAATCATCTACTATGACCTCCGCACCACAAATACGACAATATTCTATCTTGGATTCAGTTACACTAGATTCCCCGAAATCATCATTTTCTTCAGCTTCTTCGATATCATCGCTATCTTCTTCGTCAAAATCATCTTCCGATGATTCATCTTCGTCGTTCATATTCATTTCTCCTTTGCCTATATCTTACCGCCCATAATTTTTATGTGAATCCATTCCAAACTCCACCATAGATAGAAGGATTATTTGTAGAAATATTCCTCCCTGCCGATTTGCTAACAAAAAATACTGATGGTGATAAGTATTCTAATCACCATATTCTATATACCAACATTATCTACCGGGCCCGCCCGCCGATGAGCTTCTCGAATATCTTGATGTATGTCTAGGAATTTATACTTTTATCCCGGTTCTGTAAGGAGTGATTCAGCCTTGCGGGATCGCTTTTCTCAAATTTCCATCGATCCGTAAACGGCAGGAAATCCTCTAAAACTGAACTGTTGCAATCCATAAATACCTTGCGATGATATCTGCAAGGGAAATTGAAGCACGCTGGTAAGGATGGGAACTCAGGAGGAATCGAAGTTGAAGGCGAGTTGCCGGTAGCGGAGGGGTGAGCTTGCTGTATTTGTCTCATTGCATCGCGAGCGGTCTTGCGCAGGCGATGGGTTTCGAGCCAGCGTTTCATCCAGATATGGCCGCGCTTTGGCTCCCAGATCTCGACCAGTTCGAGGGTGCGACCACAACTAGGGCAGAGGAGGGGATCGTAGCCGAAACTGGCTTTGATGCGCTCGCGCCAGGTGAGATGTTCAGCGGTAACGAGTAAGGATTGGATATCAAAGAGTGGGAATTGGAGGCGGAGGGCCTCCAGCGCGGCGATGAGGATGGGTGCGATCTTATGTTTGAGGTTGCGGGCATAGAGACCGGCGTAGCGGACCATCTGCATGCCCTTGGAAGGAATGTGGGGAACCAGGAGCGAGATGAAATCCAGAGCGGAGCAGGTCATCGTCTTACGCTCGCTGGTGGAAGTGTCGATGTACCAAAAGGTAACCTGCTGTCCGGTGTAGCCGATCAGATGGAAAGTTGCCAGAGGGGGATGGCCGAGGTAGCGGCCGATGTATTTGGCAGCTTCGAGGCCTTTGGGATAGAAACTCTCGGTATAGACCTGGAAGCCACGATGGTCGTGATAGCCCTGGGTGATGGCGCGTTGTAGATCCAGATCATGGGGATGCGCCTGGCGCAAGGTCTTGCAGAGCAGGTAACGCCATTTGGAGGCCAGGCGGTTGCCTGGGAGCTCATCGATCTCCACCCAGGTATTATCTTTCAAACCGCCTTTGGTGATGACCAGATGGACATGGGGTTTGAAGCCAAGGTCGCGACGGTATAGACCATGCCGATGCGCACACTCGGATAGAGATCTTCCAAGACTTCACGCACGGCCTGAGCGGCAACCTGCAGGAGGAGTTTCAACAGCGAGCGGTCGGCGTAGAAGAAAGGCCGCAGGAGGTCATCGATGGTGAGGGTGATGTGCAGGTGGGGCACATCGAGCATGTCTTTGGCAATATCGTTGACCCAGTTGTCCACGCGGACCTTGCCGCAGGAGGGGCAGAAACGGGTTTTGCAGGAGAAGGGGACGCGCTGCTCATACTGGCAGCCGGGGCAGAGATAGCGGGCATAGCCGCCATCCGGGTCACGGCAGAGCAACATACGTTGAATGATGTCCCGGACGCAAGCTTGCTGATCGAAGGGGACTTCATCGGCCAGGCGGAGGTCGCAGTAACGATCCCAGTGGTCGAGGAATATCTTGCGAAAGCGGTTGTGCCCGGTGGGGTGATCGAGAGGCTGCCAGGAGGGGAGGGTTTGATTCTGAAGGAGTGGTGGGTTTTCGATGGGGAGGTTTCAGGCTATTGCGTGACGGGCAAAAAAGTGCGATAATTGCCAGGGTAACGGTATGGAAGTCTAGGAGCCTGCTGAAAAAGTCCCTTTTTAAAAACGACTTTCTGCGAAAGAGGGACACTGCTACTGCAAAATGGCCGTTTTTGCACGCCGGTTCCCAAAATATCGCTGTTTTTTGGCCTATAGTGGGACGCCAGTGCAGAGCAATTTTTCGAGTAGGGGGTTTTTCAAAGCACTCCTAGGATGATAAACTCAGGTAATTTACTCACGACTACCCTTAACCCACCCGAAAGGGTGGGTTTTTCTTTGCTCTAACCCATTAATATTTTAGCAGGAATAACTTTTCACAGATATTTTGTGGAACACTTTGTTCTGGTTCCAGGCTGGTAAGTTTGCGAAAAGCGCACTGGAGCATTCATGTACCGGGTTTTATAAAGCTTTTTAATGCTGTGCCGGTAGGTTTTTGCTCTGAAAATTGGTTTTGACCTGAGTTCAAAAGAGAAAGGAAGGATTGAGTGCCAGAAGTCGAAGAGATTGAACGAGAATCAGATCTCGGAACCGTTCTGAATTGGACGGATATCTTTATGGGCGAGGCGCTCATCTGCGGCCTGCTCAGTAAGGCTCTATATATCTACCCTGACAAAGCCTGGTTGCAGTCCCTGATCGACGGCGACGTTTTTGCCGAAGCGCCCTTCGGATCTGGACAGGCCGATATAGACGCAGGCCTCGCACTTCTCCAAAAGTGGAGTGCAGAGAACCGCGGTCAATTGTCTCAGGCAGTCTTTGACGCCGTCGAGGCGAATTATATGCACCTCTTCGTCGGTCTGGGGAGACCATTGGCCCCACCTTGGGAATCGTTTTACCTCAATAAGGATCACCTGTTGTTCCAGATAGAGACTCTCCAGGTGCGCAACTGGTACCGGCGCTTTGGACTGCAGGTGGAACACGTGTACAACGAACCTGACGATCACATAGGGATCGAGTTCAGCTTTCTGGCTCATTTGGCCCAGCTTTCGCTGCAGGCGTTCGAAGCGGGCGACCAGCCTCGTTTCGAAAAGCTTCTGAAAGCCCAGCGCGAATTCATCCGCACGCATCTCTCCCGTTGGGTCCCCAGTTGGTCCGCCGACGTTGTGGCAAATGCGCGCACTCCCTTCTTTATAGGTCTGGCTCAGGTGGCAATCGGCGTGCTCAAACAACTGCAAGCAGAATTGGAGCTGCCGGCTGCGGAAAAAGTGATCCAATAGGTTTGGCAGGTCGCATTTCAATAAAATTAATTTACTCTGGAAGAAGGCAAAATATGAGCAAAGATAGGATAATCTCTCAGGCTTTGAGTAAAACAGTCCTCACCAGGCGAAGCTTCCTGAAATGGAGTACGGCGTTGGGAGGAACTGCAGCCCTGGTTGGTGTTGGAAAATTTGGTTTAAAAATTATTGATTCGACTTCTGCCCAAGAAGCACTGCAAGGAAAATGGATTCCGTCAGCTTGCTGGGCTGATTGCGGCAGCAAAGGTTTTAATAAAACCTTAGTAGTTGATGGAATTCCAGTACGTATGGGCACAGATGATGGAACTGTTGATCACCCTGATCATCCTCAACTGCGTAGCTGCGCGCGTGGACGAGCGCTTCGTAATCGGCTTCTTGGTCCTGACCGACTTAAGTATCCCATGAAACGGAAGAACTGGGAGCCAGGAGGAGGAAAAAAAGAGTTGCGTGGGCGAGATGAATGGGTTCGTATTTCATGGGATGAGGCACTTGATATCATATCCAGTGAGACCAAACGAGTTGTAGATACATATGGCAATACAGCCATTTATGGTGGTGGCATTTACTGTGAAGTTGAACGGACCATGAACCTTTATGGTGGGTTTGTTCGTGATTGGGCATCCTGCTCAAGCGGTACTTGGACTGCTACTGGCACGACCATCGGACTACCTGCTGGTAGAGGCGGAACTGGGGAGGATGTTAACGATCATGTTGATCTAAGGAATTCTCAACTAATCGTTCTTTGGGGATACAATCCTTCATGGAGCCGTGCTGGTGTTCCAGCATACAATCTGATTCAGTGCAAGAAGGCGGGTGCGAAATTTATCTGCGTCGATCCTTGGTTCAATCCAACCTCGGTGGCTATGGAAGTAGCAGTTGATGATTGGTACCCCTGCCGTCCTGCAACGGATCACGCTTTAGCTAATGGACTAATGCATACACTTTTAGTTGAAGATGATCCCGTTTCTAATCCATTAGTAAAGTGGGATTTCCTTAATCGCTATACAGTAGGGTTTGACAAGGATCATATGCCGGAAGGAGCCGATCCGAAGGAGAACTTTAAAGACTACTTACTTGGAACTTTTGATGGTGTACCCAAAAACGCCGAATGGGCGGCAGAAATTTGCGGGGTTCATCCAGATCGAATTCGTTTACTCGCTCGTGAAATTGCTACTACTAATAAAGTAGCAATCATAATGTCACCGGCCCCTGCGCGTGTCCTCGAAGCCCAATCATTCCCGCAAGCAATGGTTACTCTTGGAGCAATGACAGGGCATCTAGGAACATCTGGTAATATGGTAAATAGTGATACTGGCCATGCATGGTTAACTGAAGGTCCAGAGTTAGTGAAAGGTGGTACATGGATTGGGAGACCCAGCAATTTTCCCGGTACAGAGGCGATAAAAAACCCAATTGCAGATATCAAAATAAATCGTAATGAGATGTGGGATGCAGTATTAAATGGTAAGTATACAGCTGCTAAGGATGATGTGCGAGATATCAATATTCAATTAATGTATTATGGACATGCAAGTCGACTGAATCAAATGCCAGGGGCTGTAAAGGGAATACAGGCTTTTCGAAAGGTAGAATTTGTCGTTGCACAGGATCTGTTTTTAACAACCAACTGCAAATTTGCCGATGTGGTATTACCCATTACTTCCCAATGGGAGCGGGCTGGGAATCTCACCCCGGCCTATCGAGAAAGGTTGACTTGGTCGAGTCAAATTATTCAACCGATGTTTGAAGCGAAGGACGACATTTGGGTTGCAAGAGAACTTGGCAAACGGCTTGGCCTTGATCCAAATATAATTCAGCCTTACTCTCCCGAACAGGATATCTTTAATCAAGTAGCAGCTGCAAAAGTAATTAAAAGCAACGGTAGTGATTTCGAGCCACTTGTTACAATTACTGATGCAGACATTAAGGAATTTGGTGTAGAAGGTGTACCGCAGAAAGGACGCATCCCTATAAAAGAATTCAAGGAGAAGGGTATTTACCAAGTCCCACGTGTTTCAGGAGATGGTTTTGGGCACATCGTTCTTGAAGAATTCGTTTCAGATCCTGAGGCTAATCCTTTAAACACAGCCAGCGGTAAACTCGAGATACATTGTCAAGCCTTATCTGATTTAATTGAAAGTATAGGTTGGTCAACAATCAGACCTATCCCAGCTTATAAGAAACCAGTTGAAGGTTATGAAGACACTTTCTCGGACTGGGGGAATAAAGTAAAGGGGGAGTATCCCCTGCAAATATATAATATTCATGTGATCAGGCGTGCCCACTCATCCTTCGACAATTCTCCTTGGCTGAGAGAGGCGTTTCCAAATCCTCTTTATATAAACCCAATAGATGCTGAGGCGCGAGATCTAAGGAATGATGATACTGTATTGATCCGGAGTCGACATGGCAAAGTTCTCAGAACTATTCAATTCTTAGAAAATCTTCGACCTGGAGTGGTTGCTCTTGGTCAAGGTCAATGGTTAGAATGGGACGATGAGCTTGAACTGGATAGAGCTGGTTGCTCTAATGTGTTATGCGGAGCGATCCCTACAGTGGAAGGCCATCAAGGCTGGAATAGCTGCAATGTCCAGGTAGAAAAGTGGACAGGTGACCCATTAGTGCCAGATTATAAATGGCCGCAGAAGATTGTCAACGTTACTTGAAATTGAAAGGTGCATAATGATCAAACAGATGGCATTTTACTTTAACGCCAGTGCTTGTATTGGATGCAAGACATGCGAACTTGCTTGTAAGGATAAAAACAATCTTCCTATCGGTGTTCGCCTAAGACATGTTTTTGAGTATGGAGGAGGTAACTGGAAAAAGAACGATGGTTATTGGATACCCAATCAAATTTTTACTTACTTTGTCTCATCCTCTTGCATGCACTGTGAGACGCCGATATGCGTGGAAGTCTGCCCAACTGGGGCAATGCACAAGAATGAAAATGGAATTGTGTCAGTAGATAAGAATAAATGCATCGGCTGCCGCCTCTGCCAGCAAGCCTGTCCCTACGGTGCGCCGCAATTCAACGATGAAAAGGGGGTCATGGCCAAGTGTGACCTATGCATGGACCTAATCGACGCGGGAGAAAACCCTGCTTGTGTCAGTGCCTGCCCCCAACGCGCCCTCGATTTCGGTGAGCTAAGTGAACTTCAGGCCAAATATGGCACGGTCAGCGGCATCGATCCGCTGCCCGATCCTTCGCTGACCCACCCGTCGGTGGTTATCACCCCCCATCGGTATTCAGCGTTGAGCGGCCAGGGAACAGGCAAGATCAAGGTGGAGGTGTGAAATGAATGTGCGCGAATTCGCTCTAGTTGCCTTTTCGATCCTCGCCCAGATGTCGGTCGGTTCCTTCATCATCCTGGGTGTGGTTCACTTGTTCGTCGAACGCAGGGCCGGCCTCGACCAGGCTGACCAGATGAGGGATCGAGCTCTACTGGCGATCGTCCCGATTCTCGGCCTCGGCCTGCTGGCTTCGCTCCTCCACCTTGGCAACCCGCTGATTGCTTACAAAGCCGTGTCCAAAGTGGGCTCATCCTGGCTGTCGCGAGAGATCCTATTCAGCGCGACGTTCTTTGTCGTCGGCGCTGCCTTTGCCTTCATGCAGTGGAAAAAGATCTCCACACCAACCGTCCGCAACATCATCGAGGTGATCGCTGCCCTGATCGGGCTGGTGCTTGTCTTCATCATGTCCCAGGTCTACCAGATCCGTACGGTCCCGGCCTGGAATACCATCGCCACCCCCATCACTTTCTTCACTACCACTTTCTTATTGGGGACGCTGGCGGTCGGGGCGGCGTACGTTGCCAACTACGGCTATCTGCGGAGAAAAGATGCGGACTGCGCGGAAATGCAGTGCTCACTGCTGCATAAGACTCTGCGTTGGCTCATGATCGCTGCGATCGTCCTGCTGGGGATCGAGTTCCTGGCGGCGCCAATGTACGTGGCTTACCTCGCCTCCTTAGGCGGCGCCGCTGCGACCTCAGCGGGGATGATGGTCGGTGAGTTTGGCCTGGTCTTTGCCTTACGGCTGATTCTCGTCTTCCTCGGCGTTGGCGTTCTGAGTGTGTTCATCTTTCAAAACGCTGCCGTCGAAGGAAAGGATCAGGTGCTTGGTTACCTCACCTACGCTGCCTTTGCGCTGGTCCTGGTTGGTGAAGTGTTGGGTCGCTTCCTCTTCTATGCCACCTACGTACGCGTGGGGATCTAAGTGAAGCTTAGTTGAACCCGGGGCCGCTTCGGCGCGGTCCCGGGGAATTCAATAGCCGATGGATCTGATCACAGCAGCCGAGCGCCTGGCAGTGATCGACCGGTCAGCGATGAAATTTGACTCTGGCCGCTGTTTGTATGGCCTCGACAAATATTCAACCTGTGCAGCCTGTACCAATTTGTGCCCGGCCGGGGCGATCCAGCCTGCTGCCGGGCCGGCCTGCACCTTTTGCAAGCATGGGCCTCAGGAGAACAGAGAAAGTATCTCCAATGAGCAACTCACAGACTCAAAAACGGATTACACCCGATTATTTGTAGGTGTTGGAAATCCAATCGCCCCACCTCGGGCCCCAGTTTACTTCAATGAAGACCGCATGATCTTCCAGGAACAGACAATCAAGCTGCCAATAATATACCCCCCATGTTCACTTTTGACTTTATTACCCCCTCAATTACACCTGAAAACATCCCCGCAGGGATTTTGGGAGATATCCGACATTTACTATCTCCTTTTGTCCTATGTGGGATTTCTCTCGGTGAGAGGCAATTTTGTGGCAATCGAAAGGCAACTTTTAGTGATGGATTCTGGTTAATAGGCTTCTTTCGCTAGAAAAAGTTGAACCAACATATGTATACGGGGGTATAGGATCAACACATCCCCTCACTCTATCAATTGGATCAATATTCAGAGTTTGAATTGGACGAAATAACCGATCAATCCATATACAATTAAAAAATCCTATATGGGACAAATGAACATTATCGTTTTCGGGGAATCATTGCAATATTCTTTCGTATTTCGTTTTAAGCCATCCCCTCACCTTCCGCAACAACATGCATCCCTCTGCCTCCGCTTGTGACTGAGCTTCTACTGCGATATACTCCTCACCACAATATATATATTTCCATGGAGGTATAAAATGAAAATAGGTATCTACATTCTGGCTGTCGTCCTGCTCCTACTAGGAACTGCCTCGATCCTGTCGGGATTTGGAGTTATTAACATCATCTCCTCGACCCAACACCTGCGCTACGAGTTAGGCGGCGCACTGGTAGACCTGTTAGGCATCGTTCTTCTTGTCTACGCTGCCCGGCGTAAATAAGGAATTCCATTGTCGATTTGGTTGGAGTTAGGGGACCCGTGGGATGCGTGGGGCTGGCGATTGAGGGTTGGGTGGAGAGAAACTGATGCAAAATTTAGTGTGACGATCGTTATTCCTATGCCCCTTTTTTTGGATGGCACTTGTTAAATTTTCAGGTGTAGATTTCTTTTACCCCCAATGCCTTCGGATCAATTCCATCTGGCCATTTTGTATCTTGATTATATTTAGTCTGAATCAGGATCGCTCCGGTCAATTTTGCATAGGTCAGGTCAGAACCGGTGAGATCTGTTTCGGTTAAATCTGCCTCCGTCAGGTCTGCATCTCTCAGGTTGGCCTTGGTTAGGTGTGCTCCTGCAAGGTCTGCTCCGGCCAGATTGGCATCTTTCAAGTTAGACTCGGTGAGGTCAGCCCCGAACAGGGCCGCACCTTTCATGCAAACCCCGATCAGGGTTGCCCCTTTTAAGTTAGCATCTGTCAAGTTAGCCTCCTCAAAGTCCGCCCAACTCAGGCAAGCACCACTCAGATCAGCCCTTACGAGCCATAAACTACCATCCCGGTTTATCAGGTCATAAAGTTCATATTTCGAAAATTCCATTTCTTTTTGCCCCCAAGACTTAATCAGAGTATCCCTAAAATAGATATTACCATAGGCACGACAATCAGCCCAATATTAAGTATGCAAACCACCTAAGCGTAATTTTCAAAAGAAATGCCGAAAGGTCAATAACCCTTCCCCCTGCACAACCTGTCCGAAGCATCGAGCCGTGTCATCGCCGGTACCTGTTCGTAGCCTCGTGGAGCTAAAGCAACCGATAATGGCTTGGCTAGTATCTACGGGGTATTACCCGTTGTCACACTCACTATATCAAACTGAAGTGGTGCCACTACCGGTTGCCATATGGACGACGTTGCGGTTGGAGTTGGGCGAGCCGTGGGATGTCAGGATGGCGATAGAGGATTGGATGGAGAGGAGGCGGGGGAAAAAATGAGGGAGCCGGGACTGCCAATGGTGGCATTGAGGAGCAAAGAACTGAATGGGATTTATAACTCAAAATCTTTGTTCTATTTGATCTTAACTTTCTCATACAAGATCTTCTCCCACCTTGACCAGGCTGAGGATTTTCGCAATGCCTTGTAGGATTGCGATATTTTCACACAATGAATTAAGGATTCATGTGGCTATGTCCAGGATATCTCGATCTTCCTACGCTGGTGGCAAGGGACCTTCGGCGATGATCTGACCCTCGAGTCACTCCAGGTCGATCCATTCCGCCTGAACCGCAAGGCGCTCCAGGATTTCCTCTCTTGGCTCCAGATCACCCAGGGCTATTCGGCCAGCACGGTGCTGCGCTATGCGGCTAGCCTGCGGGCATTCTGCCAGTTCTTGATCGGCATCGAAGCCATCCAGCACGATCCTGCGCTGGGGCTGCGGCTGCCGGTCAAGAAGACCCAAGAGCCGAAGGGGCTGGACGATGCCCAGCGCGCCCGCTTCGAGTCGGCTTTCCAAACTACCTGGGTGGACAAGGTGACTAAGCGCAAGCGCACCTATGAAACCCAGGCCGGATACCGTTTGATCCGTGACAGGGCGATCGCTTTCCTGATGCTGTATGCCGGTCCGCGCGTCGAAGAAGTCGAGCGGTTGACTCTGGATGATATTGAACTGCGGCCTAAATCCGGGGTGTTACACATCCGGCAGGGCAACGGTTTCAAGGAGCGGGATGTCCCGCTGTCAAGGCCTGTACGTGACCCTCTCGAAGCCTGGCTGAAGGAACGAGAGAAGCTGGGAGTTCCGCACGAGGCGCTGTTCGTGGAACTGCGCGCTGGCTACCGTCCCCTGTCCAGGCGCTCTATGCAGAATATGATCGCCGAAGCGGGGAGGAGGGCGGGATTGGACCGGCTTGATCCGCCGGTGGAAATCACCCCCCATTTTCTCAAGCACACGTATACGTACATGTTGCGACAGGCCGGGGTGAGCACGGAAGTCCGAGCCGAGATGTCTGGCCACTCTATCGAGACGGCCATGAAGTACGGCGGTCCGAAAACCAGGGAGAAGGAACGCGCAGCGGAGGCGCTGGATGAGATGGCGGGCGTTTAGTTGATGCAAGCTAAATGAAAATCTAAGGCAGGGACTTGTAAACATTATCGCGTCGTGATATTATTATGCAGTGATCGAATCGTTCGCTTCCGATGAAACCAAGAAAATCTTCCTCGGCGTCCTCTCCACAAAGCTGCCCAAGGATATTCAACGCACTGCTCGTCGTAAACTGATCTATCTGGACGATGCCGAAGATCTACAAGACTTGCTCGCTCCCCCTGGTAACCATCTGGAGAAGCTAAAGGGTAATAGGTCCGGGCAGTACAGCATTCGCATCAACGATCAGTGGCGCATTTGTTTCAGGTGGGTTGATAACAAAGCCAGAAACGTTGAGATTGTTGATTATCATTCGTAAAGGTAGGTAAGTTATGGACAACACACTCTCCCCCATTCATCCCGGCGAAATTCTGCTGGAGGATTTTATGAAACCACTCGGTCTAAGTCAATACCGCCTGGCGCATGATCTTGGCGTTACGCCCATTCGCATTAGTCAGATCGTAAATGGGCACCGCTCAATTTCAGTTGATACAGCCATGCGCCTGGCGCGCTATTTTGACACAAGTGCAGCAGTCTGGCTCCGGTTACAAGTTCGCTATGACCTTGAAGTTGCACAAGGCAAATTAAGCGACCGCATCAATCGGGAAGTCAAAGTTTTACAGCAACCGGTAAGTCGCATTTAGTCAAGAACGCAACCCTATACCGGCTCGTATCTTCTGAAAACTCATTGTTTGCGTACTGGCGGAAGTCCAGTTTTGGTAAGGGTCAGTGTGCCAATTAGCAGGCGACCGATGCGGCTGGGTAACTGGCAGTCCTACCGCAATGGTGCATCCTTATGGCTAAAAGATCACTTGGCGACAGAATGAAATTGTACGAAGGTTTTGAAACTAATCGAACCTTCTTATCCCTTTTGCCGATTATGGTTAGGTTGGATGGCAAAAATTTTCACTCATTCACTCGTGGATTGCAACGTCCATATGATGAGAGAAAGTAATCTTTGATGAAAGAAGTAACAAGGCATCTTCTGAAACTCCCCCCCGCTTTAGCGGGGGGAAGTTTCAGACTCGGAATTACAAATCGTTCCCAGAATAGGATTGGTTGAAGGATTTATTGCACAGCGGAAAGTCGGGGACGATGTTTTTCAGCATGGCAAACGGCAGCGCCGGCCAGTTGACAAACGACGGGTCTTTGACCTTCACGCGGTAGAGTTTTCCCTGCTCATCCGCCATAACCCAATGCAGGATTGCCCCGCGCCAGCCCTCGACCATCCCAAACGCCGGTTCCCAGGCCGGCAGCTGTCCAAGCGGACGGGTAATCGCACTATTGGGCAGATTCACAAGCGCCTGCTGGATCAGGCTGACCGACTCGCGCGCCTCTTCCACCCGCGCCATCGTTCGCGCGGCCACATCGCCGGTTTCAAAAACCGGCACTTTAAAATCCAGCCACGGATAAGCCGCAAAGGGATGGTCGCGGCGAACATCGATATCCATTCCCGAGGCGCGCGCCACATAGCCTACCACACCATGATCAACGGCGGTCTTTAAAGTTAATCGCCCGGTCCCTTCCAAACGATCCGTTAACATGCTGTTCCCCAGGCTAATTTCAACCACCTCGTTAAAGTCTGCCAGGATCGAATCGAGCTCGGCAGCCAGATTTAGCTCCTGGGGCAAATCGTAGCCAACGCCGCCCGGTAGAATGCCACCGCGCAACAAACGATTCCCGGTTAACCGCTTGTTTAAGCGCAACAGGCGTTCGCGAATTCGGAAACAGTGCGAGTGAGCGGCGGCAAAACCGGTATCATTGCAAATCGCTCCGAAATCGGCAATATGGTTATAGAGTCGTTCCATTTCGAGCAGAACCACGCGCAAGTATTTTGCTCGATCCGGTATATCGCAGCCCGCCAGCGACTCCAGTGCCTGGCAATAAGCCAATGAGTGGCCAATGGTGGTATCACCCGAGATGCGCTCGGCCAACTCCACCCCTTCGGCGGGTGTACGGCCTTCAAAGAGTTTCTCGATCCCTTTGTGGGTAAAGAACAGGCGCATTTGTAAATTAATGACCGTTTCGCCCACCACGCTGAATCGGAAGTGCCCGGGCTCGATGATGCCTGCATGTACCGGTCCGACCGGAATTTCATATACGCCCTCCCCTTCTACCGGTAAAAAGGGATAGGGCGTTTCCTCCTCCTCGACCGGTAAAAAGGGGTAGGGCGTTTCCTCCCCCTCGGTCGGTATATAGTCGTAAGATGTTTCCTTCCCATGAAAGCCGTCAGGCGTTACAGCGTCTTTAAGCAGCGGGTAAAAGGATTCAGGCGAGGAGGAACGGCGCACCAGTCGAACGGGATTGGGGTATCCAACAGCTTCGATGCCGAACGTATAGTTTATTTCACGTTCCAGCCGAGCAGCCGGAAAATAAAAAGTCGCCATCGAGTCCAAACGCGGGTCGTCCTTAGGCAGGTCTTTCGTCGCGTGAACAAACCAGTTCTCAGCATCGTTGGCAAACAGATAATGCACTTCAAAAACGCCCTTGTCTGCACGCCGGTCATTCGCAACCATAAGGACCAACTCGGCCTTGAAATCGTTGCGGAGGATTTCGGCCAGGCGAATGGCATCTCCGCGAGCTACCTGAAAGTGCAGTTCGTTCCCACGCCGGACGCGGGCATTGGTCATACGACCTTGTAAATGAGCAGCCAGTGCAGATTGAAGATGAGAAAAATTGATCATCACATCACTCTATTTGGTCACAATTCCGACGCTTTGGTTAAGCAGCATCATCAATGGCTTCGGCAGAGTCAGCCCTAAAATGACCAACCCTGCGACGCTGAGGAAAAGCAGGCCAATCTGCCAGCCGTCAATCTCTCCCACCGCCACGCCGTCAGATGGTTTTCCGTACAGCATTTTGTTGAGGACATTGAGAAGGGCCACAAATGCGACAGCCAACAGAGCCAAAACGAGGCCCATCAGCCAGGGATGACCGGTATCAAAGCCGGCGCGGATGAGGACGAATTCGGAGACGAAGATCCCGAACGGGGGCAACCCGATAATGGCCAGGATCCCGGCGGCGAAGAGCCCTGCCGTCAAAGGCATTGCCTTGAGCAGGCCGGAGACTTTGGATATCTCGGTGGTGTTGTAACGATGCAGGATGCGCCCGCTGAGCAGGAACAGCATCGATTTGGCGAGGCTGTGGTTGACCAGGTGCAGCAGCGCGGCAAACGTGCCCAAGGGTCCAAGCGCTAATCCCAGGCAAGTCAGGCCGGTGTGCTCGATGCTCGAATAGGCCAGCAGCCTTTTATAGTTTTTGGAAAGCACCATGCTAAACGAGGCAATAATCAGGGATAGCAAGCCGAGTCCCAAAAGCAAATTGTTGGTGTAGCCTGTTCCCAGTGCTGCATCAACTACGACTTTCCAGCGCAGAATTGCATACAAAGCAACTGCCAGCAGTACTCCTGACATGGTGGCGGAGAGGGGGGCCGGCGCCTCTGAATGAGCATCGGGCAGCCAGGTGTGCATGGGCGCAAGTCCTGCTTTTGTTCCATACCCCACCAGCAAGAAGACGAACGCCAGGCGCATGACTTCAGGGTGTAAACCGGGTGCGGTCTGCAGCAACACCGTCCAGTTAAGCGCATTGTCCACACGACCTGAGAGGGCGAAAAAATCAAAATAGACCAGCACGGTTCCGGTAAAAGCCAGGGCAATCCCTACCGAGCAGATCAGAATGTATTTCCAGGAGGCTTCTACGGATGTTTTGCTCAACTTCAACGGGATAATTAACGCCGAAAAAATGGTGGTGGCTTCGATGGCGATCCACATCAGGCCAACATTGTTTGCCGAAACCGCCAGCAGCATCGAGGCTATAAACAGGTTGATGAATATCTGGTAGCGGCGCAGTTGCGGGAGACTGTAATGGGTCTCGCGCCAGAGGCCAGGGCTAAGGAACAATATCAGTGCACCAATCCCGGACACGCAGACCATAAGCAGTACAGAAAGGCTGTCGGCCCGCAGCACTTGCACCAAACCCAAGGAGTCAATAACTATGCCCCAGGTGGGAGCGTTTTGCACTGCACCTGCGATGGGCATACCCAAAGCCACATCCTGGGAAGCGAAAGTGAGGGCCGCCCCCAACGAAACCAGTCCGAGCGCGGCATTGACCCACCCCAAAAAGGTCCGGTATGGGCGCAGGATGAAGGCCAATAAGGCAGCCAGAACAGGAGGAAGAAGAAGAAATAAGAAGGTCATAGATTAATTTCTCAATGTTTTAACTGGTTCAATTGATCCACGTCGATTGATTCAAATGTGCCTTGAATGTGATAAACCAACACCTGCATGACAAGAAACCCCATCAACACATCCAGAAACACGCCGATTTCCACGATGAGCGGAATCCCATAGGTTCCAAGCGCGGCCAACAGCACGATGCCGTTCTCAAGGACCAGGAAGCCGATAATTTGGGTTAGCGCCTTCTTGCGACTCAAGATCACAAATAACCCGACAAAGATCAGCCCGATTGCCAGAGGAATACCGCTGCGAGTGGGCAGTGAGCTGACCAGCATCAAGGGCCGCGTCATTGCGTAAGCCAATAAGACCAATAGTCCCGCCAGAATCAGCGAGGTGGCATTATTCACATACGGGTCACTCTCCCGGGTTACCCCCAGCCTGATCCTCATCCGGTCCAGATAGTGCGGCAGGATCAGCCCTTTAAGGATAAACAAAAAAACGGCGACAAAGTACAGTTCGGCATCGTGGCCAAAGTAGCCAATCATCGCTAAAATGCCAGCCAGGACAATCGATTGCCAGCGAAAGGAGCTGATATAGGCGCTTAGACTGCGCCGCCATAATAATAATATTCCGAAAATCAGCACAATACTTGAACCCAGGGTGGCTAGTTGTGAAAAAACCGTATCGCTCATAAATTTTTCCGTTTGGATGAGTTCTTTTCCTGCCGGATTCATTTCAACAGGAAAGAGGATGTAACCGCCAGTAAAGCCAGCACAAAGGATACTCCCAGCAATTCGGGAACTCGGAACAAACGCAGTTTTGCAATCCGGGTTTCAAACAGGGCTACCACGATGGCGAAAACCGCCAGCTTAAGGATCAGGGTCACAATCGCAATGGCCAGCGCCGCCGGGGTGAGGACGGTTGCCAATCCCCACGGCACGAATAGATTGGATAATAAAGAGAAGAAAATCAAGAGCTTGAGCCAGGATGCCCACTCCACCAGCGCCAGGTAACGCCCTGAATATTCCAGGATCATGGCTTCGTGGATCATCGTCAGCTCCAGGTGAGTGGATGGGTTATCCACTGGCAAGCGTCCGGTCTCTGCCAAGGTGACAATGAACAACGCGGCGAAAGCCAGCATATGGCCGGGGCTGATGGTAACACCCGGATTGGCGAGGGTACCGGTTACAATCCGGCTCAAACTGGTAGTACCCGCGCCGATCGCCAGGCTAAAAATGGCGACCGCCAGGGTGGGTTCGGCAATGGCTGCCACGGTCATCTCACGGCTGGCGCCCATTCCTCCAAAGGCCGTACCCGGATCAAGCCCTGCCAGAGACAGGAAAAACGTGCCAATAAGAAGCAAGTAGACCACCAGGAGCAGGTCGCCGACAGAATCAAATGATAAAGGAACCGCAATGAGCGGGATGAGCAGCGTGACAGCGATTGCACTGGCAAAAACAATGTAAGGAGATAAGTGAAAAAGCCACGAAGCATTGGTCGAGACGATCATTTCTTTCCCAAATAATTTATTAAGTTCAAAATACGGCTGCCATGGGGGCGCGCCGCGCCGATTTTGAAGGCGCGCTTTTAACCAATGCACAAATCCAACCAATCCTGGCGCCAGCAGCAGTGCAAGAAAAGCTTGGGCAATTTCCAAGACATAACCAGTCATTGAAGCTTCTCCTTGGGGCAGGTTTCAACTACATAACATACCATTACAGCCACCTCGCAGCCAGCAGTAAAATGACCAGGAGAATTGCGATATATACGAGATAGAGATGAAGTGAACCACCTTGCAGGCGCTGTACCTGCCTGGAGACAAACCGAATGGACCTCAATAATGGATCATAGAACCAGCGGTCGAACAAAGGGGTGATCTCACTCTTATACTCAATCGACTCAACAAAGTATTTTGAGTCGGGATGGAAGTCAATCGATAATTCTTTTGTCGGGCGATACAGCTCGGCAAATACGCGCCGGAGCGGCTCGGCAAATGCGGTGGCGGTATATTCCATTCTGGGCGTCTGTCCGGTGCGGCCGCATCCCCACGTCTCACCCAGGCGAAGGCCACGGTTAACTCGGAAGATCCTAAACGCAACTGGGATCATGGCCAGGATCAAGAACAAGCCCACTGCCGCGAGCGTAGGAGATACCTGACCAAAAGCTTCCGGAGTCTGCAGCGATAAATTGAAGGTAAGTCCCGTTATTGTTTGCGGAAGATGCCCTAACCCGCTAATTACCTTACCCAAGAACGGCACAACGATCACTGGAGCAACACCCAGAACAATACAGGCCAGTGCAAGGATCCCCATCCCGATACGCATCGAAAGTGGAGCTTCCTGAGCGTTTTCGGCCTCAGGCGAGCGGGGAAGGGCCAGAAAAGAAATTCCAAATGCCTTGACAAAACAGGCCGCCGCCAAACCGCTGGTCAGCGCCAGCATCCCCACTGCAACTGGCATCAGCACGGCCAATTCGGGCTTGGGAATATTGAACCCGGCCAACAACGATTGAAAAACCAACCATTCTGAGGCAAACCCGTTGAACGGCGGCAAAGCAGAGATTGCCACAGATCCAATTAAAAAGAATAGGGCGGTCCAGGGCATGCGCTTGATGAGCCCACCCATTTTCTCCATATTGCGGGTATGGGTTGCATGCAAAACCGAGCCTGCACCAAGGAAGAGCAGCCCTTTAAAACTGGCGTGGTTGAGGGTATGGTAGAGGCCGCCAATCAAACCCAACGCAGCCAGAGTCATTAATCCGTAGCTGTAAAATATGAACCCGGCACCAATGCCGATGAGAATGATACCGATGTTTTCAACAGAGTGGTAGGCCAGCAGCCGTTTCAGGTCATGTTCCATCAAGGCGTAGAGTACTCCCAGTAATGCAGAAACCACCCCAAAGCCCAGGACCAGGCTGCCCCACCAGGCTGGACCACCGCCCAGCAAGTCGAGCACGACGCGCAGAAGTCCGTATATTCCCAGTTTAATCATCACGCCAGACATCAATGCAGAGACATGGCTGGGGGCGGCTGGGTGCGCCTTCGGCAGCCAGACATGTAAAGGCACAATGCCTGCCTTCGACCCGAAACCGAGAAAAGCCAGCAGGAAAATGGCGTTACGAGCAGTAGCTGGTAAGGCGGCCGAGTTCACCCGCAAATCGGCGAATGAACCTGAGCCGCCATTTGTTAAAAGCATAAAGGCTGCCAGGAGTAAAGCCAGACCAGCATGGGTCATGGCTGCGTACCAGCTGCCTGCTCGCAGTGTGCTTTCTTCGCTGGTTTCGGTAATCACGAGAAAGTACGACGTGAGTGACATCCCTTCCCACATCAGCAGGAAGGTGAGCACATTTCCAGCCATCGTCACCAGACCCATGCTGAGCAGAAACAGGTTAAACATGACTCCCAGGAAACGCAGTGAGCTGCGTCCATCTTCATAGGCTGCAGTGTACCCGACGCCATAAATTGCCGCTGGAATTGCAACTAGGCCAATCAGGATGAGAAAAAAGGACCCTAACGCATCGAGGTGGAGGACAAAACCACCGCCAATGGGGAGTAGATCAGGCAGGAGGAGAGAAAAAGGCGTGCCCGAGACAATCACGGTCGCGCCAAGCGCCATGCCTGCTCCTGCGCCCAGGACGGCACCCAGGGCAACCAGGCCGCGCCCTGACTTGCCTTTGGCACCCATCAATGCAGCCAATACGCCGGCTGTATAGGCCAGGATCATCAATAAGAAAAGAGAGTAGGTCATAGGATTGGTGATCGTTCCTTTACTAAAGAGGGGATAACTACTTTCGTGGTGCCCGGTCGAGTGCAGTGAGAATTCCGCGTAGGATATCTGCCGGTTCGGGCGGACAGCCCCGCACGAAAACATTGACGGGGATGATCTGGTCTACGCTGCCAGCGACGGCGTAACTGCCCTTGAACACGCCGCAGGTCTGGGCGCAATCGCCCACAGCAACAACCAGTTTTGGGTCTGGGGTGGCATCGTAGGTTTTTCGCAGCGGCACTTCCATGTTGTGGGTTACCGGTCCAGTGACGAGCAGCATATCCGCGTGGCGCGGAGAGGCAACAAAGTGGATCCCAAAGCGCTCGCTGTCATATACTGGACCGGTCAAACCGGCGATCTCAATTTCGCATCCATTGCACGAACCGGTGTCCACTTCACGGATGGCGAGGGCGCGGCCCAGCAAACGTCGAACAGATTCATCAATCTGTTGTACCAATTGGACAGTTTCAGTATCGTCTGGACAAAGGGGTTCGGTCACAATCCCGGTTCGAAAGATTTTCTGAAGTAATGAAGGCATAGGCAGTCCTTTTAGAAAACATTCCCTTCGTGACATCTTAGATATAACAGCAAAAGCCCAAGAACCCATTGGTTCAAAAGGCTTCTGAAACGCCAGCGAGGTTAGCTGATGGATTCGGGTCTCAAAAGTGACCCTACCGGGCAGGCCGGATTCACCCCGTAATGAACTGGGTTCCCCGCGCTGGAAAGCTTAGGCGCTATCTATGACACGCTGATTGGCGAAGCGCGCTTTACATCAATATCTTGTGTATTTCCGGTATTTTCCTCTTCCAGTTGTTCAAGAGTCGAGCGAGTATCCAGTAGTTGGTTGTTGAAGATCCGGCGGGCAACATCAAGCAATTCAAAGACCTCTGGATCGCGAACCCGATAATAAACGGTCGTCCCAGCTTTGCGGCTCGCAACAATATTCTTGTGACGCAAGACGGACAGTTGCTGGGATACACTGGACGATTCGATTCCCAGGCGGTTCTGCAGATCGGTAACACTCAACTCACCTGCCCGGAGCAGTTCTAATATTTTGATCCTTGCAGGGTGAGATAAAGCCTTGAAGAATTCAGCTTTGAAATTGCGGAGCGAATCTTGCATGATGTGAATTCCTTGGTAAGGAATACCATTTTACTTGAAATATGAATATCTTATTTAATTTGAATATTATAATCAAATTATATGATAAGATTGCTATCCGTCAAGGGGTGTTCTTTGGGAATCTCTGTGAAATTATGATAATTAATTTGGTCAGGAAACAAAATGGAGAACCGTTTACTGGTTGAGGTGGAAGAAGAAGATTCACCCATCGCCCGGCTGATCGAGTTGGGGCGGCAAAAGAAATACGTCACCTTTGACGACATACTGCATTTCTTCCCTGAAGCTGAAAAGGATATCGAGCAATTGGAGGAGGCTTTTTCGGCGCTTTTGAGCGCGGGAGTTGCTTTCGTTGAAGACGCGCCTGCCAGCGAACCACCAGAGAATGAATTAGTTAATGTGGAAGAAGCCTCTGCCGGGCCTGGGCCTGAACTTGCGCCGGACGATTATCTCGCCAACATTGATTCCACCGACGGCATCGGACTATATCTTAAAGAAGTCAGCCAAGTCCCGCTGTTAACAGCGACAGAAGAAGTCGAACTCGCCCAGCGCATTGAGCACGGGCGGACGGCGCGTGAAGAACTGGCGCGCGGCAAAGTTCTCCCCCGCCGCCGGATCGAATTACGTAAATCCATCGAAGACGGTTGGTCTGCCCGCGAGCACCTTATTACAGCCAACTCTCGCCTGGTGATCAGTGTCGCCAAAAAATATATGGGACGCGGTGTACCCTTCCTTGACTTGATCCAGGAAGGCAATATCGGTCTCATGCGTTCCACCAAGAAGTTCGACTACCGCCGTGGTAATAAATTTAGCACCTATGCCACCTGGTGGATCCGCCAGGCCGTGACACGCGCCATTGCTGACCAGGGGCGTACCATCCGTGTCCCGGTTCATATGGGTGATCATATCAACAAGCTCTACCGCATCCAGCACATGTTGACTCAGCGCCTGGGCCGCGAACCAACCGTCGAGGAGATGGCCGAAATGCTGGAAGTGCCACCCCAAAAAGTCGAGAACATCTTCCAGATTGCGCGCCGGCCGCTTTCGTTGGAAACGCCAATAGGTGATGAAGAAGACTCGGTGCTCGGCGACTTTATTGAAGATGACGAAATTACTCCGCCCGATGAAGCCGCGACATATAATCTGCTGCGTGAGAATTTGCGTGAAGTCCTAAACGGATTGCCGCCCCGCGAAGTGCGCATCCTGCAACTGCGCTATGGCTTGCTCGATGGGCAGGCTTACACACTGGAGGAAGTTGGGCGCAAGGTGGGCGTGACGCGTGAGCGCGTCCGTCAGATCGAAGCCCAAGCCTTGAACCGTCTGCGGCACCCGTCCATCTATCGCAAACTGCACGACTATCTGGGTGAATAAACGCTGACTAAATTTCCGTCACTATGAAATTATGACCGTTTGAGATAAAACAACGCGACCAGGAAAATTAGTAAAAGCCTATACCCTCTCACCTTTCTGTCATCCGAATATATGGGACCCCCTAGGGCGCCTACTCGTAGTACTTGAAGTCACCACAGAGATCGTCATCAAAAAGCGCAACTATTGATCGCAGGGTATGTTTTATTCCAGGTTAACTTTACAGTAATTGCATCCCATTTCATGAACGGGTAATGAGATATTCTCCTGCTTAAACTACTTCACACAATAAGAATTGAACTAAGCGCTTCGCGCAGGACCCCCCGTCTTTAAAGATTTGCAATAGATTAACAAGCAACCTCGTCAAGGCTATATTAACTGTATCGGAATTCCATTCTATACAGGAGGTATAGCCATGAACGCGTTAAGAGCTGTTCCCGGCCAAAACCGCGCTTGTGGTTCGCCACGATCCGCTCCAGGCTGAGGACCTCCACCCGGAAGGGATACGCACGCAGCACCAACTGTCTGCC
>Ga0209638_1000589_pt1 | contig 23970 bp, 16 predicted proteins | sample BarGraNGADG00211_FD_184490 | JGI IMG/M metagenome (GOLD analysis project Ga0209638, IMG submission 184490) | Arctic peat soil microbial communities from Barrow, Alaska - Barrow Graham LP Ref core NGADG0002-211 (SPAdes) (version 2) | ecosystem: Environmental > Terrestrial > Soil > Wetlands > Peat...
TGGCCCCCGTCTTATCAACTCTACGAAGTAGTGATGTTCACCCGCCAGGGGACATTTCTATTTCGCGCAAACAGGGGACATTTTAATTAAACCTTGACAAGTTATTTTAACAGAAAATGCAGTCATGAAATAGTAATCTTTAAATATTAATGAAAAAAAACCAGATGGTTTGAGATTTTCCATTGTGTAATAACAACCATTTTGTTTTACTTTGGCTGTTTTTCGTCAGCCTCATTTTAAGAGGGAAGTTTTCTCTTGGTGATACAATCAAATCGCTATTTGGAGGAATAATGAACAGATCACAACTGCGCCGCCGATATTTGCGCATCATGTCATTTTTTTCTCGCGTAATTCTTGGTTTTATTTTTTGGGAAATAATCCTGGCACGGATCGGTTTTCGAGGGTTAACCCGGCGGACGCGTTCCGAGCGTTACCGGCGAGTAGCAGTACAATTTCGCGTTCTTGCGATCCGGATGGGGGGAGTGATGATTAAGGTCGGTCAATTTCTTTCATCCCGCTTGGATGTCCTTCCGCCCGAAATCACTGCGGAACTCTCCGGTTTACAGGACGAGGTGCCTCCGGAAAAATTTGAAGATATCCGGCGCGAAGCCGAGTCCGGCCTGGGCGCTCCACTGGCTGAGAAATATGTATCTTTTGACGAAACCCCCCTGGCAGCGGCTTCCCTTGGACAGGTGCACCGGGCTCGCCTATGTGTGCCTGATGATACAAAAATGGAATTTTGCGACGTGGTCGTAAAAATTCAGCGCCCTTTCATCGAGCAATTGATCGAAGTGGATCTAACCGCTTTGAGGCAGGTTGGAACCTGGCTGGCAAAATACCCTCCTATTGCCAGGCGGGCTGACGTTTCCGGCCTTGTCGAGGAATTCTCAGCGACAATTCGCGAAGAAGTGGACTATCTCGCCGAGGGTAAAAATGCCGAAATTTTTGCCGAATTTTTCAAAGAGGTGCCCCGCGTACACGTCCCGCGCGTGGTTTGGAGTCACACCACCCGCCGGGTATTAACATTGGAAGATGTATTTGCAATAAAAATCACCGATTATGCTGCCATAACCGCGGCAGGCATTGACCGGGCTGAAGTGGCCAATGTTTTACTCGATACATACCTAAAACAGATTTTTGTGGATGGTTTTTTTCATGCGGATCCCCACCCGGGAAACCTGTTTGTAACCCCTCTGCCAGGTCAAATTGAAAACGGAAAACCAGCCTGGCAGCTAACCTTTGTTGATTTCGGAATGGTTGGGCATGTCCCCGATAACCTTCGTAATGGTCTTCGGGAAATGCTGGTCGCCGTAGGAATGCAGGATGCTGCCCGTTTAATTCGCTCCTTCCAGACCATACATGCGCTGTTGCCTGGCACAGACCTGCAGCAACTTGAGCAAATGAGTGCCTCGATGTTTGATATGTTCTGGGGCAAGTCCATGGACGATATTCGCCAGCTGAGCCCCCAGGAGATGATCCATTTTGCGGACCGTTTCCGTGACCTGATGTATAACATGCCTTTCCAACTCCCGCAAAACCTGCTGATGCTCGGCAGAACTGTTGCCATCCTTTCAGGGATGTGCGTAGGGCTGGATAAGGATTTCAATTTGTGGAACCAGCTTGCTCCATACGCTACCAAGCTGGTCTCCCAGGAAGTTGGTTCCAATTGGCGTGTTTGGCTGGACGAATTGGGGAACGTGCTGAAAGAATTAATTGCGATACCGACGAAATTAGGTCGTGTTCTGAGCCAGGTGGAAAGAGGCGATATTACAGTCCAGGTGCCTGGAGTAAGAAGGCAAATGGTCTCATTGGAAAAAGCTGTCAATCGTCTCACCGGCAGCGTATTATTTACTGCCCTGCTTATGGGTGGGATGATGCTCTATGGTGACGGGAAAGACCTGATTGCGTATATCCTTTTTGCTTGCTCAGGTCTGACCTTGATTTGGACCCTCTTCTTCAGCCGTTCTGGCCCGCGACGGTTTCACCCTTAATAGAAAAGACCGCCCTTATTTTCGGGCGGTCTTGATAGTTGGCTAAGCCTTTTTATTTGGCTCATCCATCTTTTCCAGGGCGGCGTCGATCATACTCCGCCAAGCCAGCAGCATTTCTTTGCGGGCATTATGGCGGTGTTCGGCGAATTCCGGCGGGATCATCCCTTCCATGCTTTTATGGAACTCTTCCCTGGCTGTACGGAAATGCTGGCGTGTCTCTTCAGAAATCTTACCTTCGAAAGGTTTATGGGTTTGTGCGGTTTGTTCAGACATAGCATCGCTCCTTATTGTCCGTGGATTATAGCGCGGAGTCTGCCTGGGAGCAATATCTCGATAATGCTAGTAAAATGATGAGCTACAGGTTTTACATTTGAATATTTAATTAATGAACAACGCCGCGGTTTCGGACCAAAAACTCCCAGTGGTCAAAATTGCTAACATCTTCACCCGTTTATGAAGTTACAACCGTAATATTAATATTTGAGCATTTGCTAAATGGAGGCGTTTTGTGGAGTATCGCACGCTTGGATTAACCGGTCTGAAGGTTTCACCGCTTTGCCTGGGCACGATGCAATTTGGCTGGACAGCGGACGATGCAATGTCTCAGCGCGTCCTTTCGGCGGCTTTCGAAGCGGGAATTAACTTTATTGACACTGCCGATATTTATTCACGCTGGGCTGACGGGAACCCGGGTGGGGTTGCCGAGCAGATTATCGGACGCTGGATGAAGCAAAACAGTATCGCGCGGGAAAAAATCGTCCTTGCCACCAAGGTGCGCGGCAATATGGGCGGAGGATCGGAAGACGAAGGGCTTTCCCGTAAATATATCCTGGCGGCTGTCGAGAACTCTTTACGGCGCTTGCAAACTGATTACCTTGATCTTTATCAGGCCCATTGGCCGGATCCGAAAACCCCGGTGGAAGAAACCATGCGCGCTTTCGACGAGCTTGTAAAACAAGGCAAGGTACGCTCAGTGGGGGCGTCGAACTATTCGGCCTGGGAATTGATGCAAGCATTATGGGATTCTGACAGGAATAACCTTTTCCGTTTCGACAGCCTCCAGCCGCACTATAACCTGGTTCATCGGGATGAGTTCGAGCGTGAATTATCTGCAGTCTGTAAAACTTATCACCTCGGCGTTATTCCTTACAGTCCTTTGGCAGGAGGGTTCCTCACCGGGAAATACCGGCGAAACCTTGTCCCGATTTCAGCGCGCGCAGGTGGGGCAAAACGCTATTTTAACGAACGCAATTGGATTTTGCTTGACCTGATGGATACATTGGCCAAGCAGAAAGGCGCAAGCATCTCACAAATAGCATTGGCCTGGCTTTTGGCCGATCCGCTAATATCCAGTCCGATCATCGGGGCGAATTCGATCGAGCAGTTGAAGGACAACCTCGGCGCATTGGATGTGCGGCTTACTCCTGCTGAAAAAACAACATTAGATAATGCATCCGCCTGGAAAGAGACTCCGGAGTAATTTTCCTGAGGAATAAACCCAAATAAATTATTGACTATTTTCTGCAAAGCTGGCAATAGGAAGCATATTTAAAACATTTAAGGGATTACTGTATTGATAAAATTCCATTATTAATATTAAAGGTCGAAAAGCGCAGGGATCCTGAATGGAATAATTCTTCAAATCGGAATACTAAGATGAGGCCATTATGACTGCTAAGGTAATCCTGAATCCTTATTCAAATCGTTGGAAAGCAAAAGCCCGCTGGCCTGAAGCAGAATTGGCCCTCAAAGCTGCAGGTATCGATTTCGAACTGGCCATTTCTGAACGACCTGGCCATATCGTCGAGCTTGCAAAGCAGGCAGTCCTGCAAGGTTTTTCCCCCATCATCGCTGCCGGGGGTGACGGGACAATTGGGGAAGCTGTAAATGGGCTTGCACAGGCGGCTAAATCCGAAAAGGATTTGCTGGGACCGCTTGGCATCCTTCCCTTGGGGACCGCCAATGATATGGTCTACAATTTAGGGTTGCCCCTCGACCTGCCATCTGCAGCCCAGATAATTAAGAAGGGAAATTTTAAGCACATGGATATCGGCAAAGTGAACGACCGATTCTTTGCCAATAATTCAGCTGCCGGTCTGGAACCATACGTCACCACAAAGCAAGTCAGGATTAAATGGATTAGCGGAATTCTTCGCTACCTGGTGGCGGCAGTTTGGGCCATTATGGAACGGCCCAAGTGGATCGCAAAGATTACCTGGGACGATGGCGAGTATGCCGGTCCGGTGTCATTGGTGACAATCGGGAACGGCGCCAGGTCGGGTGGGGTGTTTTACATGATCCCGCATGCCGATCCCTTCGATGGAAAATTAACATTTGTCTATGGGTATCGTTCCACGCGTCTTGCCATGCTGACAACATTACCGCGCGCCATGAAACCTGATGCGGGAAGTTATGTAGAGACGGATGGGATTCACGAACAGAAGGCAACATGGATTAAGATTCACCTGGAAAACCCTTCGCCGGCTCACACAGATGGAGAACTATTCTCGAAAGCAATTCAAGATCTGGATTATTCAATTTATCCTGCCCGGTTATTAATGCTGTTACCGTAAAATTTCCATTGGAATAAAAACGCCTCGGTTAGAGGCGTTTTTTGATTAATGCAATAACATTTGCCTAACCGCGAAAACAAATGATGAGGTTTCCGATCACTCTTATCCTATAGTTCTGAGGTTGCCTTAATAAAATCCAGCACCTCACCCAACCTGGTAAATGCCAGGGCGGTAACGGTATCTGCCCCACCATAATAAATCGCAATTCTACCGGTAGGCTGGTCGAAAAGAGTCGCGCATGGGAAGGCCACGTTTGGTACATCGCCCACACACTCATAATAGGTTTGGGGAGAAAGCAGGTAGGGTCCGCCGCGTTTGATCACCTTCCAGGGCTGGTCCAAATCGAGCAGTGCAGCTCCAAAGCTGTAAACAAATCCATTGCAGGATGTCAGCACCCCATGGTAGAAAAGCAACCAGCCGTCAGGTGTTTCAAGGGGTATCGGCCCGGCTCCAATTTTTGTGCTTTGCCAGCCGCCTTTGGTACCCATGACAAAGCGATGCTCCCCCCAGTGGATCAGGTCTGGACTTTGGCTGAGGTAGATATCCCCAAAGGGGGTATGCCCATTGTCGCTGGGGCGATTAAGCATCACGTACTTGCCATTTATTTTCCTTGGAAACAATACGCCATTTCGGTTATACGGCAGCAGGGCATTTTCCATGAAATGAAATTTCTCAAAATCGAAGGTATAGCCTATGCCGATGGTCGGACCATGATAGCCGTTACACCAGGTGATATAGTATCGGTCCTCCATCCAGACTACCCGTGGGTCGTAACGATATTGGTACCTGCCGATTTCCGGGTCATCACAAATCCACTCGATCGGATCATTTTCCAAATTCCAGGCGATTCCATCTTTACTGAAGCCGCGATTAATATTCATATCGCGTTTTCTATTGTCGCAACGGAAAACGCCTGCAAATCCTTCCTCGAAAGGGACAACAGCGCTATTAAATATGCTATTTGAGGAGGGGATCAGGTTCCGTGGAATGATCGGGTTGGCGCTATAGCGCCAGACAACTTCTGAACTGCCAGCGGGACGATCTTCCCAGGGAACGTTTGGGAGGGGAGGGTAAGCCATGAGTGAGAAATCTCCTTTATCAAGGATGAAAGATGTGTTAATAAATATTTATTCTGCGACTTAAATTTTAGCACTAAAATATAGTCGCCAAGTCTTAAAAGTGACTTGCACCATTTATCACAAAGTAGTTGACTTTATGCAAAAATGTTTGTATAATATTGGGAGCGCTCCCAATAAACTTATGGCTCTCACTTTAGAAGATATCGCTCGTCTAAGTGGTGTTTCCCGCTCTACTGTTTCGCGGGTTATTAATGCTAATTCCAATGTCAAAGAGGAAACACGTCAAAAAGTCTTGCAAGTTATACAGAATAAAAATTTTCAACCCAACCTGGCAGCGAGGGGGTTGGCAGCTGGACGAACGAATATTATCGGTCTGGTCATTCCTGCCGGGGTGGCATTCATCTTCACGGATCCTTATTTTCCCCTCCTGATTCAAGGCGTTTCTGAGGCATGTAATGCCCATGACCATTCCGTCATGCTCTGGCTGGCAGAACCGGAATATGTGCGTCGAACCATCAGCCAGATTTTGCATAACGGCCTGGTGGACGGGGTTATCCTGTCCTCGGTATTAATGGACGACCCCATCGTCAAGTCGCTTCATGAAAGCAAAATGCCCTTTATATTAATCGGCCGCCACCCGACCCTAACAGTGAATTACATTGATGTGGATAACATCCGGGCATCTCGGGAAGCGACCCGGCACCTGATCCGCCAGGGCCGCAAGCGGATTGCTACGATCACCGGTCCGCACAACCAAATAGCGAGTTACGACAGGTATCAGGGTTACCTGAAAGCCCTTAACGACCGTAATCTACCACTCCTATCAGAACTTGTCCTGGAGGGGGATTGGACGGAAGCAGGTGGATATGCTGCCATGAATCGCCTAATCCCATACAAACCAGATGCTGTGTTCGCGGCCAATGATGTTATGGCAGCCGGCGCTATTTCGGCGATACATGAAGCCCAACTAAGGATTCCGGAGGACGTGGCGGTGGTCGGGTTCGACGATACTCCGAATGCCTCCAGAACCCAGCCTCCCCTTACGACCATGCGCCAGCCCATCCAATCCATGGGTGCATTGGCGGTTGAAACTCTGATCGATATTATTGATCACCCCGGGTCAGATTCACGAAGTATCCTTGTCGCCACAGAATTAGTGATCCGGGAATCCTGCGGCGCTTTAATATCCAAACCCGAAGGAGGTGATGAGAGCAAGAACCCCGTTGATTATCAAATCCCACCAGTCAATCAGCTTCACCAAAGTGTCGGTAATCCTGCCGACGAAAACCCTAATATATTAAGAAGGAGAGTGAAGAATGCGTAAGTCAATTTATATCTTGGTTGCTGTCTTCATGGCTGCGACCATGGTGCTGACCTCGTGCGGCCCGGCAGCCACCACCGTGGCTCCAGCTACGAGTGTTCCAGGGCAACCGACTGCAGTATCCCCAACGGCAGTCCCACCAACCCCGGTACCTGCACCTGCAGACATTGCTGCTTCCCTGCCCCGCAACGAGACCCTGTACTTCAATGGTCAACAGTGGGGAGCGGTTGTCTGTTGGAATCCATACTCTTCCAGCTGCAACAATGCGATGGCCGTTGTCCAGCAGGATAACGCCCGGGTCACCATGTTCGAAACCCCGTACCTGTACGATATGCTCGACGGCAAGCAGTATCCTCTGCTGGCTGACGGTCCCTGGGCATGGGATGCAGGCACGACCGCAATCACCTTCAAGCTCAAGGCTGCCGCTCATTGGAGCGATGGCACCCCGGTGACCGCGGATGATTTTGCTTATACCTGGGCCTCTGATCTCAAATACAATACCCCGACCGGCGCTGCCAACAAAGATTATATCGACACCATCACAGCATCTGATCCCCACACGGTTGTGATCAAAGCCAAACTGGGCGCGGATGGCAAAGCTGTCAATCCTCTTCTGGTCGTTGCATATGTTAGCAGCAACTATGTCATCCAGAAAGCCTGGACCCAGAAACTGGAAGCCCGCGTCGGTGGCGACGCCACCAAGTTCACGGCAGATACTGCCGAAGACGTCGTTTTCTCCGGTCCCTATCACAAATTCTTCACGGACGATACGAAGGTTGTCATGATTCGGGATGACAACTACTGGGGGAAAGATGCTTCCATGTTTGGCAAGCTGCCTATCCCAAAGTACCTGGCGCATGTGATCTACAAGGATAACGCAGCCGGTTCCATTGCTTTGGCACAGGGTGAAGTGGACGTCAGCCAGCAGTTCAACTCCAATATTCAGGTGTTGTGGCTTAACTACGCGCTACCCGTCTCAACTTACCTTCCCGATGCTCCTTATGGCATTGGGGCCAGCCTCCCGACCGCCTTCTTCAATCTGAAGTCTCCTGGTTTGGACAATGTAGCGATCCGCAAGGCAATCGCCATAGCGGTTGACTATCCCACCATCATTGCCAACGCCATGACCAACCAATCAGCTACCTTTGATCAGGTTCCGCGCTCCCTCATGAACCCAACTGCTGGCGAGCAGGCTCTTTATGACAGCAGCGATCCCGCCATCAAGGCTCTGCAGTGGGCTGGCAACGACATTGCAGGCGCCAAGAAGCTTCTTGATGACGCCGGTGTTACGGTCGGCCCCGATGGCTTCCGCCAATACAAAGGCCAGACACTTCACTATGTAGCGACCTGCCCGCAGGGCTGGTCCGACTGGCAGGCCGCGATTGAAGTGGTTGCTGCTGCCGGGAAAAAGATCGGTATCGACATCACCACCAACTACCCGGACGCGGCGCTTTATCAGTCCGTCGTCACCAAGTCGGATGCACCCCTACCCGCCGGCTATGACATCTTCATGATGTGGAGTGACGGCGCAGGCCCAACCCAGCCTTGGAGCCGTATCCGCCATTTGATGAGCTCTGAGTTCAATGGTATGGCGGTGAACTGGAATGGCAACTGGGGCGGTTACAGTAATCCTGCCGCAGATACATTGATCAAAGAGATCCCCACTTTGACGGACCCCGCCAAGCTGAAGGCAGATTACACGGAATTGGTCAAGATCTACCTGACCGATGTCCCCTCCTTCACACTCATGTATCGTCCCCAATCGTTCCATGCTGTGAACGAGAGTGTCTGGACAGGCTTCCCGCACCAGGGTGATGGTACCAACCCGCCCGTCCCGCCGCTGGACTTGACTGACGGTTGGAGTATTGCAGGTCTCTATAACCTGACGCTTGTGAAACCGTAAACCGTAATATAACAAAACAGCCATGTCCCGCCAACAACGGGACATGGCTGTCCATTAATATCATTTATAATAACTATGCTATTATCTATTTTTCCCCCAATATGACAAATCTTTGAATCCGAAGACCTATCTCTGTTTTGACTTGGTGCCTTTCACCATATTATTGGTTATTCCCAGATAAATCTAAGAGGAGATGCTGCATTGAAAGGATACCGAAAATATTTCCTTAACAAGCTGCTTTGGTTCCTGGTTACTTTTGTTTTCGCATTCTTGTTGAATTTCATCCTGCCCCGCTTGATGCCGGGAGATCCTGTGGCAGCCATCGTAGCAAGGCTTGCCCAGGGCATGAGCAATGCTACTGGCATCCAAAAGATCTATCAGCAATACACAGAACTGTTTGGCACCAACAAACCCATGCTCGAACAATTCTTTATCTACGTAAGAAACGTCGTACACGGCGATTTCGGTTTCTCTTTCAGCCAATATCCCAGGACGGTTGCAGATGTTCTAAAATCTTCCGTCTGGTGGACGGTGTGTCTGCAGTTCCCCGCGATCATCGTTGGCTGGCTGATCGGCAACACGCTTGGCGCGTTGGCAGCTTATCTTAAAAAAGGCTTTGATAAAGTCCTCATGCCTGTTAGTATTTTTGTGAGTAATTTCCCGGCCTTTGGTATGGCAGTCATTTTGCTGGTCATTTTTGGGGTCACATTAAAATGGTTCCCGACTTCAGGCGGATACGGGTTTGACCTGATTCCGAGCCTGAGCTGGAGATTTATGTGGTCGGTGATCGTCCATTACCAGCTGCCGTTCTGGTCGATCGTTTTGATCGCCATCGGCGGTCAGGCGATTGGCATGCGCTCCATGTCCATCTATGAACTGAATGCGGATTATGTAAAATACAGCCGCTTCCTGGGAATCCCGGACCGGAAGATCGTCGGCTATGTATTTAGAAATGCGATGCTTCCGCAGGTGACCGGTCTGGCGTTATCGGTTGGTACCATGGTCGGTGGCGCCCTGTTTGCGGAGATCATCTTCAGCTATCCAGGCCTTGGTACCACTCTCTTGCACAGTGTAGTGGGGCAGGATTATCCGCTGATCTCTGCCTCAACATTGATCATCACGGTGATGGTGCTTGTTGCGACCTTTGTAATCGAAATCCTTTACGGCATCATTGACCCGCGCATTAAAGCAGCCCAGGCTGATTAAGGATAGATGCTGTTATGAAACATACGATTCAACAGGTTTTTCACTCTGGTAAATTTCTTGTTGGTTTTGTTATATTCATGGCATTGCTGCTGATAGTGATCGGTTATCCGCTGGTCATAAAATATCCTCCATTGCAGATTATCGGTAAGGGTACTTTCTTTCCACCTGGCATCTACGTAAATACTTTTGACAGCATTAATGCCCCTACAACATACACACTAATGCTTGATGATGCCGCTGCGAAGCGGATTGCCAACAAATTGAGCAATGATGATCGCCTTGCCATGAAAGAATGGCTGGTATCGGATGGGATCCCTGATACCCAAATAGATACATCGGACATCGTCAGCCTCCTGGATCTGTGGCAAAAAAATTATGACTCCAACCAAAATTTGCCTGGGATGACCAATGCCAAGCGAAATTACTATGTTCGGGTCAATGCCTCGCTCCAGGGAATTCTATCAACCGAGGGTTATGCCATTGCAGCACAAAACCCGCAAACGGGTGCCCTGGAGCAGACAGGCACCGTCAATCAATCTGATTACGTGAATATCAGCAATGTTGCAAATGTGCGCGTTTTGTTGCTTGGAACCGATAACTTCGGTAGGGATGTGCTGACGGAGCTGGTTAAGGCCGCCGGCGTATCCCTGCAGATCGGTCTTGTCGCCGGTATCATTGCAACCCTGATCGGTTTGACGCTGGGATTGCTGGGGGGGTATATCGGTGGATTTGTGGATGACATCATCATGTTCATCACAAATATATTTACTGTGATCCCCTCTATTGTACTGTTGATCTTGATTTCATTCAGTATCGGGCAGGAGAAACGCGGCGCGGTCACGATCGCAATAGTGATCGGGTTCACCTCCTGGGTCTGGACTGCCAGGGCGGTGCGGTCGCAAGTGGTATCCCTGCGCAACCGCGACCACGTCAACCTGTCGAAACTATCCGGGCACTCGATCGTTCACATCATCATTGCAGATATTCTGCCTTACATCGCTTCCTATGTTGTCATGGCGTTCATCCTGCAGATTTCCTCGGGCATCCTGGCGGAGGCCGGGTTATCGATCCTTGGTTTGGGACCCAGGACCACAGACGTACCAACATTGGGTTTGATGATGAACTGGGCGATGATCTACCAGGCAGAGATCCTGGGAAAATGGTGGGCGTACTTCCCGGTGATCGTTACTATTGCCCTGATTACATTCTCGATGAATTTGATGAATACGGGTCTCGACCAGGTATTCAACCCGGCATTGAGGGACTAGGTGATTGATATGTCAAGAGTAATTTTAGAGGTCAAGGAACTGACAACAAAATATATCACCCGGTTTGGGGAGGATGTTTACGCGGTCGACCATGTTTCATTGAAAGTTGAAGAAGGGAAATCGGTGGGAATTGCGGGTGAATCCGGCTGCGGAAAATCGACGCTCGCCCTCAGCTTGATGGGGTATTACTTCGCTCCGCTGCATTATACGAGCGGAGAGATCATCGTCGACGGACATAATATCATTGGGATGGACCCTGATGAGGTCCGCAGATCGATATTGGGGACGGAGATCTCCTACATCCCCCAATGCGCGATGGACTCGCTCAATCCCACCCTGAAGATCATCAACTTTGTCGAGGATGTCATTAAAGCGCATCATTCAGACATTTCCAGGAAAGAGATTTATGACCTCGCCAGGGAACGTTTTGAGATCCTGGGACTTCCTGCAGAGGTACTGCAAAAATACCCCGTTGAACTTTCAGGTGGCATGAAACAGCGCACGGTGATCGCGATTTCCGTCATTCTTTTACCCCTGGTGCTGGTAGCAGATGAGCCTTCGTCTGCGCTGGATGTAACTTCACAGAAGATGGTCATCAAGATGCTGCGGGATTTGATGGAAAAAGGTTACATCAAGGCGATGATCTTTATAACGCATGAACTTCCGCTGCTTTACAACGTGACCGATGATATTATGGTCATGTACGCAGGGCAAATGGTGGAGAAAGGGACTGCCAAGCAAGCCGTTTTTGATCCACTCCATCCATATTCCAAGGGTCTCATGGGCTCGATCATTGTTCCTGAAAAAGGTCTGCGGGGAACAAAGCTGTCTGCCATCCCCGGGGTACCGCCTAACCTAAAAAACCCTCCTGGTGGCTGCAGGTTTGCCGAACGCTGCCCGTATGTAATATCAGAATGCAAGACGCATTCGATCGATCTTCGTGTAGTTGAGGACGACCGCTCTTACCGGTGTATCTTTTCTGAAGAAGAGCTGAGAAAGGCTTATAAAAATGGCTGATGAAAATACACCCTGCCTGAGTGGATCAGGGCTCACCAAGGTCTTTGGTTTTGGCAGTCAGAAATGTGTTGCCGTTGATCACGTGGATTTTACTTTTTGCAATGGCGAAATCGTCTCGATCGTAGGAGAATCAGGCAGTGGAAAGACGACACTGGCGAAGATGCTTTTGGGATTGATCAGCGTCACAGAGGGTGAGATTTACTTCCAGGGAAAGAAGCGTGATATCAGTACTCAAAAGAAGAAACAGGAATATTGGAAAAACATTCAGGCGATCTTTCAGGATCCTTTCTCTTCGTACAATATCTTTAGTAAAATCGATGCCGTGCTCTTGGATTGTATTCGTATGCGCGGGGGTGGAAGACTTCCGCGTGCGAAAAAAGTGGAGTTGATGAAAGAGGCTTGCAGCTTTGTGAACTTAAAGTTCGAGGAATTGACCAACAAGTATCCTTTTGAGCTCTCCGGCGGACAGATGCAGCGATTAATGATTGCCCGTATCTTTCTGCTGAAGCCGAAGATCCTGCTGGCTGATGAACCAACCTCGATGATCGATGCCTGTTGCCGTGCCACGATCCTGGATATGTTAATGCAGCTGCGTAAAGAAACTGGTATGACGCTTATTTTCATCACCCATGATATTGGCCTGGCGTACTATGTTTCTGACAGCGTATATATCATGGAGCATGGGAAATTTGTAGAAAGCGGATCTGCCGATGATGTGATTCTGCATTCAAAAGAGGCTTACACCCGACGCTTGATCAGTGATGTTCCAAAGATCCATGAAGTATGGGATCTCTCAACTGTGTAATACATTCCTCTGAAATAAGCTTGAAATGAAATAACAGAATGCTTTGGATACCAAACATGCCTCACCCCTGGATAAATCCGGGAAGGGGTGTCGGCCGGGACTTTTGATGCCAAAAATGTAACTTGCCAGATAAATGCTGGTTCGTTAGAGAAATATAGAAAGCTATCAAGCATTCCATTCACAACAGAAGAACATGATGCAAATTCAACCTTTGACGGGAAAGTGGAAATTTCAGCAAGTGGGAACAAAAAAATGGTTGCCAGCCAGCGTTCCTGGCAGTGTTCACACGGATCTCCTGGCTATCGACCAAATTCCGGATCCTTTTCTTGCCGATAACGAGAAACGCGTCCAGTGGGTTTCCGAATCCGATTGGGTATACCGGACCAGTTTTGCCTGCACAAAAGAGTTGCTTTCAGAAGAAAAGGTTTTTCTGGTTTGTGACGGGTTGGACACCCTGGCGACGGTGGTCCTCAATGGACATGAGCTTGGTCGCACGGACAACATGTTTCGCCGTTACCAATGGGAAGTCAAATCTTTATTAATCACCAAGGGTGCCAACGACTTAACGATCACCTTTTCTTCACCGGTGAAATACGCGGCAGAAAAACAAGGATTGCGGACGCTGGCTGGCGTATCCCAGGCGATCCCCGGCGGTTCCCATCTCCGCAAGGCTCCCTGCCAGTTTGGCTGGGACTGGGGTCCGCAACTCCCGGCGATTGGCATCTGGAAGGATATCCGCCTGGAGGGTTACAGCGGGGCACGTCTCGCTGAGGTTCACCTACTCCAGGATCATACAGGCGGGCAGGTCGCCGTTGAGGTTAGGGGAGTTGTCCAGCGCTGGACGGAGACACCGCTCAACGCGGTAGTACGCATCACCGCACCGGATGGCCAGATCTTCGAAAAAGAAGCAGTCATTACTGGACGGGATGATGCAATTGTGAAGGTGCTAATTCCTAAGCCTGAGCTTTGGTGGCCCAATGGTTACGGCGGGCAGCCGCTCTATCAGGTGGAAGTCTTTCTCATGCGCCGCGACGGAGCTGGGTTAGCTCCGCTCGACGAGCATGTATACCAAGTTGGGCTGCGCAAGATAGAATTGCGTCAGCAGGAAGATCAATGGGGGCGCTCATTTGTCTTTGTGGTTAACGACATCCCGATCTTTGTTAAGGGCTCCAACTGGATCCCGGCGGATTCTTTTCCCACCCGGATTACGGATGAGTCTTTGGAAGTCCTCATTCGTTCTGCGGCTGAAACCCACCAGAACATGCTGCGCGTTTGGGGCGGGGGTTTTTATGAAGAAGAGCGCTTTTACGATCTCTGCGATCGATATGGCATCCTGGTCTGGCAGGAATTCATTTTCTCTTGCAGCGTTTATCCATTGGATGAACCAGACTATCTTGAAAATGTCCGGGTGGAAGTTGTTGAGAATGTTCGCCGGCTGCGGCATCGTGCCAGCCTGGCACTGTGGTGCGGCAACAACGAGATGGAGTGGGGTTGGGTTGACTGGAATTGGAAAGCTCCGGAACTGCAGAGTTTAAAAGCTGCTTACGATCTCTTCTTCCATCATACATTGCCAGGTTGGTGCAAGGCCGAGGACCCCGATCATTCCTACTGGCCCAGCTCACCCTCCTCCGATACCCCATTTGAAAATCCCAACGGCCAAAGGCAGGGAGATTCCCATTACTGGGATGTCTGGCATGGGCGTAAACCCTTTACTTCCTATCGAGACCAGTACCCGCGTTTCATGAGCGAATTCGGTTTCCAGGCGCTTCCGCCGCTGGCAACTATTCGCACCTTCGCGGATGAGGGCGATTGGAATATGACATCCTATATCATGGAAATGCACCAGAAAAACGCCAGCGGCAATTCCCTGATGGTTGGACAAATGCTGGACACGTTCCGGCTGCCCAAGGATTTTGACTCGCTGGTTTACCTGAGCATGGCACTCCAGGCGGAGGGCATCCGCTACGGCGTTGAACACTGGCGGCGCCATCCAGACCGCGTCGCTGGCACCCTCTATTGGCAGCTCAACGACTGTTGGCCGGTTGCCTCCTGGTCCAGCCTGGATTACTTCGGGCGCTGGAAAGCACTGCACTATGCAGCACGCCGCTTCTATGCCCCAGTGATGCTTTCCATCGAGGACAAGCCACCTATGCAGGGAGTATATGTCTCCAATGATCTTCTCGAACCCTGGGAAGGTGATGTACGTTGGTCGCTTGAGACACTCAGAGGTAAAGTCCTTATTTCGGGCCGGGAGCATGTTATTGCAGCCCCGCAAGCCGCGACCCAGGTTTGTCTGCTTAACTTTTCCGATCGCATCACGGATGACAATATCCGCTCGCTGGTTTTTGTTGCCGATCTATGGGATGGGGAGCAGTTAGTTGCCAGGCAAACAGCAGGCTTTGCACCCATCAAGCATTTATCTATGGAAGATCCTGCAATGACCGTGGACATTCACACCGAGAAGGGTAAATTGATTTTCGAATTGAGTTCCCGCTCCCTGGCTCTTCTCGTGGAGTTGTCCCTGAAAGGCGTCGACGTCATCTTTACTGATAATTACCTTAACCTGCCACCCGGGCGAATAGTCCGGATTTCATGCCCGCTTCCTGCCGGTTGGACTCTCAGTCGGGCGCGAAAGGCTTTCACGATTCGTTCCGTGTATGACTCTTATGCACATGGGACTGGAGCTTGAAAATATAGTATTTCCAGATTATCTCTTGACAAGTACACGATGAGAAATCGGCGTTTTATCCGCCAGTAAACCAGGACACAAGAAAGGCGTAACTAATGACTGATATTAACGATTTGATTAAACAAATGACGTTGGAAGAAAAAGCCGCACTTTGTACCGGAGCCAGTCCCTGGACGACGACTCCGATCGAGCGCCTCGGTCTACCGGAATTGACCGTATCAGATGGGCCTCATGGCGTACGCCGTGTGGCGAACGTTAGCGACTTGATATCTACCAGCCTGCCCGCCACTTGCTTCCCGACCGCTTCCTGCATGGCTTCAACCTGGGATGTGGATTTGATCCACAGCCTTGGGCAGGCGCTGGCGGAGGAATGTATCGCCTTGAAAGTTGACGTTATTCTCGGTCCTGGAGTGAACATGAAGCGTACTCCCCTGGGCGGGCGTAATTTTGAATATTACTCCGAAGACCCGTATCTCGCTGGGCAAATGGCTGCCAGTTTTATTACCGGTGTGCAAAGCAAAGGTGTTGGCACTTCATTGAAGCATTTCGCCGCCAACAACCAGGAGACACAGCGGCTTACCATCAGTTCAGAAGTGGACGAACGCACCCTGAGAGAGATTTACCTGCCTGCCTTTGAAACCGCCGTAAAAAAAGCCAAGCCCTGGACGGTGATGTGCGCGTATAACAAGCTCAACGGCACCTATTGCTCAGAGAATTACCGGCTTTTGGTGGAAATCCTCAAGGAAGAGTGGGGATACGAAGGGTTCGTCGTCTCCGATTGGGGAGCTGTACACGACCGGGTAGCGTCCTTGAAGGGCGGTCTGGATCTGGAAATGCCCGGCCCGAGGGACAGACGGGTTAAGTCCGTTGTGGAAGCTGTGCGTTCCGGGGAAGTGGATGAATCTGTGCTGGACGAATCGGTCCGGCGGATCATGCGCATTGTTTTCAAGGCAGCCGAGACTTCCAAAGGCAATTCATTTGACATCAATGCACACCACTCACTGGCACGCCGGATTGCTGCAGAAGGTATGGTCCTGCTAAAGAACGACGGGATTCTGCCATTAAAGGATCAGCAGCACATCGCAGTCATTGGGCATGGTGCAGAAGATGCGCACTTCCAGGGGGGAGGCAGCTCGCACATCAACCCCACCTTGGTGGATAATCCATTTAAAGAACTTCAAAAATTGGCGAAGAATGCCGAGTTGACCTATTCCGAAGGGTACCCGGCGGGATCAACTTTCGATCAGAAACTTATCGATGCGGCGGTTATAAATGCCCGTTCTGCAGATGTGGCTTTGTTGTATGTAGCTTTGCCGGATTCCATAGAATCGGAAGGGTACGACCGGTCTAACCTCGACCTGACACCGCAGGAGGTTTCGCTGATCAAAGCAGTGACAGCTGTCCAACCCAGGACTGTCGTCATCCTGAATAATGGCGCACCGGTGGTAATGGGCGAATGGATAAACGGGACGGCTGCCGTGGTTGAGGCATGGATGATGGGGCAGGCTGGTGGGGGTGCAATTGCAGATGTGCTGTATGGAAAGGTTAATCCATCCGGAAAGTTGGCTGAAACATTCCCGCTTAAGCTTGTAGATACACCCGCCCAGATTAACTTCCCGGGTGGTAACGGAGAGGTGCACTACGGAGAGGGCTTATTCATCGGATACCGCTATTATGACGCCAAAGAAGTACCGGTGCAGTTCCCCTTTGGTCACGGTATGAGCTACACCAATTTTTCCTACACGAATCCAAAAGTGTTGGCAGTAACTTTCAAGGATAAGGATGGATTGACAGTTTCTGTGGATGTAACCAACACTGGCAAGGTTGTCGGGAAGGAAGTGGTCCAAGTGTACGTGCATGATCATAAATCCGAATTGGTCCGTCCTCCCAAGGAATTAAAAGCCTTCACCAAGGTTGAGCTTCAACCTGGAGAAACCAGGACCGTGACACTCGCACTCGATTTCCGCGCATTTGCTTATTATCACCCCGGCTTCCAACAGTGGATTACCGAAAATGGCGAGGTCGACATTCTGATCGGCGCTTCATCTGCGGATATCCGCTGCATCCAGACCGTCAAATTGGAGTCTTCGCTGGATCTTCCCAGCTTGCTGGACCGCGAATCGACCGTGCGTGAATGGATGGAGGACCGGCGCGGCAAACTCGCCTTGGCTCCACTCTTCCAGCAAATGACAGCACAGATTCAGGCTGCCTTTGGAGGAGGCGAGGAGGCCGGGATGGACACCTTGGGCTTTTTAATGGATATGCCTTTGTTGGGTGTGCTCGACTTTCAAGGGAGTGCACTGCCCATGCCGCCTGAGGATTTGGTGGATGGCTTGCTTGCACAAGTCAGGCAAAATTAACCAGACGCTCCTTGGATTTAGGGACATATAACCCGGATGGCCGGTTTAAATCATCCCCGGCATAAATCCTCGGAAAATGTCCGGTAGCTTCTTGCAACACTTTTTTAAATAACCTTCTTCTTTATTCAGAGGTACACATGCGGTTTGGATATTTTGACGATGCGCGGCGTGAATATGTAATTACACAACCGGATACCCCGCTACCCTGGATTAATTTCCTGGGATGCGAGGACTTCTTTGGAATAGTCTCTAACACCGGGGGTGGATATTCTTTTTATCGGGATGCACGGCTTCGCCGTCTTACCCGCTACCGTTATAACAATGCTTCCCTGGATTCCAGCGGACGCTGTATTTACCTGCGGGACGATGATTCTTCAGGCCCTTCATATTGGTCGCCCTCCTGGCAGCCGGTGCGGCATCCCCTCGACGAATACGAATGCCGCCATGGGATGGGGTACACCGATATTAGTTCCAAATCAGCCGGGATTAAATCCCAGGTCCGGTTTTTTATCCCTCTTGGGGAAAACTTGGAGATTTGGGAATTGACCCTGACAAACTTGCGGAAAAACCCGGCAAACCTGTCGGTTTTTTCTGCTGTGGAATTTTGTCTTTGGGATGCACAGGACGACGCTGCGAACTTCCAACGGAATTATTCCATTGGGGAAGTAGAAGTCGTTGACGGAGTGATTTACCACAAGAGCGAGTACCGCGAACGCAGGAATCATTTTGCGTATTTTGCTTGCTCAGAGCCTTTGGCCGGTTTTGATACGCAGCGCGATTCTTTCCTGGGAACTTACCGGGGCTGGGATGCACCGATGGCAGTGGAAAATGGCCGGATGAACAACTCCATTGCTCTTGGCTGGCAGCCGGTTGGGGCACAACATATCAAGCTCCATTTGGATCCAGGGGAGCATAAGAAAATCATCTTTGTCCTTGGTTACCACGAAAACCCTCCGAAGGAAAAATTTGAGCCACCGGATTCGCAAACGATAAACAAGCGCTACGTGAAACCGGTTATTGACCGATATTTGCAGGCAGGGGAAGCCACCAAGGCATTCCAGGAATTACGAAATTATTGGGACGGATTATTGGACCAATTTCAGGTAAGCACGCCGGATGAACATACCAACCGCATGGTAAATATCTGGAATGCCTACCAGGTTATGGTGACATTTAATTTCTCGCGTTCCGCCTCATATTTCGAATCAGGGATTGGGCGCGGAATGGGTTTCCGGGATTCTAACCAGGATTTACTCGGTTTTATGCACATGATCCCTGAGCGAGCTCGAAACCGGATCCTGGACCTGTCAGCCACACAGCTACCCAGCGGAGGGGCATACCACCAATATCAGCCACTGACTCGAAAAGGGAACAACGACATCGGGGGCGGATTCAATGATGATCCTCTATGGTTAATCCTATCGGTGACCGCCTATATTAAAGAAACGGGTGATTGGAAAATCCTCGCCGAGCAAATTCCATATGACAATCTGGTTGGTTCAGAAGAAACCTTATACCAACACCTGCAGCGATCGATCCAATACACCTTGGAGCGAATTGGTCAGCACGGTCTGCCTTTGATCGGGCGGGCTGATTGGAACGATTGTCTCAACCTGAACTGTTTCTCAGATGAACCAGGCCAGTCGTTCCAAACCACCACGAACAAGGATGGTAAAACCGCGGAAAGTGTTTTTATCGCGGGATTATTTATCCTGGCTGCCCGTGAAATGCTGGAATTGGATAAAAAGATAAAAGATAGCAAAATGGAAGTAATTAATGATTCCCTGTCAATTTCTCCATCTCTTGAACAGAGTGTGACGGAAATGGAAAATGCCGTTTGGAGTGCCGGCTGGGATGGAGAATGGTTTCGACGTGCCTATGACGACTTTGGAAAAGCGGTTGGATCCAAAGAATGCGAGGAAGGACAGATATTTATTGAACCCCAGGGTATTTGCGTGATGGCTGGTCTCGGCTTGAAGGATGGTCGCGCCGAGCAGGCACTCAACTCCGTGTCGGACCGCCTGGCTACAAAACATGGGATCGTCCTGCATCAACCGGCTTACTCACGTTATTATCTCCACCTTGGGGAGATTTCGTCTTATCCACCTGGATACAAGGAAAACGGGGCGATTTTTTGTCACACGAATCCCTGGATCATGATCGCTGAAGCAAAAATGGGTCATGGAGACCGCGCTCATGATTACTATTTGCGCATTAATCCGTCTGCACGCGAAAATATTAGTGAAGTACATCGTTGCGAACCTTACGTATACGCACAAATGATTGCCGGCAAGGATGCCATCATGCACGGAGAGGCAAAAAATTCATGGCTTACCGGCTCGGCCTCCTGGAACTATGTCGCAATCACCCAATGGATTTTGGGGATCCGCCCAACATATGACGGGTTGGATATTAAACCTGTCGTTCCATCGGGTTGGATGAATTTTGAAGTAACACGGAATTTTAGAGGAGTCCGCTATGTAATTAAGGCTGTGCGAAACGGACCAGGAAATGGTATTAAGTTGGAAATGGAAGGGAACTCCCTTGAAGGAACGATCATTCCCATCCCTCCGCCCGGGACAAAAGAAGTGCGAGTCAATGTCAGGATTGGATGATGCAATACGGATATTTCGACGATAAAGCCAAAGAATATGTAATCACCCGCCCGGATACGCCTCAATCATGGAGCAATTACCTCGGGTCTACTGATTTTGGGGGAATCATCACCAATAATGCCGGGGGTTATGGATTTTACCAATCGGGTGCGCGCGGTCGGTTTCTGCGTCTCCATTTCAATAGTGTCCCTATGGACCAGCCTGGCCGATATATTTATCTACGCGACCGCGCGGACAAGGACTTTTGGTCAACTTCCTGGCAGCCTGTAGGAAAGCCGCTGGAACAGTATCAATCCGTTTGCCGTCACGGCATGGCATATACTATTATCGAATCACGTTATTCAGGGATTGCCACCGAAACCACTTACTTTATTCCATTAGGGCAAAGGTTCGAGTTTTGGCGGGTGAAGGTCACCAATGAAAGCAAAGATCCTCGTGACCTTTCGCTGTTTACATTTTGCGAGTTTACCAACCAGTGGGATACATATCAGGACCAGGTCAATCTGCAATACTCTCTTTTTATTGTCCGGGGAGAACTGATCGCAAACAATATTTTGCGCATAGCCATTCAAGATAACTTGACTACAGAAAATGGAAGTTATTTTGCCCATGATTTGGCCCGTCACACTTGGATGGGCATGGTGGGCAGCGATGTGGAAAGCTATGATACAAGCCGTCAGGCATTTCTTGGACCCTACCGGACTTACCGGGATCCGCTGGCGGTGGAAGGGGGACAATGTTCCAACAGTAATGTGTATGGGGATAACGCTTGTGGTAGCATGCAAACGGATCTGAAACTTCTACCGGGGGAGAGTCGCGAAATATTGGTGCTGATGGGAATTGGTGACGCCAGAACAGTCGGGAAGAAAACATTGGTGGAGTATGGATCCCTGGCACGCGCTGCTGATGAGCTAAACAAGCTGAAAGCTCACTGGCAGGTTAAGCTGGGCAGCTTGATTGTCCAAACCCCGGATGAGGATTTTAATCATACGGTAAATGTGTGGGGATTATATAATTGCCTGGTATCTTTCGCATGGTCACGGTCAGCGAGCCTGGTCTACAATGGCGAGCGGGATGGGTTGGGATTCCGCGACTCGGTACAGGATATTCTGGGAGTGGTGGCTGCAATCCCAGACGAGGCTGGCAAACGACTCGAATTAATGTTAACCGGTCAGGTATCGACTGGGGGAGCAATTCAGCTCATCCATCCCTTTGAACATAACCCGGGGCATATAAAACCACCTGCGCCGCAAGATTATCGCTCCGACGATTGTTTATGGTTCTTCAATTCAGTTCCGGCGTACGTGAACGAGACAGGCAACCTTGATTTCTACAACAAAGTATTGCCTTATGCCGATAAGGGTGAAGATACGGTTTTTTATCATTTAAAACGTGCCCTGGTATTCAACCTGGAGCGGATCGGCAAGCATGGTCTCCCCTGCGGTTTGCTTGCAGATTGGAATGATTGCTTAAAATTGGGTTACCATGGCGAGAGCCTGTTTGTTGCTTTTCAAGTGAGGTTGGGGTTATCAGTTTTTGCTGCTATCGCTCAGCAATTGAATAAACCTGAGGAAGCTACCTGGGCATTTCGAATCCAGAAGATTTTGGATGCCAATATTCAAGCCATTGCATGGGATGGAGAATGGTTCGTTTGGGCGTTCGGAGAAGACGGTACAGTGTATGGTACAAAGGAATATGCAGAAGGCAAGGTCTATCTGAATACCCAGGTCTGGTCGGTCATCAGTGGAGCAGCCACCTCAAAACAGGCCGAAGCTTGTATGCACACCGTGCAGAAAAGCCTCGCCACGCCATATGGATTAATGCTCTCATCGCCTCCTTTCGTTAAGACACCCATCGATGTAATGCGTGCAGTAGTTTTTAACCCTGGGATCAAAGAAAATGCCGGAATATTCAATCATACCCAGGGATGGGGAATAATGGCCGAATGTATATTAGGGCATGGCGATTTGGCCTACCAATATTTCCGTGCCTCCCTGCCCGCCGCTTACAATAACAGGGCTGAACTCCGCCAAAGTGAACCATATGTTCAGGCACAAACGACCTATTCTCCATTTTCCCCGCGCCCGGGCAATACCCGTACACCCTGGCTGACCGGCGCGGCGGCATGGTCATATTTCAGCGCCACTCAGTACATCCTGGGGCTGCAGCCAGAAATAGATGGGCTTCGGATCGAACCTTGCATCCCTTCGAAGTGGAAAGGTTTTTCAGCTGAACGCAAGTTTAGGGGTAAAATAATTCGTATAACCGTTCACAACCCAGAATATGTCTGTCGGGGCGTGGTAAAAATGCTTATAAATGGAGCCGTTTACCCGGGGAATCTCGTCCCACTTAATTTACCAGGTGAAGAGCTATCGGTGGAAGTTTGGCTTGGGAGAAAGCCTTGAGGTCGAATGGATCAGAGATACATTGAAATTCTAGAGTACATTGGTGAAGGATATAAACCCTTGGTGGATTATGGAGATTGGCGGGTGGCTGTATTGCGCTACATTGACGAACTGCAGCCCGAGCGGATTAAAGAGATGGAGCGCCATACCGAAACTGACGAGGTTTTTGTTTTATTTCAAGGACAGGGGGTTTTATTGGTGGGAGGGGCGGGTTCTCAAGTGGACGCGATTTACCCGCAGGTTATGGAATTTGGCAAACTCTATAATGTCAAACGAAACGTCTGGCACTCCATATTGCTCAGCCTGGATGCCAGTGTTCTTTTGGTGGAAAACCGGAATACCAGCAAAAGTAATTCCGAATATTCCAGCCTGACGAGGGAACAGATGGAGTCGATCTTGGAACAGGCGCATTATGTAGAGATTCCTGACATTAATTAGCAATTGTTTTTATATTAATGCTAAATTCGGTGTTATTAATTTCCTGTAAGTGACAGATAAACCAGCAAAGGGGTGTCAATAAATCTATGGGGAAAAAACGGATCGCGCAGCACTCGAACCCTGTAAATTAAAAAGGCCAGGAAGGCCTTTATGGGAGTGGGCGTGGATCGCGCAGCACTCGAACCCTGTAAATTAAAAAGGCCAGGAAGGCCTTTACGGGAGTGGGCGCGGATCGCGCAGCACTCGAACCCTGTAAATTAAAAAGGCCAGGAAGGCCTTTACGGGAGTGGGCGCGGATCG
>Ga0209638_1000590_pt1 | contig 23962 bp, 30 predicted proteins | sample BarGraNGADG00211_FD_184490 | JGI IMG/M metagenome (GOLD analysis project Ga0209638, IMG submission 184490) | Arctic peat soil microbial communities from Barrow, Alaska - Barrow Graham LP Ref core NGADG0002-211 (SPAdes) (version 2) | ecosystem: Environmental > Terrestrial > Soil > Wetlands > Peat...
AGCCGGTCACAAGCGCCCCGTCAGAGCCGCAAGTCGCAGCGCCGGCACCCTCGTGACAGCCTCGATGAAGATCGTCCGGCTCATCTTCGAGTGACCCGCCGTTCTGTCGACGAACGTGATCGGCACCTCCACCACCGTGAATCCTGCTCGTAGCGCGCGATAGGTCGTCTCGATCTGGAACGCATAACCCTTCGAGTGCACGGCCCCGAGGTCGATGCGCTCGAGCACCTCGCGGCGGTAGCACTTGAAGCCTCCGGTGAGGTCACGTACCCGGACGCCGAGCAGCACGCGAGCGTACGCCGAGCCGCCAAATGATACGAGCCGACGCGGGAGGCCCCAGTTCGTCGTACCACCGCCCGGCACGTAGCGGGAGCCGAGCGCGACGTCGGCGCCGGCGTCGCACGCCGCGATCAGCCGTGGCACGTCTGCGGGGTCGTGCGAGAAGTCGCAGTCCATCTCGAGCACGTAGTCGGCGCCGTCTGCGAGCGCGCGCTCGAAGCCGGCGAGATACGCAGGGCCGAGGCCTTCCTTCCGCTTACGGTGCAGCACCGACACGAAGTCGAGTTCCCGGGAGAGTTGCTCTGCGATCTCTCCGGTGTGGTCGGGCGAGTTGTCGTCGACGACGAGGACGCGAACGCCCAGCGGTGCAAGCGCGCGGAGCATCGACTCGATGTTCTCGTGCTCGTTGTAGGTCGGGAGGCAGATGACGGAGTTCGAGATGGCGTTCAGCAGGCTAAGGGAAGACGAAGGGGATGGTGGCGGTTGCCGCGACGAGCAGGATCACCGACGTCACGCGGATCCACCGGTCGGCGACCGTGTTGCGCCCGAACCAGGCGAGGCCCCAGAACACGGGCAGTGCGAGTAATCCGAAACGGTCGATCGACTCGAACGAGCCGCTGAAGAGCGGCAGCACGATCACCGCGGCCGCGCCGGCGAGCCAGGGGAGCGGCGTGCCTGCTCGGCGTGCCGCCGCGAGCAGGACGATGTAGACGACGAAACAGACGACGTCTCGCGTCAACGCTGGATTGTGCGAGAGGGTCTTCGGCAAGCTGGTTATCGCTCCAATGAAGCCGAGAGGCGAGAACTGGCGGCCCCAGGCCTTCTCGGCTTCGCTCCACGCGAACGGGTCGTGCAGGGCGAATCCGAGATACAGCGGAAACGAAGCGAGCGCGGCGGCCGGCGCGACGGCCGAGCCGAACGCCAATCCGCGGCTCGTCGCGGAGGTGTGGCGGCGCCGGTATGCCGCCGCAGCAAGGACGGGCAGTGCGACAAACAGGCCTTCTGGACGAGCGAGCGCGGCGGCCGCTGCGAAGGCTGCTGCGACCGGCCAGCGTCCGCGCAGCGCGGCGAGCCCGGCGACCGCGAGCGCCCCGAGGACAACAGCCTCGGGGTAGCTCATTGAAAAGACGTAGCCGAGCGGGAAGATCGCGAGATAGACGGTTGCGCGCCGTGCGAGCGACTGTCCGAAGAGCTCGCGCGACAACGCGTTGAACGCGACGAGCGCGCCGAAGAACGCGACATTGGAGATCAGGAGCCCGGCTGTCTCGTACCCCAACCCGACGGCATGCACCGCGCGAAGCAGCAGGGGGAAAAGGGGGAAGAAGGCCGGATCGCTCTGGCGCCCGGGAATGAGCAGGTAGCCGTGGGAGGCGATGATCCGATACCAGCGGCCGTCCCACGCCCCGAGCAGGCCGAAGGCCTGGGATCGCTCGTCGGCTCTCAGGTAGCCGCGTGGGCCGACGACGCCGACGACCAGCGCGACGGCGAGCACGATCGCGCGTCCTCCCAGCCACCAGCGGACGATCCACGCCCGCTCCCGGATCCACTCGGATGCGCCTAGCGCGGCAGCAGGATTGTGAGTCTGCGCCTCCACGTTCATCGGTTCAGCCCGACCGCTCGGAGCAGCGACGGCGTAAGTGTCGTCAGTCGAATGCGGCTCTCACCGACGAGCCCGTCGGCGTCGGCCGAGACAGCGATCGGCCGATAAGTCAGCGGGGTGAGATAGACGCGTAACTGTAAGCCGTGGAGGCTGATCGGGAGCGCGAGCGCCGGCCGGTCCGCGACGGACGCCCGCTCGATTCGGAGCTTCGCGCCGGAGTCGATGCGTCCGGCGATCCGCCGCGCGAGGATGCGTGGGCAGCCTGCGAGCGCGACCCGGAGGACCGTAACCCTGGGTCGCGTTAGAGCTCCTGCGGCCGGCACCTGCGTCGTGCGTCCTCGGATCTCAACGATCCGCGACCGGTCGAAGCGCAACACAGTTCCAGGTGCGATGCCGCCGCCGGGAGCCGGAAACCAACCCTCGACGCAGGTCGCGTGTGACGAGGGGTAGTTGCCGATCTTCAGCGTGCTCTCGGTGAGCCGGTAACGCGAGAGCCATGTCGATGCGTCGGCGGCGATCACATCGGCTCGCGCGGGAGCGGGTAGGAAGGCGCTCTGGACGAGCCAGCCCAAGCCGAGGACGATCGCCGCGACGGCGCCGGCGACGAGAACCGTGACGACCTTCGACCGCAACGGGCCGAGTCTAGGCGCGGCCGTCTGAAGAGCGGCTTAACGCCGCGGAGGCGAGCATATGATCGGCACAGTGGCGTCTCTGCCTCAGAATCCGGAGGTCGCGGAGCAGTTCGAGCTTCTCGCCGACCTGCTGGAGCTCGAGGGCGCCGAGTCGTTCCGGGTGATCGCGTACCGGCGTGCGGCCACGCGCATGCGCGACACCTCCGGCTCGATCGCGCAGCTCGCGCTCGACGGGCGGGCCAAGGAGCTGCAGGGGATCGGCAAGACGATCGAGGAGAAGATCGTCCAGATCGTCGAGCAGGGCGAGATCGAGGCGCTCACCAAGCGGAAGGGCTCGATCCCGTCCGAGGTCGTCCTCTTCATGCGGCTGCCGGGGCTCGGGCCGAAGACGGCGGCGCGCATCTGGAAGGAGCTCGGGATCTCGACCCTCGCGGACCTGAAGCTCGCTGCGGAGCATGAGCAGCTGCGCACGCTTCCGGGCCTCGCCGCGAAGAGCGAGGAGAAGATCCTGAAGGCGCTCGCGTACCAGGCGGAGAACCCGGACGAGGGGCGCAAGCTGCTCGGTGACGGACTGCCGGCGGTGCAGGCCGCAGTGGCCGTTCTGCTCGAGCATCCCGCCGCGGTCGCAGTCTCAGAGGCAGGCTCGGTGCGCCGGCGCAAGGAGACCTTTCGCGACCTCGACATCATCGCGACGGCGACCGACCCGGCCGAGCTGACCGCGTACTTCACGCAACTGCCGTGGGTCGTTGACGTCGTCGCGCACGGAGACACGAAGGCGACGGTCATCTCGAACGAGGGCCTGCGCTTCGATCTGCGCGTCGTTCCGCCGGAATCGTTCGGCAACCTGCTCCAGCACTTCACGGGCTCGAAGGATCACAACGTCGCCATGCGCGAGGACGCTGTGCGCCGCGGGCTCTCGATCTCCGAGTACGGCGTCACGACCGTTGAGACCGGCGACGTGTTCTCGAGTGAGGACGAGGCCGCGGTCTACGCGTTTCTCGGCTATCAGCCGATTCCGCCGGAGCTGCGCGAGAACGGCGGCGAGCTCGAGGCTGCGCGTCGCGGTGAGTTGCCGACGCTTGTCGAGTTGGGTGACCTGCGCGGCGACCTGCACACGCACACGCACTGGTCGGCCGACGGCAAGAGCACGCTCGAGGAGATGGTCGCGGCGGCTGCCGCGCGCGGTTACGAGTACTACGCGATCACGGATCACTCCCATTACCTGCGCGAGGGACGCCTCGCTGCCCAGCTCGCCGAGATCGAGCAGGTGCGCGAACGGTTCCCGAAGCTGCGCATCCTCGCCGGCGTCGAGGCGAACATCCGCTCGAACGGCGAGGTCGACGTGCCGGAAGAGGAGCTCGCATTGCTCGACTGGGTCGTCGCGTCGGTGCACAACGCGCCGGACAACCGGCCGACCGAGCGCGTGCTCGAGGCGATGGACAATCCGTACGTCGACTGCATCGGGCATCTCACCGGTCGCCGAATCCGCACACGCGCTCCGCGCGATGTGGATGTCGAGCGCGTGATCGAGAAGGCGCTCGACGTCGGCTGCTTCCTCGAGATCAACGGGCAACCCGACCGGCTCGATCTACGCGACGTGCACGCGCGGGCGGCGAAGGAGGCCGGCCTGAAGCTCGTCGTCGACTCCGATGCACATCAGATCCGTGCGCAGGACTACGTCGAGCTCGGGATCGGCCAGGCGCGCCGCGGCTGGCTCACGAAGGACGACGTCGTCAACACGCGGACGTGGAAGCAGCTCGAGAAGATCCGGCGGAAGCGACCGTGACGGACTTTCGCACGGACGGAGCCGCGGCGATCGAGTGGGCCGCGAGCTATCTCGAGCGGCTCGACGATCTGCCGGTGCTCGCGCAGGTGAAGCCGGGTGAGCTGTCCGCAAAGCTGCCGCTCGCTGCGCCCGAGCAGGCTGAGCCGTTCGCGAACGTGCTGCGCGATCTCGACGAGCTGATCGTGCCCGCGCTGACGAACTGGCAGCATCCGCGCTTCTTCGCGTACTTCGCGACGACCGCGTCCGAGCCGGGCATCCTTGCCGAGCTTCTGGCGGCGACGGTCAACCAGGTGGCGATCCTCTGGCGCGCCTCGCCGGCGTCGACCGAGCTCGAGCTGCGCACGGTCGACTGGGTGCGGCAGCTGCTCGGCCTGCCGGATGGGTGGCACGGTCACATCGAGGACACCGCGTCGACGTCGACGCTCGCCGCGTTGATCGCGGCGCGGCACGTCACGGGTCGCAACGTCGTCGTGTGCTCCGAGCACGCGCACTCGTCCGTCGAGAAGGCGGCGCGGATGCTCGGCATGGAGTTGCGGAAGGTCGAGGCAGACGCAGAGCTTCGGATGCGCGCGGACGGACTGGAGCTCGACGACGTCGCGGTGGTCGTGGCGACGGTCGGTTCGACGTCGTTCGCGGCGGTCGACCCCGTGCGCGAGCTCGCGCAGCGCGCACACGAAGCCGGCGCATGGCTCCACGTCGACGCGGCCTACGCGGGTTCGTCGTGGATCTGCGAGGAGGAGCGGCCGTCGCAGGACGGCGTCGAGCTTGCCGATTCGCTCGTCGTCAATCCGCACAAGTGGCTGATGGTTCCCATGGACTGCTCGCTGCTCTGGACGTCGCGCCCCGACGATCTGCGCGCGGCCTTCTCGCTCACGCCCGAGTACCTGCGCACCGACGACGACACGTACTCGCTCTCCGACTATGGGCCGGCGCTCGGGAGGCGCTTCCGTTCGCTGAAGCTCTGGGCGGTGCTCCGCTGCTACGGCCGCGAAGGCCTCCAACAGCTGCTGCGCGAGCACATCCGGCTTGCGAATCTCTTCGCGGAGTGGGTCGAAGCCGACCCGGCGTGGGAGCTGTGCATGCCGGCGCGGTTCTCGCTGGTCGTGTTCCGGCGTAACGGGACCGACGAGGAGAACGAGCGGATCGTCGAGCGCGCGAACCGGAGCGGTGACATGTTTCTGTCGCACACGAAGCTGCACGGCCGCTACGTCATGCGGCTCGCGATCGGCAATGCACGCACCACCGAGGCGGACGTTCGTCGCGCGTGGGACGTCCTCAACAGGGAGGCACGAGCATGATCGTCACGACGATGAACGACATTCCGGGCTACGAGATCGACGAGGTGTACGGCGAGGTGTTCGGGCTGACCGTCCGCTCGCGCAACATCGGCTCGCAGTTCGGAGCGAGCCTGAAGTCGATCCTCGGCGGTGAGCTGAAGGGGATGACGAAGGCCCTCGTCGACAGCCGCCACGAGGTGATGGAGCGGATGGTCGCCGAGGCGGAGGCGAAGGGTGCGAACGCCGTCATTGCGATGCGCTTCGACACCTCCGAGATGGGCCCCAACTGGACGGAGATCTGCGCGTACGGCACCGCCACGAAGGTGCACAAAGCCTAGCGCCGCTCGAACCCCCTGGGTCAGACCCGGGTCTGACCCAGGGTTCATTCCTGCTCGGTCGACGGGGCGGTTGCGGGGATCGCGGCGTTGGGAAGGCGTGACACTTGCGTGACGGGGTCTGACCCGGGTCTGTCCCCCTGGCTTAGTCGGACAGGGCTGCAAGCGCCGCGTCGTGGAGTGCGACGCGGTAGCGCCAGAACCCGCGATTCTCTGCGAGGAGACGCTCGCGCAGCGCGCCGGCGAGCTCCTCGAGCGTGCCCCAGCGCGCGTCGGCGATCTCCTCGGTGTCGGCCGGCTCGAGCTCCGTGTCCCCCGTCTCCGCGAGGAAGACATGAGTCTGCCACCGCAACGTCCGTCCGGCGTTGTGGAACGTCGCGTCGGACACGACGAGGTAGCGGCGGAGCTCGACGTGCAGTCCTGTCTCCTCGAGCGCCTCGCGCACCGCGCCGGCGATGAAATCCTCACCCGGCTTGATGCCGCCGCCGGGCGGCCGCCACACGTCGACGGCGAACTGCGGCTTGCGGATGAGCGCGATGCGCCGCGCTGGATCGAGGATGAACAGCGTCACGTCGTGCGTGCGCGCCGGGTTGTGCGTCGCGATCCGCCACTCGACGTCGCTGATCTCGCCCTCCCAGGGAAGCACCGCCGGCGTGCCCAGGGCATCGCGGACCCGCGCCAGAACCTCCTCGTTGACGTGCATCAGAGACGGCGGAGCAAATCGAGGAACTCGTCCGTGCTCTCGACGACGATGTCCGCGTATTCGCGCAGCACGTCCGGCGACTCCTTCGACACGACCGCGACCCGCACGGCGCACTCCATGCCGTCCACTGCTCGGAACGCGTCGATGTCCGTCGTGTCGTCGCCTGCGACGAGTGCGCGCTTCAGCCCTGCGCCGTCGAGCAGGTGGCGCACGGCCGTTCCCTTGTTCGAGCCGATCGGCGGAAGCACCTCGAGCACCTTGCGGCCGAAACGCGCAACGAGACCTTCGTCCGTCGCACGCGCTGCAATCGCCTCGAGCTCTCGCACCGCCGCTCGCTCGTCTGCGGCGTCGCGGAAGTGGAACGAGATCGTCAGCCCCTTCAGCTCGGTGTGCTGCTCCGCCCACGCGACGCTGGAGGCGAAGTCGCGAATCCGCTGCCGCCACCGCTCCGCCTCCGGATTGAGCTCGAGCCCGTGCGAACCGACGTACACGATGCCCTCGACGCCCACCCGCGCACGCACGTCCTCGCCTGCGCGCCCGCTCACCACGCCGACGAGCGCGTACCGCGCCACGAGCCGTTCCAGCTCCGCCCGCGTCTGCTCAGGCGGATACGCGTCCTCGGGCCGAGACACGATCGGCGCGAGCACTCCGTCGAAGTCGAGGAAGATGCCCGCCTCCGTAGGTGCGGACGTGAGGCGAGCGAGTAGCGTGTCGGTCGCCACTGGCTTAGAGGCTTGATGCGGATTGGCCGCACGCACGGATGGTGTGCCGGACGCGGCGCGCTTCGCCCGCCTCCGCCTTGGACGCAGTGACCGCTATGCCCGGCGCCGGATGCGAACGAACCGCCTGGTCTGGCCCATCCCCGCACGCACGTCGAATCCACATCAAGTCTCTAGCATAGGCCTGTGCCCGTGCGGCTGATCCTCATCGGACTGACCGCGGGATTCTTCAGCGCGCTCTTCGGCGTCGGCGGCGGCATCGTGATCGTCCCGCTCCTTCTGCTCGCAGGCGCTTGGGAGATGCGCTCGGCGACGGCGACCTCGCTCGCCGCCATCGGCATCACGGCGACGGCCGGCGTGATCACGTACGTCGTGCACGGCCAGGTGCAGCCCGCGTACGCGGCGCTCGTCGGCGTCCCTGCCGCCGTCGGCGCGCTCGGTGGCACGGCGCTCCAGCAGCGGCTGCCCGTGCGCACGCTCGCGTTTCTCTTTGCCGCGCTGCTCGCCGCGATCGGCGTTCGGATGCTACTCCAGTGACGTCCTACTTCCTCGCCGCGGCGCTCGGCATGGTCGCAGGGGTGCTGTCCGGACTCTTCGGTGTCGGCGGTGGCATCCTCTTCGTCCCGATCCTGACCTGGATCGGCCTGACGCAACTGCACGCCGAGGCCTCGTCGCTGCTCGCGATCATCCCCACCGTGCTCGTCGGCGTCTGGCGGCAGCAGCGGTACGGGAACGTGCGCTGGCGGGCAGCGGCCGTGCTCGGGGTGGCGTCGATCGCGGCGACCGTCGGCGGCGCCCAGCTGGCGGTCTCGCTGCCGGAGGCCACGCTGCGCAAGCTGTTCGCCGTGCTGCTCCTCTGCGTCGCCGGGCAAATCGCCTGGCGCGCCCGCCGCCAGCAGCCATAATCCCGGCATGGCCGACCTCGACGACCTCTGGATTCCGCTCGTCGACGAGCCGCTCGGCGCGATCATCGAACAGATCCAGCGTGAGAACCCGGAGATCGCGACGCTGATCGAGTCGCCGCACCGGATTCTCGCGTTCCGCACGTTTGCGTACATCCGCTGCGGGCTGCTCCTCGGCCAGCTGCTCTTCGACAACGACGTTCCCGCCTATGACGGCTCCGAGAGCTGGATCGAGGCGCTGCTTCGCGATCCGGCCCATCACGACGCGCTGACGCGTGAGGTTCGAGCGGTGGCCGAGGAGATCGCCGCCGACCCGAAGTACTCCGACGAGGGCCCGCTCGGCCCGGACGACGCGGCGCGCGAGCGCTTCCGCGCCTTTGCCCGCGAGCAGCTCGGCTCGTCCAACAACTAGGAGGGTCTGGCGAAAGAGGAGCTGAGCCGAGCCAACTTCCGCCAAACCCTCCTAGAGCCCGCCCGGCGACCAAGCCGAATCCCGCCGCCGTCGCGCGCGTTGCCGATAATGGAGGCCGGTGCGACTCACTCCGCTGATCCGCCTCTCGGCCGCCGCGTGCGCGCTCGTGCTCGTCCTCGCGGTCGGTGCGTCGGAAAGCTCGGCCGACCGGTCGGCCGGTGCGACGGCTCGCGCGTGGGGGGTCAACGTGATCGTCCCCGGGCAACTCGCAACCGGTAGCCGCGTCCTCGCTGCGCCCGACGACGCGGTGTCGTTCGACGGCGCGTTCGCGTACCCGGCCGACGGCTCGATCGTCGCTGCGACCTCGGTCACGACGAGCGTCTCCGCGTCGAGCGGCGACCAGGCGACTGCCGGCGCGTCGTCGCAGGTGACCTCGCTCTCGCTGTTCAAGGGCGAGATCACGGCCGACGCGGTCACCGGCGAGACCCACGCCCTCGCAAGCACGGCAAGTGCGTCCGGTGACACGGGCCTGACCGGGATCACGGCGCTGGTCGTGCTCGGACAGGCTGTGACTCCGACGGCGAACGAGCAGATCCCGCTCGCCGACTGGGGCTATGCGATCGCGCTCGAGCAGAAGAGCCAGCGCGTCGACTCGCCGACTCCCGGCTACCACGACTTCGTCACGGCGCTCGACGTGTTCCTCACGGCGGACCACGGCGGCCTGCTTGCGGGAAGCGAGCTGCAGATCGGCTATGCCGAGGCCAATGCGCAGGCGAGTGAGCCTGCGCCTCTACCCGTGGCTCCGTCGCAGCCGACGATCGGAACGGGCGGCAACGGCGCCGCGCCAGGCGAGAAGAAGAACGGGCTGCTGCCGGTGCTCTCGAAGCCGCCGAACGTGACGCCGAAGCTGACCGCCGGCGGCTACGTGTTCCCGGTCTACGGCAACTCGTCGTTCATCGACACGTTCGGGGCGCTTCGCGGCGACGTCTCAGGCGGCTGGCATCACGGCGACGACATCTTCGCCGCGCTCGGCGCGCCTCTTCTTGCGATCGCGCACGGGACCGTGTTCTCGGTCGGGTGGAACCGCGTCGGCGGGTGGCGTCTCTGGCTGCGCGACGACGAAGGCAACGAGTTCTACTACGCCCATCTCTCGGCGTACTCGCCGCTCGCGGTCAACGGCGCGATCGTGCAGGCCGGCGACGTCCTCGGCTTCGTCGGCAACACGGGCGACGCTCAAGGAACCCCGTACCATCTTCACTTCGAGGTGCACCCGGTCGGTCTGCTCGGGCTCGGCTACGACGGCGCCGTCGACCCGACGAGCTACCTCGTGAGCTGGGAGCACCTGAAAGACGTTCGTTTCGATGCCGTTTCCGGCTGGACGCCGGTGGCACACCCCGGGAACGCGCCAAAGGCGGGCGCGCTCCTGCTTCAGTCGTCGGACATCTCGAGCGCGAGCGGGCTCGACCCGGAGTCGATCGTCCGCGCGCTGTCCTCGAAAGCGACGGAGGGTGAGGGAGGGCTGCTGCTCCCGCAGGCGCAGCAACCCTCCACGAAGCCGGTGGTCGGGCCTTCCGGCTAGCTGCCGGCCGAGCCGTTGCCGGCGCCGCCCTGATACGTGAAGTCGTCGCCACCGCCGAGGATGAGGTCGGAGAGCCACTTCCTCGTCTGGGGGCCGCTGAACGGGTTGAACAGAACCCCGAGCAGGATGCCGAGGAAGAGCAGGCCGCCGTTGCGGCTCGTGTGCGGTTCCTTCCCCTGCACGCGATCGGCCGCCTTGCGGAGCTCTGCGATCGTCGAACGCAGCTCGGTCTGAATGTCCTTGTCGGTCGCCACACGGGTTGCGACACCGGTGACACCGCGGTTGCCCGTCAACTCGTTGTAGATCGAACGTGCCGATTCGTACGCACTTCGCACGTTGTCGCGCAGCTCGGCGTCATGCAGCGCGCGATCCACATACGGTCTGACGGTGCCGGCCGCGTCCGAGACCTTGTCCTTCGTCTTGGCCATGTCGGCGGATCCTTTCGGTTGCTTGTGAGAGGTATCTTCCCCCTCGCCGTGGTCGGGAAACGGACCCTACCGATCATCCTCGCGATCGTCCTGCCCCTCGGTCTCGTGGCCTGCGGCGGAGCGTCGAAGAACGCCAAACCGGCCGGTCAGTCCGTCGTCAAGGGTCTCGGCTTCCAGTTCGCGGCGCCGGTCGGGTGGACGACGACGACCACGGGCGCCGCCACGGAGGCCCGCCCTGCCGCCGGCACCTCACTCGTCTCGGCGACGGCGTTTGCCCTGCTGAAGCCGTACAGCCCCTCACTGTTCGCCCGCGTTGCGAAGGAGCTCGATCGCGTTGCCGCGAAGCTCGCTGCCCAGTCGCGATCGACGCTGGCGGAGAGCAAGACGATCACCGTCGACGGGCGGCGCATCAGGGCGTACCGGCTGACCGTCCATCCCGCGTCCGGCCGGTCCTTCGACGAACGAATCGGGTTCGTCTTGCACGGGAAGAAGGAGTACCAGCTCTTGTGCCGCGCGCCGGTCGGCGCCGGCGATCCGGACGGCGCCTGCGCGCTGCTCTACTCGTCCTTCAAGATCGTCCCGTAGAGCTGCCCGTGTCGCGCCCCGAGCCCAGAAGTCCCGACGCCGCCGTCCAGCTTGCACTGCGGTTGGCCTATCGGGCCGCCGGGCCTGCGCCGCTCGGCGTGGCGCTCGCCGAGTACGGCTTCTCGTGTTACTCGCAGACCGACGAGGACGGAATCCTGCTCTACCTGTTCGCGCTCGCCGGAACCACGAATCGCACCTGCGTGGAGATCTGCGCGGGCGACGGGATCGAGTGCAACACCGCGAACCTGATCCTCAACCACGGCTGGACCGGGCTGCTCGTCGACGGCGACGAGAGCAACGTCGCACGCGGAGCCGCCTTCTATGCACAGTCGCGGCAAACCTGGGTGTATCCGCCCAGATTCGCGCACGCCTGGGTCACGCGCGACAACGTCGACCAGCTCCTCGCCGACAACGGGTTCGCCGGCGAAGTCGATCTGCTCTCGCTCGACCTCGACGGTGTCGACTACTGGATCTGGGAGGCGATCACGGAGATCACACCGCGCATCGTCGTGTTGGAGTACCAGGACATTCTGGGCCCCGAGCGTGCGTGGACCGTTCCGTACGCGGACGACTTCGACGCGTGGCGTCATTCGTCGACCGGCGGTATGCCCAACTTCGCGGGCGCCTCGCTTCGGGCGTTCGTCAAGCTGGGCAAGCGCAAGGGCTACCGCCTCGCCGGCGTCAATCGGTATGGCTTCAACGCCTTCTTCGTTCGCGACGACGTCGGCCCCGAGCTGTTCCCCGAGCTCGCGGTCGAAGCCTGCTTCGGCCACCCCAAGACGCAGGCCGGCATCCGCGACCGATTCCCTCTAGTCGCGGAGCTGCCGTGGGTCGAGGTCTGAGCTTCCTGTAGCCGCTGCTGCTGCGGGCTCGCTCAGTTGCGTTGCTCCGGCCTGCGTTTCTTCGGCCTGCGTTTCTTCGGCGCTGGGGTCGAACGCAACCTCGAGCACCTGCTCGATCGAGTCGACGAGGATGAACTCCAGCTCTCGCTTCGTCTCCGCCGGAAGGTCTTCGAGGTCGCTCTCGTTCTCGCGCGGCAGCACGACGCGCTTCAGGCCTGCGCGTTGGGCGGCCAACACCTTCTCGCGCAGGCCGCCGATCGCGAGCACCTGCCCCGTCAAGGTCAACTCGCCCGTCATGCCGATCTCGTCGGACACGGGTGTGCCGCGAACGAGCGATGCGATCGCGGTCGCCATCGTCACGCCTGCCGACGGCCCGTCCTTCGGCACCGCGCCGGCAGGAACGTGGATGTGGATGTCGTGCTCGGAGAACCAGGTCGGCGGGACGCCCAGCTCCGCCGTGTGCGAGCGCACCCACGACAGCGCGGCCTGCGCCGACTCCTGCATCACCTCGCCGAGCTGCCCCGTGATCGTCAGGAGCCCCTTGCCCGCGTACGCCTGTGCCTCGATGAACAGCACGTCCCCGCCGGCCACGGTGTAGGCCAGGCCCGTCGCAACTCCGGGGTCGGCTGTTCGGCGGCGCACCTCGCCCGAGTAGCGCCTCGCCCCGAGCCACGTTCGCACGCGCCGCTCGTCGACGCGGATCTTTCCTTCGTATCCCTCGGCGACCTTCCGTGCGGCTTTGCGGCAGAGATCTGCGATCCGTCGCTCGAGCCCGCGCACGCCGGCCTCCCGCGTGTACTCGCGGATGACGAGGCGCAGCGCCTTGTCGGAGATCGTCGTGCGCTCGAGCGTCAGCCCGTGCGCCTCGATCTGCTTTGGCACGAGATAGCGCTTCGCGATGCCGAGCTTCTCGGTCTCCGTGTAGCCGGAGAGCGGGATCACGTCCATTCGGTCGAGCAAGGCGCCCGGGATCGTGTCGGTCGTGTTCGCGGTGCAGATGAACAGGACCTTTGACAGGTCGAACGGCAGGTCGAGGTAGTGATCGCGGAACGCCTTGTTCTGCTCCGGGTCGAGCACCTCGAGCATCGCCGACGCCGGATCGCCGCGGAAGTCCGCGCCCATCTTGTCGAGCTCGTCGATCAACAGCACGGGGTTCATCGACTCCGCGTCGCGGAGCGCGCGGATGATGTTGCCCGGCATCGCCCCGATGTACGTGCGCCGGTGGCCGCGTATCTCCGCCTCGTCGCGCACGCCGCCCACCGACAGTCGCGCGAACTTGCGCTCGAGCGTGCGCGCGATCGATTGGCCGAGCGACGTCTTGCCGACGCCGGGCGGGCCCACGAAACAAAGGATCTGCCCGGAGGCGTCGCCGCGCAATTTGGAGACGGCGAGGAACTCGATGATCCGGTCCTTCACCTTCTCGAGGTCGAAGTGATCGGCGTCGAGCACCTCGCGCGCGTGTGGGAGGTCGATCTTGTCCTCCGTCGTCTTGTTCCACGGCAGCGTGGCGATCCAATCGAGATATGTGCGGATGACGCCGTACTCGGCCGCCGCCGCCGGCAACCGCTCGAGCCGGGAGAGCTCGCGGCGTGCGGCCTTCTCGGCTTCCTCCGGCAACTCGAGCGCGTCGATGCGGCCGCGCAGCTCCTCCAGCTCGGCCTGCTCGGGGTCGCCCTCGCCGAGCTCCGTCTGGATCGCCTTCATCTGCTGGCGCAGGAAGAACTCCCGCTGCCCCTTCTCCATCTCCGACTGCACCTGCGACTGGATCTTCGTGCCGAGCTCGAACACCTCGAGCTCGCGATTGAGGATCGCGGACACTTCGCGCAGGCGCTTTTCGACGTCGACGAGCTCGAGCAGCTTCTGCTTCTCCTCGGCCTTCAGGCGAAGCGTCGACACGACCAGCGCCGAGAGCGCGCTCGGGTCGTCGACGTTCGCGGCCGCGAGCTGAAGCTCCTCGGGCAGATACGGAACGAGCGCAATGATCCTCCCGAACAGACTCTGCACGTTGCGCGTGAGCGCCTCGAGCTCCTTCGTCGCTTCGACGTGGTCAGGCAGCTCGACGCACTCGGCGACGAGATACGGATCGTCGGCGACGCGACGCTCGATACGAATTCGCCGCAGTCCCTGCACGAGGATGCGCAGCGTCCCGTCAGGGACACGGATCATCTTGTGGACGATCGCCGCGGTGCCGACGTCGTAGAGGTCGTCCCACCCCGACGTCTCCGCCTCTGCGTCACGGACGGTGACGAGCGCGAGCAGGCGATCGGCGCCGACGACGTCGTCGATGAGCTTGATCGACCGCTCCTGTCCGATCGCAAGCGGCGTCATCGATTCGGGGAAGACGACCGTCTCCTTGAGCGGCAACACCGGTAGCGTCGCGGGCAGCTCGTGTCCGAGCGCTTCGGCGTGCTGCTGCTCTTCGGGGCTGACGACGACGAGCTCCGAGTCGGTCATCGGCCTAGCTCGATCACGATCTTCGTCTGCTCCGCGACTTGCTGGGCCAGCGGCAACACGATCCGCAGGAGCCCGCGCTCATAGGTTGCGCTTGCGTGCGTCGGGTCGACGTCCTCGCCGAGCTCGATGCGCCGTTGGAACGGGCCGTACTCGATCTCCATCTGCTGATAACGCGCGCCGGGCACGAGTGGACGCTCGCGCGTGCCCGAGACGGTGAAGGAGCGGCCCGTCACCACGAGTTGCACCGAGTCCGGATCCGCGCCCGGCAGCTCGAGCACGATGTGCAGCGCCGGCGGGTCGTCGGTTCGGAAGCAGTCGCACTGGGGCCTGTGGCCGTGGCGCAGGCCGGTGAACCCCGGCACCTGCCACAGGTCGGCGAATAGCTCCTGGATCTCTCCCTGGAGATCGTCGAGTTTCCTGCGTCGCCCGGCCATGGCTTCCCCGTTCCCGTTCTGGGCTACCGTGCAACCGCATGGTGGCACGTCTCGTGAAGGTCGTGCTGGGCTCGCTCGGGCTGGCGCTCTACACCTGGTTCGCCGCCGTCCGCAGCCTCCCGCAGGTGCGCGCCCGCAAAGCCGCCCGCCGACTCGAGTCCCGGAGTGGGCCGAGGAACCGGAACGGAACCGGAGCGGCGCAACCCTAACGGTTTCCTTGCACCGCGGAAACGGTCCCTTGACCGGACGGCCCTATCGTCTCCTGCATGGACTACAGGAGCCGCACATGCGTCTGATCGTCGCCCTGACGGCAACACTGACCGTGTTGCTGCTCGTGCTTCCCATCCATCCGTAAGACCGCGTCGCGCCGCGAGGGGAGCTCCTCCCTTCCTCCGTTCCCCTCCGGCTCGTTGCGGCAACCGCAGTAGCATCGCGTCCTATGAAGGGCGTCATCCTTGCCGGCGGCTCGGGCACACGCCTGCATCCGCTGACCCGGATCACGAACAAGCACCTGCTGCCCCTGTACGACCGGCCGATGGTGACGTACGCGGTCGAGGCGCTCGTGCGTGCCGGCATCGACGAGCTGATGCTCGTCACCGGCGGAACGCACGCCGGCGAATTCTTCCGCCTGCTCGGCAACGGCCACGAGTACGGCATCGACTTGCTCACATACGGCTACCAGGATCAGGCGGGCGGAATCGCGGAGGCGCTCGGGCTCGCCGAGCGATTCGTCGGACGCGAAAAGGTCTGCGTAATGCTCGCCGACAACATCTTCCAGCGGTCGCTCGCGCCGATCGTCGAGAACTTCGAGCACCAGGAGAAGGGAGCACGCATCGTGCTCTCGCGCGTCGAGGAGGACGAGCACCTTCGCCACCTCGGTGTCGCCGTGATGGACGGCGCCCGTGTGACGGAGATCCTGGAGAAGCCGGAGTCGCCACCCTCGCGCTTCGCGGTCACGGGGATCTATTTCTACGACGAGCAGGTGTGGGACGTGATCCCGACGCTGAAGCCGTCGGGACGCGGGGAGCTCGAGATCACCGACGTCAACAACTGGTACGTCGGCGGGGGCCAGATGGAGGCCGACACGGTCGACGGCTTCTGGGGCGACGCGGGCGAGTCGATCGATGCGTACTACGAGGTGAACGACTTCGTACGGCGCAACGGAGTCAACGGGTGAACGTTCGCCGGTTTCCGCTGGCGGTGCATGAAGACGACCGCGGCTGGTTCACCGAGCTGATCCGCGCGAGCGCGTTGCCGAAGCCGATCAAGCAGGCGAACCTCTCGCGCTCGCGCAAGGGAGTCATTCGCGGGCTGCACTATCACGAGCGCGGCCAGGACGACCTCTTCGTCTGCCTGGCGGGGATGGTGCGAGTCGTCGTGCTCGATCGAGAGTCGGGAGAGGTCTTCACCGAGGACATCGGCGACGACAATCCCGTCGCGCTGTACGTGCCGGGTGTGCATGCGCACGGCTACGAGGCGCTGACCGACGCGCTCTTTGCGTATCTCGTCACGCACGAGTACGACCCGGCCGATCCGGACGAGCACGGCGTCCCGTGGGATGACGAGCGCGTCAGACACCTCTGGAGCACGACATCGCCGGTGCTGTCGGCACGCGACGCATCGTCGTAACCGGGGCGGGCGGCCAGCTCGGCACGGCGCTTGCCGAGGAGTTCGGGTCGGAAGACCTCGTCGCCCTGACGCGGCGAGAGTGGGACGTGACCGAGCCACCTCCGCCGCTCGGCTCGGTCGACCTCGTGCTGCACGCCGCAGCATGGACGGACGTCGACGGGGCGGAGCGAGACCCCCAGGGAGCTGCTGCAGTCAACGTCGGCGGCACGCAGCATGCGGCCGAGCTCGGCGCGCCGCTGGTCACGTTCTCGACCGACTACGTCTTCGACGGGCGCAAGCGCACGCCGTACCTCGAATCCGATGCGCCGAGCCCGCAGTCCGCGTACGGCCGCACGAAGCTGCACGCGGAGGCTGCCGCGGGCGAGGACGCGTGGATCGTCCGCACGTCCTGGCTCTTCGGCTGGACGGGTCGCAACTTCCTGCGCACGATGCTCGCGCTCGGCGCGGAGCGGGACGAAGTCTCGGTCGTCGACGACCAGCGCGGCTGTCCCACGTATGTCGGCCATCTGGCCGCCGCGACGCGCGAGCTCGTCGACCTGCCGCGCGGGGTCTGGCACGTCGCAGCCGAGGGTGACTGCACGTGGGCCGAGTTCGCCGAGGCGATCTTCGAGGAGGCCGGGCTCGACTGCCGCGTGCGGCGTATCTCGACCGCCGAGCTCGACCGCCCTGCGTCGCGTCCAGCGTACTCGGTGCTGCGCAGCGAGCGCGCCGGCGCACCGCTCTTGCCCCATTGGCGCGAAGGGCTGCGCGACTGTCTCGAGCGTTTGGCGTAATTACGCGGCGACGTGTGCGTCGACGATCGCATCGGCGATCTCGGCGTGCAGGTCGCCCTTGAAGAGGAAGTGTGTCGCGCCGGCTTCGTGCGCGTCGCTCGCTCCGGTTCCGTCGGAGCGGCCGCTGAGCACGACCACCTTCAGCGCCGGCGCCTGCGCAAGCAACAGGCGCGTCGTCTCGAGCCCGCCGACACCCGGCAGAGTGAGATCGACGAGCGCGACATCGGGCTTCGTCTCGAGCGCGAGCGCGACGGCATCAGGCCCGTTGCCGGCTGCGGCGACGACTGTTACGCGCTCGTCCGCTCCGAGCAGCGCTTTGAGCGCTTCGAGGAACATCGGCTCGTCGTCGACCAACAGCACGCGAACCGGTTGGGGTGTTCCGGTCATGCGGCGCGAGTATGACAAGAGATCTGCGCTGCCGTCGGCTACCCGCTTCTCTTCAGCTTGCCGTGTTTCTTCGCGTAGCGCTCGCCGCGCTTGAAGGTCGCGAGGCCGAGCGGGATTGCGACGACGGCGATGATCAAGAGCGGCCAGACGTCCGCCCAGGCGATCCCCGCGCCCTTGACGATCGACGCACGGTCGCCGCGCAGCGCATACGTGGCAGGAGAGATCTTCGCGATCGCCTGCATCCAGTGCGGCATCACCGACACGGGGTAGTAGACGCCGGACACGACGAGCATCATTCCCTGCATGACGAAGCCGAGCTGCGCGCCCTTCTCCGGCGAGATGAGCGGCAGCACCGACGTCATCATCCCGATCCCAATGAACGAGAACGAGGCGATGCCGATCAGCGCGAGCGCTGCACCGAAGTTCGCGTTGGGCATGTGGATGCCGATGAACGCCGCGACGACGAAAAACAGGATCGTCGCGCGGATGAGCCCGTAGAGCACGGCGAACGCGCCCATGCCGAACAGGTGCATCGAGCGCGACAACGGCGCCATGAAGGTGTACTCGATCGTTCCCTCCCAGCGCTCCCACGCGACCGTCTCCGTCACGAACTCGAAGATGATCCCGAGGAAGGCCCAGATGACGGCGCCGACGAGCAGGCTCGTCGCGAGCCTGTTCTCCTGTGCTGCGGGCAGCTTCACGGCACGCGCGATGAACACGATCGTGAGCGTGTTCGCGATCGTCCACACCATGAACGCGAGATCCCAGAGGAAGTAGCGCTTGGTGAGATAGATGTTGCGTTCGACGATGCCGCCGAGCCCGATGAGCTCGCTCCGCACCGTCGCTCCGACTGCACTCATCCGAACACCTCCCTGATCTCGTCGTCTTCGTCTGCCTCCGCCTCGTACTCGCGTCCCGTCGCGGCGAAGAACGCCTCCTCGAGGGTCTCGACGCCGTAACGCCTCTTCACGTCGTCGACGGGCTCGAGAAACAGCAGCTTGCCGCGGTCGAGCAGCCCGACGCGGTCGGCGAGGCTCTCGGCTTCGAGCATGTCGTGCGTGCACAGCAGGATCGTTGCGTCGTGCTCGACGCGAACCGCCTTGATGAAGTCCTGCACCTCGAGCTTGGAGCGCGGGTCGAGGCCGGTGGTCGGCTCGTCCAGCAGCAGCAGCACCGGCGACGTCAGCAACGCCCGCGCCAGCGCGACCTTCTGCTGCATGCCGCGCGACAGGTTCTCCATCGACTCGCCGCGCCTGTCGACGGGAAAGCCGACGCGCTCGAGGATCTCCGGAATCTTGACGCGCGTCTCAGCCGGCCCCATGCCGTAGAAGCGCGCCGCATACGAGAGGTTCTCGGCCGCGGACATCTTCTTGAAGAAGCTCGCCTCGACGGATACGCGATTGACGAGCCGCTGCACCGCCCGCGTCTCGCGGAAGGCGTCGTGGCCGAAGATCTTCGCTTCGCCGCCGTCGTTGATGAGCAGCGTCGAGAGCAGCCTGACCAGGGTCGACTTGCCCGAGCCGTTCTGGCCCAGGATCGCGACGCACTCGCCCCGCTCCATCGTGAAGCTGACGCCTTGTAGCGCCGGCATGCGCCTGCGCGCGAAGCGTCCCGCGCGCTTGTCGCGGCGACGGAACTCCTTGCGGAGGTCGGTCACCTCGACGGCGGGGACGCCGCTGCGGACAGACGTGCCTACAGATGGTGGTACAGCGAAAGACGACATGAAGCTCCTTGTGAGACGAGAAGGGAACGGAGAACGAGTGGAAGCGCGCGCTTGGCGGCGGCCGGACCTAACGGCCGGCCGGAGTGCGCGTCTTCCTGTTCATCACGTTCGGGAGCAACATGGCTCCGGCACGATACGTGTTTAACCGGACAACGTCAAATCACGCAGCAGCCGGTGTGTCGTCGTCCGGGGCTTCGTCCGGTTGCGGCCGGTAGTCGTCGAGCCAGGCGACGATCTCCGGCTCGTGGAGCAGCAGCTCGATGACCGTGCCGCGCGGTTCCTGGTCCTCGCTCATCACGCCTCCTCGTCCTTCACGTCGTGGATCACGAACAGCGGTCCGCCGGTTTGCGACGGGAACCGCGACTGGGCGGTCAGTTGCTTGAGGTCGGGATACTCCGCGACCTCGGGCGACACGCGGATGCCCGCGACGATGTAGCGCACGGGCTCGTCCGTGTCGTTGCGGAGCTCGTGCGCTCCGTCCGGGCCGAGCGGGAAGTGCACGACCGCGCCCTCCTCCAGCTGTCGCTCGCCGGCGAACGTGCGCAGCGTCGGCCGCCCGCGGAGGAGGATCAGCAGCTCCTCCGACCCGTGGTGGAAGTGGAAGATCACGAAGTTGCCCGGGCCGAGCTCGTAGAGGCTCGCGCCGAGCTGCGGTCCGCTCGGGACGAGTCGCTTCGAGGTCCCGCCGCCGCCGGACCAGTCCTCCTGCTGCTCGCCCCACGCGTCGTCCCAGATGTTCTCGTCGCTCATGCCGGGGACTCTTGCAGACAAAGAGGCCATCTTCTGTCATGTGTACGAGATGCGCGCCACCCGGCTCGTATCGCGAGTCGCTCGCAGCCGCGGGGGTGCCGGTCGAGGCCGTTCGCGGCCCCGCCGGCGGCTACCGGCTCGCGGGCGGCTACCGGACGCGGCTCACCGGCCTGACCGCCGACGAGGCCGAGGCGCTGTTCGCGGCGGGGAGGCCCGGCGGCACGGCTGAAGCTGCTCGCGGCGCTGCCCACGGAGCTTCAGGAGCGCGCGACGCGCGCCTCGCGGCTCTTCCATCTCGACACGCGCGGCTGGTTCCGGGCCGAGGACCGCGTCCCGCATCTGCCCCAGCTCTCGGCCGCGGTGTGGCGCGGCTGCCGCGTTCGGCTCCGCTATCGCGAGGGTCGCGGCGTCGTGCAGCGGACGGTCGATCCGCTCGGGCTCGTGCTCAAGGGCGGCGCCTGGTACCTGATCTCCCGGCGTGTCGTGGGGATGCGCGTGTACCGCGTCTCGCGCATCGCCGCCGTGCGGCCGCTCGACGAGCTGTTCGAGCGGCCGGCGGGGTTCGAGCTCACGGCCTTCTGGGAGGAGTGGTCGCGCGCGTTCGAGCAGAGCCGGCCGACGGTCGACGTGACCGTCCGCGTCTCCGAGGACGTGCGTCGATTCCTCCCGGGCGAGCCGCGCATCGAGGCGGACGGACGGGTCGTCGTCGCGTTCGACGATCTCGCCGAGGCGCACCGCGAGCTGCTCCGTTTCGGCGCCGACCTCGAGGTTCTCGAGCCGGCCGAGCTACGCGACCGGGTCGGCCGGACGAGCCGCGAGGTGGCCGCGTTGTACGCTCTATAGGAGGGTTTGGGGGGACGGTGCTCGTCGGCACGGTTCGATGGTCGTCGTGAGGCAAGGACGCAGGGAGCCTCGATAGCGGGGTTCTATCGGGGCGACTGAGGACGCCGCATCACGGCGTCCAGCGGAGCGGGACGACACAGTCTCTGTTCCGCCAAGCCCTCCTGTGCTCGGTTGGGGCTTGACGTCGGTCCGACACCCTCGCTATAACGTGGCCAGGCTCCGCCTTCGCGGGCGGCGCCGAGGCGATGAGGCCTGAGTGCTCCTGCGGGAGTCCTTGGGCCTTTTTTTGTGCTGTTTCCCGACCCGAGGAGTGAGGATGAGTCAGCTGACCAAGTACAAGCTCGAGTACATCTGGCTCGACGGCTACGAGCCCGTCCCGAATCTCCGCAGCAAGACGAAGATCGTGGAGTACGCGGATTTCCCGACCCTCGAGGAGCTCCCCCTGTGGGGCTTCGACGGCAGCTCGACCCGCCAGGCGGAAGGCAGCAACTCGGACTGCGTGCTGAAGCCGGTCGCAGTGTTCCCCGACCCGGCCAAGGCGAGCGGCGCGCTCGTCATGTGCGAGGTGCTCCTGCCGGACGGGACGGCGCACCCGAGCAACAGCCGCGCGACGATTCCGGACGATCCGGCCACGTGGTTCGGCTTCGAGCAGGAGTACTTCCTCTACAGGGACGGGGTGCCGCTCGGCTTCCCCCGCGAGGGCTTCCCGCCGCCGCAGGGCGAGTACTACACGGGGGTCGGCTACAAGAACGTCGGCGACACCGCGCGCGAGATCGTCGACACGCACATCGACCTGTGCCTCGCCGCCGGCATCAACCTCGAGGGCATCAACGCCGAGGTGGCCAAGGGCCAGTGGGAGTTCCAGATCTTCGGGAAGGGCTCGAAGCGGGCCGCGGACGAGATGTGGGTCGCCCGCTACCTGCTCGTGCGCCTCTGCGAGAAGTACATGGTCGACGTGAACTTCCACCCCAAGCCGCTCGGGATGGAATTCGACTGGAACGGCTCCGGGATGCACACGAACTTCTCGACCGAGCACATGCGCGAGGTCGGCGGCAAGGAGTACTTCGAGGCGCTGATGGCCGCGTTCGACGACCACAAGCACGACCACATTGCGGTGTACGGCCCCGACAACCACATGCGCCTGACCGGGCTCCACGAGACGCAGTCGATCGACAAGTTCAACTACGGGCTCGCCGACCGCGGCGCCTCGGTGCGTGTCCCGCACAGCTTCGTGAACAACGGCTACAAGGGATACCTGGAAGACCGCCGTCCGAACTCGCTCGGCGACCCGTACCGGATCGCCGGGCGCATCCTGCAGACGATCGCAGTGGTTCCGCCGGACGTCTTCGGCACGTCGGACAGAGTTCCCGAGGAGGCGATGGCCTAGTAGGAGGATCTGGCGGAGCAGTCGTCGGCGATCCGGTTTACGCTCGGGAGACCGTGCCCTCGCTCTCGACGTATGCGGTGTTCGTCGCCACGTGTCTCGCGTTGCTCGCGATTCCCGGGCCCGCGGTGCTCTACATCGTCAGCCGCAGCATCGACCAGGGCCGTGCCGCCGGCCTGTTGTCGGTTCTCGGAGTCACGACGGGGACGCTCGTCCACATCGCCGCAGCCGCGATCGGCCTCTCGTCGCTCGTGCTCGCGTCAACGGTCGCATTCAGCGCCGTTCGCTACGCCGGTGCCGTGTACCTCGTCTTTCTCGGCGTGCGCCGGCTGCTCACGCGCGATTCGGAAGCGGTCGTCGAGGCGCGCACACCTCGGAGCTCGCGCCGGCTCTACACGCAGGGTTTCGTCGTGAACCTGCTCAACCCGAAGACGATCGTCTTCATCTTTGCCTTCATTCCTCAATTCGTCGACGTGAAGGCCGGTCACGTCGGGGTGCAGATCGTCCTGCTCGGGCTCACGCTCGCCGGGCTCGGGCTCCTGAGCGACGGCCTCTACGCAATCGTGGCCGGCTCGATCGCCGATCGCCTGCGCGGCTCACGTGCCGTGGCGCGCTTCGAGCGCTGGTTCGGCGGCAGCATCCTGGTCGGGCTCGGCGTGGCCGCTGCACTCGTCTCGCCGCACCGGTCGAGCTGAGTTGCGACCCGTCGCGGTAGCGCGCTAGGGTTCCCTCAGGACGTTCGCCGGTTGCGGCGAGCGCCGAGGCGATGGGGCCTCATGACTTCTTCGGAAGCCATGGGGCCCTTTTTTGTGGACAGGCAGAGGAGGAAGGGGACGTTGACCACCCTGACGCGCACCACGATCCGGGATCTCCGGCCCGCGGATTGGCCGGACGTCGCCCGCATCTTCGAGGAGGGGATCCGCACCGGCAACACCACCTTCGAGACCGAATCCCCGACGTGGGCGGCCTGGGACGCGGCGCACGTCGCAGGACATCGGCTGGTCGTCACGCTCGACGACGACGTCGTCGGCTGGGCGGCGCTCTCGCTCGTCTCGAGCCGCTCCTGTTACAGCGGCGTCGCCGAGCACAGCATCTACATCGCCGAGCGCGCCCGCGGGCTCGGATTCGGCCGGCAGCTGCTCGGCGCGCTGATCGCCTCGAGCGAGGCAGGTGGCTTCTGGACGTTGGAGGCGGGCATCTTTCCCGAGAACGAGGCGAGCATCGCCCTGCACATCGCCCGCGGCTTCCGCGTGGTCGGCGTGCGCGAGCGGCTCGGCTGCATGGACGGCGTGTGGCGCGACGTCGTCTTGCTCGAACGGCGAACGGCGGCAGAGACCGGTGCCTGAGCCCGCCGGCAACACGACTCTCACCTGCAGCTGCCCGACCCCTGTGCCGGTCGAGCGCGCGACGCGGAAGGGAGCGGCGCAGACGGAGTGCCTGCGCTGCGGCCTGCCGATCCCGCTCCGGCTGATGGCTCCGCGTCAGCCGAAGTAGATCGGCGTGCGG
>Ga0209638_1000591_pt1 | contig 23952 bp, 17 predicted proteins | sample BarGraNGADG00211_FD_184490 | JGI IMG/M metagenome (GOLD analysis project Ga0209638, IMG submission 184490) | Arctic peat soil microbial communities from Barrow, Alaska - Barrow Graham LP Ref core NGADG0002-211 (SPAdes) (version 2) | ecosystem: Environmental > Terrestrial > Soil > Wetlands > Peat...
CTAGCATTGTGAGGACCGAGACGCGGAGTCATTGCTATTCGTTCGGCCGGCGTGTGGTCGTTCGTCTTTCCGCTCGCCATGTTGCCCCCTTCGGCGTCAGTTATCAAGGCAGCTGCGCCGCACTTCTCCAGTACTAGTGTAACATCATTAACGAATTGTAGCCACAGGAAGGGGCCAAACAAGGAACATGACGGGCAGGCAATTCGCAGACGGCTGTCCGGCTCACAAATCGTTATCGCCACAGATGCTCATGTTATCAACTTCTCTGGCGAAATGATGCAACTATTATCCACCGCAAATGATGTGACTATTTTCCTTGACTCCACCCAGCGTGCTCGTCTACTTGTCTTACTGGAATATCTGCACAGAATACATAGGAAGAGAGAAAGAGAGACCAATCCCGAATAGCGCGAAGTGGAGTGCACAATGATACGAGCCGGCGGTTTGGATATTTTCATAAGTTACTCGCACAAGGACGATTCAGAAGATCGTCCACATGTACAGGAGTTTGTTGACCATCTCAGCCCGTTGCGAGGCAAAGGCATTATCCACGAAATCTGGACCGACAAGCGGATTCTTCCGGGGGACAATCTGGAATCTGAGATACGCGATCACTTGGAAGCCGCACATGTTATATGCCTCATGATGTCGTCGCACTATCTTGCTTCTTCTAGCTGCCAAGAGGAAGAACATGCAGCGTTTGAACTTCATCGTAGAAAGGGAGTGACGGTTGTCCCCGTGATCCTATCAGAATGCGGGTGGAAAGATGATTCCGAAATCTCAGACAACCACGCTCTCGTGTTGCCAAAAGATGGGACGCCAGTCGCTGAGTTCTCCAATAAAGATGCAGCATGGCAGGATGTCTACGACAGGCTGAAACCTCTTCTCGAGAAAGAGAACAGGATTCGCCAAATAGAGGTCAACAGGCAATTCAGAGATGATCTTCAGGATGTCCAGATACTAGGCGCGGCACATCCGCAGAAAGAGAAACTGGTGCTTGATGATATCTATATTCCTCCGGATCTCTTGAAGCACAATGGACAACGTGACCCTCAGGAGACCGTTAACCTGAATTCTCTCCTCAAGGACATTACACTCTATCGCAGAATGGTCATTGTAGGAGACTCTCAATCTGGAAAGACAACTGTATGCAAGAAGATATTCGAAAGACTCCGGGAGATTCACTATATTCCAGTCTATGTCCCAGCAGCAGAGACTCGTCTGAAGGGCACCATGGATAACATAGTGAGAAAGTATCTGAAGCTACAGTATGATGGATTGGACGACATGGCTGACGCACTCGAGGAGTGCAAGAATCGCATCGTTCCAATCATTGATGATTTCTATCTTGTGAATGACAAGAAACGGCGCATCCATGATTTGGATATCTACCCTTTGGCAATCATTGTAGTTGACGATATCTTTGCCCTTAACGTTGACGAACAAGAACTTGTAAGGTCGTTTTCACACTTCCGGATAAAGGAGCTCAAGTCGTCGCTCCGAGCGGACTTGATTACGAAATGGCTCAGCGTCAATAGTGGAGATTCAATCGACAAAGACTATGGGCTGCTCGACAAGACACGCCAGCAAATAGAATCCACACTAGGAAAGACTATTGGCAGGGGGATAATGCCTGCGTATCCGCTTTTCGTCCTGTCCATAGCTGTTGCATACCAAACATCCATGCAATCGATCGACCAAAGTATTTCATCCCAAGGGTATTGCTACCAGGTGTTCATCTCGGCGTATCTGTTGAAGCAGAAAGTAAAGACCGACGAGATCGACGCCTATTTCAATGTCCTAACCGAGTTTGCCTACTATCTAAGGAGAAGTAGGAACCACGACATTCCGATCGACGAAAGAGATGAGTTTCTCGAGACTTACCTTCAGAAGTTTACTCTCCCCGTTAGTCTAGAAGCGCTTTGGAAGAACCTAGACCCCATCGTTTCCATGAACAGCTTGGGCTGTTTTTCCTTTAGGTATCCATATATCTACTACTTCTTTGTTGCGAGATACTTTGCGGAGCATTTGTCAGCACCTGATAGCAGCAAGAGTGAAGTTAAGACGATACTTGAGAACCTCCATGTCGAGGAAAATGCATATATTGCCATCTTCCTTGCTCATCACTCTAAAGACCCGTTCATTTTGGACACTCTGAGAGAAATATCATCACATCTCTTTGGGGGTTTTGGGAATGCAACGTTAACGAAAGAGAATGTGCAGTTCCTGGATGAACAAGCGAATACTATTGTCGAGGCATCGCTACCCCCCGCTGACTCTACTCCCGCTACTGCTAGGAAAGAGCAACTTCAACGTGAAGACAAAACAGAGGAGTCTGCCCAACGAGGCAGTAACGTTGACGATTCTGGTGATCAACTGGAAAAGGATCTGAGAAGAAGTATCAAGACTGTCGAAGTAATCGGTTCAATTATGAGGAACCGAGCTGGTTCGCTGCCAAAAACTGAATTGGCGGCAATGTACAAAGATGCAGTGAGTGTACATTTGAGAATACTGTCGTCGTTCTTTGACCTCATCAAGAAGAAAGAGAACCAGCAGGAAATGATTGAGTATCTATCGAGGAGACTCGAAGAATTTTCGAAGAGAAGTACTCAGCAGGACAATGTGTCGAGAGAAACGGCTATTGACAAAGACAAGCTTACGAGAGCTGCCAGCATGATTTTCTGGAACTTGAACTTCTTTACCGTCTGGGGCTATATTGAGAAAGCTATTTGGTCAACCGGATCATCCTCATTGCTAACAATTTCCGATCAGGTTTGTGATGAGATGAATACACCGGTTGCATTTCTGATCAAGCAAGGCAACCGGATGTGGTATGGAAAGAGTCTCCAAGTAGACGATATGGTTGCAGAAGAACGCGAACCGACATTCTCAATTGTGGCTGACAGAGTTATGAAGATGATGGTAGCCGAGCATTGCTACTATCACCTTATCAGCTACCAAGATAGACAGAAGATTGAGACTCAACTCAAGCTTCATGCCAATCACAAGGATCCCATAAGCTAACACTGACGTGTGACAAGACATATCGCCTCAATATCTAACTCCAGCGGCCGTTCGCACCATAGGTGGATATCTGCAAGGAAATGACGAAACGACAAGTACTGGTGCTTTTGATGCCATGAAACGATGCGGTTCTTTCACTTGTGATGTATCTTACTTCTGTCTGATTCCAGGTACTTCCCTATTCGAACTTCTTGTGGAGTCTGAATTCCGTGCCATCTGTGAAGTGGATGTAGCTGTATCGGACAGTGAACATCCCGCCCTTTGCAGCTAGGGATTCATACTCTCTTCTGATCGGCATCGTACAGGCTAAATGTCAAGTCTGAAGTGGAAGTGACGGACGATTTTGGCTTGATCGTCCGGGTTCCACCCAAGTCTACTTCGGTGGTCTTTGAGCCGGAAGGGTTAGAGATGTCAGCGTAATCCCGTACTTGTCGACAGTCTTGTTTCCAAGGTTCTTGATGCTCGCGGTCATGGTCATGTTCACATAGGTCGCCCACGCGTTGGGCGCGTTCCCTGCGGTCATCGCGCTCGTGGGACGAGTCGTCGAGCTCGATCGCGAGAACCGGCGCGACGGTATCCCCGGTTCAGAGAACGAAATCGACGACCTTGGACCTGATCCGGTTCTCGTGACGGAGATAGGATTCTGTTCCCTTCTGAACGTACACGAGGCTGGCAAGCGGAACCTGGGGAAAAATGTAGTACTTCGACCCGTCCACGGCTTTCTCGAGAACGCCAAAGAACGACCGCTCTGCAGGCGTCATGACGGCTCGTCGCAAAGCGTACGGAAGGTTCTCAGCGTCTGACGAACGGGCGGCTGGACCGCGGACATACCGCTTCAGGGCTCCAATCGCGAGCAACACTACAACCAAAAAGGCGATCGGGACAATGAGTTCTGACAACTGCTTGGCAAGTGCTTCCATGCTTGCACTCCTTTAAGAGTACGGAACAGATGAATAATAGCACTCTTCGTCAAACTGGCGAATCAGGGCATGCGTCGAGAGCGCCGTGCAATCATCTCTTGGGCATCCAAAATTCCAATGCCAGCCTCCTGTGGCAGTTTGCGACAATATATTAGCCACCTGGCAAGTTGTTTTGCATCTTTTTATACCCTCTTTGTGCATCCAATTAGCGTGAAACACGCATGACTACTGACGTGCCAGACTTTGTATCACCCATATACTTGAAATAGGAGCACGCATGGTGTTCCACAAAGCAGGTAGATGCAGAGCAAAAAGGAGGATGACGTATGAATGACAGAGTACCGCAGTTTGAATGCGAGTCGGACCTGACCATCGTCTGCCCAACATGTCATGCGGTTATCAAGGTCACCGAATCGGTGGCGGATCTACTGACCAGGTCGATGCGTCAGGGGTATGAGGATCGACTGGCGCTGGCGGCGAAAACAGCTGCCACACTTGAAGAAGCTGTGCTCGCCAAGGAGGAGGAGGCAACCGTAGCCCTGAAGAGTGTTGAGGACCAGGTCGCAGCAAGAGTCAAAGAGGAATGCTTGCAGATTTCTGTGCGAGAGGTAATCAGGATAAGGGGTGAGATGAAAGCAGATCTCCAGCAACAGAAGCAAGAGGCCTGCGCTCTCCAGGAGGAACTGAGAGAGAAGGACGCCAGAATCGCCGAGGTGGAGAAGAGCCGGCTGGAACTGCTGAAGAAGGAAGGCGAACTCGAGAGCGCAAGACGGGAGATGGATCTCGCCGTCCAGCAACGGATCAACGAGGGACTGGCAAAGGAGTGCGAGAAGTACCGCATTGCAGCAGAGGCGGCGGCCAACAGCAAGGTCGACGGCCTGCAGCAGGTCATCAAGGACATGCAGCAGAGGCTTGAGAAGTCAGAAAAAGACCAGGCCGACGCCGTGCGCACAAAGATGGAACTTGACGCCAAGACGCGTGAACTGGAGATCAGCATTGAGAAAGGCGTGCAGGAGAAGCTCTCGGACGTCCAGGACAAGGCCTCAAAGGCGGCAGAGAATGGGATGAGACTTCGCGTACAGGAGAAAGAACAAATCATCCTTTCGCTGCAGCAGAAGATCGAGGAGTTGGGAAGGAAGGCAGGCCAGGGTTCACAGCAGCTGCAGGGAGAAGTCCTGGAAATCGATATTGAGAAGATGCTCAGGGAAAATTTCCCAGAGGACGACGTAGAAGCCGTACCAAAGGGCACGCCGGGCGCCGACGTCCTGCAGCGCGTCATGAGTTATGAAAAGCTCCTGGTGGGAGCGATTGCCTGGGAGTGCAAGAATACGCAAAACTGGGTCCAAGCTTGGATCGACAAGCTGCGTACCGACCAGATGAATGCGAAGGCGGACCTGGCAGTGCTTGTCACGTCCGCATTGCCGAAGGGCATCGAGATCTTCGGAATGAAGGACGGCGTGTTCGTCGTGCGACCCGATGCGGCCGTGCCGGTCGCCGTTGCACTGCGCTGTTTCCTCATCAAGCTGGGGTCGGAACGGCAGGCGGAGAATGGGAAGGAAGACAAGAAGGAGCTGCTGTACCGTTACTGCATGGGGAACGGGTTTCGCCAGAAAGTCCAGACTATCATAGACGCGTTCCAGTCGATGGAGAACGAGCTGAACACAGAGAGGACGGTCATCACAAAGCAGTGGAACAGGCGCAAGACTCAGATCGAACGGGTGAGGATGGCAGTCGTGACGCTCTCCAGCGATCTGGACTGCATCGCCGAACGCAACAGCCCCCGATTTGAGGCCCTGCAACTGGAAGCGCTGAACGTAGAAGTTGAGGAGAACAACGCCATCGACGCCCCGCACAGAGAGGAAGACCACCTGTAGAACACTCGGCTAGCCTCTGCGTCTCTCGCAGACGGCAAGAAGGAACCGGGGGCCGGAAATATTTCCGGCCCCCGGTTTATTATTCGTGCACGCTTGCGCTCGGCAACAGTTGCGGATCGATGCCAGCGGCCAACCAGAACCGGAGGTGCGCACTTGGATTACTGTCGGGCTGGCACTCGCCTCGCAACCAGGCGAAGAACAGTCTCCATTGCCACGGGTCTGGCGACGTCTCGAAGACCGCAGGATATTTACGTTCGTCGCCAAGGATCTTGTGAAGTGCGCCGATGAACTCGTACACATCTGGCACGTTCACGAAACCGCTTCCCGTAATACTCTTAGGGAACAACCGCGTGGCATAGTCTCGGTAAATATCACGCAGCACAGCGGGGTCGAACGGACCCAGTTCTCTTGCCAGCAACGCGTAGGACCACGACGAGACGGCAGAGACACACGTGGGGCTTTCTATGACCGGCAGGTCACCGTCTCCTTCGGCGGTCTTCTTGTCGTGCAACGCTGCCGTGAGAGTGCGAAACTCCGCACTGGTCGTCGGACAGGCGCGCAGCTGACATCCATGAACGGAGCAGGTGAAAGCCAGTGGCAGCTGGTGCGAGAGGTGCCAGTAGGACTCGCCGTACAAGCTCTGTTCAGCACGGGCGCACTGCGGACACCAACGAGTCTCATGAGTGCCGACGCCGAAAAAGAGCGATTTTGCCCCCGCGTACGCAAGGACTTGCCTGTTTCGGAGCACGTGCTGTCGGGAGCCCCAATGGAGGAGGGCGTCACGCTCACTGGGCGTCCGGAACGCGCACATATACGGGATCATCGACGTGTGCCACAGCAGATCAGCGGCATCGATGCCGAGTCCGTCCCTGAGGTTGTCGGCAAAGCCGGTCAGCCACTCGTCCATTGCCGAACGGTAGAACTTTGGAAGACGGGCGATGTCGGCAGGGACATCATCTTTGGCATTGTGCGCCGTCCTCTGGCCCCAACGCGCGATGACGCTCGCCAACGTCTCGTCCGGATATGGAATCGGCCAGTAGTCCAGTCTCGGAAGTGAACCTGAAGAACCCGTCATCCCTGCTACCTCTTCTCCATACCGTGATAGTCAGTACATCGTTTCGCGGTGTACCGACTCCAGGCGCAGTGTAGCAGGAGATGCACAGGGACGCCAGCGGCCTCTCTGTAGTGACAAACCGATCCCGTGATAAAATATAGTTATGCAGACAGCAACAGGTGTGTTGGAGAATGCGGGCACCATACGGAACGCGGGCGTCCATCGGGAGTCCGGACGGGTTACGTATTTTCCTATTCCATACAGCGGCGAATCGTTGCGGAGCCTCCTGGGACGATATCTCCTTCGCACAGGAGAGTGCCTGCATTCATCGTCCTTCGGGCTGGCGGCATCGGGATCGTGGCTGTCTCCCATGCCACGCAACATCCGCGGCATGGCGGAACGCCTGGACCCATCATGGGGCTTCACGGTGGAGAATCTTGTGGTCGAACACACGCTCCTTCCATACATCACCGCGTTTGCACCGGAGCCGGTGCGCCGTGCCATTGGCAGCGATGCCGTCGGCGAACGCTCATGCTACCGGCGAGGTGTCCAGTACGGTGCCGCGGCTCCCTTGCCGTCCGGCTGGAGATTCTGTCCGTTGTGCCTTGCTTCGGATCTCGCCACGTATGGAGAAGCTCATGAACATCTTGAACACATGATCCACGGCGTCACAGCGTGCGCAGTTCATGGTGTCCGCTTCGTGACAATCGGCAACCGTGGTCTGGGAGCCATCCACTTGCCTCAGCCGCCCAGCATCCTGCAAACAGCAAGACAGCATGCAAACGACGAAACAGTTGTGGCAACGACCGTGCAGCAGTCGATAGCGCGCAGGAGCGCATGGGTGCTCGAGCGCGGGGACGCACTCTCGTATGGCGCTCTGCAGGCAGCGTTACGCACGGTCATGGGAAGCAGTGCGTGCGGCTTGAAATGCAAAACCGCCGGGTTCGCGTCATGGCTTGCTCTCCACGACGTCCCGGCGGTTATTTTAACCGTGCCTTCCTATCTCGACACGCTCATCGCGTATCTTGTTGATAACGTCCCTTGCAGATGGCCTCCCTCCACGGCACTGGTGGTCGCGCTGCTCGAGTATCTCCGGATTCCCATGGAGACACTGCTCGCTTCGACGGCGTCTGGCAGGAGCTAACCGTACCCGACGAGCCGGTTCTCCACTTCATCAGGTTTCTCTCCTTCGTTCAGGACGAGGTCTGTTCGCGAACCAGGATCGCAAGAGCCTCATACGTAATGTCGGAAACGCTTGCTCCGAACTCCGCCGCGTCGACTGCGCGTTCCGCGATGGCAAGTGCATCAGCACGGGAGACTTTATGTTTCATGAGCGTCTTTGCGACTTGCTCCATGTTCGTGCGCATCGCCTTGTTGCGATGGGGTCGCGGTGATCCGGCAGTATGAGATGCGGTCCACGAGCTTCCGGTGGCGCCTGTTCCGGGAGTCGACGCTGTCGCATCTGCTTGTTGCGACGCCGAGGATGGCGTATCTGCTGCATGTGGCGCCGGCGCTTCATGTTCAGCGCTATCGGTTTGCGATGGTGCGAACCATTTCCGGTATGATGTCTCGATGCTTGCCGGTGTGACGCAGGGGAGCTGATAGTCCAGAGCATCTCCCTGAGCGCGGCGCCAGAGCTGGATGATGGATCCTGGAAACCGTCCAGTCGTCCTGTCGAAGGCGTCGTACATGGCGTCGTCGATGGCAACTCTTGAAGGAGTGACCTGATACTGAGAGATTCGGTCGATGAAGTTCCTGAACTCCCAGTCGGACAGGGCGCCGATAGTGATCATTCCCATACCTTTGGACCGTCGCTCGAGATAACGTTCTGCTTCGAGATATGGAACGAGGTCGGGAGTGCCAACGAATGCAATCGGGATTCCCAGCGAATTCACCAGGGACGTCAGAAAATTCATCACGAGCTGTGCGTCCTCACTGCCCTTGTGGGGATGAAAGATCCTCTCGATCTCGTCGATGACGAGAATACCGATGTCGTTGCAGCGGATCTTGTCTGTCATCTCGTGGATGCCCTGTTCGATCGAGTCATGGCTGGCATCCGCTTTGTCTGCTATGGACTGGTTGTGCAGAGCCTCGCTGAGCGCGTGAAAGAAGGCGTTCACGATGCCAGAGCGGGATACACTGGACGGGCATTCGAGGTAGAGGTAACCAATTCGCAGTCCGACGGCGCCAGGAGGAGCGCCATCGTTGAACGGGACTGGCTGATCCGGCACGGCCACCTCCAGAGCTCTCCGGATCGCGGTCGTCTTGCCGCTGCCGCTGGGACCAATCAACGCGAAACCTAACTGTGCGCTCTGCTGAACCCGGGGTGCATGGAGTGCTATCGTTTCCGAGAATCCGGACACGTACTCCGGATCAAGAGTGTTTCGGTGAGAGTAGCCGGCAATCAACGAGTCGCGTACTGCGCGGTAGATGACGAGATCACTCTTCAACGGAAGGAGAATGCTCTCGACACGAACCAGGATGTCCTTGCGTTGCTCATTGGTAAACTTGGAGACACTCTTCGGCCATTTCGGGAGCGATTCGAACGGGTTCTTGCGGCTGTCCAGCCTCAAAACGGGGCCGAGGATGTGCCGACGCTCGACCAGTTCGGGAAGAACACTTCTACGTTTTGCGGCCATGACGAATCTCCTTGTGCTTGTTTACGGCTTGTCCATAGACATCATTTGCAGCAAGAACTTCGACTGTCGGTTCCGGCGCGTCGGCATACTGTTCCTCGCTCTTGCCACCGTTCTTCGGCGACAGTTCGGCGGATGCCAGTGTGGCACGAACCTCGGCAGAGATGTCCGCCACGAGTTGGTTGTATTTCTTGGTGCTCAGCGTGACTGCAAGCTTCTCGTTATAGCTCCGGCTGACAGCGTTGTTGATGATGGACTCTATGGCGTCGAGGTCAGCGTCGACACGCGGCTTGACGGCTGCTTCTGCGATGGAAATCTGCTCGCGGTCGTGCTGGTCCATGAGTTCCTGTTGGAGCAGCGGTGTGGGAGTCGGATATTGATCCGTCTGCTGCGTTCTGCAGCGGACGAGCGGCGTCGACGGAAGACGACCGACATAGACGAGTTGCGTGATATCGCGCGGATCGACGAACAGCCGGACTACGGGAGTCTGTTTGCTCGTCGTTGGGTTGGAGAGACTCAGGATTACTGCGGCCTCCGCGGGATCGTTATGTGCATCCTGCGCAGTGTCAGGGACGTAGATAATTTTGTGCCATTTGACGCCCTCGCGCGGGACGTCCGCTTCATACGAGGGGAGGAGAAGCCTCCTTGCGATGTCCGGTGCGATCGACGTCAATCCGCCGCCCATGTTCGTGATAGCCCATTTCCAGAGCTCGGTCGGAATCGGCAGGATGCCTGCCTCACGCATTGCTGCGGACCGCTTGAACGCGCTGTGGCAGTCGATGTTGTATCGGTGGACGGCATGCGCGATGTATTTCTCGGTGTCCGTCACGTCCAGGACACCGTTTGCGGCAACAGTTCCCGAAGCGGAATACAGCGGGTGTTTCCTGATCCTGCCAGCCGTGTGCATCTGGATGATGAGATCAGCAATGTAACGGTTGCGGTTCTCAACCTGTGCTTTGTAGTCTCCGCGGTTGACCGGAGCATTCTTGATTTGAATTCCGAGACTCAGGCACATCGACTCCAGATCATGGGCGATCGCCGCGCCATTGTCCGAAAGGATGCACTGCGGGACGCCGACCATGTCCGGTTCGTCGGGAGACATCGGTACGCCAAACATCTTGTTGATGGGGATTTTCGACGTAATTGCATTGTACAGTGTGAGGCGAAGCGCTTCGGCCGACTCGGCGTCTGTCAGTGCGGATCCGACGATCGCATGTGTGCACGTATCAACTAGAAGGCAGAGCTTCATGCGCGCGAGTCTGTCGGAAGTCAACTCGACGCCCTTCAGGTAGAAATCGAGAGGTGTCGAGTCAAACTGGTACTCCATGCCGGGTGCAAGGGGGCGGACGCCAGGGTTATTCCCCGTCCGCGCACGCACGGAAGTATTGTACCTCTGCTTGCCGAGCCGTATCTGCAGGATGGCATTGCTATCATAGACGGAGTGGAACGCTATCCTGATCTGCTCTTTGCTGAAGACACACAGGTCCTTATCTTGGTCCTCATCTGCCATCACGTAGCCGTTCTTGTCGGTATGTATTCCCGGATAGAGATGACGTTGTACGTTCTCGACAGCGGCATTCAGCGTCATGCCGTCCTGCTGCGCATACTCGCCGTACACCATCTGCGCGATCCTGATGCGAAAATCGTCGGTCATCGGGACGCCGTTCTTGACATTCGGAAGCGTGCGGTGCGGTCCCACGCGCTCCGTGCAGTGGCGATGTTTTCCCCTAGTGCCGCAGGCGTCGTAGTGGGGGAGGATCGCGGCTTCGACAAGACCGTGCTTCAGGTATCGGAGAACGAGTTTCAGAGCCGTTTGTGGCGAGATCTGCAAGTCCGCGGCGATCTTGGCGACAGCAGAGCGGCGCTCCCATCGGTTGAACAGCTGCAGAAGAGACTGTTCCTGGACGTGCGGTGCAAACCGAGTCCAGTAGTCCTTCAGGTACTTGTTCTCTGTGGCGGTGTACTGTTTCTCTGTGGCGGTGTGCTGGTTGTCCGCGTTGGGCGACTCCTCCCTCAGGAACCGTTGTCTCCATGGGTCCTGCTCCTGGATAACGAACTCCTTGAGCGTCAGCTTTTTCTGGAGATCGCTGAGGGGGAACATCGCTGGCATTTCGTCGTGGTCGAGCCGAACCCATGCGACCCTATCGGTCGGGGGATCCACCAGCACGACCCGATAGCATTCGGGCTTGTCACCAGTCGTAGTCGTTTTTGCAACAATCGAGAGCCTCGTAATGGCAGGTATTGTGTTCACACAGCCTCCTTTTGCTGAATGGTGGGGATGTTTTTGAGAACGACATTGCACGGGAGAATTGTGGAGAACGGGCGCTTCATCTGGATGGCGATCCTGTGACTGTCGACGAGTGCCACAAGCGCATAAATGCCAGTCCCAGTCTCGCAACCGGCCGCATCTTCGACGGATCGCTCGAGAACGTTCAAGGGGGTCTCAGGACTACTCGCGATTGCCTCGAGCAGCAGTTCCGCCATCGTCTGGCACTGTGCCGTCGTGATGACTTCTCGTGCAAGTTGCTTCCGGCACGACGCGAAGTACTGTACGTTCTGGAGATATGCATGGTTGACGTCGGCATCGGTCACGACCGTGCAGCGAACCCCCATCGCGTCCCAGTAGGCTTTCAGGATTGCGTGCGTGGCACAGAGGCGGGGATTATTTTTGAGTTTGTCCTCTTCGGCGACCAACCGTGCTTCCAGGTGCTGGATGCCTCCGACGGAGCGTACGACGAGGAAAGCAGTCGACAGGATGGCCGGCCTGTGCGTCTTGGAGTCCAGCGGACACTGCACATGGTACGCATCGGAGATCTGCGCCGCCTGCTCAACGGAGAGCTCGAGCGGCCAATCCTCGTAGATCCCGATGGTGCCTTCTTCTCCCTCTTCCATGAGCATGGCGCTCAGGATCAGGTCATTCTTGCTGTGGATCAAACGCTCGCTGTCCAGGGATGGACGCCGGGTGTGGAATCCGGACTTGTGCCCGTGGTACACTTTCTCATATGGTTCATAGTCGGCGCCGGTGCCGCGAGCGGCAGGGTCGAACGGGGGCCAGTTGACGGTTGGAGCCGGTGTCTTTCCTCTCATCGCTTCTCCCTTCTGTGAGGGGATCTTGTCGTTTGGAAGCGTCCTGTCCGTTGTCGCTGGTGCGAAACGGTCATCGGAAAGCACATGCCTGGAGTACGTGCGGTTGCGGCTGCAACGTGCGTTCGAGGCTTGGCGGTGCATGTTCTGGTTTGTGTCCATCTAAATCAACAACCTCCCTTTCATGACATTGTGGTATGTAGTAAAGCAGTAAGGAACATGAGAGCATAAAGAAACACGTCGCTTCTTCCAGCGTCTATTTTGACCGCCGGGACAAGCAACTTCTACAGCGTCTTGCGACGCTACAGCCCGTGCGCGTAGTACCCTCAGGGGAGGTCTACCTCCTCGTCAAGCGCACGTTTCGCATACAAAGCGCGAAGTACACGTACAGTTGAGATTAGCCGACGCTCGTGCGTCGAAATCTCATCCTACATTATAGCACAGTATTCCTTACTGCAAATAGCAAATAACTCTGCCGTGTGTCGAACGGGTTTTGTGAATTGTGTGCCTACTGCCGCCACGCGAAATCTGTGATACCCTTCTTGTGGTACTCTGGAAGGCAGGGATACCGTAGCTGCCTGGGGGATGTGTGTTGATGGGCTGTATGTCCAGGAGAGTCTGCAGTGGAGAATGAGCGGTATGAAGCGGTGAAGTCGGTGACAGTGTCCGGCGCCTATGACGGGCTGGTCGATCGCGACACGGGCAAGCGTGTCGAGGCAGTCGATGCGTTCGTTGCAGTCCTCCAGGAGCAGAAGATCAAGCCGGCAACCATTACCCAGCGCGTCTACGCCATTCGGCGCTTCCTGGAATACTGTGCTCGTATGCGCAGAAATCCTTGTGACTCATCATTCCAGCCTCTTGCTGGCTACATCGTGGATGACGAGATTCGCAGGATGCAGGGCAAGCAGGGAAATGCGGATGTACTTCAGAAGGAAGCATGGCGGCACGCCCGCGAGACGTCGCGTCAGTTGTTGCAATACGTCGCCTCCGTTCGCGATGGAACCATCCGGGACGATTCTGGGTATCAGGCGTGGAGTCGCGTCGTGGAAGCTCTGGCTGCTGCAGGCATCCAGAAGCCGGTCCGAGGTGCGGTCCCGTCATCGGCCCGAGCGAATCGTTCAGGCGAGCAGCGGTGGCTTCCGGCATTTGACGAATTTGTTCCGGTCGTGGCACGTATGCGGGATCCGCGCACCCGGGTCGCTGCCATAGTCATGTACGCGACACAGCTGGACAAGGAAACGATTGTCTCCGTTCGACTGGATGACGTGCGACTGTCACCAGACGACAGGGCGGCCGTCCTCAATGTGCGGGGAGAGGTTGCGTTTGGGGGACGGACCGTGCTGGAACTACCGCAAAACGTTATGGTGAAAGTCGAAGAGAATGTCCGAAGGTATGGCGAGAAAAGTCAATGGCTTCTCCCAACGTATGATCCCGGTCACGTCGGCGATCCGATGAGCGCCAGCGGCGTCATGCACATGATTACGGAGGAGGCACGGCTCCAGGGAATCTCGATGACGTGCCGCAGCATCCGCGTGGCGGGAGCCGTCGATGCGCTGAAATCCCGTCATGAGCCCGTGGAGGACGTTCTGCAAAGACTGGGCGGCGATCGGTGGAAGGGAGAACTCAAGAAGGCCGTGCGGGACATTGGGTGAGGATGTCGGATGGATTGATGTGACTCAAGGAACTCCTGCACTGTCAACGGCCTAGAAAGAAAGTGCCCCGGGGCGCTGAGCCGACCGGGGCTTGGATAACTATCTTATACAGGTCAATCTCTTTCTTGTCAAGTGTACTGTCGTCACAATGTCAGAAGTGCCAATTGACGGTGTTTGCCGAAACTAGGCATTCTCTTGGATCCGCTGCCAGTCATCCGGGAATCCCATCTGCTGCATAACGTCGGCAATGCTGATCGCGTCCAGTTGTGGTTCAAGCGCCCGGAGATGCTTGTTCACCTCGCTACACAACTGACGTACCGAGTCTACCGGAAGCAATGCTCGCAAAATCGGCAGAAGGCAGAATACTCTTGTATGTCTGTCATAGTATGTGCAAGAGTGGGTTGCAGATTGGCCCGTGAGACGGTCCCATGGTGTCGTCGGCGCACTGTGACCGTCAGCTAGTCTGAACTCGTACAGTCTGACGCCATGGGCGCAGTAGTTGCGGAACAGTGTCAAGATCACCAATTGCTTCCAGAGGATGCCAGGCTTCGAATCGAATCTGACAGACACTTTCTGGCGATCCTGCATATGCATACACCGGTAGAACTGTGTCGTTGTCCCCATAGTCAGGATGTTCACCAGAACCCACGGGGGAAGGTAGCCGTATTGGTCCATGTAGTGCTTGATACTCGAGTTCTGCGTACCCAATGCCTCACGGATGTTCTTGTCTACGGTCTCGATCATCTTAATGGCGTAGGTACGGGTGAACGCGGCTGGAGCTCCCGAGGGGCTTCCTTTCCACTTCTGCTCTGTCATCCACGCTGGCGTGTGCCATTGGGGATCGGGCTTTGAAGCGTCGACAGGAAGAGGCACTTCCTCGAAATTGGCGCGATCGAGGTACGTAGTATGAATGTGCCCGTATCGTTTGGCAAACTCATATGCAAGAATGGACTTCACCCGGCGTTCCGACTCGAGAATCGCTCCAAAGCACGACTTGCGCAGGGCTGTATCGAAAGTGAACAGACTAAAGATCTCTTCAAAGCTCGCACGAGGCTTGTAGACATCGTTACCCCGCTCATCCTTTCGAAGGACGAACAGGAGTTTGTAGCCGTTAATGACGTTATAGTAACTGTCGTCACACAGTGCGCGCATCGCCGTGTCGATGTCGTCAATGTGGAGCCCGCGGATCCGGAGCAGTTCGATCTGCTCATCGTACGTCTTGAAGACCTTATCAGACATGGGCGTTCATACCCCGGTGCCGCCTGCCAGCACCAATGACATCTCTCAGGGCGCTGCATGACAGCACGGAAGCTTCGGCAGTACTCCCATCACTGAGGGCTCCGCAGCCCGTCGCCCTGAGAACGCGCGTAGACAACCGCCCGTATTGGCTGCCCCAATCGCATTCCTCGAATGCGTCAGTGTCAGTACTTGTGTCCATCTTCAGTCAGGTCTCCAGTCCCGTACGCGCAGAGAACCTCTGCTTGCTCAAAAACTATCATTGTGGCAGCTTCCTCGCTGTCCAGCCAGTAGTGGTAACGGCGCAGCAGGTTCTCTAGATTGACGCAGATGTCAAGCTTCACATCTCTCCGAATCGTCCTTATCTTCTTAGCCCTCAAGATCGGCTTCAAGTTCGGACTTGAACGTAGCATAAGTCTTCTCGCGAAGCGCCTTGAAGAATAACTCATAGCTGATGGGCGACAGGAACTTGAAATGGTACGTTGTGCCCAGTCCGAGCCCGTTCAGTGTGTCGAAGTGTAGCCTTGCGGCGGACAGCTTTGCTTTGTTCTCATCGCAAAGGTCATCGTTAACCTTTATTTCTACACAGAGAACGTCATTGCCTGTCTTGATGAAAAAGTCCGGATTGAAGCTTCCCTGCTTTGGATGTTCTCCCTTTCGCCACGTATATGGGATAGCATAGAATCCGACATTGGTAGACTTGATCCACGCATCGATTGCCTTTGCATTCTCCTCTTGCACCAGCATGCTCATGAATTCATACTCTGGCTTGTAGTCAGCTAGCGACACGTTGACAGGAGTCTTGAAGTTGTATGTGTTGGAAACCTTATTGATCACTCTCACCTGCAACTCGGTGTCGGCCGACAACTGTCGCAGCAACCCCACATCAGAATCGGTGCCCAGGCTCAGACTATTTTCGTCCAAGAAGACCGCCCCTTCCGCGCGCAGCACACTGAGTGGAACACTGTGTTGTGGCAAATCCTTGGTGGCGACTTTGAACGGCTTTGTTGAGATTGGAGTAATGCGAGGGAAGGTACTCTTCTCTCTCTGAATGACCCCAAATGCCTGTAATGTCCTCAAGCGGTTCTCTTTGCTTATCATGCCGGAGGTATCACCGACTACGACAAGTGACTCGCGGATTTTGGCTACCAGCTTGTCACATGTCCATTTCTCGCTGTAGCTGGTTTCCACATCCTGGTCGAAGAGCAGGAGTCTGTTGTGTACATCGTTTGCAACATCCTCCACGGAGATCATCTCATGCTCAATAATCGTCGTCTGGGTCTTCTTCTGCCAGTCAATTCCATTGATACCCGGTTTTGCCACTACATATTTCGTGGTCGAGTTCTCAGAGACACTCTGTGTCGAGTAGGTAATAGGTTTGTTCTCGAGGAGCTTGTATTCCTGTTCTTGCGGATAGGTGCTCGTCTCGGTAACAGCTCGGTCGTAGTTGATCTGATCCAGCTCAAAGTCGTAGTTAATGTTCTTCTTGACATGATAGGTGTTAACTCGCTTCTCGATATCCATGACCTCGTCGACGAGATGCCGGATACTGCTGGACCACTTCTCATGGTTGAACACCGTGACAATCGGTTGAACACCGCTTCTGTACTCGTTTGGGATACGGAGTCCACGCCCCAGGACCTGCGCAATGAGCAGCTTAGAGTTGAACGCTCGCTCCTCGTGAGGGACGATCTGGAAGACGTTTTTGACGTCCCATCCCTCCGAGAGCATGCTGACTGACGCGATCCACTCAACCGGGTTGTTCTTGTCGTCAACCAGTCGAAGAAGTTGGACGTTCTTCTTGTGTTCCTCAGCAGAGGTGACGATCAGCACCTTGCCGGCCGCAATTTCCATGGTCGTTCTTTCCTTCTTGGCAAGGAACTCGATGAGACTCTTGGTGAGAAGCTTGCATGTACTGATGTCTTTCGTCACCAGGATTGTAATTGGTTTCACCAGGCGATAGGTGGTCTTGTTGGCAGCATGATTGGCGTAGATCTTCTGGAACTTCTCATCTTCTCCGCCAGGCATATCTTCCTCGACATAACTGATGGTCTTGACCACGCGGTTTTCAATTGCGCTACGGAGTGAATAGCGGTGAATAACGTCTGCGAAGTACTCATTGCCGATGTAGCACGTGCCGGAAACGTTGACGACATACCGGAAGCCATACTTCTCATCGAGGAGAAACCCTTTCCACTGCTTGAGATCTGAATCTAACTCGTTCATGAGATGGTGCGCTTCGTCATTGAGGACCAGCGTTCGGCTTCCCTTTCCAGTCAGGCTGTCCTCGATCGCAGATTTTGTATTGATGCGTGTCGCATGGATGTTCTCGATGCAGATGTCGCCTCTCTCAATTGTTCCGGTCGCATTGACAATGCGAGGGTTGAGGATCTTGGCGTTCTCTGGCAGGACATCCTTGAGCATCCGGTCACCCGAGAGGGAGCGGAATTTCTCCGTGAGCCCCGTTTCTATCGTGATGGAAGGACACAAGACAAGAACCTGGTCCGCGGCCCCTTCTGCAAGAAGGATGCGTGCGATGCCATACATCACGTAGCTCTTCCCTGTGCCTGTCGCATGATCGATGGAGCACGATAGGCAATCCGGCAGTTGGAGCGCGTTGGTGAAAGCCTTCAGGGAACTGTACTTCTCCTGAAGCTTCGAATTGGCTTGGTAGTTCTGTGTAGCCAATTCCTCGGTGTTGAGGTACTGCCCTCCCAAGAAATACCGAACCGTTTCACGAATTGCGTCCGACTGGTATTCGCGCGTTCCGCAGAGCGCATCGAGAAATGGCTCGTACTTGGAGAGATCAAGCGTTTTCGGGTCATAGTTCTGCGAAACGTGAAGGACCAGATCCTCGTTACGAAACGTCTGCTGATCTTTCATCGTCACTTACCCTTGCCTTTGGCAAAGTCAGACAGCTTCTTGACCTCGCGTTTCTCGTTTCCGAAGATGTCGAGATAGATGATCATACACTGCCCGTCGATCTTGTCCGAGGCGAAACGCACCTCGTAGTCATTCTTCTTGAGATCTTCGGCATAGAAGACGTCGTCGAGATCAAACACCTCACCATCAAAATCGTAATCCAACATAATCATGGAAAGAGACTCGAGGTTGGCAAGCGTCATTGGCTTCTTCGAAATAACCCTGCTTTCGAATGTCGTGATGGCAATGACGCACTCCTTGGATCCTTGGTTCAAGAGATCGGGGTCCTTGACCTTCGCGAGAGTGTATGTACAGTCGACGGTCGGCGTTTGTACAAAGTCGAAACCAACGGCGTCTACGATGTTGTTGATGTCAGATTCGCTCACGGGCTGCTTTAATTTTGAGAAGCCCCGTCTGTGAATCTCGTCGATAATGGAGTACGGGATGCGGAGGATGTAGTACTTCACGCCGTCAAACTCAATATAGTCCTCGAGAAAAGCAACAGATCCGGCGGGAGCAATGAGGAAGAGGCGAGATCTGATCTTCTTCCCCAGTGCTGCGTGCAGCTGCTCAACGAAGGTCTTGTCAACCATGGCATTCTGATGCTCCTGATAGTTGAAGACCATGACACTTGCTTCGCCGAGGTGGCCGTCGAGCGCAAGACCACCGATAACGTGTTTGTCGTCGTGGCACTGAAACAGAGTGAGGGCGAACTGACGGTACTGCTCCCACGGGAGTTCCTTGAGTGCTTTGTAGTCATAGAGTCCGGCATTGTATAGGGTAAAAGGCTTTGACGGCTTGCCATATTGCTTCTTCTTCTGAGGGTCATTCAGATCCTTACTCTGAGCGATGTTCAGAAGCCGCTTTTGCATGGTATAGATCGCAAATTTGCCGCAGTCTACGCCAATCCAGCGCCTGCCAAGCTTCTCCGCAACTGTAGGAGTCGTCCCTGATCCGGCAAAGCAATCAAGAATGAGGTCGCCAGGGATGGATGAGGCTTCGATAATGCGCTTGAGGAGAGCCTCGGGCTTTTGGGTAGGATACCCCGTGTCTTCAGCAAGCGCCAAACCAAGCGATGGAATATCGTTCCAGACATCTGATATCTTCTTCTTCTTAAGAAAGTACCCTTCCTTTGTCTTCTCGACGAAGTACTTGATCCTTATCTTTCCGTTTCTCGTCCTGTAGATGCGACCTTCCTTCTCCAGCCTCTGGATGTTCTCCTCGCCATAGTCCCCCTTCGGCAAGGTATAGTAGGACCGTCCTTCTTCGTCTACCGAAAACGAAGCGTCTTTCTCAGATATCTTGTCGTAGAAATAGAGTTCACTAACCAGGGGTAGTTGCCCACGTGAATATCGTAGGATTCTCTCATGTTTTGTTGCGAACTTGTAGCTACTCGGAGACTGAGGTCCCTCATATTGCCAGACTATCTCATTAACGAAACTTCGTTCTCCAAGCACTTCGTCCATTATCAACTTGACGTAGTGCCCCTTCTTCTCATCTAGATGCACGTAGATGCTTCCATTTTCACAAAGCAGCTCTCGCAGAAACACCAACCTTTTCCTTAGAGACTCCAAGAATGCTGCGCCTTCTATCTTGTCCTGATATGCCTTCTGATCTTGGCTTCCCTTGAACTCTTGTCTAGTAGCGAACGGAGGATCAATGTAGACAAGGCGAATACCAGATGTGCCATCAGCGTTCTTGAGCTTCCCCTCCTGCTTCATCTGAAGGAGACTTTTCAATATCTGGAGATTGTCCCCAAAGATGAGCATATTCGTCCAATCGTTGTTGGCCGCATTCGCGCAGAACGTCTTGACGGCTTGGACTGGTACGGCCATAGTATCGGCTAGGATATCTTCTTCACGCGCCTTGTCCGCATAGACGAGTTCGTACTCTTTCTTGGTTTCAAAGAGGGTAGTCTTGTAGTCCTCCGGAAGCGGCTTCCCTTCTCTAAGTAATGATGCGATCCGTTCAATCTGCTCATCCGACAGTCTGTACATAATGTAGCGCCTCCTTCGGCACTAGCTATCAAAGCGATAACGCCGTTGCTCTTAATTACTAGTGTAGCATCATCAACGAATTGTAGCTATTGGATGAGGCGGGACAAGAGACGCGAGGAGTTAACAGGTAGAGGCGTGGCATTTCGAGCCCGCAAACCTGCATAGTTACGTATGAGAGTTGAGATGTTGCGACATACACCCCGAAAGAGCGTTACTGTTCGAACGTATTGTTGATACCCTGCCACTCACCAGTGCTGTCAGCGTCGTCCCATCCCAAGTATTTGAACAACGACACGAGTAGGAGGTTTTCGGACTGTCTCGTACGAACATCTAGTCGAACGTTGTCCTGCTTGGCGTGTAGTGATCGCGACAACGAATGGGCGAACTTGCCCCTGAGACGAGCTGTTTCTTTCGCGTACTCGTCGCGGCGCGTGTCATCAAGCCCAAAGAAAGCGCGATTCTCATCACAAAGCTGCGCCAACCGCGTAATCAAATTTGGCTCGTTATGGCTATTCAGTAGATTGCGTGCCCAAACTTTATTTTCTGGAGATGCAGTTGGGTTGATAATCGAGTCGATCTTGTTCTTCCACTCATCCGTGGAACAAGGCGGCGTATTGTGACTGAGTCTATGCAGTCCTTCGAGAGCGAAGACGGCCGCAAGGAAGCGTTCACGCCGGGGAAGGGAAGGATGTTGAAATGAGTTCAACAAGGTGTCAGCAATGGGCTCCAGATGGTCATATTCTGAGTACCATCTAGCCAGCATCCTGACCAATAGGCTTGTTTGGTTCTCGACACTCAAGAGGCGTGTTACGGCATCACCATTTCCTTGCATAATGCACCCTCTGATGGGCCAAAGGATCGGCATATCAAGATACAAACGTCTTCCCGGCTTGAATTCTACGAACTGATCCTCGGAATTGGCTATGACCGACGGGAAGTCCATGGGTCGTCGAAAAGCGATAGCAACAAATGTACAGATCATGTCAAGCAATTGTATGTAGTACTCGGTTGGGTGCTTGGTTCCGCTTGTCATGCGTAGGTACGTATCTCTCGTAGTATCCACTGGCCGTGGCCCACTCTGAGAGTGGCTGATAATGGATTCGCATACTAGATCAAGAGAAGTATCGCCCCATGTACCAAGGTTTACTGGGGTCGGAGTAAGCTGTGTTTGTGTGACCGTAGTCCCATTTCTCTGCGCATCCAATCCTGGTGCAATCCACCAATCGGCGAGCATAGGTGATCGGAGTTGTACTTCTGAAGGTATTAAGTCATTGATGGATGACGAGACTTGAATTGCAGCCGCGACATGCTCGGATCGCAACACAAGTGCAGAGGAGGTCTGTTTGCCAGTGGTCACGGTCCATCTGCTTAGTCTACACTCAAACAGGGAGTAGTAGAGACTACGGTTGTCAATTCCGACAATGACTGGATACTCTCGGCTTGGATGTGGTAGTAACGTTGAGCTTTGCTCAAAGAATCCGGAGAGTTCAAGAGTAGCATGTCCCGTCTCATCGAATGATAGAAGCCCAGAGACCTTGTTGGATTCCACTCCAGGAATCCACCATGTTCCAAGATGATTTCCAGCAAACGGTTCTGACATTATGCCCTCCTTGCCCCTGACAAGAATACTGCAATTAGAGCGCAGCGCGTGCCGTGGTTGTGCATACCTAACCCAGAATTATCCGCTCCAACCAGTACCCCTGCGTCACTCCGTGAGTTGTCGTCAGAAATATGGGATGCACCTATTCGAATTTCTTATGGAGCTTGTACTCGGTGGCATCTGTGAAGTGAATGTAGCTGTAGTTGACTGTGAACGTGTTGCCGTCCTTCTTCATTGAGTCAAAGACCTTCTTGTCATCCGAGTCGTTTAGGTTGAAGCTCAGATCAGAAGTGACTGCAAGCGATGATTTTGCCTTGATCAGGCTGTTTCTGCCGAAATCGACATCAGTGATCTTCTTCCCAGAAGAGTCGGAAAATGTCAGTGTCAATCCATACTTGTCGATGGACTTGCTTCCAAGGTTCTTGATACTCGTGGAAATCGTCATATCTATGTAGGACGCCCATGAATTCCATTCCCATTGACACGTTGCAACGTCAATGGTGTTCTCCATGTTCGTCTTCTCTTGCTGATTGCGAAGGTCGACTAGCGCCTGTTCAGCTTTATTGATACTATTCAGCCACTCGGCGAAGTTGGCCATTCTTACAACTTGCAGATGTCTCCCCGTGTCTCTAAGGAGAAGGTCAATCTTGAGGTTCTGGCTGTAGCGGGAATCATAAGCCGTGAACGTGAGTGTGGTCACCTTCCCGGACTTGACTGCTGCAATGGGAGTCTCGTTGATGAAGCATTTTGGGTTTGCCAGACTGACGATGTCGTTCTTCAACGAGAAGGTAGAACTGGCGAACGTCGCGTCTGTGTCTTCTACTGAGTTCAGCAGGTTCTTCTTCATGTCCGCGACCATTTGCGGCTTCATCGTTTGAATCATGGATTGGGCGATGGTCTTGCCCAATTCTGACCAAAGATCCGTTGCGGTGCCGGCAAGGTCGTTCTGGTCAACCCAGGTCAGGTAGTCGTCAACTGTCTGCTGGCAGAAAGCATCTGCATCAACATATTGATTGAACAACTCGACGTCGTGCGTGTCGTATGCCTTCTTTATCTGCTTGAAGGCGTAGCCTGGCGTCTTCACGAAGACAAACATGTACCAGCCTCCACTCGCGGCGACCAGAAGAGCTAGCGCGATGGCAAGGGGTTTCCAGATATTCCGTCGCGGCTTCTGTGGGGTAAAAGTGGGAGGATCGTCCGCCCAGGGATTGCGTTGAGGCGGCTTGTCGTGAGGGATCTCTTCACTGTCGAGAAGAGGTTCTGAAGAGGTCATCTCATCTGTACCACCGGTATTGCTTCTGATAGCATCTGTCGATTCGTCGATATCGCCCATGTTGCCCCCTTCGGCGTCAGTCATCAAGGCAGTCGCGCCGTACTTTCCAATACTAGTGTAGCATCGTCAATGGATTCTAGTCACGGGAAGAGCCCTAACAAGGCAGGTGGAAGGCGGTGAGATGCTTTGAGGCGAGAACGTCATTGCTACCGCAGGCGCCGTCGGAATCAGCCGCGGAGGCATCAGAACAGCTGACGTCAGCGTCACCAATTCCACGACATATTTGCAAATTCCACGACTCTAATTGTCGCGCCCAGATCCGACTACTTTCCAAGTGATGCGCCCGTTGTCCTTGACTCCAACATGACGGGCAAGCAATTCGCAGACGGCTGTCTGACTCACGAACCGTTATCGCTGCAGATGCTCATACTATCAACTTCTGTGGCGAAATGATGCAACTATTATCCATCGCAAATGATGCAACTTTAATCCAAATGATGCAACTTTAATCCAAATGATGCTACTTTAATCCAAATGATGCTACTTTAATCCAAATGATGCTACTTTAATCCTTGACTCCAATTATCGGGCTTGACTGCCACCTTCGTCCAGCGACAATAAGACCAACCGGTCGGTTTGTGTACCTGAGGCCGAACCGTTGGGGGTCACCATGAAACAGG
>Ga0209638_1000594_pt1 | contig 23914 bp, 23 predicted proteins | sample BarGraNGADG00211_FD_184490 | JGI IMG/M metagenome (GOLD analysis project Ga0209638, IMG submission 184490) | Arctic peat soil microbial communities from Barrow, Alaska - Barrow Graham LP Ref core NGADG0002-211 (SPAdes) (version 2) | ecosystem: Environmental > Terrestrial > Soil > Wetlands > Peat...
CTGCACCGCGTCTGGAGGATCAATCCCCTCCTGTTCGTGGGCGCTGACGAGTCCATTACCGACTCGCTGCGCGAGCAGTTCGGCGATCCGTTCGACCCGACTTAGCCCCCAAACGGCAAGCAGGCGCCGTCTCAGTTTCTGCAGACGGCAAAGTCAAACTAAGCGACCACTTGGGCACGCGAGAGTCCCAATCAAGTCCTATTTCCGCAGCTCAGAGGCTCTATCCTAACGCCCGAAGTTGTCGGCTGTCTTCTCAACGGCCATGGGACATACCCTGAACTTTGTACACTTCTTGGATCCCTGAAGACGCAAGAACGGCCGCCCCAGATCGGGACGGCCGTTCAATCACTTCTTTGGTAGCGGGGGCCGGATTCGAACCGACGACCTTCGGGTTATGAGCCCGACGAGCTACCAGACTGCTCCACCCCGCAATATGAGTCCGCCGAAAGCGGCGACCACGAACAATAACACCCGGGCTACACCCACGCAAGGCTTCACGGCAGTTGCCGATCGACGATGGCACCCGCCCACTTCACGAACCGACGCGACTGGTCGACGAGTCGGCGCGCTTCCACATCGGTGAGCGGGCGCTGCTCGTAGGCCACATCGTTCTTCTCCTTGAGCAGCCCCGTGAGCTGTCTGCGCTGAGTCGCGGTGAAGTCGCGCACATGCGCTGCGAGCAGTTCGACAACAGCACCGTGGTCCTGCGACACGCTGCGAATGCCCGCGACCGCGATCAGCGCCGCATCCGCGCCGCAGATCCCTGCGTGGATGGCATCGAGGCCGGCGGCGTGCCATCGCTCGGAGCGCAGCGCCCAGTCCGCCGTGTCGACGAGCTCATGAGCCATCTTGAGCGATCTGCGCGCCTCCCCCTTCGGGACGTCTCTGGCCGGCTCACGACGGGGCATGACGGCTCCACTCGTACGGCCAGAGGCCGCTGACCACGACACCGTCCCGTTCGATGTCCGCGAACAGCGACGGTGCCGTCCGGCACAGGGCCGCCGCTTGGGCAAGGTCGTAGATCAGAGGCGAGAGCGAGGCTCCCCATCTTCTGTAGAAGAAGTTCGCTTGGACGGTGGCCGCTTCGTCTACCTGCGCCTTCGCATCCGCGTCAGATGCCACCAAGACGACGTCGATGTCGCTGTCCTCTTCTTGCTCGTCTCGCGCATAGCTGCCGAACACAACCACGGACACGCACAGCGGACCAAATGCGTCACGGAGGTCACGCTCAAGCTCGTCTCCCAGCGCTTCCTGAGCGAGGAACACCGGATCGACGATGCGCTGGACGTAGGCGTTCTCACGGACGATCCAATGAACCTTTGCCCACCCGACGCGGTTGCTCATGACGAGCCCGATCGACTCCAACTCCGCCAGCGCGCTTGAAGCCGCAGGTTGCGACAGGCCTGCGTGACGGGCCACCTGCGCCGTGTTGAGCGGCACGCTCACGCCATGCAGCACTCTCAGCACCCGCGTGCGGCTACGCGTGCCGAAGATGGACTCGATGTCGTGCGTCGCTCTCATGACGCTAAAGTAAACCTCCAAATGATAAAAGTAAAACTCATTCTGTCGAACCTTTGGTTTAGTCCCTGTGAGCGCCGCTCGCACTGAGTCCAGCTAGCGACCGAGTCCTAGCTCCGCCATCGTCCGCGCCGCCGCCTCCGGTTCGCTCGACTCGAGCGCCGTCAGGCCGGCGAGCCCTCTCTTCACCCAACCCGCCCCGTGAGCGGAGACTGCGCCCCACGCGATCCTCAGGTCGCCGCGCCGCTCGTCAAGGACGACTTCCAAGACGCGGGCCGCCTGCCACAGGTCCTTCTCCCTCTTGGCGTGCATCGCTGCGGGCCGCTCGTTGGCCACGATCAACTTGTGCAGGGCGAAGCGCGCGGGAGATGGCACGCTCACCAGGACGGCGCCTCCGTCGATCGCTGCGGCGCTGACTGAGTCCTCCATCACGTAGTCCAGGAACTTGAGAGGTTGGGCCCACGCGTTGAAACGCCGGATCAACACGTCGCGTTGGCCAGAGCGCACGGCGGGAGCCAGCAAGTCGACGCGCAATCCCTGTCCCCGGACCTTGAACGACGTCGTGTTCCCCGTCGGATCGAGCGCAGGAACCGGCAGGAACCCCATCTCCAACCTGTCAAGCACGCTCGGCAGATCCGTGTCGTCGCTACCCACCGCGACGCTGATCGAGTTCGAAGCCGCGATGTCGACGTCCTGCGTCCGCAGTCCGGTACCGCCCCAGTCGACACCGAGCACGTTTCCCAACACGACGAAGGCATGGGTGCCGACAAGCACTCCACCCAGCCTGAACACCCCGCTATCAGCGAGAGCCCTGATCACGCGCGCGGAGGCCGCGTCGGTCCGCAGGGCTCCTCCGGTCCGCAGCAGCGCGGACATGCGCTCAATCCCAGCCACGTCGGGAGCGGCAAGACTTCGCTCGTCCGCGTACCGCTGCGCCAACGCGTCCAGATGCTCGGATCTGCGCCCTATGTACGATTGGCGGCGCTTGCCACCTGGATCGACCTGCTGGAAGTAGTAGTAGTCGGCGCCCTTGATCGTCTTGAGCACGAAGCTGCCGGGCGCGTGTCCGAAAGCCCTCTGCGCCTCGAGAGCGACGAGGCGGTCGAGCAGCTCCGCGTACAGGGTCTGCACTTCTATGGGTTGCTTTCGCATTGCGACCTCCGAGAGTTATACGCACAATACCAATACTGTGCGTATAACTCAACAGACCGCCAGCCGGGCTGCCCTGATCGTCTAGAACCGCTCTGGCCCCCTGCGGAAGTCGTTGTCCGCCCCACGGAGGAAGCCACGCATACGCGGTGCCACATGCGCACGCAACCATCCGGCCAGCTCGTCTTCCGCCATCTCCCCCGCCGCGAGGTCCAGCACGACCGTGACGACCTCCGTCTGCGGCGCCTTGAGATCGAAACCGTTCAACCCCAGGAACACGACCATCACCAAGAAGGCGACCCGCTTGTTGCCGTCGTTGAATGGATGATTGCGAGCGAGGCCGTATCCGATCGCGGCGGCAAGCGCAGGCAGGTCGGAGTCAGGCTCGTAGGCGAACCTCTGCCGCCCGCGTGCAAGCGCGGACTCGAGCGCGCCCTCGTCGCGCACACCGGGCATCCCACCGTGTGCGCGGATCTGTTCGAAGTGAACAGCCTCTGCGACGAGCGAGGAGACCCAGCGCGGTTCGCGATCCATGTCGCGCCCGCTACTTCGCGAGCTCGCGCAGTGCTGCGCGATAGACGCCGGCAGCCTCGGCAGCGATAGAGAGTGCCTCTTCGGTGTCCGGGTCGTACGGGGTCAGCAGGATCCCGCGGTCGGTCTCGATGGCAAGGATCGTGTCGCCCGCGGACAGGTGCAGGCGGTCTGCCATGTCCTTGGGCAGCGTGGCGCTGATCGATCCGCCGGCCTGGCGCAGCTTCAGTTCGCGAGCCATGGTTCCTCCGTAAGAACGAGTCTCCTTGCGGATGCGAGTGTAGCACAGAAGTGCTACCATGCCTCAGCCGAGCCGATCGATTCGTGCGATGCCGCTGAACTGCGCTTTCTCCATTATCTCAACGCGTTGAGATAATCATCTCAATGGCGCGGCGCTCCCCGGGCCGCGGTCTACCTATTCGGGTCGGCTGCCGGTAAGGCCGTCGTGCGACTCTGGATCCTCCAGCGGCCGCGACCCGGAACACGCGATACCGAATGATGCCCGACTCCGCCCCCACCTTCGCCCAGGCCTGGGACCGCTGGCTCGCCTACCGCAGCGTGAGCCAGCGTCCGCTGCGCCTGTCCACGCTCGCCGACTACCGCAGCGCGTACCGCCGCCACATCGGCCCGCGCATCGGCCGCCTTCCGCTGGCCGACATCGACGGCTCCACGATCGCCGACCTGGTCGTCACACTGGGCGACGACGGCGTGGCCGCCAAACGCCTCTCCAACGTGCTCGTGCCGCTGCGCGCGTGCCTGAGCTGGCACCACCGCATCGGGACCTTCGAGCGCAACCCCGCCGGATGGTTCGACGCCGCGGCGCCCGCCGCCGACGAGAGGCGCATCCTCTCGATCGACGAGGTCGAGCGCCTCGTGGCGGCCACGCCCGCCCCCTACCGCGCGTTCGTGGCCACCGCCGCCTGGACCGGGATGCGCCTCGGGGAGCTCCGGGCGCTGACGTGGGACGACGTCGATCTCGCCTCCCGCCTCATCACCGTGGACAAGACCCGGTACCGCCAGCGCGTGCAGCGCTCCACCAAGAACGGCGAGTCCCGGACCGTCCCGATCCCTCCTCATCTCGCGAGCGAGCTCGCCGCCTGGCGCGCCGCATGCCCGCGCCACCCGGAATACCTCGTATTCTGCGGCCCGCGCGGTACGCCGCTCGATGGCGACGACTTCCGCCGGCGTGTCTTCGCGCCCGCACTGGCGCGCGCCGGCCTCGACCCCGCCACGCGCATCCACGACCTGCGGCACACCAGCGCCTCGCTGTACCTGGCGAGCGGCGCGACGGTGCGCGAGGTGATGGAGATCCACGGGTGGAAGCGGATGGAGACGGCGCTGCGCTACCTGCACACGACAGCTCCGCTGACCGACGCGGCCGAACGGCTCAGCGCCGCACGCCTCGAGGCCCTCACCACCCACTCCCACGGCCGCACCTGACCCCGGACAGGGCACCGCCCGCTCAGAGGGGGCACTCTGGCGGGCGGTCTGCCCTCGTGCAGGGAGGGGGTCGGCGGAACGGGGGAGGTCTCGCCTGAACACATCTTCGCGCCCGCCGGTGTCACCGGAATGGGCTGCGAATGGACATCCTGGCGGCCCGGTGTGGAGGAACGGTGGACGCCACAGCGGCATCCCGCGCCTGCGCGCCCGAGCACTCCCGCGCCCATCCGCCCGCACCGCGTCCCGACGCGCACGCGGGGCGCCGCTCTGTCGAGCGACGCCCCGCCGGAAGTCCCGCAACGAACGCTCCTACTGGTACCGCAGCGCCTCGATCGGGTCGAGCTTGGACGCGCGGCGCGCCGGGTAGTAGCCGAACACGATTCCGATGCCGGCGCACACGCCGACCGCGAGCAGCACCGACTGCATGGTCACGAGCGGGCTCATCAAGCCCGTGGCCTTGATGATCTCGGCACCGCCGGCTCCGAGCAGGATGCCGATCACCCCACCCGTCAGGCAGAGCGTCACCGCCTCCGTCAGGAACTGCGATGTGATGTCCCGCGGCCTGGCGCCGATCGCCTTGCGCAGCCCGATCTCGCGCGTCCGCTCGGTCACCGTCGTGAGCATCATGTTCATGATGCCGATGCCGCCGACGAGCAGTGAGATCCCCGCGATGGAGGCGAGCAGCAGCGTGAAGGTGCCGGTGATCGTCGACGCCGTCGAGAGGATGGCCGACTGCGACTGCACGTTGAATCCGGGCTGGGTCGGGTCCTTGACGTTGTGCGCGCTGAGCATGGCGGTGGTGATCTCGTTCGTCACGTTCGTGACGTCACCGGCCGTCGCCGCCTGCACGGTGATGCTGTCCAGGTTCGTGTTGCCGGTCATGTACCGCTGCAGCGTGGTCAGCGGGATGTAAACGACCTCGTCGGCGTTGAGGAAGCTCGAGCCGCCCTGGCTCTTCGTGATGCCCACGACGGTGTAGGTGACCCCGCCGATCCGCACCTCCTGGCCGATCGGGTCGGCCCCGGTGCCGAACAGGTCGGTCACGGCCGTGGGCCCGAGCACGCACACCTTGGCGGAGCTGCGGTTGTCCTCGGTGCCGATGAACGAGCCGCCCGTGGTCGTGATCCCGTTGACCGAATCGTAGTTGTAGCCGGCGCCGATCACGCGGAGGTTCACGCTGACGCCGGGGGCCGCGACCGCGGACTGCGACTGGTTGCTCTCCGAGACGCTGGCCACGCCGGGCAGACTCTCGATGAGCGTCACGTCGGCCTGGGTCAGGGTGACGGCACTGCCGCCGCCTCCGCCGCCGCGCGCCCCTCCGCCGCCGAACCCGCCGAAGCGGCCGCCGCCGGAGGAGACGGTCAGCAGGTTGGCGCCTGCCGACGAGATCGAGGAGGTGATGGAAGCCTGCGCCCCCTGGCCGATCGAGACCATCAGGATGACGGCAGAGATGCCGACCACGATGCCCAGGATGGTGAGCGCCGAGCGCACCTTGTTGTTGGTCACCGACAGGAACGTCTCGTGGAAGAGGTCGTAGAGGCTCACAGGACCACCTCGGCCGAAGGCGCGTCGTGCTCGGCAGCGGCCTCGCTGCTGACGATGAGCCCGTCGAGAAGGTGGACCGTGCGGTCCGCGTGGGCGGCGACGGAGTGCTCGTGCGTGATGAGGACGATGGTGCGCCCCTGCTCCTGGAGCATACGGAAGGTGGCGAGGATGATCTCGCCCGTCCGTGTGTCCAGGTTGCCCGTCGGCTCGTCCGCGAGGATGATCGCCGGGTCGTTCACCAGCGCGCGGGCGATCGCCACGCGCTGCATCTGCCCGCCGGACAGCTCGTTGCTTCGATGCGTCCAGTGCCTCTCGTCGAGACCGACGGCCTGGAGCGCGCTGATGGCCTTGTCCTCCCGGCGCGCCAGCGGGACCTTGGTGTAGATCATCGGGAGCTCGACGTTGCGCAAGACGGTGGCTCGCGGGAGCAGGTTGAAGGACTGGAACACGAACCCTATGCGGGTCGCCCGTATCTCGGCGAGCTGCTCGTCGTCGAGCTCCGAGACGTCCACGCCGTCGAGCGTGTAGGTGCCTGTCGTCGGCGTGTCCAGACAGCCGAGGATGTTCATGAGCGTGGACTTGCCGGAACCCGACGGGCCCATGATCGCCACGAACTCCCCGCGCTCGACCGCCAGCGACACGCCGCCGAGAGCAGGCGCTTCGTCAGCCGCGGTCGAGTAGATCTTCACGAGGTCCTTGACCTCGAGGATCGGGGCCACGTCTGCTAGCCCCGCCCGAACAGGATCCCGAGGCCGCCACCGCCGGCACGCGTGCCGCCCGTCCCGGTCGTGGTGGAGGAGGTGCCACCGATCAGCACTGTCTGGCCGGCGGTCAGCCCCGACAGTATCTCGGTCTGCGTGCCCACGACGACACCGGTCTTGACGTCGACCTGCGTGATGGCGCCGGTCGTCGTGTCGCCGACGAGCACGTACTTGCCCTGAGTGGCGGTGTCGGAGCGCACGGCTGCCGAGGGCACGACGAGCGCGTCAGGATGCGCCGCGGTCGTGATGACGGCGGTGCAGCTCATCGTCGGCCGCAGACGCGCGTCAGGGTGAGTGAGACTGATGCTCACGTTGTAGGTGACCACCCCGGAGGAGGAGATCCCGGTCGGAGCGATCGAGTTGACCGTTCCCGACTCGACCACGTCGGACAGAGCGTCGAACGTGACGGCCGCGGGCTGGCCCACCTTGACGTTGACGAGGTCGATCTCGTTGATGCTCACCTGGGCGTAGAGCGTCGAGAGGTTGGATATCTCGACCGCGCTGTTGGAACTCGACCCGGCCGAAGCCGCGGACGAACCCGAGCTGGACGAGCTGTTCCCGGAAAGCGACTGGCCGTTCTGGGCGTTGAGCACGGTGATGACGCCGGAGACCGGTGCGGTCACGGTGCGTGCATCTGCGTCGTCCTCGGCCTGCGACAGGGCGGTCTCAGCCGACGTGATGCTGCCGGCGGCGGCGGTGCGTCCGAGCTTCGCGGAGGCGAGCTGCTGCTTGGCGACCGCTACGGCGCCGGAGTCGACCACCGGGGTCGCCGTGCCGACGGCCGAGGGGTGCTGCGCCCTGTGCAGGGTGTTCTCGGCCTGGAGAACGCTGGCTTTAGCATTGGAGTACTGCTGCTTCGCCTGCGTGAGGCTGTTCCTGGCGCGCGTGACCGCCGCGTCCAGGTCGGGGTTCACGATCTTGAACAGCAGGTCGCCCTTGGTCACCGTGTCGCCGAGCTTGACCGACAGGCTCTTCACGGTACCCGTGATGCTCGGCTGGACCTCCGTGGCCTCGGAGACGACACCGTTGCCGGTCCCGCTGACGGTGACATTCAGGGTGGTCTTCTCCACCGTCGCAGTCGTGTACGTCTGCGCGGTGCCGCTGCTCGTGAACATCTGTATGACGATGGCTGCCACGGCCACCACCACGACCGCCAGCACCGCCCACCAGATCCAGCGGCGCCGCCGCTTCTTCGGCACTCCGACCGCGCTCACAGGTCCATCACCATCTCGGACATCTCAGATCCCCTCCGCGTGCATCGTGGACTCGGGACGGTGCGCGGCGCCCGCGCGCCGCGCACGGTTGTCAGAGCCGTCGGGCTACTGGCCGGGCGTCGTGCCGCTGGGCGCGCCCGTCGTGCCGCCGGTGCCGCCCGTGCCGCGCTGGAACGTGCCGTTCTGGAACTGCGCGCGGTTGAAGCCGCCGGCGCGGAGGTTGACTCCCATGAACGGAAGCGCCGTGAGGACCACGAGGACCAGAGTCACGACCGCGAGCACGATCACGGTGATCCAGATCGTCTTCATCTTCTGCTTCATGTCGGCGACCGCCTCGCCGAGCTCCTTGACCGCCAGCGCCTGCTGCGCGTTCGCGATGACAGGGTTGCCCGCGGGGACGGGCGTCGTGTCCTGGTCGCTCATCTTGGTGCCTTCCTTTCGGGGTTCTTCCCAATATCCATACGAGCGGAGGGCGATCCCGCTCGAGCTTCCATGCGTCCGGACAAACCGTGCCGCCTATACCCTACCGGCGCTCGGCACCCTTCGCGTCCACCCGGGGTGTCGGATCCGGAGTACGACTGCGGGAGTATGCGCGGCGCGACGGCAGCTAGGCTCCACGGGGCGTGACGAGCCCGGTCTCGTAGGCGATCACGACGAGCTGCGCTCGGTCGCGCGCGCCGAGCTTCATCATCACCCGGCTCACGTGGGTCTTCGCCGTCGCCGGGCTGATCACCAGCTCCGCCGCGATCTCGTGATTCGAGAGCCCGCGCGCCACCAGACCCAGCACCTCGCGCTCGCGCTCGGTCAGCACCGACAGCGCCTCGGGAGGCGTGCGGTGCGGATCGGGCCTGGTCGCGAACTCCTCGATGAGCCGCCGCGTCACGCTCGGCGCGAGCAGCGCGTCACCGTCGGCCACGACGCGAACCGCCTGCAGCAACTCGTCGGGATCGGTGTCTTTGAGCAGGAAGCCGCTCGCGCCGCTCCTCAGAGCCTCGAAGACGTACTCGTCGATGTCGAAGGTCGTCAGGATGATGACGCGGGGGCGCTCGGGCCCCGACGCCACGATCTCACGGGTCGCCGCGAGCCCGTCCATCTCGGGCATGCGGATGTCCATGAGCACCACGTCCGGGGAGGTGGTCCGGGCCAGCGCCACGGCTTGGATGCCGTCCGACGCCTCCCCCACGACCTCGAGGTCGGCGGCGGAGTCGATCAGCACGCGGAAGCCGGCGCGCACGAGCACCTGGTCGTCCGCGATGAGCACGCGGGTCATCTAGACGCTCCTCGATGCGATGGGAAGGACGGCGCCCACGCTCCAGCCGCCGTCAGGGCGCGGGCCCGCGGCGAAGGTGCCGCCGAGCGCGAGCGCGCGCTCCCGCATGCCGGCGATGCCGTGTCCTTCGGCCTCGGCGCGCACCGGGGAGCCGCTGCCGTCGTCGGAGACCTCGATCCTGAGAGCGTCCTCCGACAGGTCGAGCTGCACCCTCACCGATGCTGACCCGGCGTGGCGCAGGACGTTCGTGAGCGCCTCCTGGACGATGCGGTAGGCGGACGCGTCGACGATCGCGGGCAGCGGCGCGGGAAGCGGCAGGCCGGCTATCTCGACCCTCAGTCCGGCGTCACGAAGGGGGCGCACCAGGTCGTCGAGGCGGGCCAGCCCGGGCGTGGGGGCGAGCGGCGCGCCGACGGCCGCATCCCCGCTGCTGCGAAGGACGCCGAGCATGCCGCGCAGCTCCTGCAACGAGTCGCGGGACGTCTCGCGGATGGCGGTGAGCGCGTTGCGCGCCGCCTCCGGATCGGTGTCGAGCACGTGCAGCGCGACGCCCGACTGGACGGCGACGATGGAAAGCGAATGCGCGGTGACGTCATGCAGTTCGCGGGCTATGCGGAGGCGCTCGTCGTCGACCCGGCGGCGCGCCTCGTCCTCGCGCGTGCGCTCGGCCTCGGCCGCGCGCTGCTCGACCTCCTCGACGTACGCGCGGCGGTTCCGCGTCGCGTCGCCGATGGCCGCGGCGACCGCGAACAGCGCCGTGTTTCGGATCAGGTCCGCCCAGAACACGGCGTTGCCCCAGTCCGGAAGGGCGCTCCAGACGATCGCGACGACGCACGGCACGGCGATGAGCGCCAGCTTGCGGCGGTCGATCAGCGATGCCGCGGTATACAGCGCGAGCAGAGCGCCGGCGATGGCGAGGCTGGGCGGGAAGTGGAGGAACTGGTACAGGACGATGGCCGCGCTCACGCCGACGAGCACACCTATCGGGTACCGGCGCCTCAGCGCCAGCGGGAGGATGCACAGCGCCACGAGCGCGAACGCGAACAGGGGCGTGCTGGCCTGATGTTCGAACAGCGGAGCGACTCCGGGGGGCACGCGCCGCCCTGAGTCGCGCAGCATGTCGGGGACCCACATGCCGGCCCACACGACGATGAGCAGCCCCACTGCGAGGGCTGTGTCGTACAGGAGCGCCAACCGCTGCGAGCGGGGCGCCGAGTGTGTGGTCGCATCGGTCATGCGCTGATGGTAGCCCCTGTCCGGCGCCCGCACATCGCGCCGTTGGGGTACACGGTCTGTACGACCACAGGCGTACGCGCGGTCCGCGCCGAGGCCAGCCGCTATCATGTCCGAGGTGCGCTGCGCCGTGCGCGCCACCGCGACCCGTCGCGGACCTACGACCGACTCGGGGGCGCACGTGAACGGTTTCTGCCAGGAATGCCTTGATGCCGCGGTCGCAGCGGGCGCGTCGTACGCGGACGTGCGCGTGACCGACACGACGACCCAGTCGCTGTCCGTCCGTAACGGCGTGGTCGAAGGCGTGCAAGGCCGCACGTCTGTCGGCTTCGGCGTCCGCGTCATCGCCGACGGCGCGTGGGGGTTCGCGTCATCGTCGGACCTGTCCGCCCAGTCCGCATCCCGCATCGGACGCGAGGCCGTCGCCATCGCGCGCGCGTCCGCACGTGTGGCCGCGCCCCCGGTCGAGCTCGCGGCCGTCCGTGCCGCGCGCGCCACGTGGAGCGGCCTGTGTGCGATCGACCCATTCACCGTCTCCACCGACGACAAGCTTTCCGTGCTGCTGGCCGCCGACGCAGCGATGCGCGCGGTCAAGGGCGTCGCCCTGACCACCGGCTCGATGGAGTTCCTGAAAGGCCGCAAGACGTTCGCCAGCACCGAGGGCGCATACATCGAGCAGGACTGGTGCGAGAGCAGCGCCGGTATCACCGCGTACGCGATCGACCAGGGCGAGGTCATGAGCCGCTCGTATCCGAACAGCCATGGCGGAGCAGGTTTCCAGGGCGGGTGGGAGACGATCGCCGCGCTCGACCTGCCCGCCGAGGCGCCGCGCATCGCGGAGCAGGCGGTGGCGCTGCTCACAGCGCCGGTCTGCCCCGGCGAGACGACCACACTCATCCTCGACGCGACGCAACTCTCGCTGCAGGTGCACGAGTCGGTCGGGCACCCCACGGAACTGGACCGCGTGCTCGGCGACGAGGCCGCCTTCGCGGGCACGTCGTGGGTCGGCGCCGGCGACATCGGCAAGCTGACGTATGGCTCGGACATCGTGAACGTGACCGCCGACGCCACCATCACCGGTTCGCTCGGTTCGTTCGGCTTCGACGACGAAGGCGTCCCGGCGCAGCGCGAGCACCTGGTGCGCGACGGGATCCTGACCGGGTTCCTCTCCAGCCGCGAGTCGGCGGCCGCGACCGGGAGGACGAGCAGCGGCGCGATGCGCGCCGACGGCTGGAACCGGATCCCGCTGGTGCGCATGACCACCGTCTCGCTCGAGCCGGGGAGCGCCGGCACGCTGGAGGACCTCATAGCCGACACCGACCACGGCGTCTACATGGAGACGAACGACTCCTGGTCGATCGACGACAAGCGGCTGAACTTCCAGTTCGGCTGCCAGATCGCGTGGGAGATCCGCAAGGGCAAGCTGGGCCGGATGCTGCGGGACCCCGACTACACCGGGATCACGCCGCTCTTCTGGGGCAGTTGCGACGCGATCTGCTCCGAGAGCGAATGGAGCGTCCACGGCCTCGGCAACTGCGGCAAGGGCGAACCGATGCAGATCGCGCACGTCGCCCACGGAGCCGCGCCCGCCAGGTTCCGCAACGTCCAGGTGGGGGTGGGACGATGATCCCGACGCACCGCGCACAGGAACTTGCCACCGCCCTCCTCGAGGCCGCTGGCGCCGCAGGCTCCGACCAGGCGGAGGCGCTTGTCGTCGCTTCCGACGACGCGCTGACGCGCTTCGCGGGCAACCGTATCCACCAGAACGTCGCGAGCACCGACACCGAGCTGCAGCTGCGCGTGGTCGTGGGCCAGCAGGTGGGCGTCGCGTCCACCAATGCCACCGACGCCGCGGGGATCGCCGCGTGCGCAGCATCGGCCGTCGACGCCGCGCGCCGGGCGCCGGCCGACCCTGACTTCCCGGGGCTGCCCGGGCCGCGCCCGGTCGTGCCCATCGATCGCGTCTCGGCCGGCACTCTCACCTTCGACGCGAGCGCGCGGGCGGACGCCGTGGCCGCACTGATCGCACCGACCTCGCTTGCGGGCGGGATCGCCGCCGGCGGGATCGCCTGCCAGCACTCGCTCATCGCGATCGCGAACTCGCTCGGGGTCTCCGTCGCGATGCCGCGCACGTCGCTCCGGGCCACGGTGCTCTCAACCGGCGCGGCCGGCGGCACCGGCTGGGCGTCGTTCACCAACAAGGACGCCGCGACACTCGACGCAGTGGGCCTCGGAGCGTTCGCAGCGGACACGGCCCACCGCTCGGCCGGCGCGGTCGACCTGGCCCCCGGCGACTACACCGTCCTGCTCGCGCCCGAGGCGGTCGCCGACATCGCGCAGTTCCTCGCGTGGTACGGCTGCTCCGCGAAGTCGGTGGAGGAGGGCCGCTCGTTCATGAGCGGGAACGTCGGCCAGCGGGTGGTGTCCGAGCTGATCACCCTTGTGGACGATGCGCTCGCGCCCGAGGCGACGGGCATGACGTTCGACTACGAGGGCCAGCCGAAGCAGCGCGTGGTCCTGATCGACCGCGGGGTCGTCATCGGGCCGGTCACCGACTCCTATTGGGCCGCCAAGACCGGCCGCCCGAACACCGGCCATGCCCTTCCCGCACCGAACTCCGAGGGCCCGCTCCCGCTCGACGTGGAGATCGCCGCCGGCGACGCGGATCCCGCCGCGATGATCGCTTCGGTGAAGCGCGGCATCTACGTGACCCGCTTCCACTACGTCAACATCGAGGACCCGTCGCGCCAGACGCTGACCGGCATGACCCGCGACGGCACCTTCCTCATCGAGAACGGCGAGCTGACACGCCCGGTCCGCGACCTGAGGTTCACCCAGTCGTCGATCGACGCCCTCTCGACGACGCTCGCGGTGTCGCGCGAGCGCGCGCTCGTGGGCGAAGAGGCCCCGGTCATGGTCCCCTACCTGCTCCTCGAGAAGTTCGCGATCACGGGCCAGAAGTCCCGCCAGATCTGACCGTTCGCCGAGGCGTCCGGACGCCCACGGACTACACGGTTTCTTTCGTTGACGCTCCTCGATTCCGCGTGGTACCAAGACGGAACCGTTCCGCGCGCGTACGCGCGCGCGGAACGTCTCCCCCCGGAACCGGCACACGGAAGGAAGTCGATGCAAGGTCAGGAAGGTCTTCTCCTCGCACTGATCCTCGGATTCAGCGTCCTGGGACTCGTCGCGTCGTTCATGCTCGCGCGCTGGGTCCTTCGGCAGGACACCGGCACCGACGCGATGCGCGCCGTCTCCGAGTACATCCGCGAGGGCGCCGAAGCGTTCATGAAGCGCCAGTTCCGTACGATCATCGTGCTGGCGAGCGTGCTGGCTGTGATCCTGTTCCTGGGCTACGCGTTCCTGAAGCCCCACGCCACGAGCGACGTACTCAGCCCGATCGGGCTGGCGCTGTGGGTCACCATCTCGTTCGTGTTCGGCGCGGCGTGCTCGCTGGTCGCCGCCTACGTGGGGATGTGGATCGCGATCCGGGCGAACGTCCGGGCCGCCGCGGGCACGATCACGAGCACCAACACCGGTATGCAGGTGGCGCTTCGCGGAGGCGCCGTGGCCGGGTTCATGGTGGTGGCGATGTCGCTGCTGGGCGTCACCGGTCTGTACTACGCGGTCCAGTCGATCAGCAACGTCGAGCCGACCAAGATCCCGCTGATCATCGTCGGCTACGGATTCGGAGCGAGCTTCGTCGCGCTGTTCTCGCAGCTCGGCGGCGGCATCTACACGAAGGCCGCCGACGTCGGCGCCGACCTCGTCGGCAAGGTCGAGGCCGGTATCCCCGAGGACGACGCACGCAACCCGGCCGTCATCGCCGACCTCGTCGGTGACAACGTCGGCGACTGCGCGGGACGCGGAGCGGACCTCTTCGAGTCGACCGCCGCCGAGAACATCGGCGCGATGATCCTTGGCGCAGTCATGGCCTCGAAGATCCCGGCCGAGGCGTTCGCCGGCGGCGGCGCCGCCAAGTCCGCCTGGGTCGTCGGCGTCATGATGTTCCCGCTCGTCTCTCGCGCATTCGGCATCCTTGCGTCGCTCGTCGGCGTGCTGCTCGTCAAGCACAAGGAGGGCGACAACCCGATACGCGCGCTCGACCGCGGCTTCTACGCCGCGACCGCGCTCTCCGTCATCGGCATGGCGATATCGGCGTTCTGGCTTTTGCGCATCGACGCCGCGCCGGGCTACACCCACTTCGGCAACGCGTGGTGGATGTTCCTCGCATGCGGCGTGATAGGGGTCATCACCGCTTTCGCCTACCTCCGGATCACGCAGTACTACACGGAGCACGAGTACCGTCCGGTGCGCTCGATCGCGGATGCTTCGAAGACGGGCCCTGCGACGAACATCATCGCGGGCATGGCGGTCGGCTTCGAGTCCACCGCCGCTCCCGTCGTCGTCATCTCGATCGCGATCATCGGCGCCTACGCTCTCGGTTCCTCGTCCGGCTTCCCCGAGGCAGGTCTCTTCGGCACCGCGGTGGCGACGATGGGCATGCTCTCCACCGCGGCGTACATCCTCGCCATGGACACCTTCGGTCCGATCGCCGACAACGCGGGCGGCATCATCGAGATGTCCGGCCAGCCCGAGGACGTCCGCCGCAAGGCCGACGTCCTCGACTCGGCGGGCAACACCACGAAGGCGCTCACCAAGGGCTACGCGATCGGTTCCGCGGCCCTGGCGGCGTTCCTTCTCTTCTCCGCCTACATGGACGAGGTCCGCTCCTACGGGCAGAACCTGATCTCGGTGGACATCGCCAAGCCGGAGATCTTCGTCGCCGCACTGCTGGGCGGCATGCTCGTGTTCCTGTTCACGTCGATGACGATCCGCGCCGTGGGCAAGGCGGCCGTCACCGTCATCCAAGACGTGCGCGACCAGTTCAAGGAGTCCCCCGGCATCATGCTCGGCACCACGAAGCCGGACTACGGCCGCACGGTCGACATCGTCACGAAGGCGTCGCTCAAGGAGATGATCGCGCCGGGCCTGCTCGCCACCTTGTTCCCGGTCGCCGTGGGCCTCATCTTCCGCATGCTGAACGTGGGCGCCGAGGCGGTCGCCGCGTTCCTCATGGTCGGGACGATCGTCGGCATCCTGCTTGCCCTGACGCTGAACAACTCGGGCGGCTCCTGGGACAACGCCAAGAAGTACATCGAGCTCGGCTTCGACGGCGGCAAGGGCACCGACACCCACAAGGCGTCGGTCGCCGGAGACACCGTCGGCGATCCGTTCAAGGACACCGCCGGCCCGTCGCTGCACGTGTTAATCAAGCTCCTTGCGACCGTCACCCTCGTCCTCGCCCCGCTCTTCATCAACATCCACTAGCGCCCAGGCACGCGGTAGGAACCAAGAAGGGCCCCGGAGCGATCCGGGGCCCTTCTGCTGTCCCGCGTGGAGGTGCCGCGGTTGGGGTGCCGAAGGGAAGCCGCGCGAGTGCCGAGGGGGGTGAGGGGGTGGGGGGACGATGAGGGGCAGCCGAGGTGGATGCGGGGCACGCGGCCGGGCGCCACAGCGAGGGTCAAGCGAAAAGGGCATCGAGACTACAGGCTCGATGCCCTTTTCGCGTCCGAGCGAAGGCATCCGGCCGCGTGCCCGGAGCGAGGCCGAGGGGGGATCTCGGGCCTACAGCGTCTGTTCCGTCTCCCCGCTCTGGGCCCGCTCGACCATCTCCTTGACCTTCATGAGCCGCGTCAGGTTCCCGCGCTCAGCCTCGTCGAGCTTCATGCGGATGTCGCGCACGGTCGTCTCGATCTGCGGGATGAGCACATACTCGAGCGCGTTGACGCGCCGGCGTGTGCTCTCGATCTCGGCGGCGAGCAGCTCGATCGCCTTCTCGCGGGCCGCCAGCTCCACCATCGCAGGGAGCACCGCGGCCAGCCGCGCGAGACCGCCGTCCAGTATCGCCGGAGTCGTCGCGAACGAGTATCCGTGCCGGGCCGGCAGTTCGCGCAACGTCACGACAGGCACTCGCACGCTCATGACGGGATGCTCGGTCACGTCGAGCAGGTCCACCGGCTCGCCGCCCATGAGCGCTGACGCGAGAGCGGCGCTCCCCGCCTCCGCCCGCGCGATCGTGAGCAGCCCGTAGGCGGTCGCGAGGCGCGTCTCCACCTCACGGCGCATCCGGCGGACCTCGCCGATCCGAGCGAGGAACTCCTTCATCAACTCGTCGAGCTTGTCTTTGAGCAGCTTGTGGCCGCGCTTCGCCGTGACGAGGCGGCCGCGCAGCCGCAGCAGCTCCATCCGGTTCGGGTTGACGCGCATCTCAGGCACGGCGGCTCACCGCCCCGTCAGCGCGTAGACGACGAGCACGAGCGCCCCGATGAGCAGCACGATGTTGAAGATGCGGATGAACAGCACCGTGCCCGAACGGGACCCGGCCAGCTCGGAGCTGCGCGCGATCCAGATCTGCATCGCGATCGCGGCAACGACCAGCACGCCCAGCACTGTGTAGAGCACGTAGGTCACTTCGACAGCTCTGCTTCCACCGGGTTCCCGAGGTAGCGCTGCACGTACTCGTCCTTGATGCGCTTCAGCTCCGTGCGGGGCAGCATCGCCAACAACTCCCACCCGATCGTGAGGGTCTCGGTCACGCTGCGCTCCTCGTTAGCTCCCTGCGCGATGAACCGGTCCTCGAACGCGTCCGCGAACTTCACGTATGCCTTGTCGGAAGCGGACAGCGCCGCCTCGCCGAGGATGACAGCGAGCTCCTTGGCCTGGATGCCGCGAGCGTATGCGCCGAACAGCTGGTTGGACAGGTCGGCATGGTCCTCGCGCGTCTTGCCCGCCCCGATGCCTTTCTGCTTCAGACGGGAGAGCGACGGCAGCACGGCGACCGGCGGGTAGATGCCGCGCCGGTGCAGGGACCGGTCGAGGATGATCTGGCCCTCGGTGATGTAGCCGGTAAGGTCGGGGATCGGGTGCGTCTTGTCGTCATCGGGCATCGACAGGATCGGCACCTGCGTGATCGAGCCCTTCTTCCCCTTGATGCGGCCGGCGCGCTCGTACAGTGACGCGAGGTCGGTGTAGAGGTAGCCGGGGTAGCCGCGGCGGCCCGGCACCTCCTTGCGGGCGGCGGACACCTCGCGCAGCGCCTCGCAGTAGTAGGTCATGTCGGTGAGGATGACCAGCACGTGCATGTCGCACTCGTAGGCGAGGTACTCCGCCGCCGTCAGCGCCATGCGCGGGGTGGCGATGCGCTCGACCGCCGGGTCGTCCGCCAGGTTGAGGAACAGCACCGCGCGCTCGATCGCCGAGGTGGAGCGGAACTCCCGCTCGAAGAAGTCGGCGTCCTCGAAGGTGATGCCCATCGCCGCGAACACGACCGCGAACTCGCCCTCGAGCTTGTCCCCGACCTTGCAGGGATCGTCGCTGCGCGCCAGCACCGCCGCCTGACGCGCGATCTGCGCCGCCAGCTCGTTGTGCGGCAGCCCCGAGCCGGAGAAGATCGGCAGCTTCTGGCCGCGGACGAGCGGGTTGAGCCCGTCTATCGCGGACACGCCGGTCTGGATGAAGTCGTCGGGGAAGTCGCGCGCGGTGGGGTTGATCGGGTCGCCGTAGATCGAGACGCGCTTGTCCGGCACGATCTCGGGGCCGCCGTCGCGCGGGCGGCCCAGACCGTCGAAGACGCGGCCGAGCATGTCGCGGCTGACACCGAGCTCCAGCGAGTGTCCGAGGAAGCGGATCTTCGTCTCGGACGGGTTGCTGCCGCGCGTGCCGCCGAACGCCTGCACGAGCGCGACGTCGCCGTTGACCTCGAGAACGTTGCCCAGCGAGTGGTGGCCGTCGGGGAACTCGATCTCGACCAGCTCGTTGTACTTGACGTCGACGACCTTCTCAACGAGCAGGAGCGGTCCGACGATGTCGCGCGTGGAGGTGTACTCGCGCATCACCTGGCCACCTCTTCCAGGACAGGGCCGTCAGGTGAGACGAGCTGCGTGCCGATCGCCATCGAGATCGCCTTGAACTCGGCGGGCGCGTCGGCCTCGGTGACGTACTTGGCGCGCGCGATGCGCTCGCGCACCGGGGCCGCGAGTATCGCCTTCAACTGAGCATCGTTGCCCAGCGCCTCGAGGGCGGTGGCGTGGAACTCCAGGATGACACCGAGCAGCAGGTCCTGCTTCGCAAGCGAGGTGAACTGGTCGTCGTCGCGGAACGCATTCTGCTGCAGGAAGTCCTCGCGGACCGACTTCGCGGTCTCCATGAGGACCTGCTCCTGCGGGGTGAGCGCCTCCAGTCCGACGAGCCGCACGATCTCGGACAGCTCGCTCTCCCGCTGCAGGATCGCCATCGCCTCGTCGCGGCGGGCCCGGAACTCGGGACCGACGTTCTCGTTCCAGTACGGCTCGACGCGGTCGAGGTACAGCGAGTACGACGTGAGCCAGTCGATCGCGGGGAAGTGCCGCTCGTACGCCAGCCGGTCCTGGAGCGCCCAGAAGACCTTCACGACGCGCAGCGTGTTCTGCACGACCGGCTCCGACAGGTCGCCTCCCGGAGGCGAGACCGACCCGACGACAGTGACCGAACCCTCGCCGCCCGCGAGCGTGGCGACCTTGCCGGCGCGCTCGTAGAACGCAGCGAGCTTGGTCCCGAGGTAGGCGGGGAAGCCCTCTTCGCCCGGCATCTCCTCGAGGCGTCCCGAGATCTCGCGCATCGCTTCCGCCCAGCGCGAGGTCGAGTCGGCCTGCAGCACGACGTCGTAGCCCATGTCGCGGAAGTACTCCGCCATCGTGATGCCGGTGTAGACCGACGCCTCGCGCGCGGCGACCGGCATGTTCGACGTGTTCGCGACGAGCACGGTGCGCTTCATGAGCGGCTCGCCCGAGTACGGGTCGACCAGCTCGGGGAACTCCATGAGCACGTCGGTCATCTCGTTGCCGCGCTCGCCGCAGCCGATGAAGACGACCACCTGCGCGTTGGACCACTTCGCGATCTGGTGCTGGGTGACCGTCTTGCCCGCGCCGAACGGCCCCGGGATGCAGGCGGTGCCGCCCTTCGCGAGCGGGAAGAACGTGTCGATGACGCGCGTGCCGGTGACGAGCGGCTCGCTCGGCGTGGTCTTGCGCGCGTGCGGGCGCGCCACGCGAATCGGCCAGGTCTGCATGAGCTTCAGCTCGACGAGCTCGCCGGAGTCCGTGCGGACCGCGCCGATCACGTCGGTCACGGTATACGTGCCGGACGCGAGCTTCTCGAGCGTGCCGGAGACCAGCGGCGGGACCATGACGCGATGTTCGATGACGACGTTCTCGGCCACGGTCCCGACGATCTGTCCGCCGGAGACCTTGGAGCCGACCGCGGCGGTGGCGACGAAGTCCCAGCGCTTGTCGCGGTCGAGACCGGGCGCGGAGATGCCGCGCGCGAGGAACGAGCCCGCGATCCGCTCCAGCACGTCGAGCGGACGCTGCACGCCGTCGTAGACCGACTCGAGCAGTCCCGGCCCGAGCTCGACGGACAGGGGCGCGCCGGTGGCTTCCACCGGGTCGCCCGGGCCGAGGCCCTCGGTCTCCTCGTAGACCTGGATCGAGGCGCGGTCGCCCCTCATCTCGATGATCTCGCCCATCAGCCCCTGCGCGCCGACCTTGACCAGGTCGAACATCTTCGCGTTGCCGAGGCCTTCGGCGACAACGAGCGGGCCCGCTACTTTGACGATGACGCCTTGACTCATCTACGCATCCTCACTTCCGAGTGGCACCGTGGTGCCCAGTGCGCGAACGATCGCACGATCGAGCTTCTCCCGCCCCACTCCGCCCGGGCTGCCAGCGCCCGGGATGACGGTCACGGCGGGAACGGACTGGTCGGCCACTTCGGCCGCCAGGTCTTGAATCGCCGCGTAGACCGGTTCGGTCACGAACACGATGCCGTACTCGCCGCCGGAAAGCTGCGGCCACAGGTCACGGGCCGCTGAGGGGTCGTCCACGCCGAACGCCGCGACGCCCAGCGGACCAAAACCCGCCACCGACGTCGTGTCCCCAACGATCGCGACCTTCCCGCTCACTTGGCCACCTCCCGCAGCCGGGAGACGATGACGTCGCGCGGCAGTCCGGCGAGCCGGCCGACGAGCAGCGAGCGGACCGTGATCGCCTCCGCACGGCGCTGCAGCACGTAGCCGAGCACCGGCAGCGGCCCGATCGCTCCCTGCGACGCCTCCCGCGACAGCGACGCGGTGGTCGCGTCCACGAGCACGTCGAGGCGCTCGAGGTCGAGCATCTCTTCGGCGCTCGCGTGTCCCAGCACGCGGGCGACGACGATCGCCTCAGCCAGCGCGTGCGGATCCGTGACGAGATCGGCCGCGGCGACCGCGTTCCAGGCGCCGCCGGGCACGAGCAGCGCGCGGGCCTCTTCAGGGGTGCGCTGCGCTTCCGCGCACCTGAGCAGCACCTTCGCGTTGGCGGCGTCGGTCTGCCGCGTCGCGAGCCGCTCGAGCAGGCCGATCTTGGAGGCGCGCGCGAGGCGCGCCAGCTCCGCGAACATCGCGGCGTCCACCGCGGCGTCGACCTGTTCCGCGTTCATCGGCGGGTCCGCGTCGAGCACGGCGCGAGCGGCCGCTCCGATCGCCCCCGGGATCTGGTCGGCATGCTCGAAATCCTCGGGCTCGAGCACGCCGAGGCGGATGTCCGGGAACCCGGGCTCCACGCCAAGGACCCATGCGCGCAGCACCGACTTCAGGGAGGCGAAGTCGTAGGGCGCGGTGAACGTCTCGACGACCGGCGCCGGCAGTCCCGCCTTGCGCAGGAAGTCGTCGATCAGGTCGAGCATCGACGCGTCGATCGCCTGCTCCACGTCCGGCGCTGTCTGGGCGTGCTCGACGAACTTTCCGAAATGCGTGTCGGACAGCACGCGCAGCTGGTCCGCGAACGTCGGCGCGTCGATGAGGCGCTCGAACGCGGCGTGCCCGAGCAGGCGGCTTCTCAGGACCATGACGCGTCCCGTCGCGAACCCGTAGGCTATGACGTCGCCGCGAGCCACCGTGACTCTATCCCTCCCCGAACAGCGCCCGATCGACCGCCGACTCGAGGTCGGCGCGACGGGCGTAGATGAGCGAAGCGGGCGAGACCTCGATGCGGACGCGGTCGCCCACCAGCACGACGCCCCGCTCGATGCCCGCGGGGCCGTCGTCGATCGTGAGCGCCAGTCCCACCGCCTTGAGCGCACCTGGCAGTGCGGCGTGCAACCGCGCAGTGTCCGCGGAACCCAGGCGAAGGACGCCCGCAGGCAGCGGCGAGGAAGCGATCTCGCGTGCGAGCAGCCCCGCGTAGCGGTCGTCCGGAAGAGCCGTCAAGGCGGCCTCCAAGCGAGCGAGCGCCTCGCGGTCGAGTTCCTGCCGCGCGCTCAGCGAGGCGTCCCGCGCGGCGAGCCGCGCACCGGCGATCAGCGTCGCCGCCTCGGTCTCCGCCTTCACGCGCCCGAGCTTGAGCTCGTGCGCCGCGCGCGCTTCAGCGCGTGCGCCGGCCTGCGCGACCAGGAGCCCAGCGTCCCTGCGAGCGGCGGTGATGCGAGCCTCCCCCTCGGCCTCCGCGTCGTCCTCTATGCGGCCGACGATGTCCTCGATCGCCACGACGCTACCCGCCGTACGCGGCGCGGAGGCCGAGCAGCATGAGGATCGTCACGATCAGCGAGAGGACCGCGTAGGTCTCGACGAGCGCCGGGAAGATCAGCGCCGGCGCCTGCTTGTCGGCGGCCACGATGCCCGCCGCCGAAGCACCGGTCTTGCCCTGGTAGTACGCGGAGATGAAGCACAGCCAGCCCACCGGCTGGCAGGCGAGGAACACCTGGAAGCCCGCGATGCCCGGGAGGTCGACCTTGCCGCCGAGCAGCCCGAAGAAGATGATCACGAGCACCGCGGCGATGAAGCAGTAGATCCCCTGCGTGCCCGGCATCGCCGCCAGCGGCAGCAGCTTGCCGAACTTCGTTTCGTCCTCCGACAGGATGCCCGACACCGTCGCGCTCGCGACGGTGATGCCCCACGCCGAGCCAACGCCCCCGAGGATCGCCGCGAGCCCCGCACCGAACAGCGCCCAGGCCGTCCCCGTCATGCCCCACCAAAGCTGGTCCACGATCACGCCCCTTCCTTGATGCCGGACTCGCCGGCGCCCAGCACGACAGACCTCGTAGCGAACCTGAAGGGCTTGAGCGGGCGCCCGCCCCCTTCGTAGAACTTCGAGAAGAACTCGACGAACTGCAGGCGCGCGGGGTGCACGAACGCGCCCAATAGGTTGATGACGACGTTGAATATGTGGCCGACGACGAAGATGGAGATCGCCGAAGCGAGCGCGACCACAGCCCAGACGTAGCCCATGCCGCCGGAACCCCACAGCGCCCCGACAGGTTCCCACACCATCTTGGCCAACACGTTGAACACCATGCCGACGAGCGCCCCCGACAGTCCGAGCGCCGCGAGCCGGGTGTAGGAGAGGGTGTCTCCGAGGAACGCGGACATGCCGTAGACGGCGTAGACACCGCCGAGGAACGAGACGACCGACTTCCGCACCGTCTTGGAGGCGAACAATCCCACGAGCGTCAGCGCTCCGAGTGCCCATAGGAGGAACGCGGGGCCGCCGAAGGCCAGCGAGACGACCCAGGCGAGCATCGACGCGATCCACACCCAACCGAACGCGCGGTCCCATAGCGGCCGTTCGGCGTCGCCGAGAGCGGCCTCGATCGTCCGCCCCTGCATGAGCATCGTGCCGAGCAGGCCGATCACCAGCGCCGCCTGCCCGAGCACGGCGTTGCCGGCCGCGTAGCCCCACGCGCACACACCGATCATCGCGAACAGGAAGATCGTCGACATCTGCTCGAAGATGGCGGCGGCGGGGTCGCCTTTGCGCCATGTATCGTAGGCCGCGACGCCGACGCCGAAGAAGACCTGCGTGATGCCGAGCCCGATCGCGATCAGCAGGAACGTCTGGAGCTGGGCGAGCGGGTCGAGCACCTGCAGAGCGCGTAGGAAGCCAGGCAGAACGGACACGTCGAGGGCGAAGTACGACGCGAACAGCACGCCGACCACCATCGCGCCGGCACCGCCGATCATCATGAGGTCCATGAACCGCTTCACGCCCGGCGCGACGTCGAGCTTCGTCTTGATCAGCCACGAACCGAGGATCAGCATCGCGCCGTAGCCGACGTCACTGATGCAGATCGCGAAGAACAGGAGGAAGAACGGCGCGAGCAGGGGCGTCGGGTCGATCTCCCGATAGCCCGGCCGACCATAGAGGTCGGTCAGGACCTCGAACGGCTTGAGCCACTTCGCG
>Ga0209638_1000595_pt1 | contig 23911 bp, 22 predicted proteins | sample BarGraNGADG00211_FD_184490 | JGI IMG/M metagenome (GOLD analysis project Ga0209638, IMG submission 184490) | Arctic peat soil microbial communities from Barrow, Alaska - Barrow Graham LP Ref core NGADG0002-211 (SPAdes) (version 2) | ecosystem: Environmental > Terrestrial > Soil > Wetlands > Peat...
CGCAGGTCCCCGTGCTCGCGCTCACGGCGATGATGGTTCTGTTTTTCCATGCGGCGCGCGTGGCATTGGTGGCGTGGGACCCCTATATGGCATCGCGGCCGCTGGCGGAGGCGCTGAATCGCGCGCAGCCGGGAGAACTGATCGTGGACGACCAGTATTACGCGTTTTCATCGGTTTTCTTCTACACGAACCGGCGCGCGTTGCTCCTCAACGGGCGTGTCAATAACCTGGTGTATGGGTCGTACGCGCCGGATGCGCCCACGGACGTGTTCATCGACGACCGCGATTTCCAGCAGCGGTGGCGAACAGGCGTGCGTTATTACCTGGTGGCGGCGAGTGCCGCCCTGCCGCGGCTGGAGCGTTTGGTGGGTCGGAACGCCCTGCGCGTGGTCGCCGCAAGCGGCGGCAAATACCTGTTCACCAATTTATAGAAATATTTCGTCCGTTTGCTTTCAGCGGGTTGAGGGTCGGGGCCGGGCTGTGCGAAAGAGAGCGGATGCTAACTTGAAATCGGGATGAGGGTTGCGCGGCTTCGCGGATTTCGCGAGGCCGCTTTTTTTGGAGCAAGCTGACGAAGAAGGCAGGCGGACTCACAAACGCTGTGGGTACCCCGGCCCGCCCCACTCAGTGGGCCGAGGGATCGAACAAACCCTCTTCACCAAGAAACGAAAATATTTCGCACTTTTGTTTTCAATGAGTTGAGGCTCCGGGCCGGGCTGGTTGAAAAAGCGCGGATGCTACTTTGAAATCGGGATGAGGGTTGCGCGGCTTCGCGGATTCGCGAGGCCGTTTTTTTTTGAGTGGGGACAGCGGGGAAGGGCGAGGGCGGAAATGGAACCGACGGAGAGGATCTCCAGGACTTGCGAGGAATGCAGCCATTGGAAGGACGTCAAACAGAGGATCAAGATCGCCAAGCTGCTGGACAACCTGATCGCGGGCATCGAAACGAGGATCAAGGACAAGGAACTGAAGCCGACCATGGCGGAGTATTTGAAGTTGCTGCAAATGGAGCAGGAGATCGAGCAGGAGAGTCCGAAGGAGATCAAGGTGACATGGGTGGAACCGGCGACGATATCGAGTGGCGAGAAATAGCCTACGATCCGTTGCCTTCCCAGAAGCTCTTTCACGACTCGGAAGCGCGATTCAAGGGCTTCTCCGGGCCGATCGGTTCGGGCAAGAGTCAGGCTCTCTGCCAAGAGGCGATCAAGCTAAGCTACGTCAACGCGGGGCGCATGGGGCTGCTGGGCGCGCCGACTTACCCGATGTTGCGGGACGCGACTCAGGCGACGCTGCTGGAGATCCTGGACACGAACAAGATTCGGTACGAGCACAACAAGGCGGAGAACACGCTGAGGATCAAGGACACGGGATCGAGGATTCTGTTCCGGGCGGTGGAGGAATTCGAGCGCCTGCGCGGCACGAATCTGGCGTGGTTTGGCCTGGACGAGTTGACGTACACGCAGGAAGCCGCGTGGCTGCGGCTGGAAGGACGATTACGCGACCCCAAGGCGCGGCGGCTGTGCGGATTCGCGGCGTGGACGCCCAAAAGCTACGACTGGGTGTATCGCAAGTTTCTGGTGGCCGGGCAGAGCGCCTACGAGACGATCGTTGCGAAGCCTTACGAAAACCGCCACCTGCTGAAACAGACTCCGGACTATTACGAACGGCTGAAGCAGAGCTATGACGAGAGGTTTTTCGCACAGGAAGTCCTGGGGTCGTATCTCAGCATGGACGGGGCGCGGGCGTACGCCGCGTTCGACCGGGGCACGCACGTAACGGACTTGAGCGCGGACCCACGCCGGCCGTTGCTATGGGCCCTGGACTTCAACGTGGACCCGATGTCGTCGGTGATTGTGCAGGTAATCGGCGGCAAGATGAAAGTGCTGGACGAGATTGTGATCCGGCACGGAACCACCTACCAGGCTTGCGAGGAGTTCTTGAAGCGCTACCAAGGGCACGGCGCCGGCGTGGAGGTTTACGGCGACGCTTCGGGGTACCAACAGCAGACCACGGGAACGTCGGACTACGAGATGATCCGCGAGTACTTCCGGGTCCACTCCAGTTTGCCTGTGCAGCATCTCGCGGCCCGGTCCAACCCCAGCGTCAGGGATCGGGTCAACCTGATGAACGCGAAGCTGCGGTCGGCGGCAGGCGAGGTCGGGCTGCTGGTGGACGGCAAATGCAAGGAACTGATTCAGGACTTAGAGCAGGTGGCCTACAAGGCGGACACCTGCCAGATCGATAAGGACCGGGACCGGCTGCGGACGCACCTGTCGGACGCGCTGGGGTATCTGGTGTGGCATCACTGCAGGCCAGTGCAATTCATCGGGGAGCGGCGAGAGCGGCTTTTTTGAGATCCATATGCAAAACATCAATCGCGAGCATCCGGAATACATCGCGCGCAAGGCGATGTGGAAGCAGTACAAAGACCTGTACGCGGGCGGCGAGCGCCTGCGCGCGAACGCCTCGGACTACCTGGTGCGGCGGCACAAGGAGCCTGGCGAGGTTTACCAGGAACGGCTGAGCCGGGTGTTTTACGAGAACTACATCGGCTCGATCGTGGACTGGTACGCGGCGACGCTGATCCGCCGGGCGCCGGCCGTGCTGATAGAAGGAAGCGACACGGCGGCGAAGGATTACTGCAACCTCCTGTCGGCGAATTGCGATCTGAAGGGCACGAGCCTCAGCGAGTTTTTCCGCCAGCGGTTCGTGCAGACGCTGGTATGCGGCTGCTCCTACATCGTGGTGGACTTTCCACGGGCGAACGGCGCCGCGCTGACCCGCGCGGAAGAGGACGCGTCGGGACGCTCGCGCGCCTACCTGGTGGACTACAGTCCGGAGGAGGTCATCAACTGGAACTACGACGAGACGGGCGGCCTGGAATGGGCGGTGATCCGGACGTCGTGCCTTCAACAATCGAAGGTCACGGACGCAAAATGGGAGCGCGAGACGCGGTGGATTTACTACGACCGCGAGAACTTCCAAATCTTCCGGAAGGCAGGCGAAGCAAGCCCGCTCGAGCCGATCGACGAGGGTCAGCACGGGCTGGCCGCATTGAGGCGCGTGCCGTTGTTCCGCATGCAGGTGTCGGAGGGCTTGTGGCTGGTCAACAAGGCCGCGCTGTTGCAACTGGAGCACTTCAATAAGTCGAACGCGCTTTCGTGGGCGTTGACCATGGGATTGTTCGCAACTCCGGTGATCTATTCGGAGCGCGAATGGAACCAGATCGTCGGCGAATCCTACTACATCCAGCTCGGGCCACAGGATCGCTTCGGGTGGGCGGAGCCGGAGGGCAAGGTCTATCAGATAGCGGCGGACAACCTGGTTCGGCTAAAGGACGAAATCTATCGCGTCTGCTATCTGATGAACCAGGCCGGAACGCCGAGCGGCGGAGACCTGCAGGTTTCCGGCATCAGCAAACAGAGGGACTTCAGCGTGACGCAGGAGGTGTTGCGCGCGTACGGAGACGCCGTGAAGGAGAGCATGAAGCAGGTCCTGTGGGCGATCGCGGCGGCGCGGCAGGACGGAATTTCGATCGATGTGTCGGGGCTGGACGAGTTCGACATCGACGACTACGGCAGCGAGTTGGACGACGCGAAGAAGCTGCTGGATCTGGGAATTGGCTCGGAGACGCTGAAGAAACAGGTTTTCAAGAACCTCGCCTTCAAGTACCTGTGCGACGCGCGGCAGGAAGTCAAGAACCAGGTGGCGGAGGAGATCGACCGCATGAAGTACGCGGAGTAGACAACGAGGGACGCGAAATCAGGAGGCTTATGGAAGGAATAGACGTTCAGGCGATCGTGCGGCAGGCGATCCAGGAGTACGCCAGCAACGAACAGGCCAAGAGCGAACCGGCTTACAAGGCGGAGCTCGAGGACGAGCGGAAGCGGCGGGAACAACTGGAGCGCAGGCTGAACGAACTGGTGGCGGAGAACAAACACAGCCGCAAGATCGCGGAGGAAGCAGAACGCAGTTCGACGGTACGAGCCGAACTGCAACGGCTGGGAGTGGCCAAGATCGACCTTGCGTTCAAGGCGGTGAAGGACGAAATCGCGCGGACGGAAGACGGGCGGCTGGTGGCTCGGGGGGAAAGCGGACAGATGCCATTGAAGGATTATCTGTCCGCCTTCGTGAACGAGAACCCGGAGTTTCTGCCGGCTCGGATCTCGGGGGGGACCGGAATGACGGCGACCTTCAAGGCGCCACCGGAGAGCAGAGAGACAGTGACTCTCGAGCAGATCCGGCCAGGCATGAGCGCGGAAGAGATGCGGCGGGTACGAGAGGAAATCGTGCGCGTGGCGTCGCAGACCCTTCGGGGGATGTGAAGAAGTACCAAGGACGGGCCGGGAAGGCCCAACGGAAAGCAAAGTAAGGAGAACGAATGGCAGCAATTACCTCAACAAACGTCGCAAACGCGATCGTAAAACTGGTGGCGGCGGACGCTTTGCCGGTGCTGGTAGGGAACCTCGTCATGGGGAACCTCGTGAATCGCGATTACGAGCCGGTCCTGGCGCATGCCGGCGACACGGTCAACGTGCCGATTCCGCCAACGATGGTGGCCCACAACCTCCTCGAAGGCGAGACGGTACAAACGCAAAACCCGAGCCTGGGCAACGCCCAGATTGTGCTCAACACGCACGCGGAAGCGACTTTCCAGATTCCGGACGTGACCAAGGTGCTGGCGGTCCCGGACCTGCTGCGGATTTACATGCAGCCGTCGGTGGCGGCGATCGCGCAGAGGATCGAGACCGACCTTCTGAGCTTGTACGCCGGCTTCACGGCGAACGCCCCGGTGGGGACGCCGGCCACGCCGATCACGGAAGCCATCATCGACGCCGCGGAAACGGCGCTGTTCCTGGCGAAGGTTCCGCCCAGCGAGCAGAAGTTCATGGTGGTGGATGCGGCCACGTATTCGGCGTGGCGGCAGATCCCGCGGTTCAGCGAATTCCAAACCGCCGGCGACGCCGGCCTGCGTTCGATCGTCGATGGGACGGTGGGGAAGATCAAAGACTTCTTCGTATTCCGCTCGCAGTTCGTGCAGAAGACGGGAGTCGGCACGGTGACGACCCACAACATGGCTTTCTCGAAGGATGCCATGGGTTTGGTTATCCGGCGCCTGCCGCAGCCGCTGCCCGGGACCGGCGCCATCGCGGAGTACGCCGAGCTGGGCAACTTCGGCATGCGTGTGGTGATGAGCTATCAGCCGAACACGCTGGCGCAGCAGTTCACGGTGGACGTGCTATATGGCTGCGGCGTGCTGCGGAATACTTCGGGCGTGCAGGTGAACACGTAAGGGCCTAGCGAACGAGGCAGGCCGGCCCAGAAGATGGAGCTCCCGGCCTGCCCCTCAAGGAGAACAGGATGGATCTGACAATTTATTACCAGAAGATTCGTACGTTGGAAGCGACCATCCCGGATGCGTTTCCGGTTGTAATGAGCCTGGCGGCCGCGGACGGCGGCAAGGCGGGAGTAGCGACCGAGGTTACGCGCGGGATCGCCGCGAAAATGATTGTGGAAGGCCAGGCGCGCCCGGCCACGGCCGAGGAAGCGAAGGCGTTCCTGGCGCTACAGGAGGAGGCGAAGCGGGTCGCCGACCAGATGGCGACGGCGTCGAAGGTGCAGTTATCGGTGCTGACGACCGCCGACCTAAACAAACTGAGGGACGTCGCGGGCTCCCGAAAGGACTCGGCGTAACGACATGGCTCTGTTCACAGACGGTCCCGTATCGACCAGCGACGATCTCTCGGCCCAGGATTCACAGCTTGCAGACGTGGCACTTGCCGAGAACATCGACGTGACGCGGAAACTGTCGCTGGCGCAGGACGAACTCGCCCTGGAGCTGATCACGCTGCTCACCAGATCGAGCTTTGCGGGCCAGTCCTTGTGGCTGGGGCCGAATCCGAACGTCGGCAGCGTGGTGGCGACGCCAGCGCTCAGGCTATGGCATACCTATCGCGCTCTGGAGATGGTCTACGCCGACGCATACAACAGCCAGTTGAACGACCGCTACGCGGGCAAACGCGATCAATTCCGCGGTCTGGCGAACTGGGCTTACGAGAAGCTGCTTCAAATCGGGGTCGGCGTCGCCTCCGATCCGATACCGCGAGCCGTCACGCCGAACGTGACGGCCGCGCCCGGCGCGCCAACTCCGCTTCCGGACGGAACGTACTATGCGACCGTAGCATGGACCAACAGGGCCGGCGAAGAAGGGGCGAGCGCGCCGCCGGCCACCATCACAACTTCCGGGACCACACTGTCGGTCCAGCCCATAAATCCGCCGGCAAATGCGGTGGGGTGGAATGTGTACGTGGGCAGCGATTCCGATTCGACGTTCCGGCAGAACGGAACGCCGATCGGGACCGGGCAGACCTGGACACAGCCCGGGGCGCCAGCGACAACCGGGAAGCCGGCGAGCGAAGGACAGGCCCCGAGTTACGTGAAACCGGTTCCAAGGGTAATCCAGAGGGGCTGATGACAGCAAAACTGGGAAGCGCCATAACGGCTAAAATCATCCAACGCATTACCGGGCCAGGCGGCGTCAATGCCAGCCTGGCCGCGCTTACGGCGTCGGACAACACGTCAGGCGCGGCGCTAGATGCCGCCCAAATCCGCGCACAAAACGCCGCTCCGGATCTGGTCGAGCGCAGCAACGCCGTCAATTATCCGGCAGTCAACGTGTACTGCGAAAAGATCGTTAACGCCTTGACCGAGAAGTTCCGAAGTTTTTCGGGATCGGCGCAAATGTCCATTGAGGTGCGGCACTCGCAGGACCGCCTGGAGGGACTTCAGGACGCGCTGGAACTCTACACGGACGCGGTGACGCAGACGCTGAACGCGGGCCTGGGCGATTGGGGCAGTGGAATGTTTTACGGCGGGGGATACCAGGTGTCGTTCGGCGCCGTAAAGCACGGCGGCAAGAATTTTATCCAGACGGCGAAGATCACATTCGAGATTGGAGTGAGCAGAAACTAGTATGGCCTCGTATATTTCCTCTAACGCAAACCGTTTCTACACGGTCCTGGAGAGCGCATACGGCGACGTGGCGGCGATCACCTCCGGGAATCGGATTCCCGCCCTGAAGCTGACGGTGCGGCAACAACTCGAAGTCATGGCGCGAAAGGACAAGACGGGCAGCCGAACGTTCGCGGGACTGCCGGCGGGCGGCCGACGCCGCACCGACTTCGAACTGCGCACGTATCTGACGAGCTGGCAGCAAGCGGCCGGACCGGGCTCGGGGCCCCCGCCAAACGAACCATCACCCGATTCTTCGCCGGGTCCGGGGTACGGACCGCTTTTTCAAGCAGCGCTAGGCGGGACGCCGCTCGAGTTCGCGGGCGGGACGGCGGCTTCCAGTACCGGGGCCGGCCGGCTCGCGTTTCAAACGCCGCACGGGCTCGTGGCGGGACAAGCGGTCTCGTGCGGAGGCGAAATCCGGTTTGTGGCGGCGATCGTGAATACGACGACAGTGCAATTGAACGCGCCGTTCACAATCCAGCCCGCGGCCGGTGGAACCGTCGCGGCGACGGTCACTTACGCTCCCGCGACGGAACTGCCGAGCGTGAGCATTTTCGATTACTGGACGCCGGCGACCGCAGTGCAGCGGCTGCTCCGCGGGGCGGCAGTCGACCAGATGGACATCCTGGTGAACGGGGACTACCACGAATTCCATTTCAACGGGCTCGCGCAGGACGTGCTGGACAGCAGCAGCTTCACCGGCGAAGCCGGGACATTGCAGAGCTTTCCGCAGGAACCGGCGCTTGACGCATTCGACTATTCGATCGTTCCGGGAAACATGGGCCAGGCGTGGTTAGGCGCATCGCCCTCGCAGTTTTTCACGATCACGAGCGCGACGATGACGCTCAAAAACGGCCTGGCAACGCGGTCGAGGGAATTTGGGACCAACCTGCCGCGGGCGATCGCGCCCGGCGAGCGCTCGGTGACTGCCGCGTTCAATCTCTACAGCCTGGACGACGACGCCACGAAGGGGCTTTACCAGGCGGCTCGGCAGCAATCGCCCATCAGCCTGATGTTCCAATTGGGCGAAGCCCAGGGCCAGGTCATGGGCGTGTTCCTGAAGAGCGTGATCCCGGAAGTGCCCGAATTCGACGATGGCGAGAACCGGTTGCAGTGGCGGTTTCGGGGATCGCGGGCGCAAGGGACGGTGGACGACGAGATCGCGGTGGCGTTCGGGTGAGAAGAAGCTGTCAGCCATCAGCCATCAGCTATCAGCTTAAGAACAAGCCTGGGAGGACCGTGACAGAAAGCTGAAAGCTGAAAGCTGAAGGCTGATCGCCGACGCTCAATGAGGGTGTCATGACCTACGAAAGCGTGAAGGTTGTAGACTCGGCGGTTTCGCCGGGGGTTCGGTTCACGGTGGCGAAGATGTCGTTCGCGCGGCGGGTGGAACTGATGCGCAGGGTGCGCGAATTGGCTCGACGCATGGAGTTCCTGGAGGCGGGCGAGAGCGCCGGCGACAAGATGGATGTCGGGCTGCTCCAGGCGGAGATCGACCGGCTCTACCTGACGTGGGGGCTGCGAGCGGTATCGGGGCTCGAAGTGGACGCAGCGGAGGCGACTCCGGAATCGCTGGCGGAGGCGGGGCCGGAGAGTCTCTTTCGCGAGGCGCTGGCGGCGGTGCGGGCGGAGACGGGGCTGAACGAGGCCGAACGAAAAAACTGATCGTCGCCTTCCGTTTTCAGTTTTCCAACCAGGCCGGTTGGAAGTGCGACGCCTGCCGGAGATCCGGCCTGGAGCATAAGCGGCGGTGTGGATGGCTGGCGCCCGGCGAAGAGAGGAACGCACCGCTGGTGTGGGCGAGGAAGGGAGTCTCGCTTCAGACTTGTCCGAAATCCTACGTCACGGGGGAGAGCCTGGCGCTGGTGGAGGAGTTTCTGGTCCGGCGGGGGCTGCGAGGGAACGAGTTTCCGGAGCTGAGCGCGCGCCAGGCGGAGGCATTCTTCATTTTGGAGGAAGCTCTCGCGGCGGAAGAAGGCAGGCCGGGAGGCCCGCCCCACTAAGAAGAAGCGCTCGCGACGGAGACAAACGATGAGCAAGAGTACACAAGAGAAGTTGCTCGACGAGTTCACGGCGATTGTCGGGCGGGAGGCGGCTGGCCTGAACGCGATACCCGGATCGCCGCAGGACCTGCCGGGCTCCCTCGGAGCCATTGCGGCGCAGGGGGGAAGCACGGGATCGGCGACTGCGGCGAACGGCGCGGCGAGCAGCGGGGGAGGCGTCACGGCGGCTTCGGTGGCGAAGACCGTGTTGGAGAGCGGGCTGGGGCTCGTGCCGTTGATCGGGGGCTTAATTGGGCTCTTCAGCGGCGGGGACTCCAACGCTCCGGCTCCACTGGTGAAGTACGCCATGCCGGCGCCGATCGATTTCGAGACGGCCGAGACCGAGGGAGGGTTGACCGGCGTCGATTACGACCAGATGGGTATGCCGAGAGCGTATCGCGGAGGATCGACGAGCCAATCCTCGACGGGCGCAAGAGGCTACGCCGGCGGGGGTCCCAGCGGAACGGGCGGGCTCCCCGCGCAGATCACGGTCAACGTGCAGGCAATGGATTCGCAATCGTTCATGGACCACAGCGCGGACATCGCGGCGGCGGTTCGGAACGCGATGCTCAACCTCAACTCGATTAACGACGTGGTGAACGATCTTTGACCATGGCTACCTTTCCCACACTGAAGACCAGCGCGGTAATTCAATACCCGGCGACACGGAAGGTTCGCTATCGGAACCAGGCGCTGCGTTTCGTCGATGGGACAGAACAGCGCTACCGCGACTGCGCCGGTCCATTGCGGCGCTGGGAGATCCGACTGAGCCAACTGGATGAAGGCGAAATAGCAGCGCTGGAGCAGTTCTTCGCCGATAACCAGGGAGCGTTCGGAAGCTTCGCCTTCACCGATCCTTGGGATGGGACGGCGTTCCCGAACTGCAGCCTGGAGATGGACGGACTGAAAACGACGGCAACGGCGGAGATGAATGGCGCTACTTCGCTGACCGTGGTCGAGGACCGAGGGTAAGTATGCTGGTGTACCCACAACTCGCGACGGGAGCGTTGGGCCAGTTTCCAATTCGGAAACAGCGGCGCGCGCGCACGGTGGTGAACGCCGCGGCGGACGGGAGTTCGTTCAAGCTGGCCGACCCGGCTGGGACGACCACGGAGTGGACGCTGGAGTACGCGTGGCTGACGGACGGCGAGATGGCCGCGCTGGAGCAGTTCTTTGCCGCCGCGGAAGGAACGCTGAACGGATTCACGTTTCTCGATCCGACGGCGAACCTGCTCGCCTGGAGCGGCAAACTGGACAAAGCGGTTTGGGAGCGGGATCCCCTGGTCTCGGTCACGGGCGGGATGGCGGACCCGGCCGGAGGATCGGGCGCCTGGCGCCTGACGAACCCCGGAGCGGCAGCCCAGTCGATCTCGCAAACCCTGGCGGCGCCGGGCGGATACGTGTATTGCGTCAGCGCCTGCGTGCGTGCGGCAGCGGCTTCGACGGCCACGATGCTGCTGGGAAACAGCCGGGCAGAGCGGGCGGTTCAAACGCAGTGGGGACGGATCGCGTTCGCCGGAAACGGAGACGCGTTGGCGGAATCGATTCGCTTCGGCCTGGAGATTCCAGCGGGCGCGACGGTGGACGTATTCGGGATACAGGTAGAGCCACAGGCGGGGGCGTCGGTTTATCGGGCCAGCACAGCCGGCGGAGTCCACGAAAATGCCCACCTCCGGGACGACGAGCTTTCAGTCACGACGACGGGCCTCAACTACCATTCCTGCACGGTGAACATCATTCATGTCAACCATATTTGAGCTGAAGGAGCAGGCGGTTACGGACACCCCGCTTCTGCTATTCGACTGTACGCTGCCGGGCGGGCGGACAGAAAGGTGGAGCACGCACGGCGTGACCGCGAACGGCGCCGCTTACGCGGCGCGCGTCCTCCAGCACAGCGTCTTTGAGATGCAGACGGCGTCGGCGCAAGGCGTGGACGGGATTGCGCAGATCTCGATCCTGCTGGCGAACGCCGATTCCCATTTTTCGGAGATCGAGCGCTCGACCGGGTGGAAGGGCGCCCGGCTGACGGTCAGTTTCCTGTTCTACGACCTGCGAAATCAAGTCGCGGCCAGCGACAGCGCGCTACTGTTCCAGGGGATCTGCAACCCGCCGGACGAAATACTGGAAGCGACGTTCCGGATCACGGCGACCAATCGGATGAACTTGCAGAGAGTTCTGCTCCCGCAGGTCCGCATTCAGAGGGTGTGCCCGTGGGACTTTCCGGCGAACGCGGACCAGCGCACGGAGGCGGTCGACGGGGGAAGCAACGGGAAATACTCGCGGTACTACCGGTGCGGGTACTCGGCGGGAATCGCGGGCGGCACGGGGAACCTCGACGGGAGCAATCCGTTCACAAGCTGCGCCTACACGAAGAGCGACTGCCAGGCGCGCGGCATGTTCGCTAATTTCGGCGGCATCGAATTCGTTCCGCCGGCCATCAGCGTTCGCACGTCCGGGGACAAGAACTGGCACACGTCGGCGGTGGCAGTAAACACGGCGCTGTATAACGATTTCGTGCCTCTAGTCTATGGGACGGCGTGGTACGCGCCTCCGATGGTGTTCGCGCGCAACGACGGCAATCTGACGCGGATGGAGGTCCTGCTGGGGATCGGCGAGATGCAGGGCGTGCTGACCGTTCTGGTTAACGGCGTGGAGATTCCGCGGGGCGTGGCCGGGACCGATATGACGGGGAGCGGCTGGTACGACATTCCGACCCTGGGGACGCGCGCCGGGACGTTCGACGCCAACTTCCTGGATGGGAGCGGGGAGCCGGCGGGCGACCCGTACGGAGGCATGGCGTACCTTTCCGTGGTGGTTCCAAACCGGCTGAACAACGGGACGACGCTTCCCACAGTCAAGGTTCTGGCGCAGGGGCTGAAGGCGCCGACTTACGATGCCGGCGGCGCCCAGACGGGCGAGCAGTTCAGCAGCAACCCGGCATGGATCCTGTTGGACATCCTCCGGCGAATCGGCTGGGCCGCGGCGGAGATCGACATCCCCAGTTTCGCGGCGGCAGCGGCGTACTGCGACGAGGCGATCGATGCGCTGGACCTCTACAACAACGCGATCTCGCTCCCGCGGTTCCAGTGCAACCTGGCCCTGAAGACCCGGAAAAGCGCCGGCGACGTGGCGCGCGGCGTGCGAACTTGCGCACGGCTGCTGCTGACGTACGGACAAAGCGGGCTCTTGCATCTTCGTGTGGAGAACGCGATCGCGAACGAGCAACCCACGAAGCCGGAGTGGTCCAACAGCGTCGAATCCCTGAATGGGGGCTGGCCGGGCTACGAGTTCGGAGACGGGAGCAACGGTTTCACCGGAATCCTGCGGCGCGCGAGCGGCGAGCCGAGCGTGCGCGTGTACTCGCGCAGCATGGCGGATACGCCGAACTGTTTCAGCGTGGAGTTTCAGGACGCGCTGAACGACTACCAGCAGGACGGCTTTTCCATGGTCGATCCGGACGACGTGGCGCTGAGCGGGCAAGAGATTGCGACGACGCTGAATGCGATCGGGATTCCGAACTACGACCAGGCGGGGCGCATATTGAAGCTGAACCTGGACAAATCGGTCCGCGGCAATACGTACATCGAGTTCCAAACGAGCGTGAGATCGTTCGGCGTGCGGCCGGGCGATCTGATCGCAGTCACCTACCTCAAGGAGGGATTCAATCGCCAGCCATGCCGGATTCTGAGAATAGCGCCTGGGATCAATCACCGGGTAACGACGATCACGGCGCAGATTCACGACGATGCATGGTACGCCGACAGCAACGGCCAGGCGACCTCGGCGGCGGGAGGGCGACGGCAGAGCGACGCCGGCATGGGCGTCCCGCGGCCGCTGCTGGGCAGCGTGGTGGACGAGAACGGAGACCTCCAGTTCGGCGTGACGGAGACTTCCGATACCACCGGCGATGGCTCCGTGGAAACAAGCGTAACAGCGAGCTTTGTGGCTTCGCCCCCCAGCCAGGGATCTGGGCCAGGTATCCCACTGGTGAGCTTGACGCCGTTGGTGGCAGCGGGTGGAACGCTGGCAAGCGGCCAAGTTCTGTACTATGCAGTCTCGGCAAGGGACGCCGCGGGGAATGAGAGTGCGCCGTCCTTCCTGGTGACGGCTGCGATCGCAAGCGATGGGAGCGCGGTTGCGCTTTCCGGGCTGAGTTTCGCGCCTGGTACAACCGCTTTCCACGTCTATCGGGGCAGCACTTCGGCGCAACTGTTCCGAATCGCGACGGACCAGCCATTGGCGAGCCAGTTCATCGACACGGGCCTGGCGCAGCAAACCATCGCGCCGCCCGATCCCAATTTCGATCATGCGAATTTCTACTGGCGCATGGAGTTGCAGCCGGAGACCGCGGCTACGCTGCACTCGGCCAACACGGTGGGCAACGGCGCGCTTCAGATGCCGGAGAACTCGTACGGCGGAATGACCGCGCGGATCACGCGCGGGCGCGGGGCGGGACAGGAGCGCACGATCGGCCCGAATACGCGAACGACGCTGACGGTATCGTCCGCGTGGGCGGTAGAACCGGATGCGAGCAGTTACTTCGTAGTGGCGGAGATCGGGTGGAAGTTCGGCGCCCGGACGACCAGCGCGATGGCGCAGATCGCGATTCCGAACCGGCCGGGAGAGGTAGTGCAAATCACCGGACGCGCGGCCAACGTCAACAACGTGGAATGCGACCCGGAGCTTTCGATTGTCACGCGATGGCAGATCGGCGGCTCGGGCGTGGCCGACGCGGACGTGCCGCCGCAGCCGCTTTTCGGTCTGGGACCCGGCAATCAGGGCGGAACGGCGATACTGAGCGGCGTCGCGTTCACGCACCTGACGAACACACGGTCCATTTCCTCGGCCACGCTGACCATGTACTACTGGGATGAGCTGGCCGGCTCGCCGGCGAGCGCGCTCGCAAACGCGGTGGGACCGGAGGATGTACAACTTAACCTGAACCAGCCGGGGCCGGGGCAACCGGGAAGTTACCTGCAGATCGAGGGCGAAGCGATCCGCGTGGACGCGACGCTTAACGGCGGCGCCAGCTACCAGGTGACACGGGGAGCCCACCTCAGCCAAGCCGCGGCGCACGGGGCGCAAGCGCCGGTCTATCATCTCGCCAGCAAGACCGCGATCGCACCGTTTCCACCCGAATTCTTCGGGAGTCCATACAGCGGGAGCTGGAACTACCCGGTCATTCTGCCGGATGCGCGAGTGGCGAGCGCCGAGTTGTTCGTAACGAATAACAAGGGAAACAGCGAGACGGGCAGTATTTCTCTTACCCACACCACAGACCTGGGGCTGCGCACGTTGTCCGGCGGACAGTACACCATCCAAGTGGACGGTTACCTGGCGGTAGATCAATCCGCGGCAGCGGCCCTGGTCATCGAAGCCTCGCACGCGGTGCGGGACGTTTACGCCGTGCTGGGCAAGGCGGCCGACGCAGAGGTGACCCTCCAATTGAACGTCGATGGGAACCCATACTGTACGCTGAGGTTCGATCCTGCAGGGGTCTCGGTATCCAATAGCGTCAATGGGAATGCGCTGCCGCCGTTTGCGGCCGGCTCGCGAGTCACGCTTTCGATTCTCTCTGTGGGGCTGGCTTATCCAGGCGCGGATCTGACTGTGCTGATTCGACTCTAGGCCTCGGACCGCGTGATTTCTTTCCTGGCCGTGCGGAGCATGCGGCGCGAGGGCGAGGCAATGCCTCGCCCCTACAAGGGTGCGGTGTAGGGGCTGAGCATGCCCGGCCCGCGGAGTTGAGGAACAGATCAAACGGTCACGGGACTAGACACAAAAATGGGGGAGCAACTTACCAAACTGCGGCCCGACCGGGACTTGCAATGCTATTTCCAGCGGCCGAGCGGGGTGGCCGCCTTGAGCGCAACCAGCGAGACCGGGTTCACGGTGTCGGGAGCGTTTCGCCAGCAGTTCGATTGGGCGGTGGTCGAGTGGAATCGCGACAATGTGTTCGAACATCCGGCTCTGCGATGTCTGCCGGATGGCGACCTCAGCGGGTTGCGTCTCTCCTACGACGAGGAGCGCCAGAATTGCATGGCCATGGACTGCACGTTGTGGCCGACGGTGGATTGGCCGTTCCTGCGAATCTGGGCGACGGGCGCGGACGGCGTGGAGCGGGAGTACAAGGTTCCCCTCCGGGCGAACGCGGCGCCCATAGAGGGGAGCTATGCGCCGGCCCAGGCGGTTTTCGAACTCGCCGGAACGGTGAGCGCCTCCGACTATGTGGAGTTGGCCTGGGCGGCGGCGGATGGGGTGGATCCATCGAGCCAGCATGCCACTCACATGATGTACTACAACGATCAGTTGCAGGCTGTGGCGGCGCTCTTGGCGAGTGCGATCAACGCAAACTCGGGCGCGACGGGCATGACGGCCGCGGCGGATGGGACGCAGATCGCGCTTCAGTACAGCAGCGCGGCGGGCGCGAACGGGAATCGCGTCGGGGTTTACGGGAACGTGAGCGGTCTGCGGACCGAATCGTGGCAGCCCACTTGGCAGACCATGAGCGGGGGGACTTCGCCCTCGAAGTGGCACGTCGATCTGGACTTCAGCAACCTCATGGGTTACGTAGGGCCGGATTTCACGACGCTGGCGCAGGCGCCGACGGGCGCGGTCCGGAGGATGCGGTGGACATGGGCGGCGGATCAGAAGCCGGGCAGTTTCGTCAGGACCGAGTTCCAGGTCGCGATCTCAAACTGGACGGTCAGCGGAACGAACCTCACATACCAAGTCGCGGGGCCGGGAAGCTGGCGCGTGGAAGACGACTCGGACTCGCTCGTCCGGCAGGGCGCCTGGGGGAATTCCGCCATTGGTAATTACTCGGGCGGCTCCATCCGGCTCACGGAGACGCTGGGCGCATCCGTCTCGTACACGTATACGGCGGCCGGAAGTCACACGCTATACCTGGGGACGCGCAAGTTCCTCGGCGATTCCGCGTGCGGGGCGCAGATCTGGATCACGATCGACGGGACCACGCATGGCGAAAGCCTCGCGTTCGGCGGCCAGGAAGACACGCTGGTGCGGATCAAGATTGCCGATCTCAGCGCCGGACAACACTCCGTTACGACCGCGCATGCGGGCGGCGGGGTTTTCTATTTCGATTTTTACGAGATCGCCTACCCAACCGCTACGCTGCCTTCTTTCGAGCAGGTCCTGGATACGACGCTGGCAACCGACTGGGATACCGATCATTCGATCGCCTTGGCTCCGGAGCGCACGGCCTGGCTGATGCAAACGCTCGGCTTCGGCGGACGGGCGAACCATTATGCCGGCGCGATGTGGTTCTACGAGCTGACGCGTCCGGGACACCAGTACGCTTGTGCGACGGCGACGTTCACGGGCGTGCCGGAATTCGGCGTATACACCAACGTCAGCGTGGGAGGGGCGCTATTTCGCCACTTGAATTTCATTGCGGATACGGCGGCGAGCGTGGTGAAGGCATTGGAATCCGCAATCAACGCCGGAGCCACGGCGGTTTGGGCGGCCGCAGAGGGCGAAACCTTGACCATCCGCTCGCGGACGATGGGGGCGGCCGGCAACGGGATGGCGATCGCCGCCGACACCAGCGGAAGCACGCGCTTCACGGCGCAGGCGAACGGCCCGCTGACTGGCGGCGTGGACGGCGATCTTTCCACCATGCCGTGGGCCGAGGGCTGGCGCACCGACCTTGAATCGTCTCCACGCATCAATCGAGCGGCGCGCGACTGGCACACCAGTTATTTCCGTGCGTTGAAGGCATACGGCATCGATGCGACGGCGGCGTTTTCCATGGAGCTTCAGCATGGCGACCCGCAGCCCGCGACGGGGATCGCGCAGCGTTATCCGGACGGAAGTCCCGCGCTACTCAACACGCCCGCCTTGCAGACGAACTTCTCGCCGGCGAGCATCGCCTTTTGGCGGCAGGTCTATCTCGAAATGGCGAATATCATGAGCGCGGCGGGGACGGTTCCATACTTGCAGTTCGGGGAAGTTCAGTGGTGGTACAACGCGGCGGCGGCGGGCATGCCCTTCTACGACGACTACACAAGGAGCGCGTTTCGAGCGGCGTACGGGCGGGAGATGGGGGTGATTCCGAGCCAGGACGCGTCTCCGGACGCCTTCCCGGACGAATGCGCATTTCTGCCCGCGCTCATTGGCGAATTCACGAACGCGATCATGGATTTCGTGCGAGCGTCGCACGCGGACGCGCGCTTCGAATCGCTCTATCCGCCGGACGTGAACGACACGACGCTGAACAGGATCGTCAACTATCCGCACGCGTATTGGACGCCGGCGAGTCTTGCCTGCCTAAAGACGGAGAACTTCATCTACACCGGGAATCGCAATCTGGACAAGGCGCGCGAGTCGATCGATTTGCCGATGCAGCTTGGGTTCCCGCCTTCGCAGAGCAGCCACCTGGTGGGAATCGGAGACTATACCACGCCGTGGCGAAAGGAAAGGCGTCTGGCGCTGGAGAATCGAGTGAGGCCGGTGGTATTGTTCGCGCTCGATCAATTCTGTTTGATTGGGTACACGCTGCCGTTGGGCCGGAGCTCGCGGCGCGCCCGGAGGATGGGGCCGCGGTGATACGCCGCCGGCAAGACCGGCGGCGGTACTACAACGTTGCCAATGCTTCGCCGGTGGTTTTCTCTACGTCCGCGTGCAGGCTCGCGCCGTCCGCGTCCATCGTCACGATGGCGACGAAACCGTTTACCCGCAGATGCCACATCGCTTCCGGGATGCCGAACTCCAGCAGGTATACGCCCATCACCTCTTCCACCGTGCGCGCATAATACTGCGCGGCGCCGCCGATAGCGCTGAGGTAGACCGCCCCGCATTCCCGTAGCGCCGCCAGCGTCTTCGCCCCCATGCCGCCCTTGCCGATCACCGCCCGCACGCCGTAACGCCGGAGCACATCGGCCTCGTACGGTTCCTCGCGGATGCTGGTGGTCGGGCCGGCGGCTTTCACGGTCCACCGCTCGCCTTCCTTCAGCATCACCGGTCCGCAGTGGTACAGCACGGCGCCGTTCAGGTCCGCCGGCGGCGGATTCTTCATCAGGTACGCGTGCACGTTGTCGCGGCCGGTAAACATTTCGCCGGAGACGATAACTACGTCGCCCACCTTCAGCGCGCGCATTTGGGCCTCGGTCAACGGCGGCGTCAGAACCACTTCGCGGCCCGTCAGGGGAAAGCCTTCGCCGCGCGCCATACGTTTCACGGGGCGGGCCGGATCGCGGTACAGCCACCGGGCGATGGCGCCGGTGTCCGCGTCGAGGCGCACGCCCAGGCGGCGGAACGCCCAGCAGTCGTACGCCACCGAAACGAAGAAACAGGCCGGCAGCCGGTTCGCCGCCATGATCTTGCAGCCGATCAGCGAAGCCTTCCCTCCGAACCCCATCGCGCCCACGCCCAGCTTGTTGGCCTCTTCCAGGATTTCGGCTTCCAGCTTCGCCAGCGTGGGGTCGGGGTTCACGTCGTCGAGCGTACGGAACAATTGCCCCTTAGCCAGCTCGTAGCCGTGCGCGCGGTCGCTGCCGATACAGACGCCCAGCGCTCCCGGCGCGCAGCCGTGCCCCTGCGCCTGCCAGACGGCGTGCAAAAGGCACTTGCGCACGCCTTCCAGGTTGCGGTCCACGCGGCCCAGGTGGTCCAGGCCGCACGGTACGGAATATTGGATATTCTTGTTTTCGCAGCCGCCACCCTTGAGGAGTAACTTGACCTCGATCTCATCCTGCTCCCACTGCTCGAAATGGATGACCGGGGTTTCCGGGCCGAGATTATTGCCGCTATTCTTGCCGGTGATGGAATCCACCGAATTAGGCCTCAGCTTACCGCGCCGCGTGGCCTCGGCCACGGCCTCCAGAATCGCCTTGCGGATCGCTATCTGATTGACGCCCACGGGCGTGCGGACCAGGAATGTCGGCATGCCCGTGTCCTGGCAGATGGCGCCGGCGTCATCCGCCGCCATGTCGACGTTTTGGAGGATGATGTCGAGCGCCCGCGCGGACTGCGTCTTCGGCGTTTCGAGGCCGGCGGCCATCGACATGGCGGCGCGCACGTCGGGCGGCAAATTGGTAGACGTCTGAACGACTAGCTCCAGAAGGCTGGCGGCAAGAAATTCCATAATCGCCTCGGTTAACGCTTATCTTAGCAGGGCGCCGCGAGGACCCTGCTATTGGGTGTGCGACCTAGCAATGGAGGGTTCTTTCGTGTTCGCGGGAGATGGCCGGTTTGGCGCAGTTCGCGAAGAGAAAGGGCAAGCTAAAGCATGCCCCACCAATCTCGTGTGTGCCATGGGTGGGGCATGCTTCAGCTTGCCCAGACCACAAGGAGCTGCGTGCCTTCCACTTTTTGTCCCGCGCCCCCTGCTATTGCCGCGCGCCGTAGAGGCCGCGCTCGAAGATGTAATCGAGAACTTGTTTCGGGACCCCCGGCGGCCGACGGCCAGCCGCCAGGGCTGCGCGGATTTCGGAGGACGAGATGCGCAGTTCCAGCGTGTCGAGACGTTTCAGGCGCACGCCCGGTGGAACTTCGTAGAGGTGACCGGGGCGGCCAATCACCAGAAACTCGACGGCGCGCGCCACATCCTGCCATCGGCGCCAGGTGCGGATTTCGGCGAACGCGTCGGCGCCCATGATGAAGAACAACTCGGTATCCGCGTCCATCCCCGCGCGCACCTTCTCGATGGTGTCGATGGAGTAGCTGCGCCGCGTGTTCTCTTCCAGACGCGACACCTCGAAGCGCCGCTCGTCCGCGCACGCCAGTTGCGCCATGCGTACGCGGTCGTCGTAGGTGGCGTGTGTCGCGCCTGTTTTGTGGGGCGGGCGCGCGGCCGGTACGAAGAGGACGCGGTCCAGGCCGAACCGGTCCGCAGCCGCGCGGGCAATGGCCAAGTGCGCGCCGTGGACCGGGTCGAACGTGCCGCCGAATATGGCCAGTCTCATCGGTATGCGGGTTGGCAGACCCCGAAAAACGATAGTCTGCCCCACTGCCTCATGGGCGCCAAAGTCGGCAGACCACAAAAAACGATGGTCTGCCCCACGGCGGACCCTACCGCTCGATCTTCACGGAATTGACGCGCACTTCCTTCTTAGGCCGATCCTGCGAGCCGCGCGGCGCCTCCGATATCTTGCGAACCACGTCGTAACCTTCAGTCACCTCGCCGAATACGGTGTGGTGGTTGTCCAGGTGCGGGGTGGCGGCCACTGTGACGAAGAACTGGCTGCCGTTGGTGTTCGGCCCGGCGTTGGCCATGGAGAGGATGCCGGGCTTGGAGTGCTTCAGGTCCTTGTGAAACTCGTCGGCAAACTGGTATCCGGGACCGCCGCGCCCGGTTCCTTCCGGGTCTCCGCCCTGAATCATGAAGTTGGGAATGACTCGGTGAAAAACGGTGCCGTCATAGAATGGCTTGCCGGTCTTGGTTCCTTCCGCCAGAGCGATGAAATTCTCCACCGTGCGCGGCGCGTGCTCGGCGAAAAGCTTGATTTTGAAGGTCCCTTCCGACGTGTCGAATCGGGCGTATATCTGGTTGGGCATCACTGCGATTGTAGCAACTCGAACGCTCTTTCGCCGCATGCTGGAAAAGCTGCACCACAACCGCATGCTAAACTCGCAAATTGAGCATGCGTCCGGCAGAATCGATCCCGTTGACTCTGGAGGAGCATCGTGAACTGGGCGCCGAGTTGCGGAGAGCCCGTGCCCGAATACAGGAGCTCCGCGCCGTGGTCAGCGAAGTCTACGGACCCAATAACCAAGCGGCGTTCAGCTTCTCGAAGGCGGCCGACGCCCTGGACCGTTTGTGCGTGGACATGCAGGCGCAGGCGGCGCGAGACTGGCCGGGGTATCATACCGACGGGCTCTATTCGTAAGCGCGGAATTCCTTACCAACCTACCGGTTTGCCGCGGTTCCGTTCGTCGAGCCACTTTTCCAGCGGCGCGAAGTAATCGCGGATCGCCGAGGCATCCATCTCTCTCGCGCCGGCGATTTTTGCCAGCGCCTCCTGCCAGGGGCGGCTCTCGCCCATTTCCAGCATGGCGCTCAGGCGTCTGCCGGCCTCCCTGTCGTCATAAATGGAACAGCGGTTCAGCGGGTCCTTGCATCCGGCCGCCTGCGAAAGCGCGCGGTGGAACTGGAACTGCAAAATGTCGGCGAGAAAGTAGCGCGCGTAAGGCACGTTAGCGGCCACGTGATACTTGGCGCCGGGATCGAAATCGGCCTCGCTACGCCCCAACGGCGGCGCGATGCCCTGGTATTTCAGGCGAAGCTGCCACCATGTCTCGTTGTACTTCTCCGGCGGGATTTCGCCCGAGAACACTTTCCAACGCCACTGGTCGATCATCAGCCCGAAAGGCAGAAACGCGATCTTCTGCAGGGCGCGGTGCAGCAGGAGGCCGATGTCCTTGGAAGTATCCGGCGCCCTGTCGAGCAGCCCGATCTTCACCAGGTATTCGGGCGTGATCGAAAGGGCGATGGTGTCGCCCACGGCCTCGTGGAATCCGTCGTTGGCGCTGTCGCGGAACGAAGGCGCCAGTTTATTGTAGGCGCGCTGGTAGAAGTTGTGGCCTAACTCGTGATGCACGGTGAGGAAGTCTTCGCCCGTGATCTGAATGCACATCTTCAGCCGGAGGTCGTTGAGGGAGTCGACATCCCATGCGCTGGCGTGGCACACCACGTCGCGATCGCGCGGCCGCAGAAACAGCGAGCGCTCCCAGAAAGTCTGGGGCAGGGGGGCGAATCCCAACGAGACGAAGAAACTCTCGCCGTACTTCACCATCTGCTTCCAATCGGTGTTGCGCTTCTTGAGAAGTTCGGTCAGATCGTAGCCGGGATCGGCGTTGGCCGGCGCCACCAAGGGATAGATGTTGTCCCAGTCCTGCGCCCACATATTGCCCAGCAAGTCCGCGGGAATGGGACCGCCGGCGGGGACCGCGTCGCCGTACTTTTCGCGCAGCCTAGCGCGGACATAGGCGTGCAACGCGACGTAGAGCGGCCGCACCTGGTCCCAGAGCCGGTCCAGCTCCTTGGCAAACGCGTCCGGCGGCATGTCGTACTTCGAACGCCACATGGCCCCGTTATCCTGGAAGCCGAGTTGGCGCGCGCCCTTGTTCGCCAGCTCGACATAGCGCACGAAATCCTTGCGCATGGGCCGCGAAATGGCGTGCCAGCCCGTCCAGGCATCCAGAAGTTGCTTGGGATCGCGGCTTTCCGCGAGGATCTTGCTCAGCTCTTCGAGGTCCTTACAGCTTTCCGGCCCGCTGGGGCAATACTTGCCCTTGCCATACGCGCCTTCCATGCCCCCCGCGATGCGGGTCAGCTCCTCGCTTTCCTTGGGATCGGAGGGCGTGGCGAGGGTGAGCGAGAGTTTCAGCAGGCCGATCTTGCGCGCCGTCTCCGGGTCGAGCTTGAGGCCGGCGAAGCGCGTCGACTTCTTGGCGTAATCCACGGTGGCGTCGATGGCGCGCTGGTCGACCTTGGCGGCCACCGCCTCCGAATCGTCCGTGATGTAGGTCGACTTGATCCAGTCGGCCCGGCTCGCGTCCACGTTCAACACGAGGAGCTTCCGTTCCGCGTCGTCGATGAACTTGCGGGCCTGCTGCGGCGTCGGCGGAGCGGCCCCCGCGGCCAGGGCGGCCGAAAAGAATGCGAGGCATGCAACGAAGCAAATCTTCATGTTTACAACATAACAGAGGGTTCGCCAGGGTTTGGCGGAGCCGTCTCCGCCGTGTTAGGATCTAGATATCCGCCTGACATTGCGGGGACGTAGTTCAGTTGGTTAGAACGCCGGCCTGTCACGTCGGAGGTCGCGGGTTCGAGCCCCGTCGTCCCCGCCATATTTTTCAATCGGTTGCAGGCTTGCAATGGGACGCACTTTCGGCCTATCTTCGCCTGCGTTACAGTTTCCGCTACAGTTTTCCTTCCAAGGCTTCCATCCGCCTACGCTTTTCCGATGTGGCTCTAGGAATCCGATGCGGCAAAGCCTGCGGCGATATCGCTGGCGTATACTGAAAGCCAGGAGATACTGCTTTGACTGCCACCTTCGCCACTCAGATTGAACTAGACGCTCGGGGCATGGCCTGGATTGGCGGCACGAAAGTGAAGGTCATGGAAGTTGTTCTGGATAAGATCGCCTACGGATCGAGTCCGGAAGAGATCCATTTTCAACACCCGAATCTCTCATTGGCGCAAATCCACGGCGCGCTGACCTACTACTATGAAAACCAGGATAAAGTCGATGAGCAGATCAGGCGCGGATTGGAAGAGTCCGATAAGCTTGCTGCGCACGTTTCCGATGCGGAGTTCCGTCGCAAGTTGGGTAATCTGAAGCGATCCCTTTGAGCGTATCCCTGTACATGGATGTACACGTACGACGTGCTGTCAAGATCGCTTTGCGTCTGCGGTCGATAGACGTGCTGACGGCGCAGGAAGACGGCGCGGCCGAATTGGACGACGACCGGTTATTGCAGCGAGCGACAGAACTTGGCCGGGTCCTTGTCTCGCAAGATGAGGATCTACTCCGCGAGGGAGCACGCCGACTGAGGGAGCATATGGCCTTCTCCGGCATCATCTATGCGCACCAACTTCGGATCACGATCTTGAACTGATCGCCACGGCAACATCCAAAGAAGAGTGGTCTGGGAGGATCGAATACTTGCCGATCGGATGAGATCCCAGGAACTGTTTGTACAGATTCAGCTCAGATGCCTCATGCGATCCTGTCCGTGGACGGTAGCGAAGGCCCACTGGATAAACTCAACGCGGAGTCGAGCGGATGCGCAGGCCCTGTTGCGCGATGGCGACGGATTCCACCCGGCCCAATTCCTTCCGCAGGCGGGCGGCTGCATCCGGATCGTGGGCCAGCAGGATGAGGTAGCCG
>Ga0209638_1000599_pt1 | contig 23780 bp, 23 predicted proteins | sample BarGraNGADG00211_FD_184490 | JGI IMG/M metagenome (GOLD analysis project Ga0209638, IMG submission 184490) | Arctic peat soil microbial communities from Barrow, Alaska - Barrow Graham LP Ref core NGADG0002-211 (SPAdes) (version 2) | ecosystem: Environmental > Terrestrial > Soil > Wetlands > Peat...
CCGGGGCGGGCGCGCGTGCCATCCAGGAAGCCGAGCGGCAGGCGGCGGCCATGTGGGCCGGGGTTGGAACCCGCATCCGTCCGGAGCTCGCATGACGGCACGCCGCGATCCTCGTATGCATGCGCCCTTCCGTGGCGGGTGGAGAGCCGTGCGGACGGACTCGCCTTGGGCGGAGCGAGTGCTGAATGAACTCGGGGCGCATCCTGCGTTCGCCGACGCGGTGCTCGGCGACCTCGCTGAAGAGCGCGTCCGCCTGGAGGAGCAGAACGGCTCATTCGCCGCGCGCTGGTGGTATGCCCGCGAGGCGTTCCGCTCAGCGCCGCACCTCATGTGGAATGCCATGCGGCACGGCGGCCGACGCGGACGCGCTCGCGTGGCGGCGCTGCTCGCATTAGTGGCTCTGGTGCCGACGGCCGCCCTGATCGCGAGCCTCGTCCGCAACGGCCCCCCCGCGCGCCTCGGCGGCGTCGGCGGCGATGCCGCGTACGGAATTGTCGTGAATAACGTGCGGCCGGTGCAGCTCGAAATGCAGGTGCTCGACAAAGCCGGTCACCTGCTGAAGTCGCACGGTGTGCGCTATCAGTGGGCATCCGGAGCGCCAATCGCGATCTCTCCGTCGGGCGTCGTCACTTGCACGCAGGATGGCGACGCGACCGTGCGCGCCTCGCTTGGTCCAATCGCCACCGACGTCGCCGTGCGGTGCCGTCCGGTGCAGGAGGTCCAGTCGACCTCGTGGATCGACTTCGTGGCCGGCGACCCGGCGCGCCATCTTCCGTTCAAGGCAATCGGGGTGGACGGCCGCCCCGTGACGCAACTGCGCGGCTCGGCGCGCGTGATCGACAGCTCGGTCGCGACGCTCGTTGGCTCCAGCATCCGTCCCCGAGCGGTCGGCGAGACAGCGGTCGACGTGTTCGTCGGCGATCGGAGTGCGCACATACAGGTGATCGTCCACGACCTGGTGCGCACGCTCGAGGGACTACACTCCAACCAGCGCCTCGTCGCCGTTTCCGTGCACTTGGCCCGCGGCGACACGGCCCAGTGGGCGCTGCCGAAGGGAGTGTTCTGGCTCAAGTACCTTCCGCGACGCTCTGGCGAGCCGCCACCGACAATCACCGTCGGCGGCGCGATCGCGTGCACGCCGGGCGATGGGATGAGAGTGTACCGCCTGCCGCTCGAGGAGTTTGGCACCTACTGCCTCGTTCGCCCCGCTGGTGCAACCGTGACTTTGGCGCACGGCTGGACGGGCGCGCTGGTGGTTGAGGGCTCGCTCGCCATCGAGCGCGTCGAGCATGAATGAGCGCTCCACGCTCGTTCGTCGCCTCGAGCCGGCCAGCACGCTCGACGGACTGCGCCGCGACCAGCGCCTCGTCGTCGCCGCGGTGCGGTTGGCACGCGGCTTACTCGCACTCGAGCAGCAGAAGTATCCGTGAGCGGGCGCGCGCGCGCCGCCGTCGTCTCTCGCTACGCCACGCCTCTGCCTCTAGCGCTGCTGCCTGGTGACACGTTTGGAGGCCGCATTCACTCTACCTTTTTCCGGACGAGGTCACATGAAGCAGCTTGCTCGCTCAATCACTGCTTTGATCATGCTGACAACGAGCGCCCTTGGTGCTCAGAACATCACTGGCACCTGGCAGGGAACTCTCGCGGGTAAACAGCGATCCTCCCGCATGATCCTCCATGTCGCGCGTGAAGCCGATGGGCGTCTGACGGCCGCACTCTACAATCTGGACGGTGGGGGGTTCGGCGCACCGATGGTCGCGTACTCGGCATCGCTTCAAGGTGCGGCGATCAAGGCCTCCTTCGGCTCGGGCGACTTCGACGGCAGGATCGACGTGAAGGGGACCACCGTATCGGGTACGTGGACCACCGTAGGCGGACAGGGTGCCGCGGTCTCGCGGCCCCTCGCCTTCTCGCGGTCGACCGCGGCGACCGCGGCGACCGCGTGGCGCGACTCCTCGGCACATCAGGTCCGTTTCGTCACGGTCGAGCGGAACGTGCGGCTCGAGGTGCTCGACTTCGGCGGCACCGGTCGGCCTATAGTCCTGCTCGCGGGCCTCGGTAACAACGCCCACGTGTTCGACCAGCTGGCTCCGAAGCTGACGGACCGCTACCACGTGTACGCGATTACGCGCCGCGGCTTTGCGCCGTCGTCAGTCCCGACCTCGGGCTATCTCTCGGATAGTCTCGCTGACGATGTCCTCACAGTGCTCGACTCGCTGCACCTCGCGCGCCCGGTGCTGGTAGGGCACTCTATCGCCGGGCAGGAACTTAGCTCGATCGGATCGCGTCATCCCGAGCGCGTGGCAGGGCTCGCGTACCTCGACGCCGCCAACGTCTATGCGTACTACGATCCTGCGGTTGTGAATAACGCGCCCTACCTCCTCCCGGACTTGCAGCGGCAGTTGGCGCTGATCTTTGACCGCTGGGCGCCAATCAGTTTCGCGGAGCGCACCGCCTTGGTACGCCAGCTCGCCGACACGACGCTGCCGATTGTCATACGCGACCTCCGGCTATGGGCCGACGACTTGGCCACGGCACCGAACGCCGCGGAGCGACCGCTGGGACTCCGTCGCGATCCGGTCGCCTCGGCAATCTTCGCCGGGGGGCAGCTCTATTCGCACATCCAGGGGCCAGTGCTCGCGATCTTCGTCGCTCCGGGGCCGCTACGGCCGGACGCAACTGATTCGTTGAGTCGCGCCAAACTGGACTCCCTATCGCTCGCGTTCCGCATGCCGCAGATCGCTGCGTTTCAGCGCGGGGTGCCGCAGGCGCGCGTCATACGACTCGCGCACGCGAATCATTACGTGTGGCGCTCGAACGAAGCCGACGTCCTCCGCGAGATGCGCGCGTTCATCAACGGTCTGCCGCCGATGTGAGAGCATGTTGTGACCGCGCCGCACACCAGTTGTTCAAAGACTTTCGCTGTCCTCTCCTCGAAACTGTCAAAGATTTTTCCGTGACGACAGAGGTGTAATCCGTCCGGCTGCTAAATAGAAGTCCGACACAGACGAACTCGGGCGAGTCATGATGCACGCATCGGGGGCGACTACCAAGACCAGGACCGAGGTAGCGCACCCAGACGCGAAGGGAGCGCACCGCCAAAGCGATGCGCTCCCTGAGAGGCGCCGGTCGGAATCGAACCGACGAATAGCAGATTTGCAGTCTGCTGTTCTCCGGTGCGATCAGAAGGGAATGCTCCGTAATAGCATGTGATAGTGTGCGTTACGCCGTCACTCGAGCGGAGATGGTGCGTCTTGGCATTGCGGATCTCTCCGTCATTTGTCATTCGCGCTTGTCAGTCGAAACATTAGAAAAGCTCTATTCTTCGCGCGGCTGGCGGATGGCTCTCCGCCCGCCCCATGCTGCAACTAGGCGCTGGGGAGAGGGATCTGTCGGGGCAATCCGCAGAGGGCGGAAGCGGGCCCGGCCACGCGGATGTACATTGACGCCCGCAGGATTCGAGGCCGACTCCATTCTCAAGGGCGCACACATCCTCGCGGGCGTGTATTCGGATCTCAAAGTCCTCGCGACCTGGGACATCCCGACCGTCGGCCCCGACCTGATTCCCTCGGGTGGGCTAACGCCCCGCGCGGCGATCGCCTGGGACGGGACGCCAGGGGTCACGCCGGCGCAATGGTCCGCGCTGCGTCGCATCGCGCCGGAGCTCGTGCGGCAGCGCGCGATGCCGCTCCCGGGGGCACCCGCCGTGCGGGCGATCCAGAGCCCCGAGCCCGGAGGGACGCCACCGATCCCCTGACGGTGGCGGCCTTGGGGAAGGCGCGGTGCCGCGGGTAGGGAGAGGGGACACCACCACCGTCCCCTCGAACCCCCCGCTGTGTGACGCGCCTGCCCACCTCCTCGGACGACCCGACCCCGCCGACCATGCCTCTCGCGTCGTTCCGCGAGGCCGTCTCCGACGCCATGCGCCGGACGTACGGCATCACGTGGCAGGACGCCTCAGGCGATGAGAAGCCGCTCGCGCGCGCGATCGCGGCCGGACGGACGGCCGTAGACTTCGTGGACTGGTGGGGCGAATCCAGATCATCGGGAGTCACATCTAACAAGTGGACTGGCCGAGGCTACCCGGTTGGCGGCGTAAGCGAGCGGTCGTGTCGGGGTGGGAATGCTGCGTTTCTGCGTCGGGATTATGATGGACTACACGTGCCTGACGGCGTACCATACCTCGCGCGGTGATTGGCGGTAATGCCATTCGGCGAACGTGGCCACGCTGGGGTTCGCTTCGGCAACAGTGGGAACGGAGGCGGTTATGGAGGCGTTGTTTCTCGAGTTGGATCAGGTGATGGGACGGGCACGAGGGATGGCGCTCGAGCCGGCGTTCTCAGACGAGGTCGCGCGGCGGATGGCCCGCGTGCCGACGGTACCAGCGACGGAAGCGGCGTGCCTCGCCGCCGTGGCCGACGTGATTGCGTATTCCCAGGCGGTCCCCGCGGATCGTGTGGACGCGATGATAACCGCGGGTGGTCTCGCGCATGCGTTCGGGGACTTCGAGGTCGATCGTGTGGCGGCCCTGCTGCCGCATCTCGTGCTGGACGCAGCGTGGGAACACTCCCTGAAGGCGATCGGGAAGAAGGGGAAAGTGGCAGGGATCATCGGCGCCGCAGCGGCGATGCAGCGACTTCGCGAGGACGGCACGCCCTTTCCGCAGCTCTTCGCGGAGTTCCCTGTCCGCATCCGGAATGACGTGGACATCCGAGCGTTCTGGCGCGCGTTCGACCGGCTCCACCGCCGATTACGCGCCGCGGACATGCCATTCGTCCGCGCCATCACGTCGCTGCTGCACCTCTTGCTCAATTTCGGATTCGATTGCGCGAAGCCCGACAGTGTGGTGCGCCGCGTGGCGGAGGATGCCGGTCTGCTCGGCGAGCGGCAGGGGGACGCAGAGCTTCGGCAATTGGTAGAGGTGATCCAGCGGTATTCCGTCGCGCGCGACATCCGTCCCAGTGTAGTGGACTTTCATTGCCTGGTTGCGGGAAACCAGCGATGGGCACGGCAATTCATCCAGCCATCAGCGCGCTGATGGTGGATCGAACACTTGTCCCACATATCTACTCGGTGGTAGTGGGATCCCGAGCGAGGCATGTGTCGATTGCGTCAAACGTCGAGTGAGTTCGATATCCGGGGTGCACGTGATGTTCGGTGCGAACGAAGAAACCGCCGCAAAGTCATTCACTAACGAATCGGGAGCCGTCGCAACGACGCCGAAGCCCGTCGACTTCTCAATGCGCTGATCGACCTCGTACACCAGCATCGCTACTTCGCGTGTTGCATCAGCCGTCCGCAGTGCTCCGGATACGGTTTCTACGTCCGAGAGGGTGCGGTAATTCGTATAGAGGACGGCGCGCTGTCCTGTGACGTGACAATCGCCGCCGCTGAAGAACTTGCCGGTAATGATTTGCAGGATCGTCGTATCCTATGGAGCGTCATGAGTCCATCTGCAGTCAACGATCGCCTGACGCCCTAAGCTGCTCGATGTGCCGGACGACGCGATCCGCTTCGCCGACCGGATGTTTGAACCAGTCGGTTGACCAGATCCGGTGCATATGCCAACCAAGTGACTCGAGCTGTGTCTGTCGCAGCCGATCCCGGTCTCGAGCCGTCTTGGCACTGTGGTACGTCGCCCCATCGCATTCGATAGCCAGCAAGAAGCGATCAGGAGAGTCTGGATGAACCACGGCGAGATCGAGGAAGTATCCCGCCACCCCGATCTGCGGCCGGACTTCGTATCCACGCGCACGAAGAGCCGTGGCGACCGCTATCTCGAAATCCGAGTCCGGCTCACGACCGGTCTCCGTTCCGGTTGCCCACCATACTTCGCCGGCGGCATAACGCAAATAGTCACGGAGTACCCGCAACCCTCGTGGGCTCGTGCTGTCAGACACGCGAAGCATACTCGCATCGAACGAACAGAACACTTCAAGCCGATGCTTCGCGCGTGTGAATAGAACGTTGAGACGTCGCTCGCCGCCTGCCTTGTTAATTGGACCGAAGTTCTGGTTCAGCTTCCCAGCGACATTTGGACCGAAGGTGACCGAGACCATGATGCTGTCGCGTTCATCGCCTTGAACGTTTTCGAGGTTCTTGATCACGAACGGCTCCCGTGTCTCCGCGTGATAAGCGCGGAAGGCTGCCAGCTCGGGATCATCCTTCTCGGCCGCCTCAACTAGACCGTCGATCAGATCCGCTTGTTCTGCGTTCAAGGTGGCGACGAGCAACGAGCGCTCGGGGAACCGCCGAGCGTGTTCCTGCACCGCGGCGACGACCGCCTGCGCCTCGGGCATATTGCGCCGCCCACCGTAAAGCCCTTCTACCCGGCGCAGGAAGACACCATCGTCAGCATCATTCGTCCCCGGAGTCGGAAACACGACCAAGCCGTCGTTGTAGAACTCTCGGTTCGAAAACGCGATCAGCTTCGGGTGCTTGGACCGGTAGTGCCACCTCAACATCCGCACGGGAAATCTCGCCGCTGCCGCGAGCAAGATGCTTTCCGACCGCTCGAGGACAGTCGCCCCCAGCACTGGTGCGGCCGCTTGTCGTTCTTCCGCGGTTAAGATGGGATTGCCATCGGCATCCGTTTCTTCTTCAAGCTCGGAGTCCTCCTCGACACCCTCATCCAGATCGTCGTCACCGGCACCCTGGGAATCGAAGAAGCGCGTTGGACCGAGCTGCATGGGATCACCAACAATCAGCACTTGGCCACCACGCGCGATGGCGCCGAGCGCATCCTCGGGCCTCAGCTGCGAAGCCTCGTCCATTACGACGAGATCGAATTCGAAGCGGCCGGGCGGTAGGTACTGCGCCACGGCTTGGGGTCCCATGAGGAAACACGGCTTAATCGCCTGAATGGCAGGGCCAGCCCTGCGGAACAACTCACGAATGGCAATGTGGCTGCGCGTTTTCCCGATCTCATGTCGAATCAGCGCCGTGTCGGTCATGTCGGCCACACGTGGCCCATCCAGCCCACGCGGTGGCAGCACGTGCGTGAGCTCGTGGATGATGACCTGCTTCGTCAGCTCGAGGAGTTGCTGATCCAGACGCGCGTATCGCTGCTGCACCTCTGTGTGCACGCCGCTGTCGAACGTGTCCAGCGCGCGTTCCGCTCGCAGGACGGTCTCTGCCAGCGTGCGGAAGAACACAGCCTCGTACGCGTCGGCCGCTTGGGCCGAACCAATGCGCTCGCGCTCCACGAGGCCGACGATATCCCCAAGCCCCTGCTCAAGCGCGTTAGCCCGTGAGCGTCTGTAGACCGCCCACGGATGTAGCGCTCGGTCGTGCGTCAACGCACGCTCAATTCTAGAGCTGATCACTGTCAGATCAGCTTCCTCAATTGTGACTGGCGGGTGCAGATGCTCACGTGCGTCACCTGCGGGCGCCTGCGCGGTCTCGCCGCCGGAACCGCACCAACCCGCGACGTCGAGCGCCGTTCGCGTAACAGCCAGAGCTGCCTGCCCTTCATACTTGGTCAGCGGATCGCGCATACTCTCGACCCTACCCTGCAGCGCACGCCGAGCGGACCGCGCGTCTGGGCCGAATAGCCATTTTACGACGCACTCGGGCAGACCCGCCGCCTGGATAGTACCGACATAGGCGAGTCCCGCTTGTATCGGGGCGACATTGGTGGCCGGTCCGCTTATTACGACATCGAGACCCGCCAGCACCTGCGCTTCCGCAGCGAGCTGCGCGTCTGCCTCCCAAGCGGCGGAGAGCTGATCCAAGCGCGTCGTGATCGCGTCCATCGTCTCGTCGTCTACCAACCCAGCTGAGTCGGTGACCTCGAGAACGTCAGCGGCTTGTTGTTCCAGATCGCGCAGGGTCTCAACAGTCTGCGACAGCGGATAAAGCTCAGAGAACTCCACACTCGCGCGGCGCATCGTCGCCGCGGTGGTCTCCATCAAGGACGCCAGACCCTGAGCGGCGGCCCACTGCGCACCCATGTGCGCGATACGATCAAGGGCATCACGCCATTCAGCCGGGGATGCACACACGATCAGAGAGATGAGGGGTCGTCCCGCATCGCCGAGTTGATGTCCAGACTCCCGCACGTGCTTGAGCCACGCCGCAGCGGCACGCCCATCAGCGAAGGGTGAATGAATGCCCGACGCGCGGGCACCAAACACGGAAGCCAGTGCAGGGCGTGCACTGAAGCTCCGTACTGCATCCTGGTGGGAGATGAGTTGCTGCATCTCCGCCAACATCTCCGCCCTCGTCGCTTTCCTGCCGGACGATGCTGCGCGATACTGGCGGACCGCCTCTCTATATGCGCCCGACCAGAGCCACGGAAGAAAAGCGGGTGCGGTTGCAAGCGCAGTCGCTGTTGTCCTGAGCGTGACTGCATCCGGACGGAACGATGATGGATGCAGCGACTCGAGCTGACGCTCTTCAGCGAGAAGCGTCTTCGCACGATCCGCTGCGGTTTCCAGTGCGGTGACGGTCGGGGCATCCGCTGTCGCCGCACCGATGCACTCGATCGCACCAGGATGCTCCAACGCGAGATGCTTGAGCGCATCGAGCAGGGAGACGAGTGCGGGTACGGTATGTCCGGTAACCTCCACATCCGCCTGTGTTTGCGTCTTCGTTAGCGCACCGAGTACATGCTTGATCGTCGCGTCGACCGCGTCGAGCGCGCCCGCGTGGACACCAGCAGCCGCGTGGAGCGCTCGTACAGCGCGCACGGGTGTGCTGATCGGTAGGTGGGACGCAAGACGGGTTATTCTGAGCGCGTGCTGTTCGGCATCGGCATGGGAAACGGATCCGGGCTCCCCCCACGGGCCCGTGATGAGACTCCACCGCTGCCGACTCAGCCCTACCACGGCGACTGCGCGCTGCACGTCCGGCAGACGCGCTGCGGTCGTCAGGCGGTTGGGAAGGTCTGCTGCCGCGAACTCTCCGAGCTCGGGGAGACCGGCAACGGTGTCGACCACGTGTCGCAGGATACGCGTGGTTCGCGGTAGCGAGGACTCAAGCAGCGCCTCTACGCCCGTCCGTGCGTGCTCAAGATCGGCGAGGTCATGACGCCATGCGTGAACCAGATCGAGCACATCGTTGACGTCCGCGAATGTCAGGTCCTCGTGCATGACGCCGGCCCACGGATGGTGCGCGAGCTCAGCACCCTCATCTTTCACCCTTCCGAAAGCGCCCGCGAAATCGTCCGCCACGTCGCGACGGCGCTCGACATCCTGGCGCGTCGTGTGGATCACGTTCGGAAGGCGTAGCTCCTGAATGGCGCTTACGACATCCTCCCCGAGCGTTTCCGAAAGGCGGCGCGTACGCCAGAACACTTCGAACGGCGTCAGGCCCAGGGGGCCGAACGGCTCGTGGACCCTCGCCACGTGCTCATTGAGTGCCGTTCGCGCGGTATGGTGTCGCTCGATCACGGCGCCAAGTTCCGCGGGTGGCGGAACTGACCTGATCATGCCAAGGCGCTCGTCGAGATCCTCCAGAAAGCCCTTCTTCGCTGATGTGTGGCTGTGTAGCGCCACACAGAAGTCGGATAGCTTCGCCTTCGCCAGCCTGGAGAATACGACATCGAGTGCCGCCTTCTTTTCGGCGATGAACAGCACTCGTTTGCCCCGTTTGAGCGCGCCGGCGATGAGGTTGGTAATTGTCTGGCTCTTTCCCGTCCCTGGCGGCCCTTGAAGCACCAAGTTCACGCCGCGCTCGACATCGACAAGCGCGCTGTGTTGCGAACTGTCGGCGTCAATGACGATGGCGGGAATGGCGTCGGGTGCATTATCGAGTGAGTCGAGCGGGTAGTCGACCGTTCCCGACCCGGACGATGCAACGCCCTCAGCATCGACCAGTCCTTCGGCGCCAAGAAGTGCAACGAGCGGATCACTCTCGAAGATCGAACGTGTCGCAGGCCAGTTCGCTGGATCGAGATCGCGCCACATCAGCACTTTGCCGAAGGACACGAGCCCCAACGTGATTCCTCGGCGGAATCGCCACGTGGGCTGCGCCCGACGAAGCACGTTTTCGACGCGACTGAAGTACGCCTCGAGCGACTCGTCCGACTCAACGTCAATATCAGGCAACTCGAGTCTGAATTGGCTCCGACATTTTTCCAGAAGCGTGACATTCGCGCTCCAGTCCTCACCCGTTCGCGTGACCCGGTACCGGTACGTGTGCGTATCCGGATCCACCTCGCCTCGATTCAGCTCCACGGGGACCAACACCAGCGGAGCGCTGCGGTACGTTTGCTCTCCCTCTGTCTGTGCTGTCTCACACCACTCGACAAAGCCGAACATTAGGTGCAGGCGGTTCGCTCCCGTTTCGTCGATGAAGGTCTTCGCCGTGCGGTGAATCTTTCGCAACTGCTCTTCAAGCTCTTCGGCGTAATACAGTGTTTGAAGCTTGAGATCGCGGTGCTGACTGCCGCTTCCCGTCTCAGCACTCGGGAGATCATAGGACGATGGCATTCCCACAGCCACTGCGTGCGCAAGCCGCGCTCGGTCGCGACGGGCCGTCGCCTCACGCCGTTCCCGCCGTGCACGCTCGCGTGGATCGAGCGAGGCACCGCCCTGGGCATTCGTTGCGTTCGCGAGATCACCGAGCTCAGCCCGCTCTTGACGGAGCGCGAGAGCCTCTTGGGGATCAAGTGGCGGCAATGGCGAAAACAGCATCGCCGAATTGCCGATGATTCGCCCGAACACTTGAGCGGGAATCTCGTCGACAAGACGGACCGAGGACGCCTTGGGATGCTTGTAGTTCAGGAGGGCGTTGTTCGCGCTCAGATCAAGGAGTCGCGTGCGCATTCGCTCGAGCACGGGTCCGAATCGGGCGGCAACGTGTCGCACGGCGCCGGCAGCATATACGCCGCCTGCGCGGCCATCGGTACCTGTCAACTGTCTCGGAGCTCCCGAATGTTGCGCCGCGGGGAAACTGGGTCTCGTGACGGCTAGTGGGGTCAGATCCACGGCGAAACGGCCCGCGTTTGGCCCGCAAGCGCTGTGGTGGTTAAACTTAGAGGTTGAATAGCAGCACGCCAGATGGAGATGCCGAGGTACCGTCACTCAAGTGGTGTGTCTCGGCTTAGCGCGATCCGGGCGCCACGTTCTTGGCTGGCGCTGGGCTAAGTTTCACTGCTCCAAATCCCTCGCCAAGTCGGCGCCAGACGTCCGATCACCGTCTCAGCGGCGCAATTGGTCTCAACCCGAGAGCCGGATGAAGACTCGATGACGCCGAGCACAGTCTCGCATGACGCCTCCGCCTGCTCCATTGATCATGTCTCTAACGCTCGGTTCGGACCAGTCTCTCCCGGAGCTGGCTCCACGGTTGATCTGGTATCTGTAACGGGCCGGAATCGAACTGGTGTTGGCAGCGGCCTGTTCGCGGATGTTGAGTCGGCTCGCACGTGTAAACTTCGGTTGCGCGACGATACCGAATGCCAGTGGGCTGGACTCTGACCCACCTAGCCTCCGGCGAACTGATCCGATAGCACGTCGTATCGAGCCTCTGAGGGTCGCTCGCCATAGACCTGACCTTCCGCTGCGTGCGCTTCCCCTGAGCCGTTAGTCGCGCGCGGATCGGCGCAGGTTGCCCAAGCATTGCCATTCCACAAACCGTCGATCTGTTGGAGCGAGTGGGAGCATCTCGAGATCCGCAATGGAGACCCATCGGATTTCCAGGTGTTCTAGGCATTCTGGCTCTCCGCGGATGTCGACGGGAATGAAGACTATTTCAAAAGGCGATGCTGGATCGCGAAGAGAGGCCAAGGGCACACCTGCATGAGTGAGCTCCACGCCTAACTCCTCAATCAGCTCGCGTGCGAGCGCATCCTCGTCCGACTCATCCGGCTCACATTTTCCTCCAGGGAACTCCCATAGGCCTCCGTGCCGCTTCTCAAAGGCACGGCGGGCAACGAGCACTCGTCCGTCGGTCTCGATTATCGCGGCGACGACTCGTATGGGGGCCTCGATCATCTGACGGACACTTCCACGGGGTAGGGTTCTGGGTTGGATCCGCATACACAACCCGAGCAGTGAGTGCGCAACTCGGGTGGGTCTGTTCTCTTCATGTACATGGCTCGGGACGAAGGGCGCTGGGTTCAGAGCGGTCGGCTAGCCCTAGTCTTACCTCGGTTGGGAGGATACCGTACTCTACAAGGCGCACCAAATTCGGGGACGCTGGCTTCCTGGCGGTGATGACCGCTGTTCGTATACAATTTGCACGCCTGACGCGCTTTGCTTGAGCTTGCATTCGGCAGCAAAGGGGTTCGTGCGGTGTGCGAAGACGACGCGCAGGCCCTACTCTTGTACGGTCCCGTCGTCGCGGGGAGCCTAAAGAACCGTGTCGGCGACTTGCGCGCAGCTTCGCATGTGTTCGAGCTGCCGGCGATTCGTCCGCGCTTTGGAGAAGGGCCCGACATCGAACATCTTATCATCGACCTTGCCGATGGCTACACACTTTTCCTTGCAGCCAATCATCCAAAGCCACCTCGTGATGGCGATGGCGCCATCAATTGGCAGCGCGTGAGCCGAGTCCGCCTACTGCGCATCGACTCGCCCGAGAACACCACCGTTGATCCTCTAGGTGCGCCCGGTGTCTGAAATCACCGACTTCCGCCCACAATGGGCATCACCTCCCGGTGCCACCATCGCGGACGCACTACTCGCGCGAGACTTGACGCGCGCGGAGTTCTCCACTCGCCTGGGTGAGCCTGAAATATTTGTGGAGGCTCTTCTGCTCGGGGAGATTCCGATTACTATCGGCTTAGCTCGCCGCCTTCACCAAGAGCTCGGCGCATCGGTGGCATTCTGGATGGCGCGTGACCACCAGTACCGTGAGGATCTGGAACGCTTACGGGCGGCAGAGTCCGAATGGGTACGAACACTACCAACTGAAGACATGACGCGCCTTGGGTGGGTGCATCCGCAACCATTCCCGGGTGACGAGGTCGCGACTTTTTTTCACTACTTCGAGGTGCAAAGCCTAGCCGCGTGGCGAGCACGATATCACGCCGTGCTGGCAGCGGTCGACTTCCGCACGTCTCCAACATTTGACTCACATCCGTCGGCTGTTGCGACTTGGCTGCGGCAGGGGGAGCGCATCGCCGCCGAAACCGTGTGCGCGTCTTGGGACGAGGCGACACTCCGTACTGCGTTGCCGGAGTTCCGAACGCTTTCGCGTCTGCGCGATCCGGATCGGTTCGTGCCGAAGCTCCGTTCCCTCGCGTCAGCGTGTGGGATAGCCATTGCCATTGTGCCTGCCCTGTCTGGTTGCCGAGCGAGCGGCGCGACACTCTGGCTTTCCCCGGAGAAAGCGTTACTGATGCTAAGCGCTCGGCACCTGACTGACGATCACCTTTGGTTCACGCTGTTCCACGAGTTCGGACACCTTCTTCTACATCGCGACACGCGGCTCTTCCTCGAGGAGGAGGGTAGCATGGTCGCGTCCCTTGAGGACGCAGCGAATTCCTTCGCGATGAACGTGCTACTCCCTGAGGAGTCCCGCGCGGAGCTGTCCAGGATCCCACTGAACCGCAATGGCGTGCTGCTACTCGCGAGCCGTGCCGGCGTAGCGCCCGGAATTATCGTCGGGCAGCTTCAAAAATCCGGCCGCATCGGCCCAGAGCGGCTAAACTTCCTCAAGCGCCGCTTTGCTTGGGAGGGAAACCGGCTTGTTAGCCGGTAGGGCGGACACAATTGAAAGCTCGATGTGTCGAATATCAGGCGTTGAAACGCACGTAGTCTGACGTGCATTTCTGCCAATTGCACAGTGCGTCCTCAAGCACTTGCATTCCGACACCGAGCACCGCGTCGAGAGCAGCGAGCCGCGCCTCAAGCACGTCATTCTTGATGACTGCATTCCTCGCCCCTTCGAATAGCAAGCGGGCGCCGCCACGGGGGCCGGTTGAGTCTGCGAGGTACGCCGAGCCGGCGACGATAGGCGCGAGGTTCAGCTTTCCGAGCATGCTCAGGTAGTCGAACCGAGCAAGCCGGCCGAATCGGAACACCGTCATTGACCGGTAGAGTTCATCGAAAGCTAGACGTGAGTCACCCTGCGCGCTCTCTAGCGCTGCATCAATGCGCGCCCGGTGCCCGGCGATGCCAATCCAGGCGACATAGCTTTCGATCGTCTTGCCCGTCGCAGCCAGACTCTCGCGCTTGCGGTGATTCCCGAAGCCACCCTCGCCAGCGCACCCGAGGTGATTGCGCTGCGCGTCGATCCACTGGCCCATCTGGGAGGGCGCGGCTGACACAGTCTGCCAGTCCCACCGACCGCCTTGCCCCAGCTTACCATAGATCTCACGCACGAGCCGCCAGCCTCCACGCCTCGATTTCCCGAAATGGACCGAAAGGAAGACGAGCCAGCACGCTTCGTCGTGCTGCCCGACGGATGCGAGTTGCGCCGCCGCCTTGATCGGATCGAAGTACGCTATGTCATCGGGGTCAGCGCGACGAGGGCTCTGAGCTCGTTCTAGGAGCCTACGCGGGTACGCCACGCGGTGCAGGCTGTCGATCAATTGGTGTACAAATACCGCGCGCTCCTTCGCACCCGCAACACCTGGCAATGGATGGATTTGCTCGGCGAAAGCGGTGAGAGTGGTATCGAGTCGACTGAACTCGATTTCGTCGCGCGTGCTCAGTCGTTTCATTGTTGCCGTTCCGTTCACGCGACGCACTCAGTGAACGTCCCAGCCTGTTCGGCTACCCATGCCCGAATCGCGGCGACCGCAACCGCCGTGACGCCGAAGCTGCTCTGGAGGTTGTGATTGAAGCCGAGCACGAGGATGTCCTGCGCCAAGCAGTGGCCAGAGATGCTGTTGGTGACGCCGGCGTAAGCGATGCCGGCAACCGGCGCGGCCGACACGCGGGGCAGCGACCATTGAGGCATCACCTGACGCTCGAGCCGGACACCGGTCGCCTTCTCGAACAGGGTTACGACAGACTGCCCGTTCAGAATCAGCACGCGCACGGGCGCGTGTCGAAGCAGCAGACCAAGAGTGTCACCTGCGAGGTCGAGGAGTCGAGCCCGCTGCCGCCTCGTCAGCGCCATCCACTTTTGCGCAGTCGCATAGGGAATGACGTCGAGATGACACGCTGGCTGTTCGGCGCTATAGAACGACGCACCGGTCGCCGCCACGACGACATCGAGGCGGCGGAACCAGCGGTCGTACGGGTTGCCCATGAAGTAATTGCGGCAGGCATCAAGAATGAGCGAGAGGTGCTTGGCCTCAGCCTGCGACCAGGACTCAATGCCAAGCGACCGCAGGGTGTGGAAGCGTCGTAGGTCCTCACTCAACTCCAAGCCCTGATCATCGACGAACTCTCGGTTGCTGGGGTTGAGACCTAGGGTTGCGACACGGGAAGAGGCGAGATCGCCGAACGCGGGAACCGGCGCCCCCCAAGGAATGACGTCCGCGTCGCAAGCGGCGCGGTCCTCGAGGCGTTCCAGGAGTGTCGCGAGGGGCGAGATCAGACGCGTCTCGCCGGTTCGGCGGCTGGTGTGCAGGGCGGCTACCGCCCACAGATCACTCTGGGGCTGCATATGGACTGCGTTCCTGCTGCCAGGTGAGGTACGGGTCATAGACGTGGCTGGTCATTCGGTCGAGGACTATGGCAATCGCGTCCTGCTGCCCGCTAACGTAATAGTGATGCGCAACAAGCAGCCTGACGAGGTCCGCCCAGAAAGGGTTGACACGCGCTGCGATCTGCTCGGCCGTCGCGACCTCCCCTCCCACGCGCAGTAGCTCCTCCGCCTCAAGGAGCGCCTGTAGGCTTGCTTCGGGCGCGTCCAACGGCATGGGTGGCATCGGGGAGAGTGTAGATTGAAATCCTTCGTCAAGGTATGCCTGCGCTTGTATATCATTTCTGTCGTACAGATGCAGGCTGCCTGCGACGTGTGTGTAAGTTCCGGGCTCGATACCGATACGCCGAGCCACCCATTCTTGGAGTAGGGTGAAGCAGAAGACGTCGTGTGGCAGTCCGAGGTAGACATCGTTTGACCGCATATGCGCAATTGCGCGAAGCTGGTTCCCGCGACGCAAGAACTGGAGAGTGCAGGTGCAAGGAACGTCTCTTTGCCCAGTTTGGAGATCGCCCGCGTCGAACAGTTGAATAACTGCATGCCGCGTCTGCGGGCGCTCGATGAGTAGCTTGACTACGTGCGCGAGCTGGTTGCTACGCCACGAGCCTACGAGTCGCGGGCCATACGCCCCACGCAAGACCCCTTCTTCAGCGTCTTGTCTGTAGATCGTCGGGATGTAGTGCTCGATGAAGGCCAAGTCGTCGCGACCCGCCATATACCAGCAGAATTCTCCGAGTGCGCTGAACGGACGACCTCTAGTCTCAGTCCGGCTCAGGCGCGCACGTGGATTTCTTAGCTCGAGGAGTACCCCCGCGAGCTCACGATTGTCGCCCCCTCGCCTGCTCGACGTGACACGTTCGCCGTCAGCGATGATCGCATCCAGCGCGTCACGCATGATGTCGTCTAGTGTATCGCCTGCGAAGTAGGGCATTGTGACTGGGCAGGGGCGAACGTCGCGTCATCCCTCGGTCCGCCGAGGTCCGGGCGCACGAGGCCCTGTCAAACTAGGGGCACGTGGTGGGCGACCCCACTATCTGACGCCGTCGTCGTCTTCAAGCGTTACACAGTGGGCAGTTTCTTTTCGTACATGGATGGCGGCGATGTATCAGAACTGGGGGCAGACTCATCCCGACGATTGCCGCAAGAACCAAGGCTCGTCGGAAGTAGGCGCGACCGTTCCGAGCCTTCGTGGTGGTCGATATGACCCGCGTGTGGAGTGGAGCACGATTAATCGGAAGGCCGTGCCATTCGACATGCGATAAACGGAATCGAACGGCCCACATGCGGATTTCATCCGCCTCTTCAGCGATTTGTTACGCGTAACAGTTACGAGGGCAAGAATACGCTGTCATCCGACGTACCCTGTCCGATTTCCACCTATACTGAACGTTGCACCACACAGTCACCTACACGAGAGGCGCCGGTCGGAATCGAACCGACGAGTAGCAGATTTGCAGTCTGCCGCCTTACCACTTGGCCACGGCGCCGTATCCTCAAAGGTAACCGCGCGTCGCACCGTACCTCAACCCACAACGCCGCCAACGCACTCCGGCGCGCCTCTTGATAGGATGTTCGCACCATGACGACGCCACCACCCCCGCACGACACGCAGCCACAGCTCCACACGAGTGACCGTCGCGAACGCACGCGTGGCCATCTCGTTCAATTCTGGAATCTCATCTTCCAGGGGCTGCGCCGCGTCGGGCTGCACGTCGAAAGCTTTTACGTCACCGTCGGCGTGTTCCTCGTCGTTGGTGCGGTCATCGCCGTCATCGGTACGATCGGCTTCGCCGAGCTGGCCAATCTCGTGCTCGCCGGTGGGACGCAGACGTTCGACGTCGCCATTCTGCAGTGGCTGCATGTGCACCAACACCCGCTCCTCACACAATTGATGGTCGAGATGACCTACCTCGGCACCGGCAGCGTCGTGGTCGTGGTCGTCGGCGTCACCGCACTCTTTCTCTGGCACACGGAGCACAAGCACTCGGCGCGTCTGCTTCTCGCCGCGACCATCGGAAATATTCTACTCAACGGCGTGCTCAAGCTCGTCTATAACCGCACACGTCCCAGCCTGTTCCCCTGGCAGACGGTGGCGGTGAGCTCGTCGTTCCCCTCCGGGCACGCGATGAACGCCACGGTCGTCTACGGCACCGTTGCGTATCTGCTGATGCGCCTACAGAAGCATTACTGGGCAAAGATGCTCACGCTCACCGGCACGGTAATGCTCATCCTTCTCGTCTGCCTCACCCGACTCTACCTCGGCGTGCACTACCCCTCCGACGTGATCGGCGGAATGATCGTGGGCCTCGCCTGGGCGGCTTTCTGCATGGCGACGCTCGAGGCGTCGCTCGTTCTCGCGCGTCGCCGAGCGCCGAAGAAAGTGATCGAGGAGCGTCGAGCGCCGAGTGAGGCGCCGACCGCCTGACGCCGCGCTGGAACGATCGTTGCCCTACGAATCGCGACCCTTCTTTGGAGCATGCGACGTATGGCCGCCAGGAAAAAGTCCAGCGCACGCAAGTACGGCGAAGCCGCCAGCAAGAGTGTCGGGCGGGCGATGCACAAGACGAAAGCCGGCACCCTGAAGAGCGGCGCCGGACATCATCCCAAAGTGAAGAGCCGCGAGCAGGCGATCGCGATCGGCCTTTCCGAAGCGCGCGCGAAGGGCGCGAAGGTCCCGCGCAAGAAGACGAGCGCCAGGAAATCGTCGGCGAAGAAGTCCGGCGCCAGAAAAAAGTCTAGTGCGAAGAAATCATCGCGTTGACTTCACGCCGACGATTACCGGAACGGTCGTCAGCTGAGCGCTGCCTTCCTCGGGCTCGTAGTGGCCGGCGGGGGTGATGGCCCCTGGCCGTCGTGGGTTGACGACTCGGCTCGTTCCGGCACTGCGAAAAACTCGAAATAATCACCTGATCGTGCTTAGTTTGCACTTTTTTGAACGCATTCTTGCACAAACGACTGTTTGTTAGTTAGTTTTTTGACTAATTCTTGCACTTTCGGCTCTCCTCAGCCTTCGCAGCGTCCATGACCGATTCTCATCTCTCTGCCCGTCAGTCCACGATCCGCGACCTCATCGCGCGTGAGCCTCGAACCCCGGCGTCCGACAGCATTGGCGACGGCGGCACGCCGGTGCCGACATCCGCCTATTTCGGCATCAATACCTTTGGCGCGCGACAGATGCGCGACAAGCTGCCCAAGGACGTTTACGCGAAGCTGGCCGCGTCGGTTCGTCATGGAAAGAAGCTGAACATCGAGGTTGCTCCGACCGTCGCGCAGGTCATCAAGGAGTGGGCAATCAGCCGGGGCGTGACGCATTTCACGCACTGGTTCCAGCCGCAAACGGGCCTCACGGCCGAGAAGCACGACGCCTTCCTCGCTTTCGACGACAATCGTCAGCCGGTGGAGGCGTTCACCGGCGCGCAGCTCATTCAGAGTGAGCCCGACGCGTCGAGCTTCCCGAGCGGCGGACTTCGCGCGACCTGGGAAGCGCGCGGCTACACGGCGTGGAACCCGGCAAGCCCGGTATTCATCATCGAGTCGGGCAACACCCGCACGCTCTGCATTCCCTCCGTCTTCATCGGCTACAACGGCGAAGCGCTCGACGAGATGACGCCGTTGCTCCGCAGCTCGGACATCCTCTCCCAGAAGGCGATCGCGCTGCTCGAGCTGCTTGGCGACAAGGGAGTGCAACGCGTCTTCACGACGCTTGGCGCCGAACAGGAGTACTTCCTGATCGACCGCACTCACTTTGCGCTGCGTCCGGATCTCGTGATGGCGGGCCGCTCGCTCGTCGGCGCGCCGCCACCGCGCGGCCAGCAGCTCGAGGATCACTACTTCGGCGGCATTCCGGAGCGTATTCAGGCGTGCATCTCCGAAGTGGAGCACGAGCTGTACAAGCTCGGCGTGCCGATCATGACGCGGCACAACGAGGTCGCGCCGTGCCAGTTCGAGATGGCACCGCTGTTCGAGGAGACGGACATCGCCGTCGATCACAACCAGCTCGTCATGGCGCTGCTGCGCAAGGTTGCGTTGCGTCATGGGCTCCAGGCGGTGCTGCATGAGAAGCCGTTCGCCGGTATCAATGGGTCCGGCAAGCATTGCAACTGGTCGCTGTCCATCGACGCGGACAATGCCGAGATCGACGGCACGAACCTGCTCAAACCGGGGAATACGCCGCATCAGAACCTGCGCTTCCTCGTCTTCCTGGCCGCCATCCTGAAGGCGGTACATCGCCACGCCGGTCTGCTGCGCGCCGGCATCGCGTCGAGCGGCAACGAGCATCGTCTCGGCGCCAACGAGGCGCCGCCCGCGATCATTTCCGTGTTCATGGGCTCCATGCTCACGCGCGTGATCGAGGCGATTGCCGCGGGCAAGACCTCGGCGAATGCCACGCAGGCGATGATCAAGCTCGGCGTCGCCCGTCTGCCGGAGATCCAGAAGGACAATACCGACCGCAATCGTACGTCGCCGTTCGCCTTCACCGGCAACAAGTTCGAGTTTCGCGCCGTGGGCTCCTCTGCGTCGATCGCCTTCCCGATCGTGCTGCTCAATGCTGCGGTGGCGGAAGCGCTCGGTGAGCTCACCGAGCAGATCAGCGCCAACATGAAGCGAGGCAAGTCGCAGGACGACGTCGTGCTTGGCGTCGTGCGCGAAGCCTTCAAGGAGAGCGCGGCGATCCGCTTCGAAGGCAACAACTACTCCAACGACTGGGTGAAGGAAGCCGAAAAGCGCGGCCTGCCGAATCTGCGCCGCTCGCCGGAAGCGCTCGACCAGCTCCTCACGCGCCAGTCGCGCACGCTGCTCACCAAGCTCGGCATCTTCACGAAGGCGGAACTCGAGTCGCGCTATCATGTGCGCCTCGAGCGCTACGTGAAGGACATGCTCATCGAGATGCACACGCTCAAGGAGTTGGTCGATACGCTCGTGCTTCCCGCAGCATTCAACTATTCGGGCAAGCTGGCGGCTTCGGCGGCGCATGCCGCGTCGGCCGGGATCTCGCCAATTCCACAGGTCGCCGCGGCGAATGAAGTGGGCGAGATGATCGAGTCACTGCGCGAGCACCGGGATGCGCTCGAGGCGGTGATTGAAAAAGCCGAGGGAATGCACGACGATCTGCCGAAGCAGGCGAAGCTGCTCACCAACGGCGGCGCCGACTCAATGGCGGCAGCGCGTGAGTGCTGTGACGCACTCGAACTGAAGGTGGCGGACGAACTCTGGCCGTTGCCGAAGTATCGGGAGATGTTGTTTCCGGTCTGATCGATGACCCGAAGCGTCAGGCTCAACCGCAGTCAGGCGAGTTCCTCGTACGCTGCCGTCAGCACGCGCTCGACCAGCGGCCCGTGATCGGGGAAGCCCTTCAGGGGGTCGGTGATCTTGATGATGACCTCCTTGGGCTTGCCGGCCTTCATCTCACCGCGCACGAAGTCGAGCAGCGCGCTGCAGTAGTCGCGCATGTAGAGCAGGTCGGCCTTGCCGCCCGTCGCCGGGAAGTTGGGCCCTGCGTGGCCGAAGATGTAGATGGTGCCGTTGTCGTGGTCGGCCACCGTCCCGTCGAGCACCTTAATCCAGTTGGCGATGGACGCTCCGCCGGGACGGTCGATGTACGGGTGGCGGCGGTTGAAGACCAGGTCGCCCACATGCGCGACGTTCGCTTTCTCGAACGTCACGACGCTGTCGCCGCCGGTATGTGCCGGCCCGTAGTACCTGAGCGACATCTTCTCGTCGCCCACCGATGCGCTCCACGTCTTCTCGAAAGTCGTATCGGCCACCACCTGCTCGGGCTGCGGCGGCTGACCGGGTTGTGCGGCCTGCGCAGCGCGCGCCGCTGCTTCCATCTGGAGCCGCGGCACGTTCACCTGCGCGAGGATCTTCTTCGCTACCGGGCGGAAGATCGGGTTGCCCCCGGTGTGGTCGGCATGGTGATGCGTGTTGACGAGGTAGTCGAGCGGACGCGACGCCGTGCGCGCGTTCGCGGCATCGAGGCAGGTCTTCGCCGACGCCGGGTACTGCGAGTCGACGACCACGACGCTCTTGTTGTCGATGTGCCAGCCGATGGTGCCGCCCTGCCCGGTGAAGGTGCCGATGGTGCCGCGCACGAGGACCAGCACATCGGGCTGCTGAGTCTGAGCGCCCCGGATGCCCTGTGCCAGCAGCGATCGCCAGTCGAGCGCAGTGGCGGCGAGGGCGAGGGAAGACGACTTGATGAACCGGCGGCGGTCTATGGGCATCGGCGGATCTCCGGATGGAAGGTGCAGTCGACTGTGCCCAACGACTGCGCGGCACTTCAAACTACAGTTGGAGCAGATGCTGCGCCTTTGCACCTCTCACGGCGCCAATGGCGATGGACGCATCGAACGTGACCAGGCGACCACCGTTCTTTACCGCAAGCGCCAACAGGTATACATCCGTCAGCTGCCGCGGTCCGTGAACGCGCGCCGCGTCGATCAGGCCCTCATCGAGCAGGCTTTGGCTGTCCGGCCAGAACTCATGCGTGCGGTCACCCGTTGCCGCACGAAGACGCTGCACGATCTCGAGCACCGAACGAGCGTTCGGATAACCCGGGTGCGACATGATCCGCACACAGCCGTTCTGCGTGATGGGGCACGATGCCCAACCATCGCTTGCGTGGTCACTGAACCACGCGAGGGCGCTGCGATGAGAGGTGTGATCGGCATCCAACAGTGCGATCAACACATTGACGTCGAGCAACGAGCGCATCAATAGGCGTCGTCGTTACGTAACTGATCGATCAGGTCGTTGGTGATGATGCCACCACGCCGCGCGAAGGGCTTGAACCCGTACACCGCCTTCGGCTCCCGCACTACGGACGGCTGGGGCGCCGTCAGCGCCTGGCGCAGCAACTCCGACACGACCTGCCCTGCCGTCTTCTGCTCGCGCTGCGCACGCTCCTTGGCGGCCTGGAGCACATCGTCGGCAATATCGAGTGTCGTTCGCATGCATCAGATGTTAGTGCATCACACATCAGATGTCAAGCGACTCAATTCCCCTGAACTTCTGATCGTGGCATTGCTGACGCTCCGTGGCCGTTAGCTAGGGTTTCGTCGATTTCAGCTTGATCGTCGGGCCGTCCACGACGAACGTGCCGAAGCCCTGATGGTGGATGGTCCTGCGACGTTTCTGTGTCGGATCGATCCACGCCTTCAGGACTTCAAGGATGAAGAGATTGTATTTCGGGACGAGACGCGTGTCTCTCACCCTACATTCGAGATTAGCGAAGCACTCGGCGATAAGCGGTGGGGCAACACGCGCGGCCGGCACAGGCGTCAGGCCGAACGCCGTGAACTTGTCGGTGTTGCGGCCCGATACGTTGCCGACACTTACCACCGTCCCCGCCAGCCTGCGCGCCGGAATGGCAATTACGCACTCTCGGGTCGCGCGGAGTGCGGCAAAGCTGAAGTTCGCGTTACTGACGACGCACGCGACAAGGGGTGGATCGAACTCGACCATCATGTGCCAGGACATAGTCATGACGTTGGCGCGGCCCTTGTGCGCGGTCGTCAGCAGCACGACCGGGCCCGGTTCAATCAACTGGTAGACCTTCGACAGCGGCCACTGTCTCATCGTAGTTGAGCCTCACTGTGGCAGGCGCGCCATGGTCGTCAGCCGGGAGAGATTCCGCCCGCGCTCGCCGTGTCCTCTCCGAAGGGCGTGATGTTCATCGCCGGACGAACCCTCATGCGGCCCAACGACGGGCGTTGTGCTGCGGCACTTCAAATAGATGCGGCCGCGGGCGCAGGCACCAGCCACATTTGTGCGCCTGAGCTGGCCGCCCGCGACCGCTTCCCAACCCCAGTTGCCAATTACGAGAGCACGAAGTTGAAACTTCTACCTCACCAGATCGCGTACAAGCGACGATCAGTACCCCGGAGAGGATCGAAGGACCCTTTGAATTTGGCGATTCCGCGCCTTGGATAGTTATTCTACATCTTCGTTAGCGAGACGCGCCGACCGAGGCGGCGGCGCTCGCCAACATTCGCGCAGCAATCAGCGAATACCTCGTCGTTCGCGACGAGCTCCTTCGCGATGCGGACGTCCGCGAGGTTGAGGTCGTTTAAGTCGTGCCGAGAATTCCCGGCGTCAATCATCTCGATGCCGTGCGCGCGCTTGAGAAAGCCGGATTCCGAATCGCCCGCCAAGGCAAGCATGTGGTCATGACCGACGGATCACGTATCATCACGATCCCGCGCCACAATCCGGTGAACGCGTTTACGATGGGCGGC
>Ga0209638_1000600_pt1 | contig 23764 bp, 20 predicted proteins | sample BarGraNGADG00211_FD_184490 | JGI IMG/M metagenome (GOLD analysis project Ga0209638, IMG submission 184490) | Arctic peat soil microbial communities from Barrow, Alaska - Barrow Graham LP Ref core NGADG0002-211 (SPAdes) (version 2) | ecosystem: Environmental > Terrestrial > Soil > Wetlands > Peat...
GGCGTGTTACGATCCCGGTCGCGCCGACATAGCTCAGCGGTAGAGCAGCTGTTTCGTAAACAGCAGGTCCTCGGTTCGAATCCGAGTGTCGGCTCCACTCCCCCAGGGTCGCCCGATCGCGACGCGAATCGACCGTGACTACGTGCGACCCGGCGAGTACGATGACCTCTCACCGACGCGTGACCACGTTGGGGGCTCCGGGCCTTCACCTTCGCCCGGAGGTCTTCCGCCGCCCGTCGGCCACCTGGGAGGAATCAACGTGACGCCCGGTTACACGTTCATCGTCCAGAGAATGGGAGCCGAGGAAGGGCCATTCTCGGTCGTCGACCTCCAGATGCAGGCTCGGGCCGGCTATTTGAAGCCGAACGCGATGGTGCGCCGGGCCGACGGTACCGGAAGTTGGTTCGGCGTCGGAGACATCCCGGGGGTCTTCTCGGACAAGGAGTGGCTGACCGCGCTCCTCATCTCCTTCTTCGTCGGTGTCCTGGGCATCGACCGGTTCTACCTCGGCTACACCGGCCTCGGGGTCCTGAAGCTGATCACCTTCGGCGGCTGCGGGATCTGGGCGCTCATCGACCTGATCCGCATTGCCACGGGCGACCTCAAGGATGTCCACGGCCTGCCGCTCAAGCGGAACTGAGCTTGCGTGAGGAACTGGGGTCGAGCCGCTCGCGGCCCGACCCCTTTCCTTACCGGGGCCTGGCAGGTCTCGCGATCCTCGCCGCCTGGCTGATCCCTGCCCGACGTCTGGATCGCGGCCCCGTTCTCTGCCCGTTTCGCCGGCTCACCGGCCTCCCGTGCCCGACGTGCGGGCTGTCCCGATCGTGGAGCGCCGCCATGCACGGCCGGCTCGGCGACAGCATGGCGTTTCACCCGCTCGGGCCCCTCACGGTTATCGGAGCGGCGGCTTTCGCCGCCGGGCTCGACGAGCGCGTGCCCGGGCTGACAAGGCGGCTCCGGTCGCCGGTCGTCGCCTGGTCCATCGCGGCGGGCTGGGTCGCGGTCTGGCTGCTCCGCCTGCGGGGAGCCCGGCACTGACGGCAGCGCCACCGCCGCGCGCGTGATGGTTCGGCCGCTCTCCGAGACCCGCGCCTAAACCTGCACCGGCGCGCCGTGGCCTGTCAGAAGCAGCTTGATCGGCAGCGCCTTGATCCGCTCGGCCGAAACCAGCGCCTGGGCTCGATCGAGCGCCAGGCGTGGATCCGGCATCAGGACCTGGCCGCGCTTGTCGCTGAGGAGAGCGTCTCCCGAGAACACAACGCCGTCGTCGCGGAGCAGAACGAGGCTTCCCGCCGTGTGCCCGGGCACATGCATCACCTTGAAGCCGCCAATCGTGTCGCCATCGGTGAGGAGCAGGTCCGGCGCTACCGGCCGAAACGTAAGCAGCCGGTAGACGGCCAACATGACGACCCCGCCCTTCTGGGGTCTCCGTTCTCCCGCGAGGACCGGAGCATCCAGTGCGTGGATGGCGACCTGGGCTCCCGTCAACTCCTTGAGCCGGGCGACGCTGCCGATGTGGTCGATGTCGCAGTGCGTCAGGACGATGTAGCGCAGGTCCGCCGCCTGGCGGCCGAGGCTCTGGATGAATGCCACGATCCGCTTCGCGTTCCCGGGCATCCCGGTGTCGACCAACAGCAGTCCGTCCGGAGTCGCCACGAGATAGACGTTGGCGATCCTTACGCCATCGACCTTGTAGACGTCCTCCGCCAGTCGCATCGGCTGAATTATGACGGCTGGGGGTTCCCCGGATCGGTGCCGGTGGCGGCGCGCCAGCGGCGGCGCAGGGCGTGGGCGGCAAGCTTCGGGCGCCGGTCGCGAGTGAAGACTCCCTTGAAGTTGGTCGAGTGCGGGCGGTGCTCTGCCTGGGCCGTGGCGAAGTCGGCGAACGTCCAGACGTGCGTTCCGGCGACGAACGGCCGCTCGGCGGCGACGTCCAGGACGCCGCCGATCAGCTCGGCCTGGTACTCCTCGCTCCACATCGCCGGCGGGTCGGCGTGCGATCCGGGTATGGCATCCGCGCCGAACTCCGTCAGCACGATCGGCTTGCGGTGGCGGGCATGGACCGCGTCGAGATCCGCCGCCAGAGCCGCCATTCCGCGCTCGATCTCGCCGGAGAGCTGGTACCAGCCCGGGTAGCGATTCAGGCACAGGAAATCGACCGCGTCGAGGCCGGGGTCGTCCGGCTGGTCGCTGGCGTAGGTCACCGGCCGGGTCGGGTCGAGCGTGCGGGCGAGGTCGCACAGCTCGGTGAGTGCCGCGGCCGCCACCGCGTTCCGCGAGTGAGGCTCGTTGGCGACGCTCCAGGCGATGACGCTGGCGTGGTTGCGATCGCGCGCGACGAGTTCCTCGACGTAGCGCCGGCTCAACTCCCGCCGGCGCTGGAGCCCTTCGGACGCGAAGAAGAGCGCGACTGAGGGCGTCTCGGCGATCACGAGCAGGCCCAGGCGGTCGGCCAGATCGAGGGTCTCCTCGTCGTGCGGGTAATGAGCCGTGCGGAACGAGTTCGCGCCGAGGTCGCGCATGAGATGCAGGTCGCGCACCGCCACGGCCGCATTCGCGCCGCGGCCGAGGACCGGAAAGTCCTCATGCCGGCCGAAGCCACGGAGCTCGATCGGCTCGCCGTTCAGGAGCAGCCGATCGCCATCCACGGCGACGATGCGAAGCCCCACGGAAAGCTCGTAGCGATCCACCGTGGCGCCACCGTGGCGCAATTCGACCGCGAGTGTGGAGAGGTGGGGGTTGGCGGTGGACCAGAGCCGCGGCCGTTCGATGCGGAAGGGAGACTCGAAGGGCACGCCGTCCAGCGCGAGCCCCAACTCGCCTTCACCGCGCGCCACCTCGACGTGGAGGAGCGCGGAGCCGCCGTCCAGCTCCGTCCGCACGCGCACATCCGCTATCCCACCGGGCGGCGTCGCCACCAGCTCGACCTTGCGGTGGATGCCCGCGAACGGGAAGAAGTCGAACGCCACCGGCGGGTAGAACTCCCTCGCATGCCGATGCCCGACGGGAACGAGTCCAGGCGGGACACGATCGGCAGCGAGGCGCCCGTCCACCCGCACGACGAGCACGTTGCCGGAATCGCGCAGTCGCGGCACCGGAAAGGCGAACGGCAGGTGCCCGCCCTCGTGGCTGCCGAGCGGCTCGCCGTTGAGCCACACATCGGCGATGTAGTTCACCGAGCCGAACCGCAGCGCCAGCTCGAAGCCGTCTACCGGCGGGGCATCGAAACGCCGCTCGTACCAGGCCGGCCCCAGCTCGTCGCGCACGCCCACGAGCTGATCGTTCCAACTCCCCGGGACGGCGATTGGCACGGCGCCGGGAACTCCCGCGCTCCAGCCCGCCACACGGCCGGCATCGGCCGGGTCGAAGCGGATCGCCCACACGCCGGACAGGTCGTGGGCTATCCGGAATCGATTCGTCTGGGGCCGCAGCAGCCACATGCCGGCAGCTTACCCTGCGGAAGGCGCCCCCGACTCAGCCCTTCCTCCCGGGTCGACCGAGTAGAGCTCGACCGCGGCCGTCGACCGGAAGGCCAGCATTCGGCCGTCCGGCGACCAGGGGCTGTGCCATAGAGCGGAGAGCCGAGGCCCCACGTCCGGCACGGGTCTTGCCACGTCTGGGACGAGCTCCAGCCCGGCCGACGAAAGGTCCAACGTCGGCTTTCCATTCGCGCCGAGTACGTAGAGGGGATTGCCGCTCGCGTCGGCAACGAGCTCCAGGCCGATCGACGAGGAAGTCGACCACGCGGCGGAAATGCCTCCGAAAGGCTGAATCTCCGCGGTTGCACCCACAGTGCCGATGGTGCCGACCGGGGTCCGGTATGCAACGATGTCGTCGTTGGACCAGCCGAGCAGCCTGGCGTCGGGCACGATCTTCACCTGCCCGGTCGCGATGTCGACGATCTCGAGGTTCTGGTCGGATTCGGCCGCCAGGCGAGTCCAGCTCGGGTTGAACGCCATCTCGCCGCGCACGGCCGGGGCCGTGGCCAGGACCTTTCGAGTGGCGAAGTCGACGACCTCGACCGGACCCTTCCAGCCGTTCGTCTCGGCGTCCTGGCTCGAGCAGTCCATGTGCCCGAGCAGCACGAGCTTGCCGTCCGGCGACCATCCGTAGGGCGTAGCCTTCTCGCCAGCCTTCGCATAGTGCCCATCGTCGTACCAATCGACGATTGGGTCGCCGGTGCAGGCGGGCACAGCCACGATTATGGCCGCCGAACCGTGGCCGCCGGCGACGACCAGGCCAGACTTCCAGACGGACTCGGAGGTGTAGTTCTCGTCGAAGTTCGAGACATGGCCGTCGCCGGCGACTAGGTGGCTCGCGTCCAGCCAGCCTTCGCGTTGCGCGAAGTTCGACACGAGCTTTCCGAAGCGGTCGTAGACGCGGCTCCCCGAGTCGTCGGATACCAGCAGGTGCGCCCCGTCCGGCGACCAGGAGAACGTCCCGTACTGGTCGATGGGCAGTCGCGCGACGAAGCCGGTGCCTGCGGGCGTCGTCAGCATGGCAGACGGAGAGCCGCTTGCAGGCGGCGGTCCGCTCCCACGCAGCTCCAGCAACCCAGCTCCCGCGACGACCGCAACCAGGACCGCCACTGCCCCAAACGATGCCATCCAGCGCCGGCCCGGTCGGCTGGCGGCGCCTCCAGCGATCCGGAGCGGCCCGACGCGCAGACGCCCGGCTCGATCGCCCGAGGCCAGGGCTTCCGTCTCCGTGCGAAGGGGTCGATCGGTCCAGGCCCCGCTCAAGACCGCATCCGCCCTGCGATACCCCGCCAGCAGTCCGCGGCAGCGGGCACAGTCGTCGAGATGGGCCTGTTCCGCAGCCCCCGCCGGCGGCGTCGGGCCCGTGGCAGCTCCGGCGAGCTCATTCAGCCGGGTCTCTGAGAGATGGCCTCGTAGCCCGATCGAGATCAAGCGCTGGGCGATTCGGGTCATCGAAGGCTCCTCCCGGTCGGCGCGGGGGCGCGCTCGTCGTCGGCCAGCAGATGGGCCAGCTTGCGCCGCGCTCGCCAGATGCTGGAGTACACGGTGCCTGCGGCGACTCCCATCAGCTCCGCGGCCTCGTCCTGGCGATAGCCCATCCCGAAGACCAGGGTGACGGCCAGGCGCTCACGCTCCGGTAATCTGGCAATGGCTTCCGCCACGTCCAGGCCTGGCAGCTCCGAGACGGGCAAGCGCTGGACGAGTTCGTCGCCGAGACTCTCCATCTGGCGGCGGCGGGAACGGCATGCGCCACGGATCGCGATCCTGCGGGCCCACGCTTGTAGCTTCTCGGGTTCCCGCAGCTGGTGGAGATGGCTGCGCGCTTGAATCAGGGCGTCCTGAGCCACGTCTTCGGCGTCACTTCCGGCGCCAAGGGCACGCGCCAGCGCGACGAGATCGCCGAACAGAGCCGCGTATCGAGAGTCGAACCGCTCCGCGTCGATCGCTGCCCCCATCGTGACGGCCACCATGCCTCTGTAGTGTGCGCGGACAGCGTCCCGCCTTTACAGCGTCGGCGCAGCTTGGCCACCGGCGCCCACGGACGCGTTCTGGCGGCCGTAGCCGCTTTCGGTTAAGTCAGGGCGGCCGACGGAGGCGGCGCGAGGTCGGGCGGCGCCTGGCCTGTTGCCGCCGGCGCCACGGCGAGCAGAACCAGACCTGTCACTGCCATCACCAGGATGGCGGGCCAGGCTGAGACGACGCCGATGCTGTCGCCGATCAGCCCCAGAGCCGACGGAGCGAAGAGCACGGCCACACCGGATGCGAGCGTCGCCCTCGCGGCCGCCTGCAGCTGCGCCCCGGGCGCGTCCTGCAGCGCTAGCGTTACGCCGAGCGGCCACATTCCGGCCGTGCCGAGTCCGCCGACCAACAGGCCGAGACCCGAGAGGGCTTGATTGCTCGAGAGCCAGATCAAACTGCCGCCGATGCATATCAAGCCGAGACCGGCGGCCATGAGGACGCGGATGCCACGTCCCGCTCCGAGGCCTGCGCCGATCGCAGCCCGGCCGATGAACATGCCCACGATGAACAGGCTCGCGAGAATGGTCGCATCCGCGCTCGAAATGCCCGTCTTTCGACCGACCACGGTCGAGCCCCAATACACGAAGGAGAACTCGATCGCGACTCCGATCACGATGAAGGCCCACACGAACCAGTACGATCCCGGCAGGCTTGCCTTCGGACCACGGGGCTGCGCCGGAGCTTCCGCCTGGCGCGTCCTCAGTGCCGCCACTACGACGAACGCGGCGATTGGGAGCAGCAGGCCGATCCGCCAGGCGTGAAGCTGCGCCGCCGCGATGCCGATGGCGAGCGGTGCAGCCGCCGCGGTCACCATCGCCCAGGCGTTGGCCTGCGCCATGAGCTTGCGGCCTTCAGCCCCTCCCGATCGGCCCAGCGAAACGTTGATGGGCGTGCCGAGCGAAGCACCGCCGAGCCCGATCAGCAGAGCTCCCGCCAGCGATATTGGCAGCGCCGGAGCGGCCGCGATGAGGACGACCGCGAATATCAGGTCCACGACCGCGATATCGAGCAGCCGGTTGGCGCCGATCTTCTGAGCCACCGAGTCGGCGGTGAGTCCGGCCGCCAGGACGCCGACGGCGAGCGCGGAGGCGTGGAGGCCCGCTTCGAAGCCGGTCAAACCCAGGTCGGCGCGAATGTATGGCGTGGCGGTCCCGACGCCATACAGCAGGTAGCCCCAGATCGCCAGGTACGAGAAGTCCGTCCAGGTGGCGTTGAGTCGTGGGCGCAGAGCGTCGCTCAAGGTTCGATTCGGACCATAAGCCTGGTATCGGCGACGCTGCGACCGATATGGACCTCGAACTCGCCGGGCTCGATCGCCCAATCGCCCGCCGCGACGTCCCAATGGCGAAGAGCCCAGCGGTCGACCGCGACCGTGGTCTCGACCTCCTGCCCCGGCTCGGCCTCGACCGACACCCAACCTGCGAGCCATCGCCCCGGCCGCTCGATCGAGCTATTGGGTCGTGCGAGATAGAGCTGGACGATCTCGCTTCCCGCCCGATCGCCTGTATTCCGGAGACGGACGCGGATGGCCGGACCGCCGTCGAGATCCACGGGTGAGGCCGCGAGGTACTCCCAGGCGGTGTAGCCAAGGCCGTGGCCGAATGGGTACGCCGGCTGGGTGCCGGCCTTGAGCCAGGCGCGATACCCGATGTGCAGCCCTTCGGAATAGTGGAGCACGCCATCGACCGGCTGCGTGTCGAGAACGGGGACGTCTGCCATCGCCACCGGCCAGGTGGTGGGAAGCCTCCCGCCCGGCTCGACCTTGCCGAGAAGCATGTCGGCCAGCGCATTGCCAGCCTCCTGGCCCGGGAACCACGTCAGCAGCAGCGCGGCCACGTCGTCGCGCCACGGCATCTCCACGGGCGAGCCGGCCGAGACCACCGCCACGGTCCGCGGGTTGGCGGCCGCCACTCGCCGGACGAGCTCGTTCTGGCGCGGCTGAAGGGCCAGCGATCGGCGATCTGCGCCTTCGCTCTCGTCCTGGTCGGTGGTGCCAACCAGGAGCACGACCGCGTCGGCCTGGCGAGCCAGCCGTTCCGCGTCCGCCAGCGCCTCGTCGGCCGTCATGGTCGGCTGCTCGAGCGTGTAATACATGAAGATCGCGGCCGGATCGTAGAACTTGCGCCAGCGGGCGACGACTTCGATCGGGCGTCCTGCGACCGCCTCGACCTCCACCGTCTGGTATGGCGGTTCGTGCCACATGGAGTCAATGTCGTCCGCTTGAGGCACCTCCCCGGCTTCGAGGGCGAGCCGGCCGTCGACCCAGATGGCGACGTGACCGCGGATCCCGAGCGCGATGCGGTGCCTGCCCGACGTCTCGGGCACGATGAGCGTCGAGACTTCGACAACGGGCATGCCGGCGACGCGCGGGTCGCCGCCCCAGCGGAGGCGGCCGTCGGGACGATTCTCTCTGTGGAGCTCGCGGCCCAACGGTCCGATCAGCGCGGCAGGAGTGTCGGGCCCGGTGGCTTCGAGGAACCGAATCAGGATGCCGGGCTTCCCGGCGTCGGTGCCCGCCTCTGCCGGAAGTCGAACCTGCGCGGGCGTCAGCAACTGAAGGCCGGGCCGCGCGCGGTCTGCAAGGCTCGTGAGAATCTCCACGTTGCCGGGGAGTGCCGCCCGCAGCCCGTCGATGGGAGTGACCGAGTAGTCGGGCCGCAGGTTGGAGCTGCCGCCGCCCTGGCCCGCCGGCACGGCCGCATTGGGGCCCAGGACCGCGAGACGCCGGATTCCGGTCAGATCGAGCGGCAGGATCCCGTCGTTGGCCAGCAGCACGGAACCGGCGGCGGAGGCTCTCCGGACCAGCGCAGAAACCACTTCCTGCGGCGGCCGAACGGCCGGGGGAGTGGCCGGCGGTACGCCCTCGAGAGCCCCGACGCGGGCCGCGAGCCGCAGGATCCGTCGCACTTTCTCGTCGATCGTGGCTTCCGGTACCTCTCCAGCCCGTACGGCCGCTAGAAGCGCGTCGCCCCACGGACCGTCGGGGCCGGGCATGACCAGATCGAGCGCCGCGCGGCCGGCGGGCACGGTCGAGTGCGTGGCGAACCAGTCGCTCACGACCATGCCGTTGAAGCCCCACCGCTCGCTGAGCGGGTCGGTGAGCAGCGGGCTCTCCGTCATCTTGTATTCGCGTACGCCGCTGTAGGCCGCCATCACGGTCCAGGCGCCGGCCTCGCGGACGACGCGCTCGAACGGGGCCATGTACAGCTCGCGGAGCGGCCTCTCGCCGACGTCCACCCTCAGGGTCTGACGCTCCGTCTCCGAGTCGTTGCAGACGTAGTGCTTGGGACAGCCACCCACGCCGCGGGACTGCAAGCCCAGGACGTAAGCCGTGGCTATCCGCCCGGTCAGCAGCGGGTCCTCCGAGAATTGCTCGAAGTGCCGGCCGCCCAGCGGACTGCGATGCAGGTTGATGGTCGGGCCGAGCAGGACGTCGATGCCCTTGCGCCGGGCCTCGCCAGCCAGGAGCTCGCCGATCTCCCGAACCAGCTCTTCATCCCAGCTTGCCGCGAGAGCCGTGGGGCTCGGCAGGCTGGTCGTGGTCTCGTCGTGGGATACCGAGCCGCCCTTGACTCCGGCGGGACCGTCCGAAACGACCATCGAGCGAAGCCCGGCCTCGGGCGCCGCGTGAATAGCCCAGAAATTGACGCCGGTCAAGAGGCGAACCTTCGTCTCGAGGTCCAGGCTCGCGAGCCCACGTTCGACTGCCGATTCGACCGTCGCCACGTAGTCGGCCATCGCCGCCAGATTCGCGCCCGGTTCGATCATCTCCACGCCGAATCTCCCGTCCTATGAGCCCGCTCGGTCTGCCTTGTATCGGCCAGTCTAGGCCACGTACGGAATGCTCGGCCCGTCGGGACGGACTCCCGCTGGAACGACGACGAACTGCACCACCTCCAGCAGCTCACCGGCGCCGACTTCGAGGTCGTGGACACAGGCAACTCGTAGACGGCTGAGCGTGGAGGCCCCGGTGGTGCGCGCACGCCCCACCGGTACTTCCTTACGGTAGAGCGGCGAGTCGCGCTCGGGTTACCCTCCCATCGTCAACTTCGGGCCCCCAGGCCCGCAGTCCCACGGTCGTCTTCCCCGAGTGGAGGCCATGTGCTGATCCCGTTCATCGGATACGCCGTCGGTCGCCGGCTGATCGGCTACGTCGAATGCGAGAACGAGCGGCTCACCGACCTCCTGAACCGGTCCGAGTCGATAGTCATTCGCGATGCCTTCGTAGAGGACTTCGCGGACGAGACGATCGTGAACCTGGGCGACGGCGAGGTGGATCGCTCGATCCTGTACGCGGTCGAGGCGACGGGCGGCCGCGGCGAGGGCGCGCGTCGGATCCACACGGTGCGCCACCGGATGCAGGTCCAGCTCGGTCGATACACCGCGCTCGGGCTGCTCCACGCCTCGCCCGGACAGATGCCGCTGCCGCACCTGGCCAGCAGAGGCCCGATGATCCCACTCTCCGATGCCACGCTGGGCTACGAGACTCGCGGCCTGCTCGTGATGCGCGACGCTGGCACGCTCATCGTCAACCGCGACCTTGTGGACTGGGTTCGGGCCAGCGAAGACGAGGCCACGGCATTTCCCGGCGTTCCGGTTCTGACCGACCGCAGCTGACCTGCCGCGCGGTCCGCATTCGCGGGCGTACCATCGGCCTTCAGGCGCCGGTTCCAGCCGGCGCGGTAGCCGCCATCGCATCAGGTGAGCACGAATGAGCCGACTAAGAGTGGCCCTCGTCCAGCTCGCGGCCGACCAGGACGTGGCCGCCAACCTGGAACGAGCCAGCGCGCTCGTGGAGAGGGCCGGCGAAACGCACCCCGACGTCATCGCGCTCCCCGAGCTGTTCCTCTTTCGGGGCCCCGCTTCGGGCTTCCGGGACTCGGCCACGGATGTGCCCGGACCCGTCACCGAACGTTTCGCCGAGCTGGCCCGCTCCCTCGACACGTGGCTCTTGCTTGGCAGCCTGGCCGAGCTCTCGGCGGACACGAACCGGCCTTACAACACGTCGGTCCTGCTCGACCCGGCCGGGCAGATCAACGCCCGCTATCGCAAGCGCCACCTGTTCGACGTCTCGATCGACGGCGGTCCGTCCGATCGCGAATCGGCGCGAACAACGCCGGGCAGCGAAACCGTCGTCGCACTGCTCGAGGGCGCGGCCGACGAAGCCGACCTTCGGCTCGGCATGACGGTCTGCTACGACCTCCGCTTCCCCGAGTTGTACCGAGAGCTGACGCTCGCCGGAGCCTCGGTCTTCGCGGTGCCGGCCAACTTCACCGAGGCGACCGGTCGGGACCATTGGGAAGTCCTGCTCCGAGCCCGCGCCATCGAAAACGGAGCGTTCGTTATCGCGCCGGCCCAATGCGGAACCGGCGGCGGCGTTCCGACGCACGGCCGGACCATGATCGTAGACCCGTGGGGAATCGTGATCGCCCAGGCGCCGGACGGGCCCGGCGTAGTGGTTGCGGATCTCGAGCTCGATCGCGTCGCCGCCGCAAGGCGCCAGATTCCCTCGGGCCCTGTCGCCCTGGGCTGATCTAGGCGGCGCCCCACCTCTTGCGGAGCGGCATTTCCGCCTCTTCGTCGCGGGTTTCGCGCTGGCCCGAGTTGGCGCTCTCGCCGGCCGCAGCGGCGGTCTCGTCCAGGATGCTGATCAGCTGCTCGCGATTGACGAGCGCGAACGGGAACCGGATGACCAGGGTGTTCTCGGCGAGGCGGCGAACCACGAGCTCGGTCAGGGGCAGGAAATGGGGATCGGGAGACTCGAGAACCTGCTTCATCGAGCCGTAAGCGTGGACGTGCAGGTTGCCTCTCAGGCTATAGCCGGGGGTCACGACCGTTACGCGGCGGCGTTCCTTCTGGACCACGGGCGCCCCCGGACGGGCGACCTGAATGGTCGTTCGTTCGGCGACCAGGACGATCTTGTCGAGCCTCAGCCAGAGCATCCCCGGCTGGTGGTCCTGATCGGGCATGTTGTCGTGGCCGAGGTGAACGATCGACGCGTTCTGGACCGGAATGAACCCCTGCTGCATGTTCAGCCAGTCCGACAGCCTGGGGAACTGGCCGGCGCGTATCTGACCCGCGATCTCGAACCCGTCGCCGAAGATGTCGACGTCGATGGTCGGGCCACCCTCGTCCGGATCCTACGGCCCCGAAAGCCAGGGATCGCCGGTTGAGGCGGATGGCGGGCCGAGCGTGCCCCAGACAGGGTCGAAGCCGGGGACGGAGCCGAAGCCGGCCGGGCCGCCCGCCCGGGAGTCGCGGGCGTCGCCGGAGAAGGCGTCTCGCTCGAAGGCGTCGCCCTGCCGCGGCCCCCCGAAGAGTCCTGGACGTCCTGTCATGTCGATCTCGAACCTAGCCCGAACCCGATGCTTCGCTGCGCATCCGATGCGCCCGCGGCGCATCCCGATGCGCCCGCGGCGCATCTCTGTGAGAAGTCGGCTGCAAGCCTCGCAACCCTGAGCGGCGCGCCGGCGGACTGCCCGCGCCCGAAGCTCGGACGAGTATGGCCGGGGCCGGCGTCTCGGGCCTAGGCCCCACTGGAGCCACTGCTTTCGCGTAGCTCCGTGGGGGGTCAGCCGCCGTCGCCGGGCCGCTCGCCAGGTAGCGACAGCATGAACGACGCACCGGGTGCCGCGCTTGTCGGTTCGAGCCACAGGTCGCCGCCCATAGCTCGAAGGAGCTGGCGAGACACGTACAAGCCCAGGCCGGTTCCCTCGCCGCTGCCCGAACCGGCGCCGCGGCTGAATCGGGCGAATAGGCGGCTCCGGTCGGCTTCGGCAACCCCGGGTCCGTGGTCGGCGATCGTGACCTCGAGCCGATCGACGCTGTCGTCCGAGGCGATGAGCACGTCCACGCGTCCCTGCTGGCCGCCGTACTTGACCGCATTGTCGAGCAGCGCCCACAACACCTGGTCCAGCTGGTCCGGGTCGGCAACGGCGAGCCAGCCTCGTCCCTCGTCTCGAAGCTCGAAAGTAACTCCCGCGGCGCCGATGGCCTCCCATGCCTTGCGAACCCGCGGACCTACGGCTATCACCTCGGCCTGCGATCGCAGCACGCCGGCCTCGATGCGGGTCACGGTCAGCAGCTGCCGCACCAGGCGTGTCAGCCGGTCGGCCTGTTCGTCCACGATCGCGAGGCGGCGATCCCTGGCGGCCTCCGGGGAAGCGGAGCGCAGCTGCTCGACGTAGGCGCGAATGCTCGTCAAAGGCGTCTGTAGGTTGTGACTAACGCTCCGCAAGAACTCGTCCTTGGCCGCGTCCAGCTCCACGAGGCGGGCGTTCTGCGTTTCGATCCGTCCGAACAGCTCGGCGTTGCGCAGCGCCACTCCGACCTCGTTCGAGAAGAGCTCGAGCAGGTCCTGGTCGGCGCGCTCCCAGGTCCGGGTTGCCGGCAGGTGGCCGGTCAGCACGCCGATCGGCTCGCTGCCCGCTCTGACCTCGGCGCGGATCGGGCGCGGGTCGCCGGGTATCGTCTCGGCGGCGGGCACTTTCGTCGGGTCGACGAGCCGGATCTGGCTGTCGATCAGCCCGTAGATGCGCCTGGCGTCGACTTCGGCTACAGCCACGAGGGTCTCGACTCCCTGGCTGGGCGCGTAGCCTCCGATGGCGACGAGGAGGGCGGTGAGCTCCGCGTTCCGGCGCTGGCTGTCCGCCGCGATGCGGTTGTGGCTCTCCGCCAGCCGCGCCAGTTCGTCGTCGCCGGTGATCGGGATGGGCGGCCCGGGCTCGCCTGCCGCGACCCGCTCGACCGCAATCGTGATGCGACGCAACGGCGTGGTCAGGCTCGCCACGGCAAGCGCGGCAGCCCCGAGACCGAAAAGCGCGGCACTGACGATCGCCGCTATCAGCAGCGGCGCCATGACCCGATCGTTGGTTTGCAGGCCGGCCTTCAGCATGATGCTGCCAAAGACGGCCACCGGCAGTGCGGCAACCACAATGAGCGTCGCCGTCAGGGTGACGCGAAGCGACAGGCCCAGGTTGAGGCTGCGGATGCGCATGGAGCGGCGGGCTTGCCGGCGTCCGCCACGCGTGGGGTCCGCGGGTCGGCCGTCAGCCGAGCTTTCGGGTCGGCCGTCGAGGGAGCTCTCTGGCCGTTCCTCGTCCGGGCCCTCGGCACCGGGCTGGCCGTCAGCCAACTGAGTCACGGCTCTGCACGAGTCGGTACCCGATGCCACGGGCCGTCAGGAGGTGAACCGGGTGGTCGGGATCGACCTCGATCTTCTGGCGCAGCCGTCGCATCGATACCCAGACGTACGAAGGCTCCGCTTCCTCGGTATCCGACCAGCCGCGCGCCAACAGCGTCTCGGTCGCCACGATCTCGCCCAGATTGGCCGCAAGGGCGCGGAGGAGTCTCGACTCGGTGGGCGTCAGCGGAACTTCCTTGCCGCCTACCGTGGCATTGCGGCGGTGGAGGTCGAGGGTGAGCTTCGGCCCGAGGACGAGCGACTGGCGCGGGATTCGATCGCCGAGACGTCGCAGAACCCGCTGGATCCGAGCGCGCAGCTCGGGGTAGTGGTACGGCTTGGACACGTAGTCCTCGGCGACCTCGTCGAGCAGGCGCACCTTGCTGTCGGCGGTGTCGACGGCCGAGAGCACGATGATCGGCAGGTCCGCCTGAGCCTTGATCTGGCGCGCCAGGGCGAGACCGTCCATGCGCGGCATAGTGAGGTCGACGAGGATCAGATCGGGCCAGCCAGCCTCGAGGCGACGCAGCGCTTCCTGCCCATCGCGCGCGGTCGAGACGTCGAAGCCGTCGTCGCGCAGCTGCTCAGCGAGGACGACGAGGAGATTGGGATCGTCGTCCACGACAAGGATCCGTTGCTGCCGGGCCTCGCTCATTCGCTCGTCTCCTAGCTGCCGCGAGTATACGGGGGCCGCCGGTACGATTCGCCATCTTGGCACTCGCGGCGCGAGCCGCCGGGGGCGGCCGGGGAGCCGGGTGCCCGAGGTGGCGGGCTGGGGCTCCGCAACCACCGGGCCGGAATTGCCTGATGCACACCAGACCGACATTAGGCAGGCCCACTGGTCGCCAGTCGCTCCGGCCGGCCCAAGCACGACCTGTGAGTATCCGATTCCTACGGCATATGCCCGCCGTCGGCCCGATTCGATGCTCCAGAACTAGTTCCGGGCAGGCGAATTGAGGTTCGCAGGCCGCAGCCGACGCGTTCCTGCGCCACGGCTTGGCCCAATGTCATCCTGGTGAGAATTAGGAAATTCTTGAGTCGCCAGCAAGGAGATCCGCCGCTTGCCCGGCGAGTCGCGAGTCTGCCTACTCCGCCTTTGGGTCGAAGTAGCGGCAGCGAGGGGCGATCGGGCAGTGCTCGCAGTCGGGGCGCTGCGCGTGGCAGGTTCGGCGGCCGTGGCCGATCAGCGACACGTGCGCCTCGTACATCTGGTTGAGCTCGAGCAGCGCCAGGAAGTAGTCATGCGCCTGATCCGGGTCGGACTTCGCGGGGATCAGGCCGATCCGCTGGCTGACGCGGAACACGTGGCGATCGACCGGCATGAGCGGCAGCCCGAAACTGAACAGCAGCACGACCGAGGCCGTCTTCTTGCCGATGCCGGGGATCGCCGAGAGCCAGTCGCGCGCCTCCAGCGGCGGTTTCGTGGCCAGGAACTCGAGCGAGTAGCTGCCGCCGTTGGCTCGCAGGGCGCCCAGCGCGGCCTGGATTCGGGGTGCCTTCTGCGGGGCGAGGCCGCCGGGCCGGATGACGTCGATCAGCTCGGCAAGCGGCGCGGCTTCGACGGCGGCCCAGTCCGGCGGGGGCAAATCCGGCAAGCCGCGGCCGCCCCACCCGGGGAAGACGCGCGGTTCGGTGGACGCGCCGTCCCGCGTCGGCACGGACGGGTAGGCGTCGCGAAGGGCGCCGAAGGCGACCTCTGCGTTGATGTCGGCGCTGTTGGCCGAAAGGATCGTGAGGATCAGCTCGCTCGTGGGGTCGAGGCGGGGCTGCCAGAAGGGCCGCCCGTTCGCCTCGGCCAGCCGGTCGAGGACGAACCCTACGAGACCGGGCCGCTTCCTCGCCAGCTGCTTAGACCAGGCGCGGGCGAGTTGATCGGGATCTTTCTTCGCCGATCGACGGCCGGGCGGCTTCGCGGCAGGTTTGGGCTTGAGGCCCGGCTTGGCGGCGGGCCGGCGAGGCTCGGTCATGGCCGCGAACTCCTGACCGCCACGGCGCCGCCAATCTCGACGAGCCGTGCCAGACGCTCCGCCGCGGCAACGACCAGGGACGAGACCTCGCCCATGGCCTCGGCGAGGCTCATCGGCCGATCGAGAACCGGCATGGCAACCGCTCCCTCGGCAATCATGACCGCCGCTCCTTCCGGGGTAACGCTGCCGCCGATCGCCAGGCACGGCACGCTCGCCGCCGCTGCCCGTCGGGCGACGCCGAACGCGGTCTTGCCGAACGCCGTCTGGGCATCGACCCGGCCCTCGCCCGTGATAACGAGATCGGCATCAGCCAAATGCTCGTCGAAGCCCGTTTCCTGCATGACCAGCGCCACTCCGGGAATCAACTCGAACGAGCGCAGTCTCGGCGTCAGGCACATGAGCGCGAAACCAGTCCCGCCGGCCGCGCCGGCACCCGCTCGATCGCGGGCTCGAACGCCGGAGGCGGCTTCGAGCATGTCGGCATAGCGCGCCAATCCGGCTTCGAGGGCGGCTACGTCTTCCGGCCAGGCGCCCTTCTGCGGTCCGTACACGGCCGCAGCGCCTTCCGCTCCCAGGAGCGGGTTCGTGACGTCGCAGGCGACCCGAAGCTCGATCTGGGCCAGGCGCGGGTCGAGGCTCGACAGGTCGACGTAAGTGGTGTTCATTGCGGGCCTGGCGGCCGTGGCTACCGGGCCGCCGCCCAGCCGTGCCCCCAGGCCGCGGAGCAGCCCCGCGCCGCCGTCGGTGGTGGCGCTTCCCCCGATCCCGATCATCACGTGACTCACGCCGGCATCAAGGACGGCCCGAAGGATCTCGCCCGTCCCCTCGGTCGTGGCCGCGACCGGGTTGCGCGGCTCGTCCCGTGGAAGCCGGGACAGCCCCGAGGCCTCGGCGAGCTCCACCGCGGCCCGCGTCCCGTCGGTCGAGCGCAGCCAGCGAGCGGTCAGCGGCCGACCCAGCGGGTCGTGGGCCTGGCACTCCCGCCACTCCCAGCCGCCGCTCTCCGCAATGGCGGCCAGCGTGCCCTCGCCGCCGTCGGCAAGCGGCGCCAGCACCAGCTCGTCGCCGGGACGGGCACGAACCCAGCCCTCCGCCAGCGCACGCGCCACGTCCACCGACGACAGCGAGCCCTTGAACGAGTCCGGGGCGATGAGGACGCGCAGGGAGCCGACGCTCATGGCGCCAGCGACGGCTCGGGCGACTCGATGGCCGAGTGGGCCGATGGGACGGACTGCGCCGACGGAACCACTGCCGGCGCCACGGCCGGAGGCGCCTGCCCCGCCGCGCGCCGCTTCTCGAGGTACTCCGGGATCCGGACCATCGGAGGTCGCTCGCGATCGGCCAGCTCGATGACCTCCAGGCCGAGACGGCCGTGGCCCGATCGCGGCAGCTTCATCGTCGAGCCGGTCTCGGCGAACAGACTCGTCTTGTGCCTCTCCTGGAGCCGTTTGGCCATGGCCTGCATGATGACGAAGCTCATGCGCGACAGCCCTTCGATGTCCTGGTTCCGGTGGATCCGGCGCTCGAGGTCCACCTGGCCGAGCCCCTCGAGCCCGACGCGCTCGGTGACGTCGATCAGGTGGCCCATTTCGACCGCGTAGCTGGTGAAGAACGGAATCGTCTCGAGCAGGCTGCGCCGGCCAGCGTATTCGCCGGATAGCGGCTGGATCAGGCCGGACAGCTCGGGGAAGAAGAGGTTGATGAACGGTCGCGCCACCAACTCGGTGACCCTGCCTCCGCCGCCCTCCTTGAGAACGCCGCCTTCGACGATCGGGCGCCGGTAGTAGCCCTTGACATATTGCAGGCGCTCGTCGGCGATGAGCGGGCCCACGGTCCCGTAGACCATCCGCGGGTGCCAGTTGCGGACGTCCGTGTCGGCCCAGACGACGATGTCGCCGCAGGTCTCGTACAGGCTCTTCCACAGCGCCTCGCCCTTGCCGCGGTAGCTGCCGTACTGGGGCAGCACCTGGGAGTGGATGACGACGCGCGCGCCCTCGGCCTCGGCCGCTTCGCGGGTCCCGTCGGTCGAATCGGAGTCGATCACAAGCAGCTCGTCGACGACCTGGTGACGCTCCATCAGATCGCGCCGGACGCGAGCGACGATGACGCCGATAGTCTCCTCTTCGTTGAGCGTCGGCAGCACCAGGCTGACGGTCAGGCCCTGCTTTCGCTTGAGCGCGACGAGGCGGTCGAGGTCGCCGAATTCGCGATGGTGGAAGTTGGACTCGCCGAACCAGCGCTCGACGCGCAGCGGCACGGTCTGCGACTCGATGGCGGCGCGTTCGGCCGCGGCCAGGGTTTCCGCCTTCTGCTCGAGCTGCTCGAAGGTGGATTTGCCGATGGCGTCGCGCGTCTTGACCACGATCACCGTCTTGCGCGACCTGGCCGCGATGGCTTCGGGAAGCGCTCCGAAGAGGAAACTCTTGCCGCCGTCCGAGGGCATGGCCGAGGCGCCCATGACCACGACGTCCGCCTCCTCCGCCTCGCGCAGGATCGCGTTGCGGACGTTCGTGGCCTCGCGAACCGCCTGCTTGACGTGCCCGTCGGCGTGCTGGCGAATGAAGTGGGCGAGTGCTCGCTCGGCCTGCGCTCGGATGCCGTCGGTGACACCCGAAGGAATGAGATGCAAGGCCACGACTTCGCCGCCGGTGCGACGGGCCAGCGAGTCGGCGAAGCGCAGCGCCAGCTCGGCATGCGGGCCGCCCCGGATCGGGACGAGGATTCGCCTGGCCGGTCCCTCGCCGCCTTGCTTGATCACGGCGATGTCGCAAGGCGAGTCGCGGACAACTTCGTCGATCGTGGGAGAGAAGACCGTGGCCTCGTGTCCGGCGCGAGCGGGCGACGGCTTGCCGCCCCAGCCGAACACGATCAGGTCGGCGTCCAGTTCGGTCGCGGCCTCGATGACGCCCTCGGCCGCCCGTCGCCCGATCCGGACGATAGGGTGGATCGTCACGCCTTCCGGGGCCACGTCGAGAAGCCTCTGCAGCAGGCGTCGAGCCTGGCGGGCGCGGGTGGCGCCCTCGCTGAGCGGCGTTCCCTCCGGCACCTCGACGATGCCCAGGACCGTCAGGCTGCCGTGCTTGTCCAGCAGGGAAGCGCCGATCCGCACCAGCTCCTGGGCCGTCAGCGGGTTGGCGACGGGAATGACGATGCGGGAGGGCAGCGCTGTGCGGATCATCCCGCCGCCTCGGTCCAATGCTTGACGAGATAGGGCTTGAGCAGCTCGAACTCGCGAGCCTGGCGCTCCACGTGCTCTTCGGCCTGCTCTTCGGACATGCGGCGGTTCTCGATCACCAGGCTGCCGACGCGCCCGAAGTAGATTGGGACGAAGGCGGCCACGAGGCGTTCTGGCGGCACGCCGTCGAAGTTGGCCGACACGAGCAGGTCGTAGAAGACCCGCGCCCACAGGTCGTCGGGGAAGTGGAAGGCGGCCACAGTATCGGACAGCTCGTCGGTGCTCGGCAGCCCGTTGCGCCCGGCGGAGGCGCCGGACTCGTCGGTGATACCGAGCTTGTGGGCCGCGGCTTCGGCCAGTGCTCCGGCCTCTTTCGCGAGGATCATCACGCTCTCGTAGCTTTCGGGGCGGAGCATCTTCTCCCAGGTGTCGTACAGAGTCAGCGAGCCGGCGTGGAACTGGCTGAGCAAACGGAGCGTGTTTACCTCGAGGGGCGGCGGCTCGGCGTATCGCTCGAAGCCGTAGGCCGGGACTTCGTGGCTGCCGGTGATCGGCAGCCAGCGCTCGGCGTTGTCGCGGGCCATCGACATCAGCGTGCCCACGACCTGGCGGAACATCGGTCCGAGGTCGGAGCCCGGGTCCTTTGGGTCGTGGATCTTCGAGCCAAGGCGGGTCTGGCACACGGCGAAGCCGCCGGTCAGGGCGGTGGTCGTCATCCAGATGTCGATGCCGAAGCGGGAGACGTCGGGCGTCCAGCTCTCCTGCTCGAGGTAGTAGCGGATGAGGTCGCCGCTTACGCCGAAGTCGCCGCCGATCGGCTGGCGGATGCGATGGCCGTACAGCGCCCGCGTCACCGGGTACGTGACCGTGTTCGTGATCGTGCCGTCGTATTTGTGGCGGGCGTACAGCGGGGCGACGAAGTCGTAGCCGCCCTTGAGGATCGGGCCAGCCAGCAGCTCGATCCACTCCGGGACGATCGATCGCAGGTCCGAGTCGACGACGACCAGCGCCTCGACCTTGAGCGCCGCCGCCATCTCGAACAGCGTGCGAAGCGCGGCGCCCTTGCCTCCGACGCCGTCGAGCTCGGGGTAGGTCAGGCTGACTCGCGCCAGGCGGTTGGTTGGGCGGACGAGCAGGATCTGCTCGATGTAGTCGGGCGGTTCGGTCTCGCCGACGACCCGCTGGGTGCCGTCCGGCGAGCCCGCGTCGGCGTTCACGAGAACGGGTCGCAGGTCCGGGAAGTACTGGACGAGGCCGGCCTGGGATGCCCGCACCACGTGACCGATGGTCGCGGCGTTCCGGAAGCTCGGGATGCCGACCATGATGTCGGCCGATTCGAGCCGGGCTATCTCGTCCCGGATGGCAGGAGTGAGGGCGCTGGACGGCATCGGCGCCACGCTACCACGAAGGGGAAGCGGGGGGTGGCGTGTCGCGGCAGCGGGGCGGCCGACGCTGTGACTGGCGGCCGGTGGCTCCGGTGGCTCCGGCCGAACCGGCGCCCGCTCAGCGGTTCGGCAGCGGCACGCTCGACCAGTCGTCGTTTCGATCGCCGGGGCGGTAGCGGCTGTTCACTCCTTTGCAAACCATTTTCGTGAAGCCGAGCGATCGCCATGTCGAGATGTACGGGCCGACCAGGGCGTGGGTCCAGGGCGTGATCCGGACCAGTTCCCCGACCCGCAGCGTGCCGTCGAGGAGCCGCTTGCGTTCGAGCAGCGGAACGTCGAGCAGCCGCGTTCCGTCGACGACCAGCAGGTCCACGGCCACGAACGCGACGGGTCTCTCGACGTCGAGAGGGCGATTGCGCTTTTCCTGGCGCGGGCCGCGCGTCCCGATGATCAGCTGCGTCATGGCCTCCGGCGCGGTCGGGGCGCGGGGTAGGAGCTGGGTCGCGCCGACGGTTTCCTGCGTTGCCTCGAGGGTCAGGTAGCCGTCGAGCACCATGTCGCCCGCCAGCGCCGCGGCCCCGATGGCCTCCACGACCTCCGGGAAGTCGGTGGTTGTGTCGATGCCGTCCTCGTCGATGAGCGCGGTTCCCTCCGGGCCGACGCGGGCCAGCACCCGGAGCCCCGTCCAGCCGGGCTCGAAGATGGCGTCTTTGAGGGAGCGGCTACCACGCCCGAATCTCTGCGGCCGCCATTTTCCGGGGTCGAGTGGTGGCGACGCCGCGGGGTCGTGGTGCAGCAGTGGCATGCCCGCGATTCTACGCTCGGCGCGACGCTACTCCGCGTAGCCGCCCGGATGCTTCTGTCGCCACTCCCAGGCCGAGCCGATCATCTCCTCGATCGTGCCGTGGAGCGGCTCCCAGGCCAGCACGTCGCGGGCTCGTTCGGAGCTGGCCACCAATACCGGCGGGTCGCCGGCGCGGCGCGGTCCGATCGCAACGGGGATCGGGTGCCCGACGACCTGCTCCGCGGCCGCCACTACCTCGCGATTACTGAATCCGGTGCCGCTCCCCAGGTTGCAGATGAGCGGCTCGCTCATCGCCTCGGGCGTGCCGATCCCGGTCGCCGTCGGAGCGGTCGCTTCGAGCGCGAACAGGTGGGCGCGAGCCAGGTCTTCGACGTGGATGTAGTCACGGACACAGGTCCCGTCGGGCGTGGGGTAGTCCTCGCCGAAGAGCGTCAGCGAGCGCGACCCCTCCGCGGCCAGCAGGACGTTGGGGATCAAGTGAGTCTCCGGAACGTGCTGCTCGCCGTTCCGCGCGCTCGCCCCGGCAGCGTTGAAGTAGCGCAGGATCACGCTCCGAAAACCGTAGCCGTGGCAATACCAGCGGATCGCGCCCTCGACGGAGCGCTTGGTCTCGCCGTAGGCGTTGATCGGGCGGATGGGATCGGCCTCGCTGATCGGCGTGCGCTCGGGCATGCCGTAGGTCGCAGCGGTCGAGCTGAAGACGATGCGCTTGACCCCGGCCTCTCGCATCCCTTCGAGCAGGGCAATGCCGCCGGTCACGTTCTCGCGGAAGTATTTGGCGGGATCCGTCATTGACTCCGAGACGATCGACTTGGCGCCGCAATGCAGGACGGCATCGATCCGGCGCGATTCGAGCAGCTTCGCGACGGCGGTCGAATCCGCATAGGTCCCCATCTCGAGCCGGGCGCCGTCGGCGATCGCTGCCCGGTGGCCTGTCGAAAGGTTGTCGAGCACGGTGACCTCGTGGCCGGCGGCCAGGAACGCCTCGACCGAAACGGATCCGATGTAGCCGGCGCCGCCGGTGACGAGGATGCGCATTCAGCCCCCCATGATTCGCCGCAGGAAACCCCGGCGGTGGGGCTCCGGTCGCGAGTCCTGGCTGACGGGCTCGGCGGGATTGGCGGCTTCGGCGGACTTGGCGGCTTCGGCGGACTCGGGCGTCGAGCCGGCATCCGCGCCGGCGTCGGCCTCGCCCTCGAGGAGCAGGGCCACGGCTTCGCGAAGGGCCTCGGCCTCGGCCTCTCGTTCCGAGAGTTCCCAGTCGGGGACCTCGGTTGTTGGCGATGCGCTGGGCGACTCCGCGGTCGCCTGAGGCTCGACAACGGCCTCGGCTTCGACCTCGGGCGTGACTACGGCTTCGACCTCGGGCTCGACAACGGCTTCGGGTTCGACTTCGGAACCGACGGCCACCTCGACATCGACTTCGGCCCCGGGCTCGATCATCGGTGCCGTCGCCCTCGCTTCGATCTCGGCAGCCTCGAGCTGCGCGTCGCCGGCCAGGAACGCCATCCGCATGGCGATCAAGTCGTCGGCCTCAGCGCCGGCCGTCTCGGGCCCGATCTCATCGGGCTCGGAAGGGCTCATTGACGCCTCCTGGTGCTCGTCGACCCTCAGGTCGGCCTCGGCGGCGAGCAACGACATTCGAAGATCGAGTAGATCGTCCGGCTCGTCCGAGCTTGCCGGCGTCGCGTCCTCGATCTCCGGCCCCCCCTCATAACCGAGGACCGCAAGTCGAAGGGCGAAACTGTCCTCGGCGTCGGTTTCGTCCGGCTCCGATAATTGCGCGAACTCGGCTGCGACCTCGGAACCAGCCGCGGCGATCGCCTCGGTTGCCTCCTCGGACCGCGCGTCTGCGATCGCCTGGGCCTCGGCCTCGGGAATCTCGTCGGACTCCGCCTCGCGTGCTGCCCCGGAGATCGCATCGGTTTCGACGTCTTGGATCGCCCCAGCCCCCTGCGAGTCGAACGCCTCCGGCTGCGGCGCTTCGATGGCGCCGACCTCGCCGCCTTCGTCAACCGCGTCCACGGCCTCGATCACGGCCTCCGACTCGGCCGCCGCGAACGGATCGTTGGCGAGAGCTGGCGCCTTCATTTCTTCCGGTTCGAATCGGCGACGGCCGCGTTCGGGAACCGGTGTGAGGTGGAATTCGGGCCGGCCGGACGGTCTGCGGCGGTACGCCGAATCCCAGGCCGCGCCCGCTTCCATCTCGGCCGCCGCGGCCGCCAGCTCGCGCCCGAATCTTCGCCTGTCCGCAGGCTCCACGGGGAGTTGAGGGAGCGGCTCCGATTCTGGCTCGCTCGCCACGGCCGCACTCGAGTCGGCGACCGCACTGACAAGGGCCTCGCCGTCCGCGCCAGCCTCCTGTGGAGACTCCGGCGACGTGGCTTCGCCCGCGTCTTCGTCGCTGGGGAGCCGCTTCCGGCTCAGCGCCTCGAGCAGTTGCGCGGTGCCGAGCGACAGGTCTTCGGGGAGCGCCTCCGGTCCCTGCGCTACGTCGACGGCGCCCTCGTCGATCGTCTCGATGATGCGATACGCCGCGACGTTCTCCGGATCCATGATCTGCGCCCGAACCGCGAAGATGCGCGCCAGCCGCAGGTCGCCCCGCTCAAGGGCAACGCGGGCCAGCCCCGCAATCGCGATCGCGTTCGTTGGCTCGAGCTCGCTGAGCTGCCAGTACGTTCGCTCAGCCTGATCGAGGTTGCCGCCCGACAGGGCCCGATCGGCCTGGAGCAACAGCTCGAACATCAGTCTC
>Ga0209638_1000601_pt1 | contig 23751 bp, 26 predicted proteins | sample BarGraNGADG00211_FD_184490 | JGI IMG/M metagenome (GOLD analysis project Ga0209638, IMG submission 184490) | Arctic peat soil microbial communities from Barrow, Alaska - Barrow Graham LP Ref core NGADG0002-211 (SPAdes) (version 2) | ecosystem: Environmental > Terrestrial > Soil > Wetlands > Peat...
ACTCCGCGAGTGCTGGGCCCGTGGTTATCTCCCCGAGCATCGAGTCGTCACGCTGACGGGGGTGCTTCTGACCTCCTTCGTTCGCGACGAGCGACGCCCAGGCTTCCTTGCGCGCCTCGACGATACGGATCGATCCGAAGCATTGGCGGCCCTTTCGGCTTCGTCCACGGGCGCCATCGTCACGGCACTCGCATATGCCGCGGTCCGCCCGTCTCTGAAGGACCTACTGACCTACCTGTTCGCCTGGCAGCCGGCGCTGACAGACGGACTGGCCTGGGGGGTCTTCCGCGCCGATGACGAGGCCGCGACCGTAGTGCGTGAACTGACCGGCCTGACCGTGAGCCCCCAGGCCATCGCGGATAGGGTCGCTTGGGCGTCGACGTACATCGACGATGCGCGATGGAGCGAGACCATGTCGCGCGAAATCGGCCTGCCAGTAATTCTGACAACCAAGTCATTCGCGGCGAGGTTCGGCGCTACGCTTAGTGTCGGGCCCGGTGTCGCTCTGTTGGCAGACGCACGGGTCGTCGAGCTCACCCGGCGTGCGCTTGCCTATCGACACACCCGGGCGTGCGTCGTCGAGTCTGGGCCAGATCGCCTGAGTGTCCAGCTCGATCGAGTCTTTGGAGCGCGGGTCGGCGGATCGATCGTCGACTCCAACGACATCGTGACGAGCGAACGGCTCGATGAAATGGCCGATGCCGGGGCGCCCTTCTCAGAGCTGATCTGGGCGAGCGAGCAGGCTGCGTCCTAACAGCAAACCAGGAGTCTGGGCGGACGTGGGAGGCGCTCTCGCGACGTCTGTCCCAACTGGGCGCCCAGGAACGGCTGCGGTCACCCCACGACGTTCGCGCTTCAGTGGTGCGCACTCGCGCCAGGCCTCTTGGCCAATGATGCGCTCCAGCTGTAAGTTCGAACCATGGAGATCGACGGAATCGATGCGATGCGCGTTGGGACTGGCTTCTTGTTGGTCGTGCCCGGGGTGATGGTCTCCCTCAGACAGTCAAGAGGTGACTCGTGGGTTGCGACTGGCTACCAGACCGGCAGCGAGGAGCGATGGATCGGCGCTGGAGGCGGGACGTTTGACGACGCCCTGGGCTTCGCCCACGTCCTCATGCGTCGCAGTCAGACACAGAGACCAAGGCCGGGTCGCCGGTACCGGCAACGCGCGCACCTTCGGGTTCGATAGCCACAGAGTTGGAGGTAGGCATGGACGGCTTGGCGCTGCACATTCCGACGGCACTTGGGTCAGCGGACGGAGAAGGTCGCGTTGACATCTCGGTCACGCCCGCCGTCGCTGGCGTATTGACAGCTTGGGACGGCGACCAGCAGCTCAAAGCCCTCCACGAGTCCGCTCACACGGTGGTAGCCACGGTCCTTGGACTCGGAGTGAGTACTGCCGAAATCAAGTCCCGGCACGGAGGCCACACCAGCTTCGATAGCGGGGACGACGACCGGCCGACATTCGTCCGTGCCTCCGTTCACATGAACCGCATAGTCGTTTTGCTGGCAGGAGCCGCTGCCGAGCGGTTGATCCTCGGTGAGCCTACTACCGGTAACTCGCACGACGTGTTTGTGGCCACGAACATGGCCGTTGAGCGCTTTTCTGAGGGGATGGATGGCGATGCCCCGGCGGGCGGGCTCAGCCTCGAGGTATTCAGCAGGGCTCCCGAAAGCCTGCGTGAGGTCCAGGGCGCGTCGGTGCTGCGGACCCTCACGGCAGCCAGAGATCACGCGGACGCCGTCGTAGCAGAGCACCGCGACCAGATCATTGGGCTGGCACGCATTCTCTACAAGGCGCGTCGGCTGTCCGATGGCGACCTCGACGCCGCTCTGCGTGCGGTTGGGCTCGAACCGAAGCGCACGGCCTCCGGCTCAGAGGGCAGTTTGGACGATATCCCACGTTAGTCGCGGGGCCCGGCCCGCTGAAGGCCTACTCCGAGCATCCGCTCGAACTGTGGGGACGCTTCGGCCGGCCTCAGCAATCGCCATCCCGTATCGGCGGAGGAATGGGCACCCTCGGCGTCCTGGACCACGACTTCAGCATCGATGAGCTGCCCGAGCAGACGGTCAGCTGCCGAGCCTTGTACTCCGGTCTCCGTGACCCATCGCCGGGCTGCCTTCACGAGCCGCTTGGGTCGCGGCTGCTCGCCGGTTCCGCCACCAATCAGCCCCCGGGTGGTCTGTCGGGCTTCGTGCCCGTCGTCCCACGATCGACGAAGGTAGACGTACAGATCGAGCAGAAGTAGAGCCCGGGGTCCCGGTTCTTGTTCGGATGGAGTGGTCTGCCATCCGTCCCGAATGACCACCGAGTCGTACAAACGCTGTCCGCCAAAGGCCTCGCCGCCCTGCCATCCCTCGCGCGCGTGCGCGCGCGCGAGGGATGAGCGTGAATCCAGGTCAGATGGCACCGGCGGGCTCGCGATCCACCAGAGTCCGAGCCTTGCAAGCATGTAGGCGAGAAGGCCAAGACACACGCCTCGGCCTCCTTGATCGATCAGCCACATGAGTGCGTCCATGCGGCTTGTTTGGCCGGGTCTCGATTGCCGTCAAGTCGTCAAGCGGTTGTCGGCCCAGATGGCGCTTAGGCGTATTGTCTGAGTATCTCGCTCGGCCACTGGAAGCCCACCGGCCGCCGGCGTCTAGGGCGGGCCGGAGTGAGTGCCGGCCTATGGCAATGACGCTTCAATCTCCTTGACGGTCACGCTGCCCTTCGGGCCGCGGTTGAAGCTCACGTGCAGTTCTCTGCACCGCTGCTCGATGTCCTCCTCTCCCACGATCACATCTGAGAGTCGGAGAATGTCGTGGACGAGGACCCCGTAAATGTTTCGTACGACTCGGTATACGAACCACGCGTCTTCGCGCTTGCCAAAGGTGTGCTTGACGAGGGCAACACCCGGAGTGCTTTGCCAGGTGTCGTGGATGGTCACAGCCAGGCCCGAGCCACGGATGCTGTCGGTGTGGTCCTGGAAAGGCTCTTCGGAAGTCAGGTCCCATCTCTGGCAGGTGAGAAGGTCGTCGGCTTTGTCGGGCGGCCTGTCCGGGTAGAACTCACGGAGCTGCTTGTTGCGTTGCGCTTCCCACGCGCGGAACGCCTCGTCTGAGATGGCAGTCTGAAAGCGCTCCTTCTCTTGAGTCCATGGATTGCGAGTGGTGACCCAGCGCTTTCTGGCTGGCTTACTCTTCTCAACCGCTTTGGCTTCCATGGGAACCTGTCTCCTTCTTCTGCGATCGATCGGCGCTGGCCTCAATGCCGGACCCATCCGACTGTTTGTCCGTCGCCCCTATCTCTCACTACACAGATTGCGTCGACGGCGTCAGGGCATCCATGAGAGTCGAGGGGTTGGGGGGGATTAGGTGTGGTTGCGCCGGTCCATCGGTGTGGCTGGCAGAACAGCGGACTGCTGCTCTATGTATCGGGCGACTTGCCGAGAACGTGTGGCGGCCGCCTTTTCCGTCTTGGGTGGGTGCGACGCGGCTCCTCAGCACGGCGGCGCAGTCGGCCGACTACTGTCGTCGCAGGAAGATCCAAAGAATCACATCAAGGGTCAGCAGGAACAGGAACATTGCGATGGGAATCTCGATCAGGTTGAACGCGGCCGATGTCACCGCGTTCGTAGCCGTCGCCAGCGTGGCCGGGCTCATGGCAGCGATTAGCAGGATCGAGATCGCCAGAACGGCCGCCGCTGCGAGCATGCCGCGAAGGGAGGTCGCGGATACCACCTTGGAGGCGACCTTCTCGGTCACGCGTAGCAGGGCTCGCCCGAAATGGATCGAAAGAGAGGGGAGGGGAGCCACCTCGCGCGCCGGTCTGGTTCCGCCCGAGGAGGCAGTGGCAGGCCGTCCTTTCGCAGGGCGGGGAGCTGTCGTTTCGCTGGTGGCCGCCAGGAAGAACTCTTCTGCGGCACTGCGCGGGGCTGGACCTGTCGGACGTGACCCGGATGTATTAGTCGTCGCGGTTACTGCCATTTCGGCCCCTCAGGTTGCGGCTGGCCTTGCTCTCGTGTTTCGTTGACATGCAAGTAACGCCGCATCAGGGGCATCGGTGCTGGCCAGTTCGTAGTTGAGGTTCGAGGAGCTCGCGTTCGAGGTGCAAGCATACCGCCTCTTGCATCACTCGGGTTCCGACGTTCGTGTTGACGGAACGCAACTGCGCCCTTGACAGGTCGGTAAACTCGCCGACGCTTCAGACACAGCAACAAGCGCGATGATGGTTCGAGCTTGAGCAGTCGGGTGGCCTGGGAGCCAGAAGGAGAGCAATGGGTCGCGCATCGCGCCACAAGCGTGAGCACCACGTCGGGCGAACCGTCCAGGTCTGGAACGAGCGGACCAGGGAATTCGACACCTTCCACAACGTCACCGTCAGCGACCAGGCGGTCAGGGAATGGGCTGAGGAGCGCTGGATCGAGTTGTCGCAAGGGCATCCGGATCGTCCGCCCGACATCGAGACGCCGCACTTTTGGTCCTGGTCGCCACGTCCCGGTGACCCGGATGACCGCGAGGGAGCGGCCCCTGAAGGGGCCCCGTTTGTCGATTTCAAATATCTCGTCGGTTGGTGGCACCGGCCGTTCCGGATTCCGGCCATCGTTGTCGGGTCGGCCAGGGAGAACGTCGATATTGACGGATTCCAGCCGACGGACGCCGTGAGTGGCATCGTCAAGGCGGCCGTGGAGCGTCGCGGTCAGTCGTTCCGCGCCGCTTACCGCGTGATCTTGGAGGGCCCGGGAAAGGTAGAGCAGGAGGAGGCACTTCTCGAGTCGGAAGAGTCGGCACGTGCGTGGATTCGGGCTGCTTTCGAGAAGCTGCCAGGTGCTCCGCTTGAGCCGACCTACGTGGACCCGGATGAGTTGCGCCGCGAAGCCGCCAGCGCTTGATGCGGCGGTCTAGTCCAAATGCCGGCACGGACGGCGGATGTAAAGCCCCGTCCTTTCGCGCCGGAGAAGACGCTGAAGCGTGAGGTGAACCTACATGGCGGTGCGTGACGCTTACGAAAACGGAGAGTGCCCGGACTGCGGCGAGCCGATCCCATCAAGAGCACCCAACGGTTGGGAGTGTCCCAACTGCGGGCATGTCCACTACAGTCTTGCCTACTACCGCCGCGTCCTGCTCCCGCAGCGGTACGACGGTCCATTCGAAGAGGTCGCTGAGACCGCCCCGAAGGAAACGGCAGCACACTACGCCTGCCGCGAATGCGGTGCCACGCGTGGGTTCCAACTCGTGATGAAGCTCGGCATGGACTACAACGACGTCAACAAGCGCGCCGTTATGCTGGCCTATCCCACGATCGAGAACTGGGCACCCAAGGACGGGGATGTCCGCCAGTACGAGGTGGTTGACATCATCGAGGGAGAGGGCAACTGCGCTCGAGCCGTCTTCGACCCGCGGAAGCCGCGCGGCAAGAAGGCCGCATCAAACGCGCCAGATCCACAGGACCCTACACAGGATGATCCCACTGACTACTCGCCCGAGTGGTGGTGCCCGAACTGCGGTGAAGTCACCGTTGACCTCGACGATCTGGTGCAGAAGGTCTCAGGTGCTTGAGGCTCACTGCACGTAGCTGAAGAGCCCTCGCGGTCCTGCGAGACTGCGCGCCCTCATCCAAACTTTGTCTGACGGGCCTCGTGTCCGTCATCCCAAGACCGGCGAAGGAAGACGTAGAGGTCGAGCAGGAGAAGGGTCTCGGCTTCTGGTCGTTCTTGCGAGCGCGTGGTCTGCCAGCCGTTACGAAGGTGAAGATGGTCGCTGTCCGATTCTCGACTTGGGCCATTCGCGTCGTTCCTTATACGCGCGTGCGCGCGGGTGTCGGTCACGCTCACTGTCGTCGCTAATGGCACCGGTTTGGTTTCCACGTAGCCCAGCGCAAGTTTGGCCAACATGTAGGTCAGGAGGCCGAGGCACAGGCCCCGGCCTCCTTGATCGAATAGCCACGCCAGCACGTCCATGCCGTTGGATTGGCCGAGTTCGGGGGACCGTCAAGCCGGCCAGTAGATGTCGCACCAGGACATACCCGGCCTTGGCTCCGGCTGGGCGCATGGCAACTTCTCGGCGATCTGGTCAACCGTCACCCTGATCGGATGCCGGCTGGACCCCATGAGCTGGATTCGGCTGTCTACGCCGAACCGGCGATCCAGCTTCCGGAACTCCTGGTCGATGTCTCCCTCTCCGACGATCTCCCAGGAGAGTCGAAGAATGTCGTGCAGCATCGTTCCAGAAGCCGTCCTGACGACCCGGTAGACGAACCAGGCGTCGTCTCGATGGCCGAAGGTCAGCGAGATGTTGGCGAGGCCCGAGGTCTCCCACCATCTGCCTTCCATCGTGGTGGCGGCGGGCGACGCGATGGCCTGCCTGATCCGATCTACTTCGAGTGGGCCCTCTTCCGTCAGGTCCCACCTCTGGTAGGTGAGGAAGTCATCTGCCGCGTCGGGCGGCCGGTCCGGGTAGCAGAGTTCGTAGCGCTGGTCCCAGCGCAGTCGGACCCACGTCCGGAACTGCTCTCGCGTGAGGGCGGTCTCGAACCGCTCCTTCTGTTCCAGCCAGGGGTTGGTGGTGCTCAGCCACCGCTTCTTCTGCGGTCGACTCGCCGTAACCGCCGCCGTGTCCATCTCTGACTTCCTCTCCGTCGGAGTGGATCTGATCCGTCAGTCGGCCTGCCCGACTGCTCGTGTTGTCCGCCTCCACTTCTTACTACACAGAAAACCGTCCGTTCGTCAGGGCGGCTCGGACAGAAGCGATGACAAGGTGCACCAGGGTCGGGCAGCGCGCCTCGCCACGCCGTGAGCTCTGGCTGTGATGGCTCTGTGAGCGCGCCAGGGGCTCTCAGAGGCGATGCGGCCACAGGCCCAGGCCAGGTGGGTCCACTTCCGCCCCTGGCGAGCGTGCAGACGTGGTGACGAATCACCTTCGATGCACGACCCGAGGCCGCGCCCCGGGGACCGAGCCCGACCCCCATAAGATCAGGGTTGCGGTCGCGGCCGACGTAGGTCTCGGCGGAGATTCGCGAACAGGTCTCGCACGTCGCGTCGTCCCTCGTCGAAGAACTTGCCTGCCGCTTCCACGTCAGGTCTCGTCCACCCGTTGTCGCCCCAGTCAACGAAGATCGCTTGCCGCGCCTGATGCAGCTGTTGATACCAACCCGGGATCGGCGGTGGTTCCGGCGTCCCGAGCAGTGCATCCACCGCTTTGACCAATGCCGACCCTGCCGTCTCTTTGCTTACGAGGCCCACTTTCCTGTGGCTGAGGAGAGCCAGGGCCAGACCAATACCCATGAAGGGCATCAGGAATCTGCTGCCTGTGAACTCGGCTGCGTTGTGCTTTGCGGTGTGGCTCCACTTCATCTTCGACCAAGTGGCCATTAGCCGGTCGTACGTCTCGACCGAGCTGCGCATCTGCCACGCACTATGAAGGACGCCCGCTTTGGCCGCCTCCTCAACTGCGGTGGCCAGCAACAGCACGGCTTCGCGGTTTCGCCCATGGCGACGAAGTTGGATGCTGGCCAGGTGGATGCTCCGAGCGTTGTCGAAGCACAGGCGGGCGCCGCGCAGGCAGTCGTCTGGGCTCAGATCGTGGTTCGTCATCTGCGCCATGATGGCCTCCTGCCGTTGCGGAGTCCACGGGAGCCCGCTCATCGGTCAGGCTAAGACGGGCCGGTGTCTCACGCGGCAGAGTCCACGTGGCCGAGGCGATCAAAGGGCGAAGGCGGCCGGCAACAGTGGAGCCGGAAGGCGGATCAACGGGCGTCCCCAGAACCGAGACGAGAAGCGCCGAGATGTTCACGAATCGCGAGTCGCACAGAAGCACGCGAATCGCGGTCCAGCGGTGCGTCGTGTCAACGTCTGACCCCACTTCTGACCCCATACCAGGCGATGGCAGGCGATATCAGACGACATCAGGCGATCTAGTTCACGCATGATTTGAGCGTGAACCCACCGCGGAGAGGTGGCAGAGCGGTCTATCGCGGCGGTCTTGAAAGATGCCCCCTTTGGCGAGATTCACGCTCAGAATCGGCCGTGCCGCGCATTCCAAAGCGTGGTTGACCCCACTGTTGACCCCAGTTCTGACGCCGTCTGAATGGCCTTTGGCGAGCCGGCGATCGCGCCTACCGGTCGCGACGAGCCGCCATTGCGAACGCAAAGAAGTAGGCGTCGAGCGACTTGCCGGTCGTAGTCGTTGTCGCCGACAGGACGAGGAAGGTTAGGGTAGGTGAGGTGGCCGGCTCCAATCACGCCCCCAGTCTGGCGCATTGCGGACGCGGATTCGCGGGCGTAAGTTGACCATGTGGCAAAGGCGACCGTACCGCGACCCGAGTCCTCAATCTGTACTTGCGCTGACGCTCCCGCCGCTGCCGCCGTACATCGCGGCAGCGGCGGGAGCGTCACCCGAGATGGAGGTCCATGACCAAGAACGAGATACAGGCAGTCCTGCAAAAGGAATGGGACGACAACGTCCGCGAGTTCATCGAGGGCATCCCGACCTTGTGTGAATGCGAGGTCCCCCACACTGCCGCTGGTGTTGAGAACCTGTGGCTCGATCTGGACGATTGCTCGGCCGCCGATAGCGACGGCGGCATCAACTTCGCCTATGGCTATCTGATGGGTATCAGCAAGATAGCCGATGCCCTGCATATTCATCTCGTCCGCAGATTCCCGGTGAGGTAGCACGATCGGGGCCCACACTTGGCACGGAGGCGTCGCGGCCCGGCATATCACATGACCGAGGAATGTTGGGAATTCACCCGGCACCGGCTGGCAGATGACTCGCCATTGGGAATGACAGCATAAGTCGAGGCCACGCGCGGCTACGGGGCTCAAAGGCCCCCGTCGCAGCCGCGCGAGCTGGCCGGCACAGGGCCGGGATCGTCGGCGACCAGCGGAGCGGAGGCCAGCGCCAGGGTGGCGAGGGCCGCTTATCCGTCGCTTATGCTGAGCCGGTCAAGTTCGCTCGCAGGGGAGATTCTGACGATGGCACAGACGGCCCAGACGGAGACCGAGATTGACCCTCGGCTGTTCAAGCTCGAAGTTCACCTGACGACCGGCCAGATCATCAAGATGCAAGTCGATCCCCGGGAGATAGCCCCCTTCGTGGCCGCCGGGCAGTTTCCGGCCCTCGTGGGCAGGACGGACCGCGAGGCACTTCGCACCGCCGCGTACTCCATCTATTCGGTGGCGGCCGCCGACGCGCCGGATGGCGACGGGCTACAGGTCTTCGACACCGAAGGCCGCACGTGGGCGATTCCCCATCGCAGCATCGTGGCGATCAACTTCGTCGACCCGGCGATGCCGCGCCAGGTGCGCCGCACCGGCTTCCAGCCGGCGGCCGACGACTGAATCTGCGACCTCGGCCTAGATCCCGATGACCCTTCGTTAATTGACCAGGCGATGAACATCCGCGCTGGCATCAACGGCAACGAGCGATTCCCCTTCGAACCGAACAAGAACCGCGCGGAACATCTCTATGAGGCTTGGGATAGACGTTTCTGGGAGACCTTGGACGCCGCCCGCCGCCACGCCGCAGCCGAGGTTGCTCGACCAGATGCGCGAGGCGCTGCGATCCCGCCATCACAGCCGCCGAACTGGCTATCTCAAGGGGGTTAGGAATGGGGTTGTTTGACTTCTTGAGACAGCCGCCGCAAGTCCAAGGACGGATCGGCTATTTCGGACTTCAAGACTGGTGGTTGTCCGCCTTCTCCGACAAGGAAAGGCAATACATCCAGGCCACGCATCAACCTCTCGGTGAGTCAGGCGATTTGCTGACGACGGGGGCCATAGGCTACTCGGGCCAGACTCCGGTCGGATTGCTTTGGTGCCTGGCCGGCTGGTTCACGAAAGAGCAGGATCGGTCCATCGCATACAGGATTCTGGACAAGGCAGAGGAGCTTGCCAGCAGCGGTGCCCCGGTACTCGACCGGCATTTCCTGTACGGACAGGAGATCAACATCCACTACAAGGACCGGGATCAGCAGGAGCACATGGACAAGGCGATCTGGGCGTGCCGCCAACAGATAGCGCTCGCCCCGGAGGTGGCGAACGCGTTCAAGGATGAGTATGAAGACTCACCACTGCCCGCTCACAAGGGGTACGAACAGCTGGCAATCATCCTAGAGAAGCAAGGGAGCCTACAGGAGGCTATTGAACTGGCAGCCCAAGCTCGCGCGGAGGGGTGGTCCGGGGACTGGGCGCGCAGGATCGAGCGTTGCGAAGAGAAGGCAGCGAAGGCATAACAACGGCGTCGAGCAGACGCACTTCCGGCGCCGCTGACGCCCGCTGCGCAGCCCCCATTGTCCCCGCCACCTAGGCCGTCGGCGTCGCTTCATCTGGCCCCTGGTTAGGTCGGCGGAGCCTCAGGTGGCGTGCGCCTAACTTGCCACTGGCGTACACGCCAGTGTCTCAACCTCTCGGCTCAGAGCGCGAGACGGGCGCGGGCGATCTCCGCGTTGCCTTCGTCTTGCTCGATCAGCAGGTAGTCCACGCCCTCCAGAACCGCCGCGACCCCTGTGGTTCCAGACCCGGCGAAGGGGTCAAGGACTAGTCCGCCCTTGGGCGCAACCAGTCGGACCAGATGGCGCATGAGCTCGAGGGGCTTGACCGCGATGTGGTCGTTCTCTGTTGCCGGAGCTCCAGCAACTCCTGAGTTGCGGTCGCGCTGGCTGGCCTTGGGGATGAGGAAGAAGCGCGACTTCCCGCCCCCGTCCATCTTCTGGAACACGAGCCGCTGTTCCGGCTTGTCGGCCCAGAAGCCCTTGGTCCGCTTTGCGGGGCGATTTCCAGCGGCTTTGCTCTGACCGCCACCCACAACTTCGTCAGGGAAGTCGCCATCGAACACCGGGTCGGACAGAACGACATTGGCAGGCCAGCGGCCGAGCTGGTCGGCTGCCCAGGCACCCGAACCGTTCTCGCCTGTCCGTCTCTTGGCCCGCTCGTCACCAAAGTTAGCGGTGCGATGGCCGGCCTTCGGCAAGTCCTCGTCAGCGCAGGCGACGCGCGTGCCGTCGATGTCCAGACCGCCGGTGCCCCAGCGCAGGACATTGAGGGCAACCGCGCCTTCTGGGGCTTTCCGTACCAGCCACCAGATCTCGTGGGCAGGCTTCAGGGCGGTCCCGTGCCCGTCCCACCGCTCGGCCTCTGCGGTGGCAGGACCCTCCGGGCCAGCCAAACGGTTGATCGCCTTGCCGACGTCGTGGTTCTTCGGGAACCCCTGAGCAAACACATGGAGCACGCTGTCGCGGATCTCAAAGCCAGCGTTCTCGAACGCCCACGCGGTCCAATGGCAGGTCCGAGGCAACGCCCAGACCAGACCGTGTGCACCCGGTTTGAGAACTCGATAGCACTCCCGGGCCACGTCGGACATCCAAGCGACCCATTCATCGCGGCCGCCTCTGTCGTGGTCCCACTCCGCTCCCATGAACGAGATCGCGGCGGGCGGGTCGGTTACGAGCGCATCGACGCAGTCGCTGGGCAGCCTACGCAATACAGTCATGCAGTCCCCCTCGAAGAGGACGTTCCTCGGCACTGCGCCATCCGGAGCCGGGGCAGGCGTGAATGGCAGGTAGCTGCGACCTGCGTTTGGAGTGATGCGGGATGCGAGCGCGAACATCCCCGCCTCGGTCACCTCTCCGCCGGACCCCCTGGTGTCCGCCAGCCAGCGAGCAAAACGCTCCTCGGGGACCGCTGCCAGCCGCTGCCACCGCGACGACTGCTGTTGCTCAATGCCCAGATCCGCCAATGCTGACGGGCTGTCAGCATTCGGCCGGCCAGCACGAAGACTGCCCTTTACCCGTAGCTCGCGGAGCATCCGCCCGGCTTTCCGTTCCGCTTCGAGTTTGAGGGTAGCCCAGTCGTTCTGGGCTTCGTGAGAGGTCTTCGCCTTGCGAGCGGCTACGCGGATCACTTCGAGCCGGTCGACCAAGGACGCTACGGTCGCCACATCGACGGCGGTTTCCAACGCCAGCCGGGCAGCATGAATCGAGATCGGTGCGACCACGCGTTCGGCAGGGACGAGTTCGTTCACGCCCGCGATGCTAACCGCGATGAGACGGGCCCGCTATGGGCTAAAAGAGGGGCCCGCATTACCCGACCAAAGCGACCGGACGGCCTGTGAGCGACGAGTGTCTGTCACGGTCGCCCAGGGCGCGGGACGTCGAGGTCGTGCCGGCGATTCGGGGTCTCGCCGGAGAGTGATCGTGATGGTTGCAGAGTTCGGGGGCCAGTGGGCCGCAAAGCGCCTCAGAGGGGTGGGACTCTTCGCTCTGCTGTGGTGCCTCACAGGGGGTTTCTTGGAACGCAGCCTCGACTCGATTCGGCAATTGCTCGCCGTCGGGGCGCCCGGTCTCCGTCGTGGGTTGGTAATCGACAAATGCGTGAGGAATAGGTTGCCGATGCAGGCTTTGACGTCGGCCTTCGTGGCGCCGTCCGCGGTCGTCACGCCCTCTGGGAGATCGAGAATCCGAGACCAGCCTCCGGCGCGAGCAGCTTCTATGGCCGCAATGGCTACGGGAGCCATGCGAGGCGGAATAGTGCCGACCCTGCCGTCTCCTTGCTTACGAGGCCCACTCTCTTGTGGCTGAGGAGTGCCAGGGCTAAACCTTGTTGCCGGCATGACTGTATGGGCATGAACCCGCTGGTGATGGCCGCGCTGAATGGAGATCGCTATGTCCGCTCATCGCTTCCCTTCTGTTCGCTCGGCGGGAACAGGTCCGCGTTCAGGGCTCCCTTCACCCAGCCGTCTGGTGTTACCACGGCAGAGGGCGCCCAGCCGGCCCGGACGAAAGCCTCGGCCGCCTCCCGACGGAAGGGCTCGTCGAATCCGGCGGTGCCGTTCTCGACCAGGTGCTCGATCAGCTCTTCGGGGGTGGCGAAGACCGGCGTGATGGGCGAGCCATAGACGCTCTCCCAGACCTGCCAGCCCTCGCCCTCGGGCACCTGGAACTCGTCGCGCTCCTCCTGCGTGGCGATGTCGCCCTGGCCGCCGCAGGCCGCACACTCAACCCCGGCCTCAGTGAAGCCGTCGCCCTCGCAGGTGAAGCCGTCGCCCTCGCAGGTAGGGCACTGGGGGAAGTTGGGTTGGTCCCAGTCCTCCCACCAGTCGTTGAAATCCATAGACACCCGTTCGATCTTGCGACCCATGTCTCTTTACTCCTTCGCCTCCTGGTTCGCCTCGACCTCGGCAATCAGCTGTCGAGTGCGCTGGCAGCTACCCGGGCTGGTCGAGCCAGTGCCTGCCGATAGCGTGAGCGTCTCAACCCCGCTTGGTGCGCCGGGCCACCTGCCATCTCCGGTGAACGCCATAGGCGAACCCATAGGCAACCCCAAGCGACTTGGCCACTACGGCCACGGTCTGCTCTTGCTCGTAGAGGCGACGCATCGTTGCAGATTTGTTCGGGCCGGGTGAGACGCCGGCCCCGCGCGCGGCCCGCAGTGCAGGTGCAGCGGAGACCGTGGACGGCTGGTGCTCTTTTGCGTATTGCCAAAGTGCCCTGTCGAGCGTTCGTAGCGGAACGCCCGCCTCGCGCGCCAGTGACTGACAGGTCTGGACGTAGTCCCACCAGAACTCGAATGAGTAGAAGCGCGGGCGTTTGTCAACGCCGAGGCTCCATATGGCGCGGACATCGAGGATTGGATAGGTGTCGCGGCGAGCAAAATGCAGCAGCGTGGATGCGGTTGGATACGCTATTCCACGGAGCCCGAGCAGCACCCTCATTCGCTGTCCCTCGTCAGCTGTCGCCAAAGCCAGCCTCGTCGCCTCAACCACGGCGGACTCTGTGTTCTGTGCGCAGAGGCTCTTGGTTCGCTGAGTCTTCCAGAGCATGACCGCGAGGAACTCGTCGCGCGTATACCAGCCGCGGCGACCAGCGGTGGACCCGATCGCCTCGATCTCAGTCGAGTCGGCATAGGTGTATAGCGCTGACCAGTGTTGAAGATCAGCGATTGGGAAGACGAGGTGAAATGGCCGTTTCACCTGGACTCGGGAGGTCATCGAAACTGCCGGCGTTGGGCTTGCCGGATTCCGTTCCGTATCTCCTCGGGTATGTCGACAACCACAACGTCGACCCTGAATTCCCGGAGCGCTTCGGCCATCCAGCTCCCCCCACGAAAGTGCGCCGCGGCCGCTTCGTCCGTCAGGGCGAGGATCTTCTTCGCCCCGCACGGGAAGAGGGCCCGCTCAACAAGAACGAGCTTCATCGCGTCGGTCATCACCTTGTATTTCTGAGCCGGCCGCGGCGGCCCCTGGTGCGCCCATGCCTCGACGAGAATCGGTGGGTCATCCGACATTCCATCGAGCTCGACGCTTGCTCTGCCGATGCGCCGACGTGTTTTCGTGAGCGTCGCGTTCATCATGCTGGCGACCGCCGCAACGACAAGGAGTTCGGCGGCACGCTGCTCGGCGCTGTCGCCGCTAAGGTCCGGGCCTCCGGGAACGGCGTGGGCGTTCTGGTCACACGCTCCGCTGGCAGTCTCGCCAATCACGCGTCATCCCTCAATCTTGGGGGACAAGCAGAGCGAGCGGCACATTACAGACCGCTCCGCGGCAACGCGGCGCTGGCGTCCCGCATTCGTGCTTGTCGCTCGGCAGACAGTTGACCAGCGTGGGCGTCTCGCGCATCCGGCGTGCAATCGGCGAACGAAGGGTCTCTGGGGAACTGGGGAGCCGCCAGGTAGGTCGCCTCAGAGACCTGAGTGAAGCCCCTGGCCTGCATTCCGCCGGGCCACACCTCGGGCATCATCCAGATCAGGGACGCCACGACTGCTGCGTCCGCTGTGTATCCCCGCCTTCTCAACTCGCCTGCGACCAAACCTGCACTGACTTGTAGGCGTTCGAGCCCAAGACCCCAGAGCCGTCGCATCTCGCTCTTGTCTATCGACCCTGCGCTCGACGCAACCTCGTTGAGCAGCGTCGTGTGCTCATCCCAAACTCGTCCGGTGTCGCCAATCAGCCAGAGGAGGTAGCCGGCGAGGTCTGACGGCAGGGCAACATCCCGGAACAGCCTTCGCGTGTCCTGCATTTCCGGTTCAAGAATCCGCAAGGCCGTCGGATCATCTCCGCGCCGGCTGGGATTCGCCCGATACCAACGCCTGGCATTTTCGAGTTGCTCCATCATCGCCGCACGGAGGGCGCCGCGCACCCTTTCGTGGCTCGCCTGGATGCGTTCCTGGTGGACCTCCCAAGCCATCCACGCCGTCGCGATCGCCAACCCCAAGGTTGCCAGCGCAATGACTACTTCCACACGAATCTCCCTCCCGCAACGACCGCCTGATGGCCGCATTGTCCGAGTATAGGAGCGGCGACACCGGCTCGCGCTCGCCAGGCCTGCGGCCTATCGCTACGTTGACGGCCAGATGAAGCAGGATGTTCGATTGCCTCCCTGCCGGGCGTTGAGTTGGCCTACCATGGCCAAGACGCTCTCCGCTGACTTGCCGTCGGGCCTCTCCCCGGGGCGATCCGCACGATGTGGTGTCTAGCAAACGATGGGAGCGAACAGGCAAGGGGGATTGCGCTGATGGCGACCTACTCCGTGTCGGTCGCGACCGACCATCTCGGGCGACTAATGGCGCGGAAACCGATCAGGGGGCTCTCCGAACTGGTCTGGAACGCCTTTGACGCCGACGCAGACAAGGTGCAAATCGACGTCGAGCGCAGCGTTGCTGGCGGGGTAGATGCCATCGTTGTTACCGACGATGGCCATGGCATGTCGCCTGAGGAAGCCAAGCTCGACTTCTCGCGTCTGGGTGGGAGTTGGAAGCATTCCACGCAGACAACTCGCGGCAAGGGCCGAAGCCTGCACGGCAGTAACGGTGAGGGGCGCTGGACAGCGTTCGCCTTGGGCGGGTCTTCTGTTCGGTGGGAGACGGTCGCAGAGGTCGACGGTAAGCGCTTCCTGACGATCATCCAGATACTCCGCGAGGCATCAGCGAAAGTCGAGATAAGCGACCCGGTCCCAACGACCCGTGACATCGGCACCATCGCCCGCGTCGAAGGAATCACCACCGATCCGCACGGGGCACTGGGCGACCCGGGGCTGAATGCCCTGACGGTCCATTTCGCGCTTCACCTCAAGAAGTACCCGGATACTAGCCTGGTGATGGAGGGGCGGACGATCGACGTTGCCGACTTGGTTGAGAGGCACGACGTCATACCGCTCGACGTACCCAACACTCGCGGCCCGGCCGAATTGGACATCGTCGAATGGTCCAAGCCGATTGATCGAGCCCTTTACTACTGCGACGAGCGGGGACTCGCGCTCGGCGAGGGCAAGGTCGGCATCCACGCTCCCAACTACGTCTTCACCGCATTCATACGCTGGCGCGGCTTCGCTGAGTTGCAGGATCAGTTGCTCTTGGAGGACCTTGGGCATGCTGAGTTCGCGCCCATTATCGAGGCGGCCCGAGAGGCGATGCGCGCTCATTTCAAGAGCCGGGACGCGGAGTGGGCAGTGGCCGTGGTCCAGGTGTGGAAGGACGAAGACAGCTACCCGTATGACAAGCCGGTCCAGACTGAACCCGAACGGATCGAACGTGAACTGTTCGATTTGGTCGCAGCCACCGCGGCGCCCGCGATCAGTCTTGGCAAGACCAACAAGGAGACCCGCAAGCTCACCCTCGGGCTGATTCGGGCGGCCCTTGAAACTGGGCCTTCGGCTCTGCGCCGTGTCTTCGCCGAGGTTCTGAAACTCTCGCAGGGCCAACTGGACGAGTTGGATCGTCTACTCGGTCGCACAACTCTGGCGAACATAGTCAAGACCTCGGCGATGATCTGCGACCGCCTGGATTTCCTCGCCGACCTCGAAGATTTGGTCTGTTCGCCGGATTCGCAGAAGCGAGTGACGGAGCGGTCGCAGCTGCACAGGATCGTCGAGCAGGAGACATGGATTTTCGGCGAGCAGTATGCAGTGGCGTCCAGTGACCGCTCCCTGACACAGTGTCTGGAACAGCATCGAAAGCTTCTGGGTCGTGATGAGTTGGCCGACGAGTCGCCGGTTCTGCTGGACGGCAAACGACAGATTGTGGACCTGATGCTTTGGCGCGGAATTCCCCAGGGAGGCGAGAACAGCCGGCAGTTCCTGATTGTCGAGCTCAAACGTCCCAGCGTCGTTGTGAGTCGCGACGAGCTTGGTCAGATCGAGGACTACGCCCGTGCGGTCGTGAAGGACAGCCGATTCACAGACACCGCGACCAAATGGGACTTCATCGTCGTCTCGACAGAAGTCCACCTGAATATCGAGGATCGTCGTCACCAGCTCCACGAGGTCGGGCTGGTCACGGATTTACCGACCCACCGGATATCGGTGTTGACATGGGCGCAGGTCATTAAGAACGCCCAATACAGGTTGGCGTACGTCCAGAAGGCACTCAGCGTTGACGCGGCGGACCAGTCGGCCGCGAGCTACATGCAGCGTGAGTACGGTGCTCTACTGCCGGAGGAGATGCGGGGAACTACGCCCGTGAGTGCGCCGCCTCCGCGTCCGGACCCGCGGCCAGAGAAGAAGCCGGCGGCCGCCAGCGCGCCTACGCCCGCTGCTGCCGCGCCGACGGCGACTGCTGCCGCGCGGGAATCAGCCCCCAAGGTTCACTGATCCGACTGCCTTGCGCTTCTCCGGCCGTCGTTGTGCCATTGGGACGCGCCCTCGCAGGTCGCAGTCTGTGCGCTCAGTTGACCGGATACGGCGCCGCCCGACCATCGTGCCGTCCAGACCAGCTAAGCGGCGGCCACGAACATGGAGACGGAGTCATCGCCCGGCAGGCGCTTCCTCGACACTGTGATGTCGGAGATCGAGAGCAGGCTTCAGGCCTTTGCGGCGGCGAAAGCAGGCTGGGAAGTCACCAAGACAAGCCCGGTGAGCTTGACGCTCTCGGGACCGGGCGCGGAGGAACACAACTTCTTGGTTGGGCTGGCCAATGCCTGGGACCCAGTCCAAGAGGACGGTGACCTCGTCGGAATACATGTTGCGTGCGGTCCCTCGGGCGCCCCGGTCGACACCGAATACCCATACTCGATCTTCGCCCGTGGGATTGTCGGAAGCCTTCTGGAAATCGGCGACGTCGGTGAGCACGACGACGTCGCCCAACGGGTCGCAGCGATACTCGACCCGTACCTGGCTTGGCGAATCACTTGGCCGAAGGCCTAACCCGGGCCACCTACCCTACGGAACCGAATTGCGCGTTCGGCAGCGCTCGACCCGCAGCGTCTACGGCATAGACGGGGCGGCGGAAACTGACTTTCCGGCGTCCGTATCGCGGTAATATCCAGGCACGCATGCCGGGGAATCCATCATGTCTCTGCCGAAGCACTACCTGCGGGTTGGCGCCGTCGAGCGCGAGCTCCAACCGGCCAGCATCGACCCTGAGCGGGAGCGGCGCGACATTGAGCCGTGGCTGTCGGCCGTGTTTCAGAGTGAGCACATTTCGCTGCTGGTCGGAAGCGGGTTGGCGACCGCAGTCGCCCTCGAAGCAGGGGCGACACCCGCGGATATGTCGATCCCCAGCTTCGGCTGCCCAAACGAGGCGTTGGTTCTCAAGCGCGCGGCGACTCTTGCCGCCCGCTCTTCTCGGGGCGACAGCAACTTCGAAGATGCTCTGCGAGCCGCGCTTCAGCTAGTCGCTGGCTTGGAGGTCCTTGAGCAGCCGGACGCGGAGGTTTGGAAGGGCGGCATCGACCAGGTGCTCCGGCGGTTCGTGGATTCCGTGCTAACGATGGAGCGGGGGATCGCGAACTCGGTAGCGACCGGTGGCGTATCCGGCGCCGTAGATTCGCTCGTGTCATTCCTGCTGAGCTTCGCCAGCCGCGCTTCATCGCGGGAGCGGCTCAACTTGTTTACGACCAACTACGATCGGTTGCTCGAATTCGGATGCGACGCGGCCGGAATCCGTCCCCTCGACCGGTTCGTTGGGGGCCTGTCTCCGATATTCCGTGCCTCCCGACTCGATGTGGACATGCACTACAACCCTCCCGGGATGCGTGGCGAGCCACGGTATCTGGAGGGAGTGATCAGGCTTACGAAGCTGCACGGTTCCATCGACTGGCGGTACCAAGGGGACGCCATACGCCGGGTTGCTCTTCCGTTCGGAGCAACCGCTGGCGATCCGAAGCAGGCCCTCGACGCGTACGAATCCCTGATCATCTTTCCCAATCCCGCGAAAGACATGGAGACGGCCGAATACCCGTATGCGGAACTCTTCCGCGATTTCTCGGCCGCGCTATGCAGACCGAACTCGGCCCTCGTGACCTACGGCTACGGGTTCGGAGACGATCACATCAATCGCGTGATCAAAGACATGCTCTCCATCCCTTCTACGCATCTCGTCGCTATCGCTTACGCAGACCCAGGCGACAGGCTGGACCGGTTCCTGACGGTTGCAGGACGTCGTGCTCAGGTCTCGCTGCTGGTTGGCGCCCATCTGGCGGATCTATCGAATTTGGTCCAGTACTACCTTCCCAAGCCGGCTATCGATACGGTGACGATGCGCCAATCAGAACTCCTCAGACGACGGGACATCAGTGATAGAACGCATTCCGCCACGAAGGGCCCCGACGATGTCGTCGCCAGTTGAGGTCATCGCTGGCCTGACGGTGGGCACGGTTGAATCCGTCGCTCCCGACGAGATTGGGGTCCAACTTGATTTCGACGCGCCTCAGGCGACGGCGCTGAACACAGGCCAGCCCAGTCGCTTCCCGAGGATCAACGGGTTCGTCCTGATACCGAACGAATCCGGCGCCGTTGTAGGCCTCGTAACTTGGCTTGGTGTCGAGAGAGCTGGGCGCCTGAAGCAGACAAGATCCGGCGACTTTGGGTTGGTAGACCTCCCATTCCCGATACGGAAGATCACGATCAACCCGGTCGCGACGCTGCGGACTCGATCGACTGGGCCCGCGCCTGTCTACGAGTTAGCCCGCGGTGTCGCCGTATTCCCATCCGTTGGCGATCCCGTTCTCCTGCCCACGGTCGACCAGCTGCGAGCCATTGTCGAGTCCCAAGGCGCCAACCGGCGCGTGCGAATTGGGACTTCTCCTCTCGCCGCGGATGCCGTGGTGGCGGTTGATCCAGACAAGCTGTTCGGCAGGCATCTCGCTGTGCTCGGCAACACCGGAAGTGGCAAGTCCTGTTCGGTCGCTGGGCTGATCCGCTGGTCGCTTGAGGCAGCCAAGGAGGAGCGTCAGCGGCAAGGAGCCGAGGGGGAGCCGAACGCCCGGTTCATCATCCTCGATCCGAACGGCGAATACTCCAAGACGTTTAGCGATCTCGGTGGAGCGGTCAGGGTGTTCCGGGCCACGTTCGGAGCACAGGAGACCGGTGAAGTGTCGCTGCCCTTTACCGTGCCCGCGTGGATGTGGAATGGCCACGAATGGAGTGCTTTCGCCCAGGCGGCGCCCGGGGTTCAGCGTCCTCTGTTGCTTCGCGGGCTCCGTGGTCTCAGGTCCGGCGCGGGCGCACCGGAGGACTCGGCAACATCACTCGCGCAGCTAGTTGCCGCCTACAAGGCCTGGTTGATGCACATTCTGTCCCTTGGCCCGACCAGCTTTGGCCAGGACTGGCGAGGAAAGCAAGACGCTGGCGGGTTTCTCCGCACTCTGGAACGAGAAATGGCCAGCCAGACCGCGCGGTTCCCTGACCACGCCGAAGACGTTAGGCAGATCGCGGCGGCTGCGGGGGCGCTGGCTCAGGAGAGGCAGTTTGACTGGAAGGGCGGCGTGGCCTACCAGGCGTTCACCGATGGCGACTTCGTGGCAGTCGGAGAAGCCCTCGATGTCTTGATCAGCAAGCTGCCGAAGGTCGCCGCGCCGTACGGTCCGGGCGAAGATGCGCCCGTTGCTTTCGACGTGGATACCTTGGCTGAGTATCTGGACGTCCTATCCAAGAGCGAAGACTTCTCGCAGGCTGCACAGCACGTCCCTATGCTGCTAACCCGCATCAGGACAATGCTCGGGGATCCGAGACTAGCGCCAATCATCAATCCGGCCACCCAGCTCACTCTGGCCGAGTGGCTGGCGGACTACCTTGGCGAGGACGGCTCAGACAGCGGCCAGATCGTCGTCGTTGACCTGTCATTGGTGCCGGCTGATGTTCTGCACCTTGCCATCGCAGTCATCGGCCGACTCGTGTTCGAGGCGTCTCAGCGATACAGGAAGCTGTATTCGCGCGAGTTGCCGACGGCTCTCGTGCTGGAAGAGGCGCACAGCTTCATCCGTCGCGCCCCAGCGGCGGATACTGGCGAGTCTCCCGCGGCCGCCGTGTGCCGCGAGACCTTCGAGAAGATCGCTCGTGAGGGGCGCAAGTTTGGGCTCGGGCTCGTGCTCTCATCTCAACGTCCATCCGAGCTGTCGCCAACCGTCTTGGCTCAGTGCAATACCTTCCTCCTGCACCGGATCGTGAACGATCGAGACCAGGAGCTGGTCAGTCGGCTGGTGCCTGACAAGCTGGGAGCACTCCTCTCGGAGTTACCGAGTCTGCCCTCCCGCCAAGCGATCCTTCTGGGTTGGGCGACGCCGGTCCCGGTGCTTGTGGAGATCCTTGAGCTTCCACCGGAACAGCGACCGAGGTCGGATGATCCCGCCTTCTGGGGTGTCTGGACCGGAGCTGATGCCCGACCCGTGGCATGGGGTGAGGTAGCCGCCGACTGGACCAAGGGGCCCGCTGGGCCTGAACCCGCTGGGCCTGAACCCGCTGGGCCTGAACCCGCTGGGCCCGAAGAGGCAGGCAGCTAGCCCCAGGTAGGCCTTGCTTTCGTCATGGGCGCCACGTACATTCGAAGCGTCTTTGATGTCGAGTCGGTTTGAGTACTTATCGCTGCGGGTGGTCTGATCCTTCCAAGCTGAATGTCGCGGGTTCGAGACCCGTCTCCCGCTCCACTTCCCATTTCGTGCTCAGCACGACACGAGCATCTCGGGCGTAGGGTAGTCCGGGTTGGCGGTGAACCAGAAGCGGACGATGTCGGCGGCGCACTTGTAGCCCACAGGCTCGGCCAGCGACGGGGGATGTGACGTACCGGAGAAGAGGTCGCCGCGGATCCGGATCGGAAGAAGTATGTCGAGCCTGATCCAAGAACGATCCTCCCGGTCTGGGCGGAAACCTTCCGTTCCTTCAGGTGAGGAACGCGGTGACCGCCAGCAGCACGTAGATCGAGATCAGACCGAGTAGGGCCCAGCGAAGGATCCGGATCCCTTCAAAATCCAGTTCTCCCCGGCCGTAACTTCGGGCTGCCCCCACGTAGAGGGCGCCGAAGATGGCCAGCATCACGCCTGCGAAGGCGAGGACGGCCACTAGAGCGGCAACATTCACATTCATCCACACGCCTCACGAAGTTCCGAATACCGCAAGGTGGACCATGATCAGGATGATGAGGATCTGGAGCAGGGCTTGGACCCCAGCGAGGCGGATGTTCCTCATGTTGAGCTTGGCGATCAGTCCGACGTCGGGCTTGAGCTTCGCCAGCTCGATGAAGATCCTGACTCCATTGGGCATGAAGATCCCGAATCCCTGGGCGGTCAGGATCAGCACGACGACTATGGCGGCGATGATCCAGGGCGAACTGAGGTCGAACTTGTTCTCCATCTGCGCGAGGTAGATGCCGGCGGTCACGGCCACGGCTGCCAGAGATGGCAGGATGAAGAAGGTGGTGGGCGTCAGCCGCTTGGCCACCTCCACCCGGGCCGGTACGTCAAGGGAGCGCATGACCCGGGTCATAACCACCCCCATGAAGATGTCGAACCCTGTCCAGGTTCCACCGGTAATCACGTGGATGAAGGTGAGCAGGTACAGGCTCTTGCTTACCAGAGCGGCGATCAGAACGAGGGGCGGGATGACGCCTACGGCGAAGCTCCAGAGGAGCAGCCGGCTCGTGTACGGCGGGAGCGTCGAAGGTCGGGAGAGGAGGGTCGACGGTTCGGAAGGCAGTGTCGCAGGTCCGGGTTGCACTGGATCTCCAGATCGAACACGACCGCCAGCGCGCTGGTCAAGAACTGCCCGGCACTGGTGCAGGGGAACCGGGCTACCAGGAAACCATTAGCGTCATGATGAAATATATCACTAGCGGGCCGGACGGGATCGATGCGGCCAGGACAACCTGTTCCTCAACCGGCTGATCGTGCTTTCGTTTACGGGCTACATCTCAGGGCTGTTGAGCCTAAGGGCCGAAATCCACAACACGATAACTGGACACGCTACGCTCGCCTCTCCACGAGGGGCGCTACAGCGCTAACACCCCCAAGCCTTCCAAGCTGAATGTTGCGGGTTCGAGACCCGTCTCCCGCTCCAAACCCCATTTCGTGCTTGGCACGACACTCAGCCTGTGGCGGCGAGATGGTCGCGAAGGCTGCGACCGGGCTGCTACAACGCTCAGCCGGTCCAGCCCGCGTGTTTGAGACGCCTGGAGCCATGCTACCCTGGCTGCCATTCGCCTTGGGGTGGGGGTCGTGTCTCGGTCGACTGTCGTAGTCGCGGCAATGCTAGCTCTGGTTTTGTCCGGGGCGTCTGGCTGCAGCTCGCCGGAAGCGCAACCGCAATCCACGGGCGATCCCGCTCGTGTCGCTGTTCCAACCCAATCTCCCTGGGCAAGCCCCGTCGCCTGCATGGATGCCGCGCTGCGCGGCGTGCTCGTTGCGGATACGCAGTGGGGAGTCGCGGTCGCGCGCGACCAGGATGGCCAGGTCGTGGAAGTCGTGTGGCCTCACGGATACTTTGCCGGACACGATGATGGCGTGTCTCTGTATGACGAGGCGGGTCGACTTGTCGGCCACGCGGGCGACCGAGTGAGCCTCGGTGGTGGG
>Ga0209638_1000602_pt1 | contig 23625 bp, 18 predicted proteins | sample BarGraNGADG00211_FD_184490 | JGI IMG/M metagenome (GOLD analysis project Ga0209638, IMG submission 184490) | Arctic peat soil microbial communities from Barrow, Alaska - Barrow Graham LP Ref core NGADG0002-211 (SPAdes) (version 2) | ecosystem: Environmental > Terrestrial > Soil > Wetlands > Peat...
CGACGCGTTCAGTTCGATGGTGGGCGGTAGAGGACTTGAACCTCTGACCTCATGCATGTCAAGCATGCGCTCTAACCAACTGAGCTAACCGCCCGATGTGCGTTGAGAACCCTCGGCGCGGCTGCACGATGAGCGTTGGCCACACCAGTACGGCGCATTCTACGGCACCCGACGATCTGGCAGCGCAGGCCGCCGATTGGGGCCGAGGCGCGTCAGGTCGACGCCAGTCGGGGGCTACCCGCCGACGAGCCGACCGATCGCGACACCAGCCAGGGCCGCCGCGCCCGCGATTGCCATCGTCTGCACGGCAGTCCACCAGATGTTCACGTGGCCGATCAGGCCGCGCGCCACGCCCAGGAGCGCCATCAGTGCGCCCGTGATGACGAGCGACACGATCCGCGCCGTCCCGATGTCGAAGAGCACGAAGGGGACGACCGGGACAGAGGCGGCGAGCAGGTCGGCCACGAACATCCAGACCGCGTGGGTCCAGGGTGAGGCCGGACTCCGTCGGACGACGCCCATCTCCACCGCGGCGACGTGATCAACCAGTGCGTCCGGGTTTCGAGCGAGGGCCCTCGCCAGGAGCGCGACCTCCTGATCGCTTGACCCGGGACCGAGCAATCGGCGCGCGACGCGGTCGCTTGTCACGCCGGGATCGGCGGCGACGCCCTCCTGGACCACCTCGACCAGCGCGTCGGCCCGATGGCGCTCTGACTGCACGTCAAGGTACGTGCCGGCCATCATCGAGACGGCGCCGGCGACCGCGCCGGCCGCGCCGGCGAGCAGGACGATCGAACGGTCGTTCGTGCTCGCTGCGACGCCGAAGACGAGCCCCGCGATCGAGACGGCGCCGTCCTCCATCCCGAAGGCGACGTCGCCGATCGCCGCGGAGAGGGAGCCGCGGAGCCGAGTTGCGACCGCGCGGACCATGCCCATCGAGGTGAGTGCCTCCAATCGGGACTGCGGCCGCAAGGGTACCCTCGTCCTCGCGCGCGGGCACGGAGACGATCACAGCCGCCCCGTGGGACTCGAGCTGGGGCCCGGCCCCGCACGGGCGACCGGCGGCCGTTCTGGGCCCGCTCGAGCCCCACGTCCGGGGCTGGGCACCGGGCGGCCCGCGCTCCGGCCGAACGGGGGCGGACGGGGCTGCGCACGCCTGCCCGCCGGCCTCGCACGTCGCGCTACGCCTACCCGGTGAAGTTGCTGAGGGCCCCGACCCAGCCGTCGCGTCGCGACGCGATACGCATCGTCGCCCCCGCCGCCTCTCGGCGTTCCAGCCGAGAGGCGACGATATCGCGACCGTCCGAACCCGCGTGTCGCGGGCCGAAGGGTCAGCCGGGCAGGAGCTCCCTCCCCCACGCCTCGTTGATCACGGCCCGCGCGGAGCCGTAGAAGGCGGCGATGGCCGTCAGCAGGCCAATGTACCCGCCGATCTGGGTCAGGCCGTGCCCGGCCGCATCGTTGTTGAAGCCGCCCGCCGCCAGGAGCACGAACGTGACCCACAGGAGCAGGAAGACGATCATCGTGACGCGGGCGAGCTTGATCGTCGCGATCCACATGTAGAAGGTGAAGATCCCCCAGCCGAGCAGGTACCAGGCCACGACGTTGCCGGCGTCCTTGCCCTGGAAGATCACGACGAAGGCCGCGAAGCTGACCCAGAACGCCCCGAAGGAGCTGAAGGCGACTGCCCCGAACGTGTTGCCGGCCTTGAACTCCCACCAGCCCGCGATGAGCTGGCCCAGCCCGCCGTAGGCGAGCGCCAGCGCGATCACGATGGCAAGCGAGCTCCCGGTCACGAGACCGGAGTTGACCAACGACAGGATGAGCGTCGTCATGGCGAAACCCGCGAGCCCGAGTGGCGCGGGATTCGCCTGGTGGGTGACCGCCGGTGCCGAAGCGGCCGCTGGGGCCTGAGCCACGCGAGACTCCTTTCTTCTGGGCGGGCTGCGCGCCCGCCCCATGACACGGACTGCCGGGCTCGCCGGAGGTCGACCATCCCGTACGGTCGGTCTCAGACGAGCTGATCCGCCTCGCTTGACTGCGCCTTCTCGCGAATCGTCTCCACGATCCCCGAGTCGGCCAGCGTCGTCACGTCACCCAGCGTGCGGTGCTCCGCGATGTCGCGCAGGAGCCGACGCATGATCTTTCCCGAGCGCGTCTTGGGCAGCTCCGGGGTGAACATGACCATCTTCGGCCGGGCGATCGCCCCGATCTTCTTCGCGACGTGCTCGCGGAGCTCCAGGGCCAGTTCGTCGCTCGCCACGATGTGCGACTTCAGGATGACGAACGCCGAGATCGCCTCGCCGGTCACCGGGTCGCTGCGGCCCACGACGGCCGCCTCGGCCACCGCCGGGTGGTCCACGAGCGCGCTCTCCACCTCGATCGTGCTGATCCGGTGGCCCGCGATCTTCATGACGTCATCGACGCGGCCCAGGAGCCAGTAGTAGCCGTCCTCGTCGACCTTGCAGCCGTCGCCGGCGAAGTACATCCCCGGGAATCGGCGCCAGTAGGTGCTCAGGAAGCGCTCCGGGTCCCTGTAGATCCCGCGCAGCATCGCGGGCCACGGCCGCGTCAGCACCAGGTAGCCGCCGCCGCTCCCGTTGGCGACCTCGGTGCCGTCGGCGTCAACCACCTTTGCGCCGATCCCCGGGAACGGTCGCGTCGCGGAGCCCGGCCGCAGCGTCGTGACCCCGGGCAGCGGCGTGATGAGGATCATCCCGGTCTCGGTCTGCCACCAGGTGTCGACGACGGGGCAGCGGCTCCCGCCGATCGCACGCCGGTACCACAGCCACGCCTCCGGGTTGATGGGCTCGCCCACCGTGCCGAGGAGCCGGAGCGAGGTGAGATCATGCTTCGCGGGCCAGTCGTCGCCCTGCTTCATGAACGCCCGGATCGCCGTGGGTGCGCAGTACAGGATCGAGACCTTGTACTTCTCGACGATCGACCACCACCGGTCCGGCTCCGGGAACTGCGGCGCGCCCTCGTAGAGCACGCCCGTGGTCCCGTTGGCGAGCGGCCCGTAGACGATGTACGAGTGGCCGGTGACCCAGCCGATGTCGGCCGCGCACCAGTACACGTCCTCGGGCTTGATGTCGAAGATGTAGTGGTGCGTCGTGCTCACGCCGGCGAGATAGCCGCCGGTCGTATGCATGATCCCCTTGGGCTTGGCGGTCGTGCCGGACGTGTGGAGCAGGTAGAGCAGGTGCTCCGAATCAACCGGGACCGGGTCGCACTGGTCCGACTGGCCGTCGACAAGGTCGTGCCACCAATGGTCGCGGCCCTCGGTCATGGCGATGTCATGGCCGGTCCTCCGGACCACGAGGACGTTCTTGATCGTCGTCGCGTTGCCGACCGCGACATCCGCCGCCGACTTCAGGTCGAGGACCTTGCCGTTGCGCCAGCCGCCGTCCGCGGTGATCAGCGCGACCGCCTCGGAGTCGATCATGCGGCCCTCGAGGGCGTCCGAGCTGAAGCCCCCGAAGACGACGACGTGCGGCGCGCCGATCCTGGCGCAGGCGAGCATCGCGATGGGGAGCTCCGGGATCATCGGCATGTAGATGCCGACGCGATCGCCCGTCCGCACGCCGAGCGACAGGAGCGCATTGGCGGTCTTGTTCACCTCGCGCTGCAGGTCCGCGTAGGTGAGCGTCCGCGTGTCGCCCGGCTCCCCCTCCCAGTAGTACGCGACCTTGCTGCCGATGCCGCGCTCGACGTGGCGATCGACGCAATTGTAGGCCACGTTGAGCTGGCCGCCCACGAACCACCTGGCGTACGGCAGCTCCCACTCCAGGACGGTGTCCCACGGCCGGGACCAGCTGATGCGTGCGGCCGCCTCGGCCGCCCAGAACGCCTCCGGATCGCGCTCGGCACGCTCGTACAGGTCCGCGGTCGCGTTCGCCTGTGCGGTGAAGCCCGGCGACGGGGCCACCTCGCGCACCTCGGAGAAGAGCGCCTCGATCTCGGGCTGACTCGTGCTCATCCATGCGCCTCCGAAAGCACCGAACCGTCATGGCGGCCGTTCCGCGGCGCGTGCCGGGCCGAGTGCCGACGCGGGCTGGCGGAACGCCGACAGACTAGTCGCTCCGCCCAACGTGTCAATACATGCGCACGCGTGAATGCACCTGGCAACGTGCGAATGGGAACACCAACCTGCCGGCGGGCCAGGATGTCCCGCCAGGCGCCCCCGGCTCAGCGCTCCGCGACACCCCGGGCAGCGAGGGCCGGCAGCGCCCCGGCGAGTGCCTCCCGGGCGACCTGGCGGTTTCGCTCGGCAAGATCGGGTGGCTCGCGGGGCGCGATCCCCGGCGGGTCGAGCCACGAATCGGGCGGCGGGCCCTGGCGGTGCGTCGCGGCGTCCGCCTCCCAGCGGGAGCGCCACGCCGGGGGCGTTCCGGCTGGGACGTCGCGGTGGGCCTGCGCCAGCCAGACGAGCCCCCACGCGCGCGGGACGACGCGGTAGACGTCGTACCCTCCCCCACCGGTCGCCAGCCAGCGCCCGGAGGTGTGCTCGTGGGCGAGGGAGTCGAGACGGCGCGCCGCGGTGGAGATCGCGGCCGTGCTCAATCGCAGGTGCGCGAGCGGGTCGAGGGCATGGCTGTCGCAGCCATGCTGGCTGACCAGGACCGTCGGCCGGAATGCCGCGGCGAGTGGAGCCAGCACCATCTCGAGCGCGGCGAGCCACGACGCGTCGGCCGTGCCCGGCTCCAGCGGGACGTTGACGGCCGTGCCGTGCGCTTCCGGGCCGCCCCGGTCGTCCACGAAGCCGGTTCCGGGGAAGAGCGAGAGCCCGGTCTCGTGGAGCGAGACGGTCAGCACGTTCGGATCATTCCAGAAGATCGCCTCGACGCCATCGCCGTGGTGGACGTCGAGATCCACGTACAGGACGCGGTGGCCGGCATCCCGAGCCCGGCTCACGGCCAGCGCCACGTCGTTGTAGATGCAGAAGCCGCTTGCGCGACCGGGCATCGCGTGGTGAAGGCCGCCGCCGGGATGGAAGACGTGTGACTCGTCGCCGGCCAGGATCCGCTCCATCGCGGCGAGCGATCCGCCCGCGACCGCGGCCGCCGCCTCGTGCATGCCGTAGAACGGCGGGTCGTCGCCCCAGGACGCGAAGCCCGCCTGCGGGCCGACGTCGGGGTACTCCGAGAGCATCCGCACCGTCGCGACATACTCCGCGTCGTGAACGCGCTGGAGCTGGGCGTCGGAGACCGCGGCCGGAACGAGGAAGCGATCGGCGCCGAGGGCTCGCAGGAGGTCGATCCCGGGACCGAACCGGCGGGGCGTCAGCGGGTGATGGGTCCCGAAGTCGTAATGGAGCGACGGGGCGCCGTAGACCACCAGGGGCTGGGGCTGTTCCGCTTCCGGATCGTGCACGGGCCCTCGGTTGCGCTCCTTCGCGCGATGCGCGGAACTGGTTCGACCGCCGCGACCGGATCGACCTCGACCGACGCTGCGAAACTATAGCGAGATCGGCCGCGCTGGCCGAGAATGGCGGGGATCGCCATGAGCACTGCAACGTCACGGGACCGCGCGCGCGACACCATCCTCCGGGACGGGTCGGCGATCCGGATTCGCGAGGCGCGACCGCAGGACGAGCCTGCGCTCGTGGCCTTCCTGCGGGGCCTCGCTCCCGAATCGCGACGGATGCGCTTCGCCGGCATGGTGAACGACCTCGACGGACTGGCGCATCGCTGGGCCGCACCGGCGCAGACGGGCGACTGCTCGCTCGTGGCCGAGACCGGCATCGCCGACCGGATCATCGCGCACGCCAGCTACGACCGTGTCGGGCCCGACCTGGCCGAGGTCGCGTTCATCGTCGCCGACGACTCCCAGGGCCGCGGCATCGCCACGCTGCTGCTCGAGGAGCTCGCCGAACGCGCGCAGGAGGCGGGCATTTCCACGTTCTGCGCGGATGTCCTCGCGGAGAACGCCCGGATGCTCCGCGTCTTCCACGAGAGTGGCTTCCCGACCCGCCTGCGTGCCGAGCCGGGCTCGGTCCTCGTCGAGTTCCCGACGGCGCTCACCGGGCCGGCCCGCGAGCGCTTTGAGAAGCGCGAGCAGATCGCGGCCGCCGCCGCCGTGCGCGGCCTGCTCTACCCGGCGTCGGTCGCCGTGGTCGGGGCCTCGCGCCGCCGCGGGACGATCGGCGGCGAGCTCTTCCACAACCTGCTGAGCGGCGGCTTCACCGGCCCGGTCTACCCCGTGAACCCGAATGCCGATGTCGTCCAGTCGGTGGCGGCCTACCGCTCGATCGGCGACGTCCCGGGCCCGGTGGACCTCGCGGTGCTCGTGGTCCCCGCCCCGTCGGCCGTCGACGTCGCGCGGGCCTGCGCGGAGAAGGGCGTCAAGACGATCGTGGTGGTCTCACCCGGGTTCGCCGAGATCGGCGGGGAGGGCATCGCGCGGCAGCGGGAGTTGCTGGCCGTCTGTCGCCAGGCCGGGATGCGCCTGGTCGGGCCGAACTGCATGGGCGTGATCAACCTGGCGCCCTCGGTGAGCATGAACGCGACGTTCTCGCCGACCGCGCCGATCGGGGGCCGGGTTGGCTTCCTGTCGCAGAGCGGAGCCCTGGGGCTTGCGATCATCGAGCACGCCAATCGCCTGGGGCTCGGTCTCTCCAGCTTCATCTCGATCGGCAACAAGGCCGACCTGTCCGGCAACGACTTCCTCCAGTACTGGGAGGACGACCCGGCCAGCGCCGTCCTCGCGCTCTACCTCGAGTCGGTGGGCAACCCCCGCAAGTTCGCCCGGATCGCACGCCGCGTCGGTCGCAGCAAGCCGATCATCGCGGTCAAGAGCGGCCGCTCCGCCGCCGGGGCGCGCGCGACCTCCTCGCACACCGGCGCGCTGATCGGTGCGTCGGACGTGACGGTCGACGCCCTGTTCCACCAGGCCGGGGTCGTGCGAACCGACACGCTCGGCGAGTTCTTCGACGTGGCCTCGCTGCTCGCGAACCAGCCGCTTCCCGCCGGCCGGCGCGTCGCCATCCTCACGAACGGCGGCGGCCCGGGGATCCTCGCCGCCGACGCGTGCGACGCGGACGGCCTGGTCGTGCCGCCGCTGCCGGACGAGGTCCGGGACGCGCTCGCCGAGTTCCTGCCGCCCGAGGCGGCCCTGGGCAATCCCGTCGACACGATCGAGGGGACGCCGGCCTCGTTCCGGCGGACGATCGGGACCCTCGCCGGCTGGGACGGGATCGACGCGATCATCGTCCTGTTCGTCCCGCCGCTGGTGACGCGGACCGAGGATGTCGCGGCCGCGATCCGCGACGCCGTGCTCGAGCTGCCGCGGCCCGTCCCCGTGCTCACCGTGTTCATGTCCGCCGAAGGCGGCCCGAAGGCCCTTCGGGACGGTCCGGTGCGGGTGCCGGCGTACAGCTACCCGGAGGAGGCAGCCCGGGCGCTCGCCCACGCCGTCCGCTACGCCGAGTGGCGGGCGGCTCCGCTCGGGAGCGTGCCCCACTTCGACGATATTCGCGAGGACCAGGCGGCGGCGGTGCTCGCGGCCGCCCTCGCGCAGATCGACCCCGCCGGGCCGAGCCAGGGAGGGACCCTCGCGGGATCATCGATCGTCGCGGCGCCGGACGACGGCCTCTCGCGCTGGCTCCGGCCCGACGAGGTCGCCCGCCTGCTCGAGTGCTACGGCATCCCGACCGCTCGCTGGCAACTGGCTGAGACTGCCGCGGACGCCGGGCGCGCAGCGGAGGAGATCGGCGGCCCCATCGCCCTCAAGGCCGTCGCGACCGGGATCGTCCACAAGGCCGAGGCGCGCGCCGTGGTCCTCTCGCTCGAGGGGGCGGCGGCCGTCGAGGACGCGGCCAACCGGATGGCGGCGACGCTCGCCGCCGCGGGTCATCCGGTGGAGCGCTTCTTCGTGCAGCAGATGGTGCCCGACGGCGTGGAGATGCTCGTTGGCGTCGTGCACGACCGCCTGTTCGGGCCCGTCATCGCGTGCGGCGCCGGCGGCGCGGAGGTCGAGCTGATGCGGGACGTGGCCGTGCGCATCACGCCCCTTACCGATCGCGATGCCAGCGAGATGATCCGCTCCCTCGCCACGTTCCCGCTCCTCGACGGCTATCGGAGCGCGCCGCGCGCCGATGTCGCAGCCCTGGAGGAGACGCTCCTCCGCGTCAGCGCGATGGTGGAGGCCCACCCCGAGATGGTCGAGATGGACTGTAGCCCGCTGATGGTCCTGCAGCAGGGAGCCGTCGTGATCGACGCGAAGATCAGGATCGAGCTGCCGCTCGCGCGCTGATCGGGCTCCCGATGGTCGCCAGGGGCGGGGCCGGTGCCCCGGGAACCCGGGGCAGGGGTCAGCGCGAGCGGTCGAGCGCGCGGACGATGATCGCGAGGCCGATCAGGATGATCAGGAGCGGGCCGACCGGGATGTCCACCCCGTAGACGCTCCCGATGCCCGACAGCAGCGCGACCGTCCCGAGGATCACGGTGAACCCGCTGGTCCTGATTCCGAGGACCAGGCGCACCGCGTTGAGGCCCAGCATGATCGCGCCGGCGCCGATCAGCCAGGTGCCCTCCTTCACGGACGGCAACAGGGCGAAGCCGCCCAGCATGATCAGGAAGAGGCCCCAGCTGATGGTCTCGAGGCGATGGTTCAGCTCGCGCTTCGCCGGGGTCATGGCGCTGGTCACGTGCGTCCTCCGTGGGTTGACACTCGCCGCGAGGATAGCGTGCCGCGCCGGGCTCGTGGGGAACGTCAGGCAGGATCGACGAGAAGTGAGCGCAAGCCCTCGAGCCCGAGCCCGGCACCGAGGCCGAGCGCCAGCGCCACCCGCGCCTGGACCGGCGTCAGGGAGCCGGCCATGAGGACGCCCGCGCGCTGCCAGGTAGTCCCCCCGCCCGGGAACGCGTAGAACGGCCCGACGGGACCGGCGCCCGTGCGGCTCGCGAGGGCCACCAAGACGCCCGCGGCCATCGCGTCGACAGCCGCGCGAAGGAGGTCCGGGTGCGTGTTGCCGGAGCCGGTCGCTGCGACCACGACACCACGCGCCCCGGACGCGACCGCGCGATCGAGCGCCCGACCGTCCGTCTCGAGGGCGGCCGTCACGATCTCGACCGGGCCGCCGGCGGCGGCCGGCACCGGGTCGAGCTGGCGCCGCGGTCCCCGGACGCGGAGCGAGACGCGTCGCTCCCCGACCCTGCCGATCGGCCGGCGGCCGCGGCTCGCGAACGCGTCGAGCGCGGTGCTGTGGCGCTTGCCCACGTCGTCGGCGGCGATGACCAGGCCTTCGAGCTCGACGAGGACGCCGGCGCCGCGGGCCGCCGGGTGGGCCGCGACGCGGACGGCACCGCGCAGGTTCGCGGGGCCGTCCCAGCCCGGGTCACTCGCGTTGCGCATCGCGCCCGTCACGATGACTGGCCGCGGGTCCGCGTGGCACAGGTCCCAGGCGAACGATGTCTCCTCCAGCGTGTCCGTCCCCTGGACCACGACGACGCCGGCCACGCGGGGGTCCGCGAGCGCCGCCTCGATCGCGGCGCCGATCGCGAGCACGTCCGCGAACGAGAAGTGGCTGGCGGGGGTCCGCCCGCGGTCGATCGCGACGATCTCCGCGATCGACCCGATCCCCGGGACGAGCGCGAGGAGGTCGGCTCCGGCGAGGACCGGGACCGCCCCACCCGCCTCGGTGTCGAACCGCATGCTGATCGTCCCGCCGGTGAAAATAACCGCGACGCGCGGGAGGACCCGGCCATCGCCCGGGGCTCGTCCCGCGCTCACGGCTCGTCCGGCGAGGGGCCGGGGATTGCGGAAACATCCTCATCGGTGGGCAGCGCCGGCCGCGCCCGGCGCCCCCGGAGGACGATCGAGCCGACGCCGCTCAGGCCGACCAGGCCGGCGGCGGCCAGGAGGACCGGCGCCGGGCCGACCGCGTCCGACACGGGCCCGACGATGATGATGGGCAGGAAGCTCGCGATCGAGACCAGCGTGTTGAGGATCCCGAAGACGCGGCCGCGGACGTCCTCCGGGATTACCTCCTGGAGCTCAGTCTGCGCCGGGATCGCGATCGTCGCGTAGGCCATCCCCGCGATGAACGCGATCGCCACGACCACGGACAGCACCGAGACGAGGGCGGACGCGTCCACGACCGGCTGTGCGGCGCTCACCCGCTGGAGCGCCTGGCTGATCGGGTTGGCGATCGTGATGAGGACCAGGCAGACGCCCAGCGTGACGAGCCCGACCTCGATCGTGCGCCGGCGCGGGACGATGGTGCGGATCGCGTTGACGAGCAGGACGCCTGCGACGACGCCGAAGCCGAGCGGCAGGACCACGACCACGAAGTCCTTCGAGGTCAGGTCGAGGACATGCACGGCGAACCCGGGCCCCAGCGCGCCCAGGACCCCCACGATCGACGCCGCGACGCCGAGGTAGGTCAGCGCCCACGCGACGGTCGGGTTCGCACGGACGTAGCCGATCCCCTCGCGGAGCTGGCCGAACACGGAGCTGACCGCCAGCCCGGCGTCGTGAAGCGCGGCATGACCGGCCGGCAGCGGCAGCGGGGGCGCGGGCGCAAGCGTCCAGCAGAGGCCGGCGGAGATGAGGTACAGGACGGCCACGATGCCGATCAGGAGTGTCGGCCCGGCGATGGTCACGACGAGCGGACCGAGGAGCGTGTACCCGAGCGCGAATGCCGCGTTGAGCGTGAGGGTGAAGATGCCGTTCGCGGCCGTCAGCTGGCCGCGCGGGACGACCCGCGGGATCACGCTCAGCTCGGCCGGGGCGAAGAACGTGGTGGCGATCGAGACCATGAGGTTCGCCAGAAGGATCAGGCCCACGTTCGCGCCGACGAAGGCGAGGATGAAGAACAGGCCCGACCGGACGAGGCTGGTCGCGACGAGCACGAGGCGGCGATCGAAGCGGTCGACGTAGACGCCGGCGACCGCGCCGAATACGACGGCCGGAGCCAGGAAGCTGATCAGCAGGATCGAGACGGCGCTGTTCGAGCCCGACGCGGTGAAGACGAGGACGGTCAGGCCGTACAGGACCATGTTGCCGCCGACCTGGGTCGCGACCTGGGAGAGCCACAGGATCAGGAACGGTCGGTTCCGGAAGACGGCGAGCGCGGAGACCGGCTCCTCCGCCCCGATCGGACGCTCGATCACGTCCCGCCGTCCTCGGCTCCGCGTGCGACGAACGCGGTCAGGCGGCGCTCCACCAGGCGGCGCTCGAGCAATACGCGCCGTCCGCACGTGGCGCACCGGAGCCCCAGGTCGGCGCCCAGCCGGTCGACGTCCCATGTGCGACCCCCGCACGGGTGCGGTCGGCGGAGCTCGATCCGATCGCCGAGACGGAACGGGATGGGCGCGCTCATGGGCGGCAGGTCGGATGCATCGGCGGCGAGGGTAGCACCCGGCGGACTCGGGCCGCCCGGTCGCCGGGTCCGGCGCCCGGGCGGCCGACTCGCGGACGCATCAGAGGCGCGGCTTGGCGACCCGCGGGACGAGATCGCGCGTGGTGGCCGGGACGGCCAGCTGGTCCACGGGCGTGACCTCGATCGCGAGGCCATCGTTCGTGGCCATCTCCTGGGCCACGAGCCCGCCGGCGCGGGTGAGTGTCCCGGTCATCGTTGCCGAGCTGCCGATCGCGTCGACCTCGACCGGATCCGAGAGCGGCGTGTTCTCGACGGAGAGGGACCCCGGGAGGCCGCCCGCGATGGTCGCAGGGACGATCCGGACGCCGCCGACCGCGATCGCCTCGGCGCCCGCGTTGCGAAGCTCGTTGACCAGGTCCTCGATGACGACGGCCGTGACCGGTCCGCGGAGCATCACGCGCACGCCCTGGCCCGCGGCCGGGTCCACGCCCGCCCAGATCCGCACGTGGACCAGGTCGGCGCGGAGCTGGCCCGCCGAGGTGTCGCCGCGGGCCTGTGCGGCCACGATCGAGTCGAGCTGGCGGCCGAGGTCGGCCACCTCGCCGCGGAGCTGGTCGTTGCGGGTGTTCAGGTTCGCCACGAGCAACGTCAGGTCCTGCGCCGATCGGTCCTCGAGTCCGGTCCCGCCCGACTGGCTGCGAACCTGGGTGACGACCAGGAATCCGAGCACGAGGGCGACGGCGGCGAGGGCGATCTGGCTGCGCCGGGTGCGCATCTAGGGATTAGCCGACGGAGCCGCCGACGCGGGCGGTTGCGCATACCGGATCGACACGGAGCCGGCGTAGGCCGGGATGATGAGGCTGGACGGCTGGGCGATCGCGATCCTGATGCCGTTCTGGCCGGCCCGGGACGTGACGAATTCCACCCAGCTCGCGGACGCGGCCAGCTGCGTGTACATGTCGGCCGGGCCGACCGCGTTGACCTGGTAGGGCGGTGCGACGTAGGCGGAGTTGACCAGGAGTGATCCGCCGATGTCGATGATCGAGGTCGTCGCGACGACCCGCTCGTCATTGACGGCAACGGCCTCCGCGCCCGCCAGCCACAGCTCCTCGACGGTGGTCCGGACGTCCCGCCCGGTGACCAGCAGGTCGGCGTTCCCGGCGGCCTGGGACACCTGCAACGCGTCCTCGAGCTGGACCACGAGGCCGTTGCCATCGAGGGCCGTCAGGCCGGCCGCGAGGCGCGCCTGGAAGAGCGCGTCGTTCAGCTGGGTCGCAATCGCGCTGCTGCCCTGCGTGGCGACCTCGGCCGAGGCGATCCGGCTGCGCAGGTCGAGAATCTGGGCCTGGAGCGCGTTCTGCTGCGTCTGAAGGCCGAGCGCCGTCTCGATGAGCGGGGCACGCTCCTGCGACGTGTAGCGGACCCGCGGCGTCTCCGAGCGCACCTGGGCCGCGATCAGAAATCCCAGCGAGACGAGCGCAAGGAACAGCGTGATCTCCCATACCGGGATCGACCGCATCCGCGTCGCCACGCCGCTCATGCCATCGCCGACGGCGGGCCGGGATCGGGCGGGTCCTGACCTCGTGGCCCGGCTGCACGGGTGCTTGCGGCGCGAAGGATCCGCCGACGCCGGAGGTAGCCCAGGATGCCGCCGACGCAGAGCCCTGCCGCCGCGATCGCAACCAGGATCAGCCCCGCGGAGGCGCCGTCACCGGCGCTCGAGCCGGCGTTCGGCACGGCAGGGGCGGCCGCACCGCCCGGGGATCCGCTGCTCACAGGCACCGACCCGGAGGCCGGCGTCGTCGATCCCGAGCCCGAGGGGGCGGAAAGCGCCGGGCCACTCCAGCCCGGCGGCAGCGGCCCGGCCGGCGCTGGCTGCGGCCCGTACCGATGGGGCGCCGCGGCTCCCAGGTCGGCGAGCCAGGCCGCTTCGAATCCCGGCACGTCCAGGCCGATCGCCGCCGAGAACGCCTCGTCGTCGGTGCGGCCCGCGGCATACGACCGGATGAGCGAGGCAAGGCGCGCCTTGCCGTAGGTCCGCACGAAGTAGTCGACCGCGGAGACGCTCTCCCCGTAGGCCAGGAGGAACCCGTCCGCCGTCGTCGGGAACTGGCCGTCGAGTGCGGCGAGCGAGAGGAGGGTGCCCCCGGAGACCGCCGCCTCGACGGCCGAGCGCCACGAGGCCGTGTAGCCCTCCGAGAGATAGACAGCAAGCCCCTCGTTGAGCCAGCGCGGCGGGAAGTGATACGGGTTCTCGACGGCCGTGTTGAAGACCAGGTGGGTCAGCTCGTGCGGGATCACCACCCCCACCCATGGGTCGTTCACGGCACTCGGCTCGATCAGGGCGAACATCGTCCGGATGTCCGCGTGCGCCTCGCCGCCGACGTTCTCGCGCGTGCCCGGCCCCAGGGCGTCGTAGAAGGGCGTCTGCGACGCGTAGACGTAGAAGTCGATCGGCTGCGTCTCCGTCACGCCGAGGAGGTCCGCCGCCTGCTGGACGCCCTTCTCCCCCACCGCGAGGGCACGCCGGGCGAACGCCTCGGTCCCCTGGTACCAGTGGATCCGAACCAGCGGGCCGGTGATCGTCTGCCACGAGAACCGGGTGTCCTCGTAGAGCACCGTGACGGGCGGCCCCTCGACGGGAGCGCCGGCCGTCGGCGTGATACGCCAGCGCGCGACGAGCGGAGTGTTCGGCACCAGGTGACCGTCCGTCGCGTCCGACCAGCCTCCCCGGAGCGTCAGCGCGCCGCCGCCCGACGGAACTGGCACCTGGTGGACGAGAGGGCCGAGCGCCGTCGGGAAGATGATCAGCAGCTCTGCGCGCGCGACCGTCCCGCTGACGTTCACGGGCTGCACGAACGTGACGCCCGTGCCGAACGTGGCCGTCGCGGACGGCGTCCCGAAGGAGACGTCCGCCGCGAGCGCCGCGGGCGCCGCAAGCCCGACGACGAGGCCGAGCGCGGCACCGATCGCGAGGAGCATGCGCGCCGGCCGCGACAGCCTCATGGCGTGCCCGCCGCCCACGCCATCCCGGCGATCCGGAGGATCCCGAGCCCATTCGTCTGCGCACCCAGGAGCCCGGTCCGGCTCAGCGCGTAGCTGGTGCTATAGGAGGCGGGCACCACGGGGGCGTCGTCGCGGACGACTGCCTCCGCCTGGTCGTACGCCGCACGCACGGTCGAGGCGTCCTGGCTCGCGGCGGCGCGGGCGATCGCATCGTCGAACGTGGCGGACGTCCAGCCGCCGTAGTTGTTGGGCTGGCCGCCGCCGAGCAGGATCCCCAGGAAGTCGTAGGGCGACGGGTAGTCCGCCACCCAGCTGAGCGCCCAGAACTGCGGTCCGTCGGCGCTCCCCAGCCGGTTGAAGAAGTCCGTGAAGTCGAGCGATTCGTAGCGCACGGTGATGCCAAGGTTCACATGGAGCTGGTCGAGGATCCCGGCGTCGTACGGCGTCCCAGCGTCGACGAGCGTGACCGCCGGGAACGTGGCCGGGTTGGGATAGCCGGCATCCGCGAGGAGCCGCTTCGCGGCCGCCGGGTCGAAGGTCGGCAGGAAGTCGGCGTCGCTGCGCCCGGGAATCCCCGGCGGGACCATCCCCGTTGCGGGCAGCGCGTCGCTCCCGTCCGCGAGACGGACCACGCGGCGCCAGTCCACGGCCTGGGCGAAGGCGCGCCGCACGCGTGGGTCGTTGAACGGCGCCCGGCGCGTGTCGAAGCCGAAGTACGTGACGGCGAGGTCCGCCGACGAGCGCAGCTGCGGGCCGAAGGTCCGGTCGTACCCGATCCAGGAGGCATCCTCGGGAGCGACGGGCGTCCAGTCCAGGGTTCCCGCCCCGAAGACGTCAACCGGGGACTTGCCGCCGAGGTCCGTGACCAGCGTCACCCGCGACACCGCCGGCGGACCGGCCCAGTAGTGCGGATTCGCGGTCAGGCTGAGCTCCGTGGGGGTCTGTGCGGCGAGGACGTACCCGCCGGATGCCACGAACCCGGTGCCCGCGTCGAGACCAGCCCCACCGCTGCCGACTCTGGGCGGAACCACGGCGAGCGACGGGCTTGCCGCGATCGCCGGGAAGTCGCCGGCAGGTTGGGTGAGCTGGACCTCGAAGACGCGGCCGTTGGCATGCAGGCCGACGCTCGCCGGGTCCGCGGACGCCCCGGTCGCGTAGGCGCGGGCCCCGACGACGTCATAGAGGAGCGCGGCGAGCGGCGATGGAGCGGCCGGGTTGAGGACGCGAAGCCAGCTCCGCAGGACGTCGTCCGCGCTGATCGGCGTCCCGTCCGAGAAGGTCAGACCGTCGCGAAGCGTGAAGTCGACCGTTCGATTTCCATCCGCGAACGCCCAGCTTGCGGCGAGCGCCGGGCGCGGCACCAGGCTGCCGTCGATCGCGGTGAGCCCCTCGAAGAGCTGGGCGATGACCGCCGCGCTCGCGGCGTCGCCGGCCGCGGCGGGATCGAGGGTGTTCGGGGCCGACATCGCGATCCGCGTCTCGCGGTCGGCGCCCCGGACCGGGGTGCCTGAGGAAGCCGGCAGGATCGCGGCCAGCGCGACGAGCGCGACGATTCCGACGACGCCGGCGCGCCGTGACAGGCGAATCCGGCCGGGTCTGACGCGCGCGGGAATCATGGCGCCGAGTATAGGTCCGGCCGCCGGGCGGCCCGGCCACCGGGAGGCCCGGCCGGCGGGCAGCAAGAGAGGCCTGCGCGTCAGACACCGCCGGGGGAACGTTGCTCGCCGCGAAAGGCCTCTCTCCCGTCTAACGAGACAGCTGCCGATTCGTTATGGGATCCCTTGCAGCACGCGGCCGCCCGTTGGCGCCGGCGACCGTTCAGGTGCCCGCGTCGCGCTGCCGGCGTGCCTCGTAGAAGAGGATCGCGGCGGCCGCCGCCACGTTCAGCGAGTCGACGCGGCCGTGCATGGGCAGCCTGACCGCCGTCACGTCGCTGCCGGACCATGCGTCCGTGAGGCCGCGCGCCTCGCTCCCCAGGACGAGGGCCACCGGCCCGGCCATGTCGACCTCGGCGTACGGCACGCTTCCATCGACGCGCGCCGCGACAATCCGCAGGCCGTTCTCGCGAAGCCACGCCAGGACGTCGGCCGTGGTGGCGACGGCGAGCGCGAGCGTGAAGACGGTCCCCAGCGACGCCCGGACCGCATTCGGATTCCACGGATCGACGGAGCCAGCCGAGCCGCCGGCCGCGATCAGCGCGTCGAATCCCGCGCCGTCCGCGCTCCGGCAGACCGCGCCCAGGTTGCCCGGCTTCTCGACGTCCTCGAGGATGGCGACCAGGGGCGCCGGCGGCGGGAGGCGCAGGGCCGGGAGCGACGTGTCCGGGGCGGTCGCGACCGCCACGATCCCGCTGGCCCGCTCGCCGTAGGCCAGTATGCCCAGCAGCTTCGGGGCAACGGGGACGAGCGGGACGTCGATCGCCGCCAATCGCGCCATGAGGGCGGCGAGCTCGGGCTCGGCGGGAGCCTCGGCCGCCACGAACGCCTCGACGAGCGTGACGCCGCCGTCGAGCGCGCGAGCCACCTCGCGCGCCCCGTCGACCAGGAGCAGGCCGGTGCGGACGCGTGCGCGCCGATCGCGCAGGGCTGCCGCGGCGCGCAGGCGCGGGTTGGCGGCGCTCGTGAGCACCGGGCGTGCCGAGCGACCCTCCGTCATGCTCCCCACCGGATCGCGAAGCCCGCCGGGAGCTGCCGGCCGTCCGGACGGCGCACGCCGAGCGCGACGACCTCTGCGCCGCTCGCGAGCTCCTCGCCGAACGCGGCCGCGACCCCGCCACGCAGCTCCGCGGCTGCCAGCCCGGCCGTGTGCGCGGTCAGGACGAAGAACGCGGGTGCACGGCCCGTCAGCGCGGCGCAGCCGGACAGAAGGTCCGCGAGGTCCGACTCCATGCGCCACGCCGCGCCGCGGTGAGGCGCGTGCCCGTAGGTCGGCGGATCGAGGACGACCGCGTCATACCCGCGGCCCCGGCGCGCCTCCCGTGCGACGAAGGCCCGGGCGTCCTCCACGATCCAGCGCACGGGTGCATCCGCGAGGCCCGCTCCCGACGCGTTGCGGCGAGCCCAGGCGACCGCGGGCCGCGAGGCATCCACGTGCGTCACGCGTGCACCGGTGCGTGCGAGCGCAAGCGTGGCGAGCCCCGTATATGCGAACAGATTGAGGACCTCGAGGGGCCGTGCCAGCCGGGCCCCGATCGTCCTGGCGCGTTCGGCGGCCCACGCGGTCGGCTCCGCGTGCTCCGGGAAGAGACCGACCTGACCAGCCGGTGTCGGACGCAGCTCCATGCGCACGCCGTCGATCACGACCTCCCAGCTCGGCGGGAGGGCGTCTGCGGACTCCCAGCCGGCGAGGTCGTCGGCGGATGCGGCGCGGCCGAACCGTGCCAGCGCCATCGTCCAGGCGCCCGGATCGAGGAGCGGCACGTCGGCCGCGCCGGGGGCCGGACGGTCGACGATCACCGTCCCGAACCGGTCGAGCCGTCGCCCCATGCCGAAGTCCAGCAGCGCGTAGTCGGAGGCACCGCGATCCACGCGGGCGATCGTACAGGTCGGGCCCGGCGCGGGTATCGAAGTGGCCGTCGAGCGGCGAGTCCCCAGGCGTGCAGCAGTCCATGACCTCGATCCTCGACAGGGTCCGAATCCGCGCTTGGCCACCGGAGGCGGTCCATGTCCGATTGTGCCGTCAGGGCGGCCGATCGCGCCCGACGCAGCGCTCGTCGCGCCCGACGTGAGCGCTCTTCGCGTCCCAGTCCGGGGCTTGCTCGACGTCCCATGACTTTCGGGTGACATCGCGCGGGGCGTCCGCAATCGATCATGGTCTCAAGGTCACGCCCCGGGATCAGTCATGCACGCCGGGGTATCGACCCTGGACCACCTGCTGGAGATCCTTCGACGACACCGGAGCTGCCCGTTTCCCTGGCCATGCTTCCCCGGGCACGACTCAACCTGCCCGCGCTTGCCCGGGCCTGGGTTGTCTACCTGGTCCTCGGGTGCCTGGTCGTGGCCGCGTACTTCACGATCCTCGCTCCGAGCCTCCAGGACCCCGTCTACAACCTCCTGGGGATCTCGTCGGTCGGTGCGACGGCACTCGGGATCTGGCGTTGGCGCCCGGCACGCCAGCGCGCCTGGATCCTCCTCGCAGTGGGCGTCGCGCTCGGCAGCATCGGCGACATCCTGGTGAGCTTCCTGACGCGGCCGGACGGAACGGCGCCCTTCCCGTCCGTGGCGGACGCCGCATACCTTCTCGGGTACGTCGTCATCGCGATCGGCCTCGTCGGGCTCGTTCGCGACGGCAGTCGCGACCACGAACGCGTTGCCTGGATCGACGCGCTCATCGTGGCGAGCGCCGCGGGGATCTTCATCTGGGTCTTCGTGATCCGCGGCGAGATCGGATCGAGCAGCGATGCTCTCTCCGCGCTCGTCGCCGCCGCATACCCCTTCCTCGACATCGTCCAGATCGCCGTCGTCGTCCACCTGCTTCTCCGCGGGCAGCGAACCCCGTCGCTGGTCCTCCTCGGGTGGAGCTTCGGCGCATCGCTGGTTGCCGATCTCGTCTACGCGAAGATGTCGCTGGATGGGACGTACGCCGTCGGGCAGCTCGTCGATGCCGGATGGCTGCTCGGGTACGTCGCGCTGGGAGTCGCGGCGCTCCACCCGTCCATGGCCCGCCCCCGTGCCGAACCCGCGGCCCAGGATGCCCGGCGAACGACCCTCACGCTTCCACGCCTCCTGCTCCTTGCCGGGGCAGGCATGTCGGGTCCGGCCGTGGTCGCCCTCGAGACGATGCGGGGCGATGCGCCGGACGCGTTCGCCGTCGCGGTCGGGCTGAGCGTCGTCTATCTGCTGGTGCTGTGGCGCGCGGTCCTGGGCCTGAAGTCGCTCGAAGGCTCGATGCGGGAGCGGGGCCGGCTGACCCTGGAGCTCGCGGAGCAAGCGAACCACGATCCCCTGACGGGCCTCGCGAATCGGCGCCTCTTCCTCGCCCGGCTCGACGCCGCCCTCGCACATCCGGAGCCGGATCGCATGGTGGCGATGCTGTATCTCGATCTCGATCGGATCAAGGCGATCAACGACTCGAAGGGTCATGCGGCGGGCGACGCCGCGATCGCGACAGTTTCGGAACGTCTGCGGGTGGGCCTGCGGTCGGCGGACACGGTCGCTCGCCTGGGCGGAGACGAGTTCGGCATTCTTCTCACGGCGACGACCCGCGAGGCGGCGCGGAAGGCGGCGACGCGGGTCAACGCGCTCATCGAGCGGCCCGTCTCCGTGGGCGAGGAAGCGATCGCGATGAGCGCGAGCGTGGGGCTCGCATTCGCCGAGCCGGGCGACGGCCCGAACGAGGTGATCCGCAACGCGGACCAGGCGATGTACCGGGCCAAATCGACCGGAGGCGCCTCCTTCGTCGAGTACTCGGACGTGATGCGGCTCGAGAATGCCGAGCGCCTCGAGCTCCAGGCGGAGATGTCCGCGGCGATCGGACGCCGCGAGTTCGTGCTCTACTACCAGCCGATCGTGGACCTGCAGACCGGGGCAATCGTCGGGCTCGAGGCGCTGGTCCGCTGGTCGCATCCGACCCGTGGCCTCCTCCTCCCAGGGTCATTCATCCCGCTTGCCGAGCAGACCGGCCTCATCGTGCCCCTCGGTCGTTGGATCTTCCAGGAGGCGGTTCGCCAGGTCAGCGACTGGCAGCGCGAGGGGCTGCTGCGCCGTGAGCTCTGGATCGACGTCAACGTGGCGGCCCGCCAGCTCGCGGACCCGCGATTCACGCGCGACGTTGCGGCCGCGATCTCGGGGACCGGGATGGGCGCCGGTCGGATCGCGGTCGAGCTCACCGAGACGGAGCTGATCCGCGATCCGGACGCCGTGGGGCGCAGCCTCGCGACCCTTCGCAGGGGTGGTCTGCGCGTGTTGATCGACGATTTCGGGACCGCCTACGCGTCGATGAGCCACTTCGTCAACTTCCCGATCGATGGGCTCAAGATCGATCGCCAGTTCGTCTGGGAGCTGGAGGCGACGAGCGGTCCGGGGCGCGCGCTCGTCTCCTCCATGGTCAGGCTCGCAGCCGAGCTCGGCATCTGGGCCGTCGCCGAAGGCGTGGAGACCGAACGGCAGGCCCAGGTCCTCCGCGAGATCGGCTGCCCGTATGCCCAGGGCTTCCTGTTCAGCCGGCCGGTCCCGGCAGACACCGTCGCGAACCTGCTGCGGGCAGGCGCGATCGCCTTACCGACGACACGTTCGACGGCGGGACGCAGCGGAATGGCCGCGCGCTGACGCCGGCGCGCTGATCCAGGAGCCGCGCAGGGCCGTCTCGGCCGGGGCGACGGGGTGGGAAGATGGCGGGGTGACCGCCCACCGCGACGCGCCGGACGCGATCGTCGTCGGCTCCGGGCCGAACGGGCTGGCGGCCGCGATCACGCTCGCGCGGGCCGGGCGCTCGGTCGTCGTCTACGAGGGGCGCGAGACGGTCGGGGGCGGCATGCGCTCCGCGGAGCTGACGCTCCCGGGCTACGTCCACGACGTCTGCGCGACGATCTTCGGGATGTCGGTCGCCTCCCCGTTCCTCGGCGGCATCGACCTCTCGCGACACGACGTCGAGCTCGTCCACCCGGACGCGCCGCTGGCGCATCCCCTCGACGACGGCGCTGTGGCGCTGCTCGAGCGGTCGGTCGGGGCGACCGCGGCGGGGCTCGGCGTGGACGGGCGGGCATACCGCAAGCTGCTCGGCCCGCTCGTGCGGGAGGCAGACCGCATCATCCCGTTCGTCCTCGGGCCGATCCTGCGCGTCCCGGCCCATCCGCTCGCGGCCGCACGTTTCAGCCGGGTCGCGATCCGCTCGAGCGCGGCGTTGGCGCGCAGCCGGTTCCGCGACGAGCCCGCCCGCGCGCTCCTCGCCGGGCTCAGCGCCCATTCGATGCTCGCGCTCGATCGGCCCACGACGGCGGCCTTCGGGCTCCTGCTCGCGATCACGGCCCATGCCCACGGCTGGCCGATGGTCCGGGGCGGCACCTGGCGACTGGCCGACGCGCTTGCCGCGGAGCTCCGCTCGCTGGGGGGCACGATCGTGACGGGCCGCGCGATCCGGTCGCTCGACGAGCTCCCACCGGCACGGGCGATTCTTTTCGACACATCGCCGCGGGCGCTCGTGACGATCGCCGGGCCCCGGATCGTCGGGCGGTATCGCGCCGGGCTGGCCGCGTTCCGCTACGGCCCGGGGGTGTTCAAGGTGGACTGGGCGCTCGACGGGCCGATCCCGTGGCGGTCGCCGGCCGTCGCCCGCGCCGGGACAGTCCATCTCGGGGGCAAGCTCGACGAGATCGTCGCGGCCGAGGGCGAGGTGGCTCGCGGGCGACATCCGGCACGGCCGTTCGTGATCCTCGTCCAGGCCAGCCTCTTCGACCCGACCCGGGCGCCGGAGGGCCGGCACACGGGCTGGGCGTATTGTCACGTCCCGAACGGGTCCAGCGTCGACATGACCGGGCAGATCGAGGCGCAGGTCGAGCGGTTCGCGCCGGGCTTCCGGGACCGCATCCTGGCCCGTGCCACCGCGGGACCCGCGGACCTCGAGGCGTCCAACCCGAACGATGTCGGAGGGGACATCAACGGCGGCATCGAGGATCTGCGCCAGCTCTTCACCCGGCCGGTCGCCCGCCTGGACCCGTACTCCACCCCCGCCAGGGGCATCTACCTGTGCTCCGCGTCGACGCCGCCGGGGGGCGGCGTCCACGGCATGTCGGGCTACTTCGCGGCGCGATCCGCGCTCCGCCGGGAGTTCGGGATCCGGATCTGAGACGCTCCGACAGGCGCGCTCGGCCGCCCGGATCCGGCATTGATCGGCGAGCAGGCCGGGCGCAGACTGCAGTTACCGCAGGAGAGGTACGCGATGACCACGCTCGACGTCGTCCGGGAGCAGCTGCTGGAGATCCTCGCCGGTCAGGGCGCACGGCTGCCGTTCGAGGCCGCCGTGGCCGGCTTTCCCGACGAGGCGATCAATCGACGTCCGCCGAACGCCGGGGTGACGCCCTGGCACATCCTCGAGCACATCCGGTTCGCCCAGCGCGACATCCTCCACTACATCCGCGATCGCGCGTACCTCGCGCCGGCGTGGCCGGAGGAGTACTGGCCCGCCGCCGACGCGACGGCATCGCCGGAGATGTTCGCCGGCACCATCGCGGCGCTCCGGGCCGACCAGCGCGCGCTCCACGACATCGTGGCCGACCCAGCGACGGACCTCCTGGCGACCATCCCCGGGACGCCCGGCCACACGATCCTTCGCGAGATCCGGATCCTCGGGGATCACAACTCCTATCACATCGGCGAGTTCGCCATCCTGCGCCAGGTCATGGGGACGTGGCCTCCCGACCGGAAGGGGTGACCGGCGTCCACCGCGCGCGGTCCGACGCACGGCTTGCGACCCCGGGTGGGATCGTCGGGGCTCGTCAGGCCTCTGCGTCCTGGGTCGCCGGCACGCGGCCATACACGACGAAACGGCCGCGGTGACCGATCCGCCGGATCGCGCCGGACCGCTCGAGACAGTAGACGGCCCGCATCGCGAGCCGTTTCGAGCGTCCGGTCGCGGCGACGATGTCGGCGCTGGTGAACGGGTCGGGCAGGTCCATCGGCAGCAGGCCCAACAGGTCGGCCGGCGTGTCGAGGCGGAGCGTCTCGACGACGTCCACGAGGCGGCGGTCCAGGCGCCACCACTGCCGGGGGTACCGGTACGCGGCGCCTTCCGGGATCGGTCCGCGGATCTCCTCCTCGCGGATGAGCGCGAGCTCGATCCGGAAGCCGGGCTCCGCCATGAGCGATGCGATGTGCACGAGCTCGTCGAACAGGTCGAGCGCGAGACCGCGCTTCGGCGAGCGCCGGCGGCGGAGGATCACGCCGTCGGCATCGACGAGGACGAGCCACTTCTCGATCGCGATGGGATGGACCAGGACGACGCGGTGCGCGATGACGAGGCGCTGGAGCTTGTGGCTCGCTGACGCGAAGCTCGCGGTCTGGATCTCGACAAGCTCGTCGCGACCGACCACGTCCACGACGAAGCCGTCCACGGCGGCCTCCACCCGCGCGTCGACTACGATCGCCGCGTAGCGGGCTTTCAGTGACGCGTGGAGCGAGCCCTCGCGGTAGGTCGTAAAGTCAGACACGGCGGCGACGGCACCTCGACCGGGTCGCCGTGGACGCCCCGGCTCGACCGAAACGCTGGGATGGCGCCCCCGGACGGACTCGAACCGCCGACGCAGGCCTTAGGACGGCCTCGCTCTATCCACTGAGCTACGGGGGCGCGGGCATCGATCGTAC
>Ga0209638_1000603_pt1 | contig 23601 bp, 20 predicted proteins | sample BarGraNGADG00211_FD_184490 | JGI IMG/M metagenome (GOLD analysis project Ga0209638, IMG submission 184490) | Arctic peat soil microbial communities from Barrow, Alaska - Barrow Graham LP Ref core NGADG0002-211 (SPAdes) (version 2) | ecosystem: Environmental > Terrestrial > Soil > Wetlands > Peat...
ATAGTGGTGGATACCTGTGTTAACAAAGGCGGAAAACTTATAATTCCTGCGTTTAGTGTAGGACGCACTCAGGAAATTGTATTTTCATTGAATAACTTCTTTAACCAGGGAAGGTTACCTAAAATTGATATTTTTGTCGATAGCCCTCTTGCAGTAAATGCAACAGCTGTTTTCAGGATGCACCCTGAATGTTTTAATAAAAATTTCAGTGATGTTATGGAAAAAGATCCTGATCCGTTCGGATTCGATAATCTGTATTATATCAACAAAGTAGAAGATTCAAAAAGGCTTAATGATCATAAAAACCCTTGTGTAATTATCTCAGCATCAGGCATGATGGAGGCAGGGCGTGTAAAACATCATCTTGCTAATAATATCTCAGATCCGAAAAACACCATTCTTATTGTGGGATATTGTGCACCAACAACTCTTGGAGCAAGAATAGGAAGAGGAGAAAAAGAAGTTTCTATTTTCGGAACCGTTTATCCTGTAAAAGCTGAAGTGAAAAAAATCGAATCATTCAGTGGTCATGCTGATTATAAAGAATTGATCAGCTTTCTTGGATGTCAGGATAAGAAAGCCCTCGCTAAGATGTTTATAGTTCATGGTGAGTATGAAACACAGAAGAAATATGTTTCTACTCTTTTGAATGAAGGATATATAAACATTGAAATACCGGCTAAAGGGCAGGAATACGAAATCTAGGAATTACGAATTAGGAATATCATTCCTGGTTATATAGTCTTCGAGTGAAGTGGAGCGACGAAGAAATCTTAATTGATACCTGTGCTTTTATTGAATGTACTTTCTTAACTCTTTTCTAATCTGTTTATAATCAGGGAATAACTCAGAAAGTAATTTGTAATATTCCTTACCGTGGTTATGGTGCTTAAGGTGGCATAGCTCATGGGTAATAACATATTCAATGAACAGGTCGGCCAGCTTTATAAGTTCTGTACTTAATGTTATTATGCCTTTATTTGAGCAGCTTCCCCATCGTCTTTTCATGGTTCTGATAACCAGACCTTTCGGCTTAAACATCTGATTTTCATGTTCACTTAGAACTTTATTCATCAATTCAGGAAAATGTATCAGAGCTTCATTCTTATACCCTTTATACAGCAAATTCTTTATTATAAGGGCATCATCTGTTCTTCCTGTCCCGAGTTCAATTGTATTATCATAAAAACGGATGTAAGATTTTCCGGATTTTTCAATCCTGAGAATAGACTCATTACCGCGGAATAGATGAGCCTCGCCCGATGTATATGATCTGTTCAGGGAACTATTATCGAGTTTTCTGTAATTGTCGCGATGTTTCAAGACCCATCCGTACTTCTCATTTACAATCCTGGTGATTGTTTTTATAGAGGTAAGATAAGGGACTCTTACAATCACCGATGAATCAGGCAGTACGCTGATTCCAATCGTCCTTCTTCCTGAATAAATTACTTTGAATTCTATATCCTCTATTTTGAGAATTTTTTGGTCTTTTAACATTACTTCTTTTAATACGGTTAATTAATTTCTGAAAATTAATGAAAGCCGGTAACAACTTATAAATGGGTATAAAGCTTCAGATTTAACAACATTATCAAAAGCCATTGCCACTTTGCCTGATTTTACATCTATTACTTTAAATGAGTTAAGATTTAAGGTTTTCCTGCTTAATAATACTGCGACTTTGATATCATAATTCCTGTAGCCAAGCTGGTTGATCCTTATCCATTCATTTTTCCCGGCACTGCAGGATAAAACAGGAATTAAAGCAAAGATAATTAAGTATTTACACACATTTTTCATACACAATTTACTGTTATCTTACAGGTAGCAATTTACTAAAATAGAATGAAGTTTTGATTTGGTACTTCATGAACATCATTTTAAATTTTTCAAACGTTAAATTGTTAATAATGAAACGTTAAATATATCAAAAAGTCAAATTTTCAGGAATATTGTTGCCTGTTACATTGTCTATCAGTCATAAATTATTATTTAAAAGCGAATTTTATGAAAACATTAATCAGAGTTTTGTCAGTGATAGTTCTTTCTACCATTATGGGCTCTCTATCTGCCCTACAGGGTCAGAGACAAGGTGGTCAGAGAGTTCAAAGATCACCCGAAGAAGTAGCTAAAGCACAGGTCGAATGGATGAAGACGGAGCTTAAACTCGATGAACCGACACAGAAGAAAGTATATGATGTCATTTTTAAATATGCTAAACAATCATCTGATGAAAGACAAAAGCTAATGGCTGCGGGCGACCGTGATGCGATGAGAGCAAAGATGACTGAAATTACAGCAGCCAGGGATAAAGAACTGAAGGTTATTCTGAGAGATAAAAACTATAAGGTCTTTAAGACCAAAGAATCTGAAAGAAGACAAGCTATGATGCAACAGAGACAAAACTAAATTGTATTTTACCCGAACTGAAGTTGAATAATAGTATTATTCCTTTTTAACTGTTATAACCGTAATTTCCGGAGGCATCCATATCCTGAAAGGGATAGCAAGAACTCCAAGTCCGCGGTTAACATATTGATATTGATGCCCGGATTTGTAAAGTCCATTCCAGTGTGGATAAAAATATTTTGCAGGGCTCCATCTGAATTTTTTTGTGATTATCCCCATTTGCATGCCATGAGTATGCCCTGAGAGTGATATTTCAATATCGGTCTTTCCGGTGACTGCCTCAGCCCAATGATTAGGATCATGTGTGAGAAGTATCTTAAGATCAACACTGTCGAGTCCTGCAATTGCTTTATTAAGATCCCCGTGTATCATGTGAGGATGGCGCCCTTCTGTGGTAACGCCAATGAGCGCGATTCTCGCCTTTCCAATTTTTATTGTTTTAAATTCATCATTCAGTATCTGATAACCTGAAGCTTTGATCAGGTTATTCATAATCAATATATTATTCTCCCTGTCAGCCTCTGTGAAATATGGATCGTAGGTTCCCTCATCATGATTGCCCATGATAGCGTAATTGCCATATCTGCTTTTTGCTTTAGCAAGGATAGTGTCGTCTCTTTCAAATTCGCGCCATCCAAAACTGATAAAGTCACCTGTATTGACAAGAAGGTCAGGATTAATTTGATTTACTTCTTCCATAACCTTTTGAAGTAGCTTTTTATGATGATAAAATGAAGTGAGATGCATATCTGACAGCTGGACTATTTTCAAACCATCAAGATCTTTGTTTAATCCTTCTATTTTTATCGTAACCTCTTCAGTCTTAAAATTAAATCTCCCGTAAAATGCACTGATAGAAATTATTATAAGTATTGCAGTCATTATAATCAACCCGGCATTTGTTAATCCCCTTATATGACTTCCATTTTTAATATTTACTAATTTACCTGAAAAATGAAAAATAATTAAGATGAATCTTGGAATAACTATTGCTATTATTATAGCTGTCATGTTCATCATTAGCCAGACATGCCTGGGGTTATCGTAAAAGCTGTTATAAGAAGTCGTTTCAAGAAATATGATCCAGACCCATAGACTGAGAATAATATGAATAATAATAGAAATAGAATATTTTGCCTTTGAATTGTTAAAGAAGTGCTGTTTAAGAACAATTGGCGTAAGAATCTCGGTAATTATAAGAATAATCAATATAACCATTGAAAAGATTTTAAGATATAAAAGTACTCAATAAATAATTATCCTGATTATTCTTACATTCGCAACAATCAAGAGATTTATTTAAAATGACAGAAGTTAATTTTTATGATCCTTTATTTGTTCCTGATTCAAAACTTACATATTCAGTAATATCAGCAAAATTTGATGAGAAATGGATATTTGTCCGGCACAATAAACGTTCAACATGGGAGATTGCCGGAGGGCATATTGAAGAAGGGGAGACTTCATTTGAAGCAGCAGGAAGAGAATTAATGGAAGAGACAGGTGCAATAAAATTCAACCTCGTTTGTATTGCAACATATTCTGTTACAATTGATGGAGAAACCGGATGGGGAAGACTTTATATTGCAAAAGTATTTGAAATCGGGCCTATACCTGATATATCCGAAATTGCTGAAATCGTTTTATCGGATCATCTGCCGGAAAACCTTACTCATCCTGATATTCAACCTCATCTTTTTAAGAGGACAGTTGAGTATCTCACGAGGGGGTGAGTACATTTGATCAGATATATTCGAAACTCACTTTCTTAAGCCACTTTTCCTCAAGCAAACGGGCTATTCTTTTTACGACTGTTCTTCTTATTTCAAGGTCAACAGGCAGATTTGGGTCCTGATGCGCAATATTGATCCGCGTACCGATGATAAAATGAATCTCATCGCTCTCCATTATCAGCCTGACTATCTTATCTGCCGGTCCTTTGCCAAGTTTTACGCTGTTATTATAAGTTTTCAATATTTCGTTGACCTTCTGAAGAGTAAGTATCCCTTCAGTCACAATATCAATACCTTCCAGAAAACTTTCAGGTGGAAGTTCCGGATCTTCGAATATTAATTCATCTATTATTGTCCTGTTTAATTCCCTGGCAATTATGTCTGCCGTTGTTCCACCGCAGAGTATCACTTTTCCCTTATAAGCAAGAACTTTTGAAGCCAGCTCCTTATCCTTTTCTTTTTCATACGGAGGACCGGTGCAGATAATCAGTTTGCGTGGCTCGCGGAAATAAATGGTTGCACAGCTGATATCATCTCTGGCTTTATAATTGTCGTTTTTATGCGCCATTGTGACAATCTTGCCGGCGAGCATTATGGCTGAAATTGAAGCTTCATTTGACACCAGAGATGCAGCATAAGTTGATATGTTATCCCTTTCCCATCCAAATGGAAACGATTCACTGCCCATTCCGCTTTGAGATACGCCATCTGAACAAAAGATGATCCTGTCTTCCTTTTCAGGCATAAATGAACAGGTTTTGAGTACTTTACCGGAGTTTTTTCCTTTTTCAAGCACGACTTTTTTCCATGAAGGATCAAATATCTGGTTTCCTCTTAAAATGACACATGATGGGTTATCATATTCAAGAATTGTTGCCCTTCCGCTGCTCTCAATATCAATTATTGTAAAAGTTGAATAGCTGATTTTCCTTTCACTGCATACCGGCAGTGTATTCATAATTATCTCAGCTATGCGGTCAACCTCTTTATGTTCGCGTGTAAAATTCAAAGCCATTGTCGAGGTAAGCGTAGCAAGTATATTTGCCTTAACACCATGTCCCATCCCATCTGACAATACAGCTATAACTCTGTCTTCTTCTTTAATATACCTATATAGAAAAACATCACCACTTATCCTCTCACCGTCGTAGTTCCTCTGCTGACTGTTAACCTCTATAAAAAAATTCCTGTTCACTTAAGATTATTTCAGGTTGGTTTTCTTGTTTACTATTTTTGTTTTATACGACTCAATAATAGAGTTTAGCATCTGCTCGGTTTCTGATGCGCCTTCTCCAAGCAGAAATCCTATCTTTTGAACCATTTCAAGGTTTTTATCAATCACTTCACTGACCCTGTTAGTCACCTCTTCACCCTGTACTTCAGGCGAATAAAGGTCGCGGATTATTGCCCCGCAAATTTTATTCTTCCTGATTGGAAAGATGGAGATATTAAGCATTTTATCTTCAAAATGGACATCTTTGCTCACAACCGGCTCATCTTCCTTTATGACAAACGTGAACATATTATAGACATTGAAAGGGATAAGAGTTTTAATGTCAGCACCTGCAAGTCCGGGAATTACATCTGCAATAGCTCTGGCATCTTCACCAATAATGTTGATAAAGCTTTGATTTGAGTGAAGTATTTTAAGATTATTATCAACAATTACCACTCCTGTTGGAAGCTTTTCGAGCATGTTATTCATCATGTCGGAAGCACTCTGGGCAATCTCTTTTTCTCTACGGGCAAGCTCTTCCGAATCTTTTAAAGCCGTTTTTGTCTCAGCCAGTTTTCTGTTTGTCTGTCTGAGTGTCTCAATATATTCCTGTTTGTTACGGAGGTTAAAAGTATGGCACATTTCAGGAACTGCCAGTCCCTTGGCAACTGTTGAGGCGAAATCATGGCAGGAAAGATAGCCACAGGCCCCGCAGTTAATTTCTTCATCCGGATTATCTTTGCCGATTATTTTAAGTACTTCTAATACAGCTTCTTCAGGAGGATCAGGAATTCTTTGATCGTCAGGAGTGAAGGTTCTTGAAAAATTGAGCTTTGACCATTTCTCCATATTTTTCTGCCACAATAACTTATCAAGCTGGCCGACTCTCTTTTCAGCATATCTGCGTACCAATGCTCTTCTCCTGAACCGTTCATTGTGATGTTGCATTCCAGGACCAAGCAGGCATCCATGGCAAAAGAAGAGGTTAAAATGGTGTTGTATGGTATCAATATATTTATCAAAATCATTTATGGCTTCAAGTATTTCTTCTTTTCCCGAAGCTGTTATTACCCTGCTTGAAACCATATCACGTTTAATTCCGCCCGCCTGTATAATTCCTGCAGGAAGAGGGTAGAGGGCCCCCCAGTTTCCAGATGGTGGATCAAAATCAGACATTTTTACGAGCCTTTCCTGGATCTTGAATTCATCAAAAAGTTGTCTGAGTTCCACGAAGGTCAGAACACCGTCAATCAGATTCCCTGAATTATAAATAAGTGATTCATCTTTCGCATCGATACATGGACCGATCTGTACTGTTGCAACTTCAGGCCCGTATAACTCTTTTACTACCATTGCAGTGGCAACAATAGGTGAGACCAGTGGAGCTAAGTTGGGAACCAACTCGGGGTGAAACTTCTCGATCAGTTTAACAATCGAGGGGCAGTTTGCAGTGATAAGATACTTGCCTTCAGCTTTTAAAAATAATTTTGCATAAGCTGCAGCAATCAGATCTACCCCGAACGAATCTTCATGAACATAATCAAAACCCAGTGACCGGATCATTGCAACGAATTTCCTGTAATCAGTTATATCATCAAACTCTGAAGCAATGCTTGGCTCAATAAGGGCTGCCGTTTTTCTATCGGATGCCAGGAGTTTCTTCACATCATCTTTAGAATCGCGGAATTCAATGGCGTGTGGTGTACATGATACATAACAAAGCCCACACCCGATGCATCTGTCAGGAAGAATATATGGATGCGCCTTCTGTGGTTTGACTTCAATGGCATTGACAGGACAGACCCGAACGCAGGAATATGAATTTCTGCATTTTTCATCATTTATATAAAGAACAGGTTTTCTGTTTATCATACTAACTCCAAACTTTAGTTCACTCCAAACTCTTCTTCCAGAATACCCTCTATTTTTGAAAGTGTAACACCCTCAAGAGTTACTCCGTTTATATTCAGGTTGGGTCCATTACTGCATCGGCCCATACAGCGGCCTCCTTTGAAAATGACTTTGTCGTCTAGATGATTTTTTCTGAGGTATTCTCTTATGAACATTACAACATCTTTATTTCCCCGGGAAAAACAGGAACTTCCCAAACAGATTTGCATCTCAATTCTATGAGCCATTTTTCTTACTGTTCAAAAATAAACACGACGTCAAAAGTAATAATTATTTCCGAGCTGTCATAAACCTCTTTGAATCTTAAATTACCAGGTTTTCCATGTTCAATTGCTCTTAATATATAATTCATGGAATGAAGTTTTCATAGTTATAATTTCAAATAAAGATCTTAATGTTTTAATAATTAATATCTTGCAAGCAAATTGTCTTTAATATATATTTATCATTTTATTGTTAATAAAATAACAATGTTTATTTATTAACAATAAAATCAGTTATATTTGTGTCGAAATTCTATACTTTATATTGTCAGAATGAGTACTGATCTTGATATAATTCTGAGAAAATACAAACAGGGAAAAAGAGAGGATCTCATTCCTTTACTACAGGAAATACAGGATAATCTGGGTTATCTTTCTGAAGAAGCTATAGTAAAGACAGGAAGTTTCCTGGGGCTAAGCACTACAAAGATATATGGCCTTGCCACCTTTTATGACAGATTCAGGTTCCTGCCTTCCGGAAAAATTCAGATAATGATTTGCCATGGGACATCATGTTTTCTCAACGGATCGCAGTCAATCATCAATAAAATTAAAGAAGAGACCGGAGTAATGCCAGGACATACAACAAGAGATGGCAATTTCAGTTATGAGATTGTATCATGTATGGGTGGTTGTTGCAATGGCCCGGTGATAAATGTGAACGGGCAATATCATACCCACGTTAAGGCTGAACAACTTCCTGAGCTTATTAAAAGATTAAAGTACGTTATTGAAAACGACTAATTCTATTAGAAATTCCGGATGGAAGATTTAAAAACATTTCTGATTGATAAGGTTCTTACTTTTGAATCCGATACATTGACCCCGGAAACAGAGAAGATTTTGCAACAGGTGCGTAGGGAAAAAACCGACAAGCCTGTAATCTTTGTCTCTTCAGGAACGAGCAGTGTAATTGCTGGTTCGGAAAAAACCTGTTCAGCAATCGAAACATATATAAAGGAAAATGAACCATCAGCAGGATTAGTTCATGTAGGGTGTACCGGACCGGCGACTTTTGAACCGCTCGTATGTATCCAGATTCCGGGGAAAAATAAACTTTTTTTCAGAAACATAACTGAAGAGAAGGTGGAACCTCTTCTGAACGGTGTATTTCATAATGATATAAATGTGGATGATCTGGCTGGCCAGACAGGTACCAGAGGATTTGAATTGTGGTCAGGGATTCCTTTTATGGATGAGCTGCCGTTTTTTGCTAAACAGAAAAGAATTATACTTGGCAATTGTGGATGCTACGATCCCGAAAGCATTGAGGAATACATTGCCCGTGGCGGTTACCGGGCTTATATCAAAGCTATCAGACATTATACTTTTGAAGAAGTTTGTGATATAATTGAAAGGAGTGGGTTGAGAGGCAGAAGTGGAGGAGGATATCTGACAGGATTAAAGTGGAAGCATGCACTTAATACGACTTCAAATGGAAGGTATCTTATCTGCAATGCAAAGGAGAGTGACCCCGGAGCATTCACCGACCGAACAATCCTTGAGAGTGATCCTCATCGCTTAATTGAAGGTATAGCAATTGCTGCCTATGCTATCGGAGCCTCGAATGCTATTATTTTCATGCGATCGGGATCCGACCATGCAAAGAACAGGCTTCAGAAAGCAATCGACAGAGCCAGAGAATATGGGCTATTCGGACATAATATTTTCTCAAGTGGTTATAATCTCGAGATATCAATCCGTATTGAACCTGGAGCATTCGTTTGTGGTGAAGAGACTGCCCTGATTAACACTCTTGAAGGAAAACGGGGCATGCCTCAGCTTAAACCTCCTTATCCTACAACAGCAGGACTATTCGGAAAACCCACTGTTATTAACAATGTGGAGACTTTGATGAATGTACCGCTTATTATGCAGAACGGACCAGAATGGTTCCGGACACTTGGAACAGAAAACAGTCCGGGTACAAAAGTATTCGCAGTTGCCGGAAAAGGCCGTATGTCGGGGGTGGTTGAGATTGAAATGGGTACAACAATAAGGACAATTCTTGAGGATATTGCTGATGGAATAAAAGAGGGGAAGGAGTTTAAAGCAATCCAGCTAGGAGGGGTATCCGGTTCATTCATTACAGCTGAAAACCTTGATATAGCAATTGATTACGATGATCTTAAGGAAAAGGGAATTGGAATGGGAGCAGGCGGATTCGTTATAATCGATGAGAATACCTGTATGGTTGATCTTGTCAGATATTATATGGAATTCATACGTAATGAAAGTTGTGGTAAATGTATTCCCTGCCGCGAAGGTACCGGAAGGATGCTTGAGATCCTTGAAAGTGTTATAAAGAAACCTCTGAATGAGGAATCAGGGACAACCCTCGAGAGGTTTAAAGGAGTCATGCAGCTCGAAACAATTGCATCAGTTATGAAAGACACTTCCCTGTGCGGACTTGGACAAACAGCTCCAAACCCATTTATAAGCGCTCTTAAAAACTTCAGGGATGAGTTTGAAGAACATATATTCGACAGGAAATGCAGAGCTAACATCTGCAGAGGACTCAGAACATTTTCAATTGATGTTGACAAATGTACAGGATGCACTGCATGTGCCGGTAAATGTCCTGTAAATGCGATTTATGGAACACGGCTTCAACCTTTTTTTATTGTTGAGGAAAAATGTATTGGCTGTGGTATCTGTTTCGATATATGTAAATTTAGTGCAATAAACGTTAAATAGGCTTTATGCTTTTTACGATACAGGTAAATAATAAAAAGATCAAAGCCGAAAAGGGCGAAACAATCCTTTCGGCCCTTAATCGCAACGGAATTATTATACCAACGCTCTGCAGGATGAAGGAATTTACCCCTACGGGTGCGTGCAGGATGTGCGTTGTTGAAGTCGAGGGGCGTGACCGCCTTGTCACCGCCTGCTCTCAACCTGTTGAAGAATGGATGAAAATTAAAACTCATTCACCCAGAGTGATCACAGCGCGAAAAACTATAGTTGAGCTGCTTCTTTCAAACCATCCCGACGATTGCCTTTATTGTGATCGGAATCTAAATTGTGAACTTCAGCGACTTGCGGAAAAACTTAATATAAGAGAACGGCGAATACGGGGCCGAAAAATCAAACCACGTCTTGATCAATCAAGCCCGGCTATCATAAGGGAACTATCAAAATGTATCCTTTGCGGGAGATGTGTCAGAGTATGTGAGGAGATTATAACGGCGACTTCACTTGATTTTATTAATAAAGGAAGAGAGACACACGTTGGTGCAGCAATGGATAGGGATTTTAACTTTTCAAGCTGTATCCATTGTGGCCAGTGTGTTCTGGTTTGTCCTACAGGTGCACTTCATGAAAAACATAATATTACAGAAGTACAGGAATACCTTAATAAGCCCGGGATAGTAAAGGTAATTCAGTATTCTTCAATGGTGGTTTACGGAATAGCCGAAGAACTTGGGATGAGATATACCAGGGAATTTGATAAGATTCTCAATGCCATACTCCGTAAAATTGGTTTTGATAAGGTTTATAAGACAGGATTAGGTACCGATGTTTGTATATCCGAAATTGCAGGCCAGCTTTCCCAAAGAATTGAAAATAAGTCAGATAACCCTTTGTATATTTCTGCTTGTCCTGCATGGGTCAAATATGCAGAGCAATTTGTTCCTTCGCTTATCCCCCATCTCTCTACTGTAAAATCCCCGCAGCAGATTACAGGGGTACTGATCAAAACTTTGGTAGCCGATCAGCTGGGCGTTAAACCTGAAGAGATCTTTTCTGTATCTGCAACTCCCTGTATGGCAATGAAATTTGAAGCCCGTCGCGACGGAATGATGAGGAAAGGGATAAGTGATGTAGATTCCGTTTTGACGGTGAGAGAATTGGCCAGACTAATAAGGTTATATGGAATTGATACTTCAAACATTGAACATGAACCGGCTGATGAACCTATGTCAGGAAGAAGTTCAACCGCTATACTGGCTGAAGTATCGGGAGGAATGGCAGAAGGTGTCATACGGACATATCATTATCAGAAAATGAAAAAGGAGCCCGATAAGCAGATTTTTAAAAAGCTTAGATCGGCCGGAGTATTCAGGGAAATTTCAGTAATGGTAGGTGAGACTGAGGTCAAAGTTGCAGTTGTCGATGGACTTACAGGTCTGGAAAAGTTAAAAATTTCCATGGCTGCCGGTAAAAAGTATGATCTTATTGAAGTGATGACATGTCCGGGTGGATGTGTGCACGGAGCAGGGCTCTCATTCAATACTTCCAGGGAGGAAATTAAGAACAGATCCAAACTGGTATACCAGGCTGATGATACAGAAGCAATTAATCTGCCATGCAAATCACTCTCTCTAATCAACTTATATGATAAACTTTTAAAAGATAATGCTGACATTGCAGATAAGAAGATATTCTTCACTCATTTTGAAAAAAGAAATGTATTACTTTGATTAATTAGCTGAATTAATATGTTGGTCTACACCATAAAGGAGCTTTGCCGGACATGCTATACCTGTGTGCGGGAATGTCCTGCCAAAGCAATACGTATTGTGGGAGGACAGGCTGAAGTAATTGATGAAAGGTGCATAGCATGCGGTAATTGTACAAAAGTATGCAGTCAGGGAGCAAAGGTCTTCCTTAATACTACCGACAGAGTAGTAAAGCTTCTCGATGCCAGTTCAAAAGTGGCAGCTATTATAGCTCCCAGTTTTCCGGCAGAGTTTTATGATATTCCTGATCATCATGTTCTTACAGGTATGATCAAGGCATTAGGTTTTGAATTTGTTGCAGAAGTCTCATTCGGCGCTGACCTGGTTGCGGACAGGTACAAAAAACTTGTTTCAGAGGGAAAAAACTTTTATATATCATCCGATTGCCCTTCAATAGTTAATTATATCAAATTCTATCATCCGGCGCTTGTTGATAACCTGGCTCCGATTGTCTCGCCTATGGTGGCCATGAGCAGGGTTGTTCGTGAAAAATATGGGAAGGATACAAAAATTGTTTTTATAGGCCCATGTATTGCAAAAAAAGCTGAAAGTAGCGAAATTGATGAAGCTATAACCTTTACAGAATTAAGAGATATGCTGGCTGACAGAGGTATCACTCCTGAGACAATCAACCCGGTAGATTTTGATCAGCCTGTTGGTGGAAGAGGCGCTATCTTTCCTGTAGCCCGCGGATTGCTCCAGACAGCTAAAATAAGCGACAATGCCATAACCGGGAATATTATAGCTGCAGAAGGCAGAATCGACTTTCAGGGAGCATTAAAGGAATTCGAAGCCGGTTTGATAAAGAACCAGCATATGGAACTACTTTGTTGTGAGGGATGTATTATGGGACCAGGGTTGTCAAAAAACGGGAAGCAATACAACAGGCGGTCATTGGTAAGTTCTTATGCAAGCAGTAAAATGCAGAATATTGATTCAGAAAGCTGGCAAAAATCATTTGAAGAGTTCGCGGAGTTAGACCTTTCTATCAGACATAAATCCGAAGATCACCCCATTGAAACACTTAGTGAGAATGATGTGAACGATATTCTTATTAAGATGGGCAAGAAGACAAAAAAGGATCAGCTTGATTGTGGCGCATGTGGCTATGAAAGTTGTGTCGAGCATGCAATAGCCATCAAAAAGGGACTGGCTGAAGTTGAGATGTGCCTGCCATATACTATAGAAAAACTTCACAAATCGGTCAAGGACCTTGCATTATCGAACGATAAGCTCTCCTCAATGAAACAGGCGCTGAAACAATCCGAAAAACTGGCTCACATGGGTCAGCTTTCGGCAGGTATAGCACATGAGCTTAATAATCCGCTTGGGGTGGTGATAATGTATAGTAACATCCTGCTTGAGGAATCGAAAGAAGGAGATCCTGTCAGAGAAGATCTTAAACTTATTGTTGATCAGGCTGGCAGATGTAAGAAGATTGTCGCAGGATTGTTGAATTTTGCGCGTAAGAATCAGGTGAACCATCAGTTGGTAAGTATCAAAGACCTGGTAGATCATAGCCTTGAAAGTCTGATCATTCCTGCAAAAGTCAAAATCAATATTGAGGACAAGACTACAAACCCTGAAGCAATGCTCGACCTGGAACAGATGATGCAGGTATTGACAAACCTGATCAAAAATGCCATTGATGCAATGCCGAATGGAGGATCAGTCAATATTAAAATGGAAGACACCCTCAGTGATGTAATAATAGTTATACGTGACACAGGTATTGGTATAAAAGAGGAAGACAGGGCTAAGATTTTCGAACCCTTTTTTACTACCAAAAGCATCGGGCAGGGCACCGGTCTTGGACTGGCTACTGCTTACGGCATTGTTAAGATGCATAAGGGTCAGATAACAGCTGATTCGAATGATAATCCTGCCAAAGGTGCAACCGGAACGAGCTTTAAGATTGTATTACCGAGAAGGAAGGAGTAGGGTATAATATTTGACTTTGATTTAAAAATTTTTTAGTAACTTGTGGAAAGATGAAGAAGAGCGATATAACAATACTTGTTGCTGATGATGATCCGGATTACCTTTTTCAGACAGTATTTAATCTTGAGAAAGCAGGTTACAAAACCGTTGCTGTCGAGAGCCAGGCGGAGGCGGAATCCGTCATCGCCAGATTCAAACCTAACCTGGCAATCTTTGACCTTATGATGGAAAGTGATGACAGTGGCTTCATCTTATGTTACAAGATAAAGAGAAAATACCCTGATGTGCCTGTTATTCTGGCTACCGCGGTATCTCACGAAACAGGATTATCCTTCAGTATTGATTCTGACCAGGAAAAATCATGGATCAGGGCTGACAGATATCTTGAAAAAGGAATCAGACCTGAGCAACTCGACCAGGAGGTTATGAAATTATTAAAACTTTGAGATGGCTGTTCTAAAAGTACTAGTTATTGATGATGAACCCGGGATACGATCAGGTGTTTCCAGGATTCTTAAAAATTTCCATGTTACATATCCTTTTATGGATGAGGATTATACTTTTGAGGTTACCGAAGCCGCAACCGGTGAGGAAGGTATAACAATCCTTGAAAGAGATATGCCTGATATTTTATTGCTTGACAACAAATTACCCGGTATACAGGGAGTTGAAGTTCTGGAATATATCAGAAAAAGAAATTATGATATTGTTGTGGCAATGATCACTTCGTATGCTTCTCTTGATGTGGCAATAAGGGCAACCCGCGATGGCGCTATTGACTTCATTCCTAAGCCATTTACACCTCAGGAGCTGAAATCGAGTATTGAAAACATTACCAAACAGCAGTATCTTAAGAGGATAACACATAAGATGAAGCAGGAAGGGAAAAAGATTAGATATCAGTTTCTTTCTGTTCTTTCACATGAATTGAAAGCTCCGCTAAATGCACTTGAAGGTTATCTTAGAATGATGCAGGGAAAGCAGGCTGGAGAATTGATTGATGATTATGCAACTCCTATTGAAAGATCGCTTCAACGGATACAGGGAATGAGAAGTCTTATAATGGATCTTCTTGATTTTACAAAAATACGACTTGAACGAAAGGAAGAGAAGATCGAGGAGGTCAATCTTGCCGAAGTGGCTTCAGAGGCAATCGTTACAGTTCAGCCTTATGCAATTCAGATGGATGTAACCATCAATCTCGATGTCAGGTCAGATGTTATTATTATGGCCGACCCGGGAGATATGGAGATTGTTTTTAATAATCTCATTTCAAATGCTGTTAAGTACAATAAGATAGGCGGTAAAGCAGAAATTACAATAGATAGTTCCGATAGTGAGGCTATTCTGATCATTTCGGATACCGGAATCGGTATAACAAAAAATGATACTGAAAATCTTTTTACTGAGTTTGTGAGGATAAAGAACGAAAAGACCAGGAATATTTCAGGAAGCGGCCTCGGATTATCAATTGTTAAGAAAGTTGTGGAATTATATCATGGCACAATTAAAGTTGACAGTACTCCGGATGTTGGAACAGTATTTACAATCAGATTACCCAAAAAAACAATAACTACTACTTAAAATAAAGAGGATTAGAGCCTCAGGCGCATCGGTACAAGTTCCTTCAATCTATTTAAATCGATTATTTTATGATGAAATTACCAGGAAAAACAATAGAAAGGCTTAGCGAGTACAGAAGAACACTTCTGGAATGCCTTAAAGAAAAAAGAAACTTCATCTTTTCGCACGATCTGGCTGCACGTCTTCATATCACTGCTGTACAGGTCAGACGCGACCTTATGCTGATTGGATATTCGAGTGTTCTCAGAAAAGGATATGATGTCAGGGAGCTTATCGATACCATTGGTAAGATCATAGATTCTGAAGCAACAATGAATGTAGCAGTAATCGGGATTGGAAATCTTGGAAGAGCTGTCGCAGGTTATTTTAAGGGAAAAAGATCAAAACTGAATCTTGTGGCATCATTTGATAACGATCCGCAGAAAATTAATAAAGTTATTTCAGGGGTAAGATGTTATCCCTATAGTGATATCGAAAGACTGGTAAAAGAGCTTGATATAAAAATAGGAATTCTGACAGTTCCTCCAGATTTCGCAAGAGAAATATCTGAAGAAGTGGTCCGTTTCGGAATAAAAGGTATTCTGAATTTTACAACTATTCCTTTAAATGTGCCCTCCGAAGTCTACCTCGAAGAATATGATATGATAACTTCAATAGAAAAAGTTGCCTATTTTGTAAAAGAGAATAAAATTCAGGATAAGGTTTGACATGAAAATATTCAGAAGCTTCGGGGAGGCGAAAAATATAATCAACCCGGTAGTCACTACCGGATCCTTCGACGGGGTTCATATCGGACATAAAACCATACTTAACCGCCTTCGGATGCTGGCTGATAAATACAAAGGCGAATCGGTACTCATAACATTTGATCCGCATCCCAGAAAAGTTCTCTATCCCGAAACAGCCGGTAAAGATCTCAAACTGATTAATTCACAGGAAGAAAAGATGGATCTTCTTGAAAAAGCGGGGCTCGACAATGTTATCATAGTAGAATTTACCAGAGAGTTCTCTAAAATCACAAGTGAACAATTTGTAAGGGATTTACTTCATGGCATTCTTCATGCAAAAGTAGTCGTTGCAGGGTTTAATCATCATTTTGGATTCAATAAGGAAGGTGACTATAAACAACTATGGGACTGGCAGGAAAAATATCATTTTGAGGCCGAAGAGATACCCGAGCAAGAGGTTTACCACGAGACTGTAAGTTCAACAAAAATCCGGCAGGCTATAAGTGAAGGATATATCCAGAGAGCAAATGCATACCTCGATCACTATTATATAATTATAGGAAAACCAGAGAATTGGCTGATTGAAGAAGCTCTGAATCTGCCTTCCCTGGTAAAAATTCCACTTACGGAAGAATGTAAAATTCTCCCTTCGTCAGGGATATACGCAGTTTCAGTTGATTCAGGGTTGAGTAATTCGAAGGGGATGGTAATAATTCATAGAAGGCATGATTCTGCTACGGAAGTTCTTCTAAATATATTTGATGAACTGAATATAAATAAAGATAAAAAAATTACTATCTCCTTTCATAAAAAGATCCATGGCGCAATAGACCTTTCGGAAAGCAGGGCCATTTCAAAAATTAATCTTGCAAAAGAGGAGATTTCTGACCTGATTTACTAAAAATAGATATCCCGTTCTCCTTCCTGTATTGAAACGAGGTTTCCTGTTATTTTCGTTTTAAGTGTGTTGTTATCAACTTCACCAACAAGTTTATTTATTAGTGCAAATCCTTTTGTCCTGGTCTTAGGGGAGGCAAAGTCTTCGAGATATTCCTTGAAGGTAAACAGGGCGTTAGGCATGCAATATTGCTTTATCAGACCAGGTTTTGCAAGGTCCATAAAATCTTGTCCGACTCTTCCTTTGCGGTAGCAGCCTGTACAAAATGAAGGTATATAGCCGCCATCGGCAAGTGATGAAATAACCTGATCGAGTGTCCTGTGGTCACCTAAAGTAAACTGACTGCCTGACTGTTCTTGTTCATGGGAATATGATCCCGGGTTAGTTCGCGATCCTGCCGAAACCTGACTTATACCATAATCGCATAACTCATTTCGCATAGAATCGTTTTCACGGGTGCTCAGGATGATACCTGTATATGGCAGTGCAATACGTATAATGGCAACTAATTTCTTAAAATTATTATCGCTCACCTTCGATGGTATATTTTCAGAATGGGGAGCGCCAACAGCATATTCTATCCGGGGAACACTCACTGTATGGGGGCCGCAGTCAAACGCTCTTTCCAGGTGATGAGCATGTTCCATCATTGCCAGAACCTCGAAACGATAGTCAATTAAACCCAGTAGTGCCCCTATGCCAATATCATTTATGCCACCTTCCATAGCTCTGTCCATAACAGTAAGACGATATTCATAGTCTCCCTTTTTAGTGTTGGCAGGATGAAACTCCTTGTACAATAACGGGTCATAAGTCTCCTGAAAACAAACATATGTTCCTATTTTTTCAGCTTTTAGTTTTGCGAAGTCTTCAACTTCCATTGGCGCCAGTTCCACATTGATACGGCGTATATAGTCCCGGCCCCCGTGTTCTCTGGCGCTATAAGTTGTGCGTATGGCCTCCACCATGTAGTTGGTGTCGTTACGTTTACTTTCACCACAGATCAGAAGTACTCGTTTATGACCTTCCTTAAGGAGAGAACGTGTTTCTTCTGCAATCTCCTCCATAGTAAGGACTTTACGCTTAATAAGTTTATTATCAGACCTGAAAGAACAGTAAGTGCAATTATTAATGCAGACATTTCCGGTATAAATGGGTGCGAATATTACCAGCCTTTTACCATAAATCTCTTCCTTTACAGTATGGGCTGTCTCCATGATTTTATGTATGACAGATATGTCATCTACACGCAAAAGTGAAGCTACATCCTCAAGATTTAATCCTTTAAGCTTCAATGCTTTGTTAAGAATGGTGTCTGTCTGACTTTTTGTGGGAATCTTCCCCTCAATAAGTGAATATAATTTGTCCCTGTCAATGAATACTTTGTTCCGTTCGCTCTTGTTCATTCTTTTGCTCCTCCTTGTATTTAGTTAGAATAGATTTAACTTCAACGTCTTTTAAACGTCCAATCTTTCCGGTAAGAGCACTGATTGTTTCGATTGTTCCTTCGATTACAAGAGAAATTACATTGATATTCCGATCATGCAGAGGCAGCCCCTGGCGGGCAAGAATAATACTGCTGTATTCAGATAATAAGGCATTGACTGCAGGTACTGAGATTTTGCCTTTGATTAAGATTGTAATTGTACCAATTCTCTTTTCCATCAGATGATCTTTTGGATTGGATATACGATAAAAATGATTACGACATACTTTGAAATAGTACTTACGGTTTCTAAGAAAAGTCGTGTTACAAAAATAACAATAAAATCAATATCCTGAATAAAGCTGATTAAATATTAATTTGAATGTACTATATGTTTATTGTTATCCCCATGCCCAGCCGCTTCTCAGAGGCTGATCGGAGCTGAACCAGACAATTGGTTTTATTTTCATGTGCGGTCGGAAAATTCTTAGCGCTCTTTGCGGTTAATGGATTATTCTTGAATAAGATAATTTCTTTTGTCTAAAGGCTGTCCCCAAAGTCGGCTTTGAATTTTGCAACGAGCTTTTCAGGCCAGTTTCCAATAGGGGCCAATCTTCCTGTAAAGAAACGCAGAACAGGTGGTTCTTCGACAAACCTTATTCCTCCCACGAGTTCCCTGTTGTGGAATAGCCAGTTTAGTCTGTCAATAAGATATTCAACCTGCGACAAAGTAAAAACCCGTCTTGGAAAAGCAAGTCTCATAAGTTCAAGGTCTGCAAGTATATCATTTCCCTGTTCGTCACGGATGCTGCTCATTGTACCACGTTCCATACCGCGAATACCGGAGATAATATAAAAGGCAGATACCAATGCCCCTGCAGGGTATTCAGCTTGTGGAATATGCGAGAGAAATTGTTTTGCGTCTACATGACATCCGAGCGCTCCTCCGGGTAAAATTACAGGAATACCAAGCTTGTCGAGTTCAATTGCCGCGTAGTTGATAAAAGACGGTGACTGTCCCACAACATCCTCATCCAGAGTTTCATATAATCCAACGGTCATTGCTTCAATTTCTCTGATTGAAATTCCGCCGTAAGTAAGAAATCCTTCATAAAGCGGAACAAGGTCTTTCATCTTATTGTATAAGTCAATATTGTTGGTACAGATAGCGCCACCACGTGAAGAGCTGACTTTACGACCTGAAAAATAGACCATGTCGGAGAGGTCGCACATCTCCTTAAGGATGAATCCGATAGATTTCTCTTCGTAACCTTGTTCACGTTTCTGAATGAAAAATGCGTTTTCTCCTATAAGACTTGCGTCTAATACTATAATTAATTTATACTTATCAGCTACTCTTCTGACATTCTTAAGATTGTCCATAGAGAATGGCTGACCTCCAATAAGGTTTGTAGATGCTTCCATACGAATAAATGGAATATTTTCAGAACCTGTCTTCTTAATTAGCTCCTCAAGACGGTCAACGTCAATATTACCTTTGAAGGGATGGGTGCTTTTAATCTTCATCGCCTCAGGTGTGAAAAGTTCCACTACTTTGCCTCCGTTAAGCTGTATATGAGCAAGTGTGGTTGTAAAATGATAGTTCATTGGGATTACAGATCCCTTTCTGATGAAAGTTTGCGAAATAATATTTTCAGCTGCCCTTCCCTGATGAACAGGTAATAAGAGGTTTTTTCCGAAAACATGTAATACACTTTTCTGAAATTTGACAAAGCTCTGTGAACCTGCATAAGCATCATCTGCAACGAACATTTTTGAGAGTTGTTCATCACTCATTGCATTTGTACCACTGTCTGTCAGCATATCAAGAAAAATATCTTTTGTTCCCAGCAGGAAAGAGTTGTATCCTGCCTCGCCGATTGCTTCCAGACGACGTTCAACCGGAACAAGTTTTAAAGATTGTACGATCCGTACTTTGTGCATTTCAAGCGGGATCTGTTTCCCATTGAAGAACTTTACAGTACCTTTTTTCTGAGTTTTTTCCATAATTATTGTAAGTTGATTATATGGTTTAATAAAAAAGGCTTACCATTTCTCCGGGAAGCCTTATATTTTGCAAAGTGTATTGTAGACACTTATTTATTACAGGACTTACTTAAATCTATCTGCAATAATAATAATAATAAATACCAATATTCAATTTAATAATGCCCATTGCTTAATATCTGAGTTCAAACCTACTGTAATTTTGTACAAAAGTAAAGGGAGGATGTTTAAAAATACATAATTTATTTTCAAAAAATATTTTTTTAAATTAATTACGTCTTCTTTCACTATAATGCTTTGAATCTCCCCATTCACCATAGATCACTTCTGCATCAGCAAGACTGACACGGACCTCGAGGCAACTCTGACAATCTTCTGCTGAATCGTCTGTACAAGGCTTATTATCATATAGTTTATAGCTGTCACGATATTTACCCGGAGTTATATTTGGCATAAGGATATTAGCGCCGATCTTAATTGCCTTTTCCCTGCCAATAGGATCAATTGCCTGAAGAGCAGTTGCGGCTACAATATTAATATCTCTCATCATTATCCTGATTATGGCAATCATCTTAAGTGTGAGATCAAATCTATCCTTCAGAGACATTAGTTTTTCTGAATGTTCAATAAGAGGAGTGTCGGCATGTTCTATATATGGACCCATACCACACATGTCGATGTTAAAATTTTTCATATAAAGAAGGTCTCCTGCAAGATCATCCATTGTTTGAAATGGTAATCCGATCATGACGCCTGTTCCGGTCTGGTAACCTATATCCTGAAGACTTTTAAGGCAGTTTAACCTTCGATTGAAATCATGTTTAGAATCATTTGGATGGATCTTATTGTAAAGCGACTGATTTGTTGCCTCAACCCGCAGCAGATAACGGTGAGCACCTGCATCGAACCATCTTTTGTACACATCAGGCTCTTGTTCTCCCACAGATAATGTCACACCAAGTTCTCCATGCGAGAGTTCTTTTATCTTATGAAGAAGGGTTTCAATCCTGGTTGCTACAAATGTACTCTCAAGCTCTCCCGATTGAAGAGCGATAGATCCGTAACGGTTAGTATAAGCAAATTTAGCAGCCGTAAGTATTTCTTCATCTGAGAGATTGTATCTGGTTAAATTTATATTTCCTTTTCTTATTCCACAGTAAAGGCAATCTTTACTGCATATATTTGAAAATTCAATCAATCCCCTGAACCATACCTTATTACCTATATATTTTTCTTTGATTTCAGCAGATTTTTTAAATAAAAGAGTTCTCTCTTCGCCTTTGGTCTGCAGAAGTAATATAATATTTTCTCTTGTAAAAATATCCTTCTCAAGTATCTCTTTTATTGTCAATGCCATACCCTAAATTATTAGTCTTCAAAACCCTCTCCCGAACATTCCCCACAAGGTAACTTTCATATCTTCCCACCTGCTCATTGCAGCGCCAGCAAAGCTATTGGTATATGAAGTGACATATTTCTTTGCCTCTTCATTTTTTCCATCTTTTACTAATTCAACAACCTTTTTTTCCACAAATGGTAACTCTGCAAATGCTTTATCTTCAAATTCCTGTACAGCAGGCTCAATAAGCGCCCGTCCTCTTGACCAGTTTACTGTAGCGAGCCTGTTTGCCTCACGGAAAGACCAGATTGCAGCATCAGTTCTATAGCGCGGCTGACCACAGATATTGAAAGAAGCAGGAAGACTTAAGACTCCTGAAAAAATTGGAATTCTCGGGCTCTCACCGGGGTTATCAAATGAAAACCAGGCTATGGCGCCAACCTCGTCGGGGAGCCAGTCGCGGCATTGAATAACATGCGAATAGGAGCATCCTGCTATGGCAATAGTTCTCTGGCGTTCAATTAGTCCGGGTTTTATTTCGTTCAGTAATGTACGCAGGTCATTATTCATCCAGTTACTGATGGCCGGTGTTTTGACCTGTCTTTCAATTTCATTTCCATCTTTATCTTTTTCTTTAACTGTAATGAGGAGGTTTTTAGTCATATCCCACTTTGTTCCTTCATAAGTCTCCCTGAAAAATTTCATAATATCACGAGGCGATTGTTTCTTTTCAGGCTTTACAGAAAATGGCAGTTCTTCAGCATCAAAGGAAAGATTTAATGAAGGAGCGAGTGTACTGAGAATATAAAATTCCCTTATAGCGAATGGTTTTTTGCCATTTATGACTTTCCAGAATTTTAGTGGTTCTTTTCCATCCCAGTAACCAAGTTTCTTAGCGACATCTTGCAGATCAGCGCTATACATGAAATAATCATGATTCTTAAAATCTATAATCGAGATCCTTGGAATATTGGCACACACTCCGACATTTTCATCAGGAACTCTTTGGGCACACCATATAGATGATGGTTTCCCTTTTCCTGAACCTGCCATTTCCAGTTGCCATACCTCTTTAGGATCAGCTACGGTTATACACTCCGCCAGATCTGCGTATCCATATTCTTCTGCTAACCTGCCCATAAGCGCTATTGCTTCCCTGGCTGTTTTGCACCTCTGGAGAGCTATCTTTTCAAGCTCCTCAATATAAAACATTCCATCTGCATTTATAAGTTCTTCCCTCCCGTAAATTGTTGTTTCTCCTATAGCCAGTTGTTTTTCATTAAGACAGGGATAAGCTGTATTCAGAAATGAATAGGTCTCTGAGATCTCAGGTATTTCTCCCTTTAGTGTCACCTTCGTCATATCCCATGACTCCCCGGTATGAAGCATTCCTGAGTACACAGGATGCATTGTTCCCTGATCAAATTTCTGATGGGGGTAGATCTCAAGCCATGTTCTGTAATTCCCGTCACAGCTGTGGGAAGTCATCACTGACCCGTCACTTGAGGCACGTTTTCCTACCATAATAGTAGTACAATTCTCACCATAACCAGGCCCATCATTATCAATATCAGAGTACTGAGCATGGGTGAATAGGGAAAAACAAAAGAAGAAAATTATTGTCCAACTGTACCTGAGGTTCATATTTTTCATACGATATTGATTAAAGGTCATTATTTG